>OKVY01000095.1_pt1 | contig 53862 bp, 45 predicted proteins | sample 1606931 | NCBI WGS metagenome assembly OKVY01 (sample SAMN03281017, study PRJEB24777) | human gut metagenome | isolation source: fecal sample PR221 from 1 month old male Chinese infant, caesarean... | reverse complement strand
GAATGGTCTGTGTTGTCGGGAGGATGCGTGATCTGATCCTTCAACTCAGCAAAAGTTCGATTTATTCAACAAAGCCTAAAAAATGAAGAAAAAAACAGGCCGGAACCACTTTCGTAGCCCGGCCTGAACCACAGAATAACACCAGAAAGCCCAGCAAAGGTTGATGACAGACTCAACAATTTTCACGGGCTGATTCCAGTTTTCAGCAGTGATCGTATGAGCATTGCGCTACACCCGGCAGAAGAAAACTCTGTTGCCGGAGACGTTATGCCAGACCGTTTTCCTCTTCTGTTGCCCCTGATGCTGTGCGCCGCTTTCCCGCTCAGAGCCATCACCACGCCGGAGATTGCCGCCTCCGCCCTGTCGCCGGACTGCGCGAACTACCGGGTGGTCGGCCTGTGCTACTGGCTGTACTGCACGCCGTTTGGCTGTACGGTGCGCACGTCGGTGAAGGTCCGACATTTCCGCCCGGATCTGGTGGTGTCGGCTTACAACAACACCGGGCAAAACCCGTGGGCGGAGATGTCGTTGCTCAGCCCACCGTTGTCCGGCATTGCAGAAGGCGGCGGCGATACCCATCCCCGCGCAGCAAACCAGCACAGCAAGATCCGCTTTAAGAATGCCGATGCTATTGGCTTTCCGGCGGGCGATGAACTGGCGAAGTTTTTCACCCAGTTTGGCTATATCTGCTCGCCCTCTTCCCAACCTTTTCAACCGTACTTTCTGAGTCAACTGGATACGCTGGCGTGGCGCAGCGGTGTGCCGGAGATGACCTGGCCAGAAGCGCTGACGCCGGGCATGCGGGAAGTCGGTCAGAATGGCGATATGTGGGGCAATATCTATCCACGCGCCGGAGCCATCAGCCAGACGCACGACTATAAAGCCGCCGCCGTTATCGCCCAGCGCGTGGCCGACCTGGTGACCCGTACCGGGCAGCCGCATATCTATACGCCGCTAACGGCCTCATCGCGCGCCGGATACTGGCCGCCCTCCCCGGTTATCGAAGGCGACAGCGATAACCATCGCTGGCAGATGCTCACGCCGAAAAAATCCGCCGCCTGTTCGGTGTTCCCGGATGGCAGCGCCACCGACACCTACGCCGACAAGCTGGCGGAGAACGGTGCGTACGCCTGGACGCTATGGCGGTCCTATGAATGCTGTCCGCGCCGGGGGCAAACCTTCCTCGGCAGTACGGGTTAACGGAGGCGGCGATGAGAGTCCTTTACCTGGTCTTACTGTTTTTCGCCGGGGTTTGCGCAGCCGCCGATGACTACAGCTTTCGCAAACAGGGCGCGGTTGACGACCTGCTTTACTACCAGATTGGCGGCGGCGAGGCGGTCATGCCGCCACCCGTACGCCGTAGCCCTTCACCGCTTAACGTGGGCATTGGCTGGAACGCCGATATGATGTGCGGCAATTTCGATATCGACACCACGGTGCGCAACCAGCTAAACGGCATCACCGATGGCTTCCAGCAGCTGATGGGCAACGTTATCCAGAGCGCCACCGGGGCGGTCGCCAGCCTGCCCGCGATGATTATCCAACGCGCCAATCCGCAGCTTTATGATCTGCTGACCAACGGCGTATTACAGGGGCGGCTGGATTTTGATAAGTCGCTGCTGAACTGCCAGAAAATGGCGGAGAAGATGACCGATTTAGCGGCCGATTCCGCCTGGTTTTCCGGAGCCAAAGCGGAGAACTACCAGTCCCTCGCCGCCAGCGATAATGACGCCATCCGCACCGACCAGAAAGCGGCAAAAGAGGCAGCCGAAAAGGGTAAACGCTGGGTGGGTGGCGAAAAGCGCGGCGGCAAAGGCCAGCCGCCAATCAAGGTAGTCCATGACGCCACCGTTGCAGGCTGGAATATTCTCAACCAGCAGCCCGCCACCAGCACCACGTCTCTTACCGCCTCCGAATGCGACGAGGAACTTTGTCGCACCTGGACATCCCCCGAAGAGGCCGCCGGATGGATGACCCGCGTGGTGGGTGAGCAGACCATCAGCGTGGCGCAGGCCACCGACGATCCGGATGCGCGTTCCGGCGCACAGGCGGGGATCGGCCTGCATCCGCTGATCGACGAAGAAAAGGCGAAGATCCTGCCCCTTCTGACGGATCTGGTTAATGGCAGCCAGAAACCTGGCTTCGACAACCTGGCGAAAGCCTCCGGCGGATCCATGCAACTGACCCGCGGAGTGGTCGAGGCGCTACGCGACGATCCGGATGTTGCCGTCCTCACCGAACGGCTGGCGGGAGAACTGGCGCTGGCCCGCGTCACCGAGCAGGCGCTGCTGGCCCGCCGCACGCTGCTCGCGGGCATGCGCGAACCCAATATCGCCAACGTCAAAGAGGCACTGGAGAGCCTGGGCAAAACCACCGCCCAACTGGATGAAGAGCTGAGCCAGCTTAAGCTGGAACTCGATTTCCGCCAGGCGCTGACGCGCAATACTGCAAGCCTTATCCTGCAACGCAAGCAGCAGCGCGACCAGCTACAGGGCCAGGCGGTGGAGGTGCCGGACGACAGCGACCGCCGCCTGCACAACCTCAATAACCCGCAGCCGGACAGCCCGCGATGACCGCCAACAGCTATTTCGAATACGTGCTCACCCTGCTCGGCTGGCTGGTGAACAACGGCGTGTGGCAGACACTGACCGCCACCGGGCTGTTCGCCCTGCCCCTGCTGGCAAAACTGGTTGCACTGTGGCTGAAAGCGCGCGGCCAGGGGGCGGATGAAGGCAACGTCGCCCGCCTGCTGGTCGTCTGGGTGGAGCACTCGCTCTACAGCGCCCTGATGGTGATCTTCTTTGCGGGCGTGCCGTTTCTGAATGTCGATATCAATACCCTCACCTACGACAGCCAGCGGACGAAGCAGTGCGGCTGGTCGGTGGTGCAGCCCGGCGATTCCGGCTATGCACCTTTGATTAATGAACTCAGCGGCCAGAGCGCTTCCGTTCCGGTGTGGTGGTACTTCACTCATGCGCTTGGCAAAGGCATCACCAGCGCCGCCGTCGCCGTCTTGCCCTGCAAGCCGGACCTGCGCCAGTTGCGCTTTGAAGTGCAGCACACCCGGATCGCTGATCCAGCGCTGGCACAGGAATTACAGGATTTCGTTAACGACTGCTATGGGCCATCGCGCACGCGCCTGAAACGGCTGGGTAGCGATATCAGTGAGGAGCAAGGCCGGGAAGTGGACTGGGTGGGATCGTCTTTTTACCTCTCCACGCCAGGCTATTACGACCACGATCACTCCCGTTCGCCCCGCGCCGCCTGGCCTTATGACACTAGCCGCGACGACGGTCTGAGCGATACGGGTGGCGGAGGCTATCCAGCGTGTAAAGAGTGGTGGTCCGATGGCGATACTGGGCTGAAAAATCGGCTGCTGAAGCAGGCCGATACCACGCTCTGGCAGCAACTACAAAAACTGGGGCAGTCGAAAGACGAGTACGAAGAAGCGGTACTGCGCTCGCTGGTGAGCCCGCGCAATATGCAGGTATCGCAGGGCGGGCTGGTGTACAACGGGTTTAGCGGGAATGCGGGAGATAATCTCAGCCAGACGCAGTTGCTAAGTCGCGTCGGTGGGATCATCGGCGCGGGGCTTTCGAGCTACGCTCTTTTTCCGGCGTTTGATAACGTCCGTCAGGCGCTGCCTATGGTGCAGGCGTTCCTCGAAATGGCGCTGGTGATTTGTATTCCGGTGATCCTGTTGTTCTCGGCATGGGATCTTAAAACGGTTATCACGCTGAGCTTTGTGCAGTTCGCCCTGTTCTTTCTCACCTTCTGGTGGGAACTGGCCCGCTGGCTGGATAACTGGCTAATGCAGATGATGTACGACAGCGACACCCACTCGTACTTCAACCTCTGGGGCCTGCAAAACACCTCCGACGATCTGATTGTGAATATCATTATGGGCGTGATGTTCCTGGTGTTACCCGCATTCTGGCTGGGGGCGCTGACGTGGGCGGGCGTCAGGATCGGCGCGGCCATCGCTGGGGTGATGGGCAGCGCGGTCGGCGATATCCGCAGCGCTGGTGAACAGGTCGGGAAAATGATCGTCAGTAAAACACGCATTCCCTGAAGATTTCGTACTGACGGTGTGATGAACGGGGCTTGAGTCACCGGCATTTTGCGAGCATGATCGCAATAACATCAGCCTGTTACCCGGTTCATTCTTATGATCTCTCCAGAAACGCTGCAATCCGCCATCTCTAACGTCTCTGTCTGGCGTCAGGGTGACGTATGCGCGCCGCATAAACCGCTGCTGCTATTGTACGTACTGTCGCAGTACAAAGCGGGCCATCCGCGACTGTTTAACTACGGCCTGGAGATCCACGAACCGCTTACTCGCCTGCTGAAAGAGTTTGGCCCCAAGCGACGCACCGATTACCCCAATATGCCGTTCTGGCGACTGCGAACTGACGGCTTCTGGGAGATCGCTCACGCAGAAGGTTGCAAACCGCGTAAGGGCAATACTCAGCCGACAAAGAAAGAACTGATTGATAACCATGTAACGGGCGGCTTCGATGAAGCGGCTTACCAGCAATTGCTGGCCCACCCTGAGATGATCGACCAGTTGGCCCAGAAGATCCTCACCGATCGCTTCCCGGAAAGTATTCAGCGGATCCTGGCCAACCAACTGGGATTCGATTTTATCGATCGCTCCAGGAACCGCGATCCGCGTTTCAGGGATATCGTTCTTCGCGCTTACCACTCACGGTGCGCGTTCTGCGGTTACGATCTCAGACTCGATGGCGCGCTGGTTGGTATTGAAGCGGCGCATATTCACTGGAAAGCGTACGGTGGTCCGTGCGTGGTAAATAATGGCCTGGCGCTCTGTACATTACACCATGACGCGTTTGATATGGGAGCATTCGGGCTGGATGAGAGTATGACCATCCGCATCTCCGGCGGCGTCAGTCGTAGTCCGGTGGTAGACCATCTGTTCTGGCACCGGGACGGCCAGCAGTTATTCCTTCCTTATGACAAAACGCAGTGGCCTGCTGAACAGTATGTTGGCTGGCACCGAAAACAGATTTTCAAAGCCTGAAAATACGCAACGGGCCGTTAGGCCCGTTGTTCGTTATATCACCGCAGTTCTATCACTCGCGCCCGCTCAGCCTGCTTTCGGTAGTGGTCGTATCGCTCCCGGAACCATGCTTGCTGTTCATCACTCATATTGCCGGTCACGGCATCGATATCCACTGGCTGGCCCAAGGCGTGCATACGGGCAAAACTGCGTGCCAGAAAATCAAAATTCTTTAATGCGTTTATATCTTGTTGGTTCATTAGCATATCCCTCCAGTCATTGTGTTTACTGTTCAAGGTCATATGCTTTTCTGATTTCAGTATCCGCCTGAAAAAGATCATTTTTTGAGCGATGCGTGCGCATCAATCTGCCTGCGTTCACATTTCAGGAACGACAAAACTCTTCAGTCCCGGTAATGATTTTCCCCTCCCTTTTATCACCCGCGCAGAAAACACTACCGCCAGCCATGCAGTAAGTTCGCCATGTATCCGGAAGGCGCGAACGGCGCAGATGCGCAGGATACCCGTACCATTCCATCCCGCAGGGAAATGCCCTGCGAAGGGTGTTCCCTGCTCATTTACAGGAGAAACACCATGTCGCTTTTCGATAAAAAACCGTCGTTAATGCCGGTGGTTATCGCCCCTGATGTCTGGCAATCCGCTGTGGAATTTCCCGCCGACCCGCAGCAGGTGGAAGAACGGCTGGGCAATCTGTTGCTCGCCGTACTGCTGACCCTGCGCACCGCCGGGGCATCCCGCAAGAAAGTCACCTTTACGATCTACTGCCAGCCGCCGCAGGGCGATATGAAAGTCCCTGTCGCATTACCGCTGTCGCTCAACTATCACGGCCACTATGTGCAGGTCTCAATGGCTGAACAGGCATAACCTCTCCCCGCCGGAGTCGCTTCCGGATGGAGGCAGCTCCGGCTTCTTCCATGAGGATCGTACAATGGACAGAAGCAACGATATCTACCAGAAAGTCACCGACCAGATTATTGCTGAGCTGGAAAACGGCAATGTGCCGTGGATCCGCCCGTGGCGCGATGGCGAGCCGCCGTTCCCGATCAATGCGTTATCCGGTCGTCCGTATCACGGCATCAACGTGCCACTGCTGTGGAACAGCGCCGACAAGCAGAGCTTCGCCAGCGACCGCTGGCTGACGTTCCATCAGGTCAGCGCGCTCGGCGGGCAAGTGCACCGGGGGGAGAAATCCTCTCTGGCGGTGTTGTATCTGCCGCGCACACAGGAAGAGACCGATGCACTCGGCCAGCCGTTGCTGGATAAAGACGGCGAGCCGAAGGTGCGGCATTTCGGGATTATTCGTGAATTTCAGCTGTTTAACCTGTCGCAGTGTGACGGCCTGCCGCAGTCGCTGTCCGAGCCGTTTATCCGGCCCGCAGAGCCTGTGGAGATGGCCGAAACCATTGCGAAAAATAGCGGCGTGACGCTGCGCCATCGCCGCCAGTCGAAAGCGTATTACAAACCCGCGACCGACCTGGTGATGATGCCGCACCCGCAACAGTTTGAAAGCAGCGAGGCGTACTACGCCACGCTGCTGCATGAACTGACGCACGCTACCGGACACACTTCACGCCTCAACCGCCCCGGTATTGCCGGAGCGGAACGCACCGAAGCGCTCTACGCCGCTGAAGAATTAGTGGCGGAGATGGGTAGCGCCTTCCTGTGCGCCCATTGCGGCATTCAGGGCAGGCTCCAGCACGCCAGCTATATCGGCTACTGGCTGGATATCTTGCGCCAGGACAAGCGGGCAGTGATCCGCGCCAGCGGTATGGCGCGCCACGCCAGTGAATGGCTGCTCAACGCTGTACCACAACCCTGTCAGCTTAGCGCCTGACAGCCCACCCGCACGGGGAGTCTTCCCCGCCGGGAAGTTGCTCCCCTTTTTTCTGGAGTGATATATGGGACTCGATCTCTTCTTTTTCGAACGGGCAAAAAACGCGCCCGATGAAAGCCAGTACGCCAGAGTGGGTTATTTCCGCAAGGTGAACCCGTTACTCAAATGGGTGGATAAACACGTTGGGCTGGTGCGCAACCAGGTGCTGTTAGAAGTCACCAAAGCACATTTGCAGGCGCTTCTGAGCGACCTACAGAGCCTGACGCCGGATAACTGCGGCGCGGTTTATCCCACGATTGACGGCTTTTTCTATGGATATACCGATTATGGAGAACACTACTGGAAAGACGTTCGCGCCGTCACCCACTGGGTGAAAGAGACGCTGGAGACGTTTGATTTTGAGCGAGACAGGTTGATGTTTTATGCTTGGTGGTAGTTTTAAAGTGGCCGACAATACGTCGGTCACTTTTCCTCGTCGGCCAGAAATACAGCGCCAGATATACACATGAGAGCATACAGTTTTTACTAATAAAAATGTAAAAGGCCCAAAGGGAGACACTGCAAAGGAAGGGCGACAAGGGCAAAGGGGCCTGCCCGGAAAGGGGAAATATGCTGAAGTGGCTAAAAAGACCATCCCAGAGCCAGCCACCTGCGCCAGACGCTGCGCTGCCGGAGGGCTGGTATGCGCCACAATCCGCAGAACGGTTGCTGGCGACGCCGTTACGTCAGTCCTGTTTGTACCAGTTACGGCAACTGACCCCGCTGCCGGATACCCTGTTCGATAGCTGGATCCTCACGGCGATTCATCGCTTCGCCGCACTGGTGCAACTGCTGCCCGCCTCACAAAGTCATCACCATTCCATTCCCGGTGGGCTGCTGGATCATTCGCTGGAAGTTGCCTGCAACGCCATCCGGCTGCGCCAGGGTTATCTGCTGCCACCGGAAGCGGGTGCGGAAGAACAGGCCCGGCAAGCCAGCGCATGGACTGTCACAGTAGTCTGCGCGGCATTGCTGCACGACACGGGAAAAATCGCCGTGGATATGGAGATCCATCAACTGGATGGCACCCGCTGGCGTCCGTGGCAAGGGAATCTGGCGCAGCCTTATCGCTGGCAGTACCAGAGCCATGGTCGCGACTATCATCTGCATCCGGCGGCTGGCACAATGCTGATTAATCAGTTGATACCCTCGCCATTACTGGACTGGCTGGCCGGATACACCACGGCTTTTGCGTCCCTGATTTATCAGCTCACCGGACACTACGAACGGGCTGGCGCACTGGCGGAACTGGTGCAGCAGGCCGATAAAGCTTCTGTCGCCCGATACCTCGGCGGCGATATCAAAACCGCGCTGGCACAAAAGCCTTCTTCCTTCCCCCAGCAGCTTCTTTCCGCCTTGCGGTCGCTGGTACAAAACGAGTTCCGACTCAATAATCCCGAATGCGGATCTGATGGCTGGCTGACGGAGGATGCGCTGTGGCTTATCAGCAAAACTACCGCCGACCGGGTTCGCGCCTGGCTGCTCCAGCATGGCGTCTCCAGCGTACCGGAAAACAATAACCGCCTGTTTGACGAACTGCTGACGCATCAGCTTATTGTTGCCAACGAAGATAAAGCGATCTGGCGCTGCAAGATTCAATCGGATAAAGGCTGGTCGCCCGTTGAACCGCTGACGCTGCTGCGCCTGACACCATCTGCAATCTGGGAGCCAGGAGAACAACGTCCCGCCTGTTTTGCTGGTGATGTGACGCCGATAATCGAAGCGGAACCCGTTCCTGAACTCAGCGCCCCCACTCAACCGTTGCCGGAGATAGCAGACGACCCGAGGCTTGGTGACAATAACAACTTCCTGCAGTGGCTGAAGAACCACACCAGACCCTCAGGTACGGTGAATACCCGGAACGGCAAGGTACATGTGGTGGAAAACCATCTTTTCTTGATAACACCGGGGATCTTCAGGATATACGCAACAGAAACGACAGGAGACACCGGCGACGGCTGGAAACTGGCACAGCGAATGTTTCAGGAGTCAGGGCTTGCCCTGCGCTGTAATGATGACAGTTTTATCTGGACCTGCGAGGTTCACGCGCCACAAAAGAAAAGTAGTCAGTTGAAAGGGTTTCTGATGGAAGATCCTGGGCTGGTGCTTGGAGAGAAAATGTCGGTGAATAACCCGTGGCTGAAGTTGCTGCGCGAATAGCAACTTAATTATGTCCTTTAGGGGATATCGGCTTACTTATACCCTATAGAGGATATTAATTTAGTTATACCCTTCAGGGGATACTAACTCACTTATACCCAGCAGAGGATACAAACTTAATTATACCCTACAGGGGATATCCACTCACTTATACCCTGTAGAGGGTACAAACCTAATTATACCCCTCAGGGGATATCAACTCACTTATACCCTACAGAGGGTACAAACTTAATTATACCCTACAGGGGATACCAACTCACTTATACCCTGTAGAGGATACAAGCCTAATTATACCCTACAGGGGATACCAACTCACTTATACCCTGTAGAGGATACAAGCCTAATTATACCCTCCAGGGGATATCAGTTTACTTATACCCTGAAGAGGATAAAAACCCAATTATACCCTCTAGGGGATATCAACTCAGTTATACCAACAGGCAAATACACTCCTAACTCAGAAAATAGGCCGTTAAGTTGTGCAATCAAACAGCTAAACTAAACGGGCATGCAGTTTGCTAACAGATGCATTAATTGATTCGGCAACCTGTAAAGAAAAATCTTCAGGTAGTGATTCTGTGACAGCCTGCAGTGCTGCTGGCATGTTCATGGCGAAGAAACGCATAATCTCGTTCATTTCACTTTCTTGGAAGCTAACTTCATTTGCTAAGGAGAAAAAATGTCGAGGAAAGATCTGGCTGATTTCATATTTCCGTCCTCTAGTTGCTCTGAGACCCATTGCGAGCTTGAGGTCGCTCATATGTAAACCTCTCCCTCCAAGCACAGGAAAAGCAGAAATGATGTCGTAAAAAGGTGTCAATCGGTAGCTTCCACCTGCTTCGATAAAGACAGAGAAATTTTTAGCATGTCCGTCCGTAGCTCCAATCAACCACTGGAAGACTTGGAATTTCATGAAATTATAACGATCCTGCAATGCATTGCTCGAACCAAGCAAGAACTCCATTATCGTAGGGATCCCGGGCCCACCATCAGACTCATATTTTACCGAGGATGGCAGGCCGAAAACTTGGCACAAATCCTCTTGAGGAAGACGGAGTAACATACTGTGGTCCTCATTCCACCGCCGATCAAAGCGCTCAACAGCCAAAGCCCTAACACGCCCAGCTTTGATTATTTCTATATTCGGGACATCAAAACCCAGCTCTCTGGCTAAAGAAAGACAAAAGTACTCATTATCCACGCTTTCACTGAGATCCAAGGTAGCATTGGGTTGTTGTATCTCACCAATTGGCAATTTTATGATATGGGTTGTTGGGGTGATCCCCTTGGGAATACACCATTCGCTTCCGATTTTAAAAAGCGCCGTTTTCTCCTGTGCGCCAGCAACAGATATGCGAAAATCGTCTTCCCCATTGATCATCCCTAGGGGGATATCTGACTGATAAGCTAATAAAATTTCTTCAAGCCTGGTCTCGTTCAAAGATTCCCATGACATAACAGGAGCTATAGTTTGCTCTCCTTGAGGAAGCAACGTTACTGCCCCTACGCTGTCACGACCGATCTTGGCTAGCAAATCGAATGGCTGTCTGGACTGTGCCTGATAACGTCTTACGATACGATCTCTAATCGCAGGATTATCGGGAAGTAAGTTATCAAAAAAATTAATCACGGCATCGGAAGTTATAGTGCCAAACTGAAGTGGAAGTGACAAAGATATAGGTCTGGCGTAACTGTTATAAAGCCATTCCCTAGCATATCTGAATGTATGGGCCCCATTAGTTAGCTTGGTGAACTCCCCAACCAATTCGTTGTTCATCCATGTTGTTAACGTAGGCATTACCAGTCACTCCTCTTTTGCTTAGAATTACCAACGTCATCAACTATGTCGTTCTTTTCATAGAGGACCAGGGACAGCTCAAGCGCTTGAACCAGTTTAAAGAAGGTCTTAAGTGTTGCCTTATCAGGGTTGTTTTCAAAGTTTGAAATCGTAGCCTGCTTGATACCGACTTTTGCTGCCAGCTCACTTTGAGTCAATGCATGTTTCTGGCGGATTAATTTGAGATGGTTAGCCAGTTGTTTTGGGCTATAAATTGCGGGTGCTCTCATAATTTCACGACTCCAATCAAATTATCCCCTTGTAAGGATAATAAAATTATTATCCTTACAAGGGGATAAAGTCAATCATTAGTTGCATATATTGGATGAAGAAGCTTCCATCCCACCAGGAATGGCTAAATACCGAAATCTTTCCTACTCCCCCGACTCCACCTCATCCTGCGCCGCCATCAAAACTAACTCTGACTTTGACACCAACAAATCTTTCGGCTTCCCACCTCTCAACCTGCGATTTGCCGAGCCGAACCAGATAGCCAGTCCCCACGGCGTTTTGCGTTCTTTGAACAGCGAGAGAATCAGCCTGACAGCCTTGAGAGGCCGCATTTTCTCATCCAGAACATAATCCGGGTACAGATCCTCCCCGTCGACCTTCAGCGAGAATATCTTCCCGGCCGCTTTCCAGCCTTTCGGGCCTGCCTCAGGATCGGCAGAACGGAAACCCGCTTTTGCCGATAACTCAGACGCTGTCAGCCATTCCGAGTCAGCGAGTATTCTGGCTTTCAGCTCCTCCAGTTGCCGGTCATTGCGCTCCTGGAAGCTCATATGGTCGAGTGCGCCTCCCGGCTGCTTTTTAAAGCCATACGGCACCACATGCCTGAACCGGTTTGCATCCAGATAATTCGCCCACCACTGCATCATCTCCCGGCGTTCTTCGAGATGCTGCGCCTTATGGATATACGCCGCACGAACGCGCTTGCGCTCCTGATGGCTCATCTGGCGCTCTACCGCATCGCTTGACCACAGGCCCGACTCCACCAGCGCGCTACAGGCCATAGTGCGAAAACCGTGGCCGCAGACATCTTTCTGGGTGTCGTAACCCATCACCCGCAGCGCTTTGTTGATGGTGTTTTCACTCATCGGTTTGCGGTAGTTATGATCGCCGGGGAACACCAGTTCTGTTCCCGGTCGGCAGTGCTGCCGCACCTCGTGCAGCAGTTCGATGGCCTGATGTGATAGAGGCACCAGGTGTGGAGATCGCATCTTCGCGCCACGCGCAGAGTACTTAACGCCGGGGATCGGCTCACGCTCGGCGGGAATGGTCCACATGGCGTTACGCAGGTCAATTTCATCCCAGCGGGCGAAGCGCAGTTCGCTGGAGCGGATGAATAGCAACAACGCCAGCTTTACCGCCAGTTGAGTCAGTTGACGGCCTTTGAAGTCGTCGACTCTTTCCAGGAAATCAGGGATAAGATTCAGATCCAATGCAGGGTGGTGACGTACTTTGGGCGTGGAGACCGCGCCAGTTAAATCTGATGCAGGGTTATGATCGATAATGCCGTTCTGGACGGCGTAGCGCATCACGCAGGCGGTACGCTGCTGTAGACGAGAAGCGACATCCAGTTTGCCAGCTTTCTCTACTTCTTTGATGGGTACCAGCAGGTCTTTGACCTTCATTTTGGTAATGTCGCAGCTACCGTTCGTGGGAAAGACGTAAAGCCCGAAATAACGCAGCACCCGCTTCTTATGTTCTACCGACCAGTTCACGTTGCTGGAGACCCATTCGCGCGCCACGGACTCGAACGTATAAAGGGGCTCTCCACCCCGCTTTTCCTCTCTGCGTTTTTCCGCTGGATTAATGCCTTCTAAAATAAGCCTTCTTATATCCGCTTGCTTCTCCCTTGCCAGTGCGAGAGAAATAAGCGGATAAGGGCCTAATGCCATACGGTTCTCTTTGTTTCCAAAGCGAAATTTCAGATACCACAGCTTAGATCCGCTGGGGTTCACCTGAATGTAAAGACCGTGACAGTCAGAGAGCCTGTATGCCTTGCCAAGCGGCCTGGCATGCCGGATTGCGAGATCTGTAAGCGCCATTTGGGGGTCACTCCTCTATCGAACCGGGTTTGCCCCCTTTTTTGCCCCCAAATCGCCTGGATGTCAATGGATGAAAAATGACCAACACGGAAAGACCACAAAATAAAAATGGTTATTATCGAAAAATAAATTATCTTTGAATTACAGACGGATATGGACGAATTTGGACGAAAATGGACACAAAAAAAGCCACCCTTAGGTAGCTAATTATTGCATCACTTGGTGCCGAAGGCCGGACTCGAACCGGCACGTATTTCTACGGTTGATTTTGAATCAACTGCGTCTACCGATTTCGCCACTTCGGCACTGAAGGGGATGCTGATAGCGGGTTGCATTATACCTGTTGCAGATCCCCGCGCAAGCATTCCCCCGCCTTGTCGCGTCTAAATGCCGAAAAAATCGACACATCTCCACCGCACTCCCCCACTATCTGGAACGCTTCTCGCAAAACGCTGCAACGTGATGGCGGCGGTTTACATTTATCGCGTCTTGTTATCTGATCTTGTTACGGGTTTTACCCATTCCCCACATCCATAGATCAGGACAAGGCATGCGTTTCTATCAGGTTGAACCCACGCTGGAGAACTACTGGCGCGGCATAATCCTCTTTGGCAAAAATGTCGCTTCCTACAAATTCGCGCTGGCCCATGCGCTGTACGACGTGAAGCGCGACGGCAGCGACCTCATCCTTCTCGAAGATCTCGCTGTCCCGTTCAGCCAGCATCTGTGTCGCCATCTGGCGCAGGCACCAAAGCAAATCACCTCCTCCAGAAGTCAGTATCTGGATGCCTGTCGTCAGTTTAATGCCGGGCAAATCGACCAGAATGCGCTGACAGAAGCGACGCTGCGAAACGGCTTTAATGTTGTGCTCAATGCGTTTCACAACGTCAATCAGGGCGAAATCGAAAAACGCTTTTTTATCGACGAGCGTAAAACCCACAAAGGCATACGCCTGACGACAAATTTTCATCAGCTCACGGAAGGTATGCAGCATCAGAACCTTAAGCTGGAGACGGACGCACGCTGGAACCTGGTCGAGCAGGGTTGGGCGATGGGCGTGTCGCGCAACCTTATTGCCGTGGAGCATGACGAACAGGACAACATGCTGTTCAGCATCCAGAATAACCGCCGTGTCGATATCACCAGTTGTCGCGACAGCCTCAACGGCTACCAGAAAGGCCGCTGCTTTTACTGCTTCGCACCTATAAGCGTAGAAACCGGCGACGCAAACCTGGCCGATGTCGATCACTTTATTCCGTGGATGCTCAAAGACCAGGTGAGGAATGTGAATGGCGTCTGGAACCTGGTGCTGGCCTGTAAATGTTGTAACCGGGGTAAACAGGGGAAATTTGCCCACGTCCCCTCATTGAAACTGCTGCAGCGCCTGCACGATCGCAACGAGTACTTCATTACCAGCCACCTCCCGCTGCGCGAAACCCTGATGCGCCAGACCGGTGCGAGCACTGTAAAACGGCATGATTTCCTGTCAAATGTCTGGAACACTGCTCGCGTAAACTTATTCCACGAATGGGAGCCAAAGGCCGCCGGGCCGGATACTTTCTGATGACCATTAACTACTATCAAAACCATGCACAGGCATTCTTTGCCGACACCATCGGCGTCGATATGTCGTCGCTCTACGCCCCTTTTATCGCGCACCTTGTCCCTGGCGCGCGCGTGCTGGACGCCGGATGCGGTTCCGGGCGCGACAGCCGTGCATTTCTGGAGATGGGTTATCAGGTCGAGGCCTTTGATGCGTCATCCGAGATGGTTCGCATGGCATCGCAGCATAGTGGGCTGGCGGTTAAGCAAATGACATTCAGCGATGTCGATGCCACTGACCGTTACGACGGCATCTGGTGCTGCGCGTCCCTGCTACACGTGGAAGCACACGCTTTACCGCAGGTGATGTCTACGCTGGCGCAGGCGCTGAAACCCGGCGGAATCTGGTACGTCTCGTTCAAATATGGCGAACAGGAAAGAGAGAAAGAAGGTCGTCATTTCAGTGACTTAACCGAAACAGGCCTGACCGCGCTGGTCAGCCCATTACCGGATGTTCAGGTGGTGTCGATGTGGACGACGCAGGATAAACGCCCGGATCGTGCGGAAACCTGGCTTAACGCCTTGTTACGCAAAGATTAACTCCACTACTCTGACTATCCTCTACACTCAAATCTCACACCATCATGAGGAAAGGCGATGTCGATTATCAAAAGCTATGCCGCTAAAGAAGCCGGGGCAGACCTGGAGCTGTTTGAGTACGACGCGGGGGAATTGGGTCAGGAAGATGTGGAAGTACAAGTGGATTATTGCGGGATCTGCCACTCGGATTTGTCGATGATCGACAATGAGTGGGGCTTCTCTCAATATCCGCTGGTCGCCGGGCATGAAGTGATTGGTCGCGTGGTGGCGCTGGGTAGTGCCGCGCAAAACAAAGGACTTAAAGTCGGTCAGCGCGTGGGCATTGGCTGGACGGCGAAAAGCTGCGGTCATTGCGACGCCTGTATCAACGGCGACAATATCAACTGCCAGGAAGGCGCCGTGCCAACTATCCTTAACCGCGGCGGCTTTGCCGACAAAATCCGCGCGGGCTGGCAATGGGTGATCCCGCTGCCGGATACCATCAATGTCGAGACCGCCGGGCCGCTGCTCTGCGGCGGCATTACTGTGTTTAAACCGCTGCTGATGCACCATATCACCGCTACCAGCCGTGTCGGGGTAATCGGGATTGGAGGGCTGGGCCATATCGCCATCAAACTGCTACGGGCGATGGGCTGTGAGGTGACGGCGTTCAGTTCGAACCCGGCGAAAGAGGCCGAAGTCCGCCTGATGGGCGCGGATTATGTGGTGAACAGCCGCGATCCGGAGGCCTTAAAAGCGCTGGCGGGCCAGTTCGATTTGATTATCAACACCGTAAACGTTGATTTGCAGTGGCAGCCCTACTTTGAGGCGCTTGCCCACGGCGGCGCGTTCCATACCGTCGGCGCAGTGCTGAAACCGCTGGAAGTCCCGGCCTTTACGCTGATTGGCGGCGACAGAAGTGTGTCCGGTTCCGCGACCGGTACGCCGTTCGAGCTGCGTAAGCTGATGAAGTTTGCCGGGCGGGCGAAGGTGGCACCGACTACCGAGATGTTCCCGATGTCGCAGATTAACGAGGCGTTGCAGCATGTGCGTGACGGGAAGGCGCGTTACCGCGTGGTGTTGAAAGCGGATTTCTGATGTGCCATAAACCTTCTCCCGCTATGGGGGAAGGTGTCCCCTATCCCTTCATTAAACGCATTTCACTTTATTGTGTTAATTAATAACTCTAAATTATTTATAACCACAAAATATACATGTCGTATATGGGTTTTTCTATTGGATAAATCAGGGAGAAAATTCTTCTCCATCTAAAAATTAATACCCATAAAAAGAGTAAGCTTTTCTCTATTATCGCCGATATGCTGACGTAAATAACTCAGCAAGATGCGTATCATGGATAAAAATATTCTACGGAAAGTGAATCTTCTTAATTGGTTACATGCCGAAGTTAAGCCCGCTCTGGGTTGCACGGAACCTGTCGCTATCGCATTTGCCGCGGCGACTGCTGCCCAAAGAGTTGAAGGCAACTTGCTTCATATGTTTGGCAATATCTCAAAAAATCTGTTTAAAAATGCCAATGGCGTATTGCTGCCCGGAACAAAAAAACGTGGCGTTACCACAGCTGCCGCGCTTGGTTTTATTTCCGGCAATGCTGATTTAGGCCTTGAGGTGCTACGGGATGTTCTCTCGGAAGATATTCAACAGGCCGAAACGCTCATCGCAGAAAATAAAATCAAGATTACGACGATCGATAGCGAAGAATTAATCTATGTCGACCTCACGGTGATTACCGAATCTGCACAATGTCGTGTCGTCATCAAAGGCGCGCATACACACATCACCCAAATTAGTGTTAATAATATCGAAACCTTTCGTGCACCGGAGCTCTGTCCAGAGGGCTCAGCCTCCCAGCTAAAACCGTTTACCGTTAATGAAGCGGTGACCTTTATTAAATCGGTTCCCGTTGCAGATATCGCCTTTATGACCGCAGCTATTGATTTAAATAGCGCGTTGTCGGCGGAAGGGCAAAAAAGACCCTATGGCCTTAATGTCAGTGGAACGCTCTGCCAGGCGATTGCGGACGGCATGAGTAAGCAATGCCTGTTAAACCAGATTGCAATTGATGCCGCCGCCGCTTCCGATGCCCGGATGGGGGGCGCCCCGCTGCCGGCAATGAGCAATTTCGGCTCCGGCAACCAGGGGATCGTGGCGACCATGCCAGTAGTGACCCTGGCGCGCCATCTGGTCAGCAGCAGCGAAACCACGCTACGCGCCGTTACGCTTTCTCACCTGGTTGCTATCTCGATTCATGCCCGCTATGCCCGGCTCTCTGCGCTGTGCGCCGCATCTACGGCTGCGATGGGCGCTGCGGCGGGCATGGCGTGGCTGTTCACGCAGGATGAAACTGTCATCGCCTGCGCGATTAAAAATATGATCAGTGATATCAGCGGCATGGTGTGCGATGGCGCTTCCGGTACCTGTGCCATGAAAGTCTCTACCGCCGCAACATCGGCCATTAAATCGGTGCTGATGGCGACAAACGGTATTAGCGCTGGTTCATATGACGGCATCGTCGACGACGAACTTGAGCAGAGCATTAATCATCTGTGCCAGTTGACAGAAATAGCCATGAAGCAGACCGATCGACAAATTATTCAAATTATATCGGACAAGGCATCCGCCGAGTCCGCCAATTAATAAAACCCACCCTACATGAGGTTATTTATGAAACCAAGTCCACGTATTGGCACGCTTGCCGTACATGCAGGCAACCAGACCGACCCCGGCCACCATGCGGTATTTACGCCGATTGTCACAGCTAGTTCGTTTATTCAACCGAATCTGGGCGAAGGAGGCGATTTTTGTTATTCCCGAGTGGCTAACCCAACCCGTAAAGCATATGAAACAGCTCTTGCAGATCTGGAAGGCGGTATTTATGCCACCGCGACCGCCTCAGGCATGGCGGCGACATCGCTGATTCTGGAATTATTGCCAGCCGGTTCGCACATTATTGCAATGTGCGGCGTGTATGGCGGGACATGGCGAATTTTTGAAAAGCTGAGAAATCGTACTGCCGGTCTGGAGGTGAGCTACGTCGATTTAAACGACCTCAATGCCGTCAGAAAAGCGGTGAAGTCCAATACCGGCATGGTATGGATTGAAACCCCGACCAACCCACTTCTGGAACTTGTAGATATTCGCGCCATTTGCCAACTTTCCAGCGAGCTTAACTTAACAAGCTGTGTCGATAATACCTTCGCCAGCGCCTGGAACCAGCGCCCTCTCGAACTGGGCGCAGATATCGTGATGCTCTCCACAAGTAAATATATTGGCGGTCATTCCGATCTTATTGGCGGCGCGGTAATTACCCGCCAGCCCGATATTGCGCAGCAGATGGATTTCATCAAAACCACCGTCGGTGCTATTGCTTCGCCTTTCGATGCGTACCTCGCGCTGCGGGGCATGAAAACACTGGATGTTCGTATGGATCGCCATTGCCGTAATGCGCAGGCGGTTGCGGAGTATCTTGCCACGCACCCAGCCATTGCGCAGGTATGGTATCCAGGTTTACCCGGTCACCCTCAACACGCCCTTTGCCAGCAGCAAATGCGCTCCGGCGGTGCCGTGGTCACCGTCCAGCTTAAAGGCGGCCTTGATGAGGTGAAAACCTTTATCCCCCGGCTGCGCTACTTTGTGCTGGCAGAATCACTGGGCGGCGTGGAGAGCATGGTTAATCACTCAGCGTCCATGTCCCACGGTTCCATGTCACGTGAAGAAAAAGAAAGTATTGGTATTTATGACGCCACGCTGCGTTTGTCGATTGGCATCGAAGATGCCAGCGATTTAATCGCCGATCTTGATCGTGCGCTGTTCAATATCACGGGAAAATAAAAGGGAAATCATCATGCATGATTATGGCATATGGACTGTCATCACCCCGCTTGTCACTATTTTTCTGGCCATCTTTACTCGCCAGGTTATTCTTTCCCTGCTTGCCGGGATTGTTGTCGGTTTTATTGTTATTCATCACAGCTTACTGGGCGGCATTGGCGCCACGCTGAATGGGATCATTGAAACCTTCGCGTCACCAGGAAATGCCCGGACAGTTATCTTTATGGTCATGATTGGCGGAATTATGCGCCTGATCGTGGTGACAGGAGGCGTCCGGCGATTAGTCCAGTTCCTGACCGAAAAAAATGATTACATCACCAGTAAACGTTCCGTGCAATTACTGGCAATGATTGTCACTGCGCTTATTTTCATTGAAAGCTCAATCAATCAGCTTATTGCTGGCGCATCCTCAAAAGACCTGGCTCGCCGCTATCGCGTGGCGCCGGAAAAGATGTCCTACATCATTCAGACGTCCTGCGTATCCGTCTGTTCCTCTGTCATGATCAACGGCTGGGGTGCGGCGATGATGGGAGTTATCGGTGTTCAAATAGCCAAAGGCTATATCACCGGCGAACCGTTCGAAATTCTCGCCAGCTCCATGGTGTGGAATATTATGGCGTGGTTGTCGCTGGCCTCGGTACTGTTCTATATCCTTTCCGGGTTCTCCTGGGGACCGATGAAAAAAGCGGAGATCCGCTTTACGGAAAATATCAACGAGCAGGAAAATATTGAACAGGGGGCGGATGAGGACATCATCGATCACCCCGCCTGTAACTCACTGTGGAACTTCTTTATTCCGATTCTTTCCACTGTGCTGATGGTGCCCATCGCGCTGTACGTTACCGGCGACGGACAATTCTCCAAAGGCAGCGGGTCAATGTCCGTCTATTCCGGGGTGATGTTCGGTACCGTCGTGTCGTTCATCTGGTTTACCCTGCGTGGCATATTAAACGTCGAAAATTTCTTTAAAGAGATCTATATCGGTTATGCCAGCATGGTCAAAATCAGCTCCATCATGGTACTGGCTTTCCTGATGGGTCAGGTATCCGCCGACCTGAACACCGGGCAATATATTGCCGCCGTCACCTCGGGTGTGATACCGGGCGGCGTCGCGATTGGCTTTATCTTCCTCATTAGCGCCGTGATGTCACTAGCTACCGGCACCTCCTGGGGTACCTTCGCCATCATGATCCCCATCGGCGTGCAATTAGGCGTATCGGTGGGAATTCCGGTTGAATATATGATTGGTGCGGCGATTGCTGGTTCGATTTTCGGCGACATGACATCGCCCATCTCCAGTGATGCTATCGTGGCGTCAATGGCAACAAACTGCGAGCATATTGAACATATTCGCACGCAATTCCCCTATGCGTTAGTGACGGGGTTTGTGGCTTTTCTTATCTATCTGGTGATTGGTTTTACCTGTTGATTGAGACGTTATCTATGGCCGGGCGGCGCAAGTCGCCCGGCCAGTCATTTACCCCTTCGCCAGCGCCGCGAACACCTCTGCAATCGCCACTGCGCCAGGGTCGGTGACGCCTTCCAGACTCTCACTGTTCACATAGGACGAACGGCACGCGCCGGCGGTCTGCATGGTCGCGGTTTTGGCGGCCCCCGCTTTTGCGGCAGACGCGGCGGCATCCAGCCCGCTATCGCGCAAGGCTTCCAGCGCCGGTTGCAACGCGTCGATAAGCGTCCGGTCGCCTAAGTCCGCCCCGCCATAATGTTTCATCTGGTGTAGCCCACGGTGCAACGCCTCTGGCAAAGATTTACCATCATGCACAGCCTGACCTGCGGCGGTAAAGAAGATGGACATCAGCACGCCGCTGGAGCCACCCATTACTGTTGCCAGCCGCTCGCCCACCAGTTGCAGCAACTGCGCGGTGTTATTCAGCGGCAATTCGCCCTGCTCCAGCAAATGGATAATTTCCCGCGCCCCTTCGGCGAACGTCGAGCCGGTATCGCCATCGCCCACTTTGGCATCCAGCGCATTCAGGCGATTTTCGAGATCGACAAGTGTCCGCGCCGCCGTCGAGACCAGCGTTTTTACCTGTGGGTTTTCCGACGGTTCGATTTCCAGTTGGTTGTAAACCGGGTTGTGGCGCTGGGTTTTCATCGGCGCAAAAGGCACCGGTTTTTGCCAGCCGACGGTCTGTACATCGGCATTAATGGCTTTCTCAAATGTCTCGTTCAGGCGTAACAGCGAAAGGGAAAAGCCTTTCATATCCAGGGAACTGACCAGCGGCGCGGGGCCAATCAGATACGCAATCTGATCTTTCAGCGCCGAGTGTGCCAGCTCTTTGGTGAGCAGGGCCATTTCGAGCGCTGACACACCGCCCAGGTTGTTGATTAACACCGCAACGCGGTCATCTCCGGCCTGTGCTTTCAGCGGTGCAACCAGCGTCTCAATCAACTTCTGGCTATTATGCGAGTCCACCGTGCTCGCGCCCGGCTCGCCGTGAATGCCGAGCCCCAGTTCGACCTGCCCATGCTGGATACGGTCGTCTTCATCGCTGCTTCCCGGCAGGTTGCAGGTCTCCATCGCCAGCCCCAGGCTCCAGACACTCTCACTGGCCTGTCGGGCGATGTCGCGCACTTCGCTTAAGGATTTACCCTGCTCGGCGGCGTAGCCTGCGATTTTATGCACCAGCGCCGTTCCGGCGATGCCGCGCGGCTGTTTATTGTCCGGCAGGGCGATGTCATCGGCGACGATCACCATCTCTACTTTCAGCCCGTAGCGTTTGGCTTTTTCTGCCGCGAGGCCGAAGTTAAGGCGGTCGCCGGTGTAGTTTTTAACGATCAGCAGGCAGCCCCGGTCACCGGTGACGGCGACGATCGCGTTGAGCACAGCATCAACGCTCGGCGAGGCAAACACGTCGCCACAGACGGCGGCAGTGAGCATTCCCTTACCTACAAAGCCAGCGTGTGCGGGCTCATGGCCGGAACCGCCGCCGGAGATCACTGCAACGCGGGATTTATCCCAGTCGGCGCGGGCAACAATACGAATAGCGGGGTTGATGTCGAGGCGAACTAAATTGCCGTGGGGAGCGGAAATCACCATTCCTTCAATGGCGTCATTGACCAATTGTTTTCGGTCATTAAAGAAGAATCTGGACATAGCTTCCTGAATTTTTTGAGAACCGTAAGGAAAGCGTAGCCAGGATAAGGGAAAGTGTGTCGATGAAATAGGATGAGTTTAGTGCGGCCAGGCGCTCTCTCCCACAGGGAGAGAGAGAAAGCAGCCCGGATAGGCGAAGCCGCATCCGGGAGCAGAACAGAAACCTAGTTCTTACGCATCAGCAGCCAGAGGCTAATCAGGAAGAACGAAGTACTTGGCAGCAACGCGCCAATAATCGGTGGTATGCCGTATACCAACGTCAGCGGGCCGAAAATCTGGTCCAGCAGGTAGAATACAAAGCCGAAGCTGATACCCGTCACCACGCGCACGCCCATCGGCACGCTACGCAGCGGGCCAAAGATAAACGACAGCGCCATCAGCATCATCACCGCCACGGAAAGCGGCTGGAAAATTTTGCTCCACATCTGGAGCTGATAACGCCCGGCATCCTGGCCGCTTGATTTCAGGTACTTCACATAGTTGTGCAGACCGCTAATCGACAGTGCATCAGGGTCCAGCGCCACCACGCCCAGTTTGTCCGGCGTGAGGTTGGTCTTCCAGGTACCGGTCAGCGTCTGTGTACCGGTCACTTGTTTCGGGTCGGTCAGGTTGGATTCATCCACCTGCGACAGCCGCCACAGCCTGGTGTCTTTATCGAACTTCGCTAAAGCGGCATAGCGAACGGACTGCAAACGACGCTGATCGTTGAAGGAGTAAATACTCACCCCACCCAACTCATCATCGCTCTTCACCCGCTCAATATAGACAAAGGTCTCGCCATCTTTCGCCCACAACCCTTGCTGGGTGGAGAGCAGCGAACCGCCATACATTGACTGTGCGCGCTGGTTACGCGCCATTTGTTCGCCCTGCGGCGCCACCCATTCGCCAATCGCCATGGTTAACAGCACCAGCGGGATGGCCGTTTTCATCACTGACAGCGCCACCTGCATACGGGTGTAACCCGAAGCCTGCATCACCACCAGTTCACTGCGCTGGGCCAACATCCCCAGCCCCAGGAGCGCGCCAAGCAGCGCCGCCATCGGGAAGAAAATCTGAATATCTTTCGGCACGCTGAGGATGGTATAAAGCCCCGCCCCCATCGCGTCATAGCTGCCCTGCCCGGCCTTTTTCAACTGGTCGACAAATTTAATGATGCCGGAGAGCGACACCAGCATGAACAGCGTCATCATGATGGTGGAAAAAATGGTTTTGCCGATATAGCGGTCAAGTACGCCAAACGCCTGCATTATACCGCTCCTCTGCCCATCACACGGGCGCGAATCCGACGCATCGGTACCGTGTCCCACAAGTTCAGACCCATCGCCAACGCCAGGTACGCCAGGTTAACCGCCCACATCCAAATCATCGGATCGATTTTGCCTTTTGCGGCATTGGATCGCAGGGAAGTTTGTAGCAGGAAGAACACCAGATACAACAGCATGGCGGGCAGCATCGACAGCACGCGTCCCTGGCGCGGGTTCACCACGCTCAGCGGCACGACCATCAGCGCCATCATAAATACGGTGAATATCAGAGTCAGACGCCAGTGTAACTCGGCCTTAGCGCGTGGGGTATCCGTGCGCCACAGCGTATCAAGGCCCATCTGCTCGGTATCGTCCGGGTCCAGCGTCACCGCCTGGTGGCCGATAATCGCCTGATAATCTTTGAAATCGGTAACGCGGAAATCACGCAACAGCGCCGTCCCTTCAAAGCGGGTGCCGGTGTTCAGGGTCACGACCTGAGAACCATCTTTCAATTGTGCAAGATGGCCGGAGTCCGCTACCACCACAGAGGGGCGGGAATTGCCTTTCGTGCGAATCTGCGCCAGGAAGACATCGTGGAATTTGCTGCCTTCCACGCTTTCGATAAACAGCACCGAGTTACCGTCAGAGGCTGGCTGGAACTGCCCTTGCGCCAGTGCGGCCATGCCAGGGTTAGCTTTGGCATCAGCCAGCACCGATTCCTGATGGCGCGATGACCAGGGGCTAAGCCACATGACGTTTGCCGCCGCCAGCGCACCGGTGAACAGCGCCAGAATCATCGCCGCTTTGACCAGCACCGCCCGGCTCAGGCCGCAGGCGTGCATGACCGTAATTTCACTCTCGGTATAAAGTTTGCCCAGCGTCATGAGCAGACCGAGGAACAGACTGAGCGGCAGGATAAGTTGCGCCATCTCTGGCACACCGAGGCCCAGTAGCGAGAGTACCAGGTTCGTGGGGATTTCGCCGTCGACCGCTGCGCCGAGGATCCTTACCAGTTTCTGACAGAAAAAGATCAGAAGCAGGATGAAGAGGATCGCAAACTGGCTTTTTAGCGTCTCCCGCGCAAGATATCTTATGATTATCACTTTATATTACGCCCGTAAAAACCAGTCTTTTTACTGGAAAATCGCTTGTTTCGTGGCTTAAACGTCATTTATTCTCTTGAGTCGTCGAAATCATCGCTAAGATTAATATACTCAGCGGTAAAACGTATCCGACCCGTATCTGACGTGCCGAAACCTAAGTATCGTTAAGATTAACACGAAGTCACCGCAACAGCGGACATGAGTTACGAAAGCTTGCAATTATATACTCAATGGATTTCGAGTTGCAGAAAGGCGGCGAGACTGTGAAGCCCCGTAACTTACGTTCAGTAAGTGGCTGGGGTAAGCAGGCGCAAGCCAACGCATCTGCGGTTTGAAAGAGGTCGAGTATATCTGTAGCCCCTGCTGTTGTCTTTAAGATTCAGGAGTATAGTGCATGGAGTTCAGTGTAAAAAGCGGTAGCCCGGAGAAACAGCGGAGTGCCTGCATCGTTGTGGGTGTTTTTGAGCCGCGCCGTCTCTCTCCGATTGCCGAGCAACTCGACAAGATCAGTGACGGCTATATCAGCGCACTGCTGCGCCGTGGCGAACTGGAAGGCAAACCGGGCCAGACCCTGCTGCTGCACCACGTTCCAAATGTCCTCTCCGAACGTATTCTGTTGATTGGTTGCGGCAAAGAACGCGAACTGGATGAACGCCAGTACAAGCAGGTCATTCAGAAAACCATTAATACCCTGAATGATACTGGTTCAATGGAAGCCGTTTGCTTCCTGACCGAGCTACACGTTAAAGGCCGCAATACCTACTGGAAAGTTCGCCAGGCGGTCGAAACAGCAAAAGAATCTCTGTATAGCTTTGACCAGTTGAAAACCAACAAGAGCGAGCCGCGTCGCCCGCTGCGTAAAATGGTCTTCAACGTGCCGACCCGTCGGGAACTGACCAGCGGCGAGCGCGCAATCCAGCACGGTCTTGCGATTGCTGCGGGCATCAAAGCGGCGAAAGATCTCGGCAACATGCCGCCGAACATCTGTAATGCGGCCTATCTGGCTTCTCAGGCGCGTCAACTGGCGGACTCATACAGCAAAAATGTTATCACCCGCGTAATCGGTGAGCAGCAGATGCGCGAGCTGGGGATGCACTCTTACCTCGCGGTTGGCGCAGGCTCACAAAACGAATCGCTGATGTCGGTTATCGAATATAAAGGTAACCCGTCGGAAGACGTGCGTCCGATTGTCCTGGTCGGCAAAGGCCTGACCTTCGACTCCGGCGGTATCTCTATTAAGCCGTCCGAAGGGATGGACGAGATGAAGTACGACATGTGCGGCGCGGCGGCAGTGTACGGCGTGATGCGCATGGTGGCCGAACTGCAACTGCCGATTAACGTCATCGGCGTGCTGGCGGGCTGTGAAAACATGCCGGGCGGGCGCGCTTATCGTCCGGGCGACGTGCTGACCACCATGTCCGGCCAGACCGTTGAAGTGCTGAACACCGATGCTGAAGGCCGCCTGGTGCTGTGCGACGTGCTCACCTATGTTGAGCGCTTCGAGCCGGAAGCGGTTATCGATGTGGCGACCCTGACAGGCGCATGCGTGATTGCCCTGGGCCATCACATCACCGGGCTGATGTCGAACCATAACCCGCTGGCGCACGAGCTGATTGGCGCGTCCGAGCAGGCGGGCGACCGCGCATGGCGTCTGCCGTTGGGTGATGAGTACTACGAGCAACTGGATTCCAATTTTGCCGATATGGCGAACATTGGCGGTCGTCCGGGCGGCGCGATTACCGCTGGGTGCTTCCTTTCCCGCTTTGCCCGTAAGTACAACTGGGCGCATCTGGACATCGCCGGTACCGCGTGGCGTTCCGGTAAAGCCAAAGGCGCAACCGGTCGTCCGGTGGCCATGCTGTCGCAGTTCCTGCTGAACCGCGCCGGGTTTACTGGCGAAGAGTAAGCGAAATCCCCTCACCCGTCCCCTCTCCCCTAAGGGGCGTGGGGATGGCATTCGCCCTCTCTTGAGGGCGAATGACCGGGTGAGGGTGTACGATTTAAATTCACCACAAGAAGCCCCATATCATGAAGAACGCCACGTTTTATCTTCTGGACAATGAGACCACCGTCGACGGCCTGAGCGCCGTGGAACAACTGGTGTGTGAGGTTGCCGCAGAACGTTGGCGCAATGGCAAACGCGTGCTGATTGCCTGTGAAGACGAGCAGCAGGCGCTGCGACTGGATGAAGCGCTGTGGGCAAGGCCGCCGGAAAGTTTTGTACCGCATAACCTCGCCGGAGAAGGCCCCAGAGGCGGTGCGCCTGTTGAGATAGCCTGGCCGCAAAAGCGCAACGGCAGCCCGCGCGATATTCTCATCAGTTTGCGGACAAACTTTGCAGATTTTGCCACCGCTTTCACAGAAGTGATAGACTTCGTTCCTTACGAAGATTCTTTGAAACAACTGGCTCGCGAACGCTATAAAGCCTATCGCATGGCTGGTTTCAACCTGAACACGGCAACCTGGAAATAATGGAAAAGACATACAACCCCCAAGAGATCGAACAGCCGCTTTACGAGCATTGGGAAAAGCAGGGCTACTTCAAACCGAATGGCGATGAAAGCCAGGAAAGCTTCTGCATCATGATCCCTCCGCCGAACGTCACCGGCAGTTTGCACATGGGTCACGCCTTCCAGCAGACCATCATGGATACCATGATTCGCTACCAGCGCATGCAGGGCAAAAACACCCTGTGGCAGGCCGGTACCGACCACGCGGGTATCGCAACCCAGATGGTGGTTGAGCGTAAGATTGCCGCCGAAGAAGGTAAAACCCGCCACGATTATGGCCGCGACGCCTTTATCGAAAAAATCTGGCAGTGGAAAGCAGAATCCGGCGGCACCATTACCCGCCAGATGCGCCGTCTGGGCAACTCCGTGGATTGGGAGCGCGAGCGCTTCACCATGGACGAAGGCCTCTCCAACGCCGTGAAAGAAGTCTTTGTCCGCCTGTACAAAGAAGACCTGATTTACCGTGGTAAGCGCCTGGTGAACTGGGACCCGAAACTGCGCACCGCGATTTCCGACCTCGAAGTGGAAAACCGCGAGTCCAAAGGGTCCATGTGGCACATTCGCTACCCGCTGGCTGACGGCGCGAAAACCGCCGACGGCAAAGATTATCTGGTTGTCGCCACCACCCGTCCGGAAACCCTGCTGGGCGATACCGGCGTGGCAGTGAACCCGGAAGACCCGCGTTACAAAGACCTGATCGGTAAATATGTGGTTCTGCCGCTGGTGAACCGCCGTATTCCGATCGTGGGCGACGAACACGCCGACATGGAAAAAGGCACCGGCTGCGTGAAAATCACCCCGGCGCACGACTTTAATGACTACGAAGTGGGCCGTCGTCATCAGCTTCCGATGATCAACATTCTGACCTTTGATGGCGATATCCGCGAAACGGCGGAAGTGTACGACACCAAAGGCAACGAATCCGACGTCTACTCAAATGAAATCCCGGCGGAGTTCCAGAAACTGGAACGCTTTGCGGCGCGTAAAGCCATCGTTGCTGCCGTTGACACGCTGGGCCTGCTGGAAGAGATCAAACCACACGACCTGACCGTACCTTACGGCGACCGTGGCGGCGTGGTTATCGAACCGATGCTGACCGACCAGTGGTATGTACGTGCCGACGTGCTGGCGAAACCGGCGGTAGAAGCGGTTGAGAATGGCGAGATCCAGTTTGTGCCGAAGCAGTACGAAAACATGTACTTCTCCTGGATGCGCGATATTCAGGACTGGTGTATCTCCCGTCAGTTATGGTGGGGCCACCGCATCCCGGCGTGGTACGACAACAACGGCAATGTCTATGTGGGTCGTAACGAAGCCGAAGTGCGCCAGGAAAATAACCTGGGCGCCGATGTTGCCCTGCGCCAGGACGAAGACGTACTGGACACCTGGTTCTCCTCTGCCCTGTGGACCTTCTCTACCCTCGGCTGGCCGGAAAACACCGATGCCCTGCGTCAGTTCCACCCGAGCACCGTGATGGTCTCTGGCTTCGACATCATCTTCTTCTGGATTGCCCGCATGATCATGATGACCATGCACTTCATCAAAGATGAAAACGGCAAGCCGCAGGTGCCGTTCCATACCGTCTACATGACCGGTCTGATTCGTGATGACGAAGGCCAGAAGATGTCCAAATCCAAGGGTAACGTTATTGACCCGCTGGATATGGTGGACGGTATCTCTCTGGCGGATCTGCTGGAGAAACGTACCGGCAACATGATGCAGCCGCAACTGGCGGAAAAAATCCGCAAGCGCACCGAGAAGCAGTTCCCGAACGGCATTGAGCCGCACGGCACCGACGCCCTGCGTTTCACCCTGGCCGCGCTGGCCTCGACCGGTCGCGACATCAACTGGGATATGAAGCGTCTGGAAGGTTACCGCAACTTCTGTAACAAGCTGTGGAACGCCAGCCGTTTCGTGCTGATGAATACCGAAGACCAGGATTGCGGCTTCAACGGCGGCGAGATGGTACTGTCGCTGGCGGACCGTTGGATCCTGGCGGAATTCAACCAGACCGTGAAAGCATACCGTGAAGCGCTGGATAACTTCCGCTTCGATATTGCCGCGGGCATCCTGTATGAATTCACCTGGAACCAGTTCTGTGACTGGTATCTGGAGCTGACCAAGCCAGTGATGAGCGGCGGTTCTGAGGCAGAGTTGCGCGGCACGCGTAACACGCTGGTGAACGTGCTGGAAGCGCTGCTGCGTCTGGCGCACCCGATCATTCCGTTTATCACGGAAACCATCTGGCAGCGCGTGAAAGTGCTGAAAGGCATTACCGCCGATACCATCATGCTGCAGCCTATCCCGCAGTACGATGCGTCTCAGGTTGATGAAGCGGCGCTGGCTGATACCGAATGGCTGAAACAGGCGATCGTGGCGGTACGTAATATCCGTGCCGAAATGAACATCTCCCCGGGCAAACCGCTGGAGCTGCTGCTGCGTGGTTGCAGTAAAGATGCGGAGCGTCGCGTAAATGACAACCGCAGCTTCCTGCTGAATCTGGCGCGTCTGGAAAGCATCACGGTTCTGCCAGCCGATGATAAAGGTCCGGTTTCCGTGACCAAGATTATCGATGGCGCGGAGCTGCTGATTCCCATGGCAGGTCTGATTAACAAAGAAGACGAGCTGGCGCGTCTGGCGAAAGAAGTGGCGAAGATCGACGCGGAAATTGGCCGTATCGAAAGCAAACTGTCCAACGAAGGTTTTGTGGCGCGCGCACCGGAAGCGGTGATTGCCAAAGAGCGTGAGAAGCTGGACGGCTATGCAGAGGCCAAAACCAAGCTGATTGAACAGCAGGCCGTTATTAGCGCGCTGTAATCAGGCTGCACATGAAAAAGCCGGGCTTCGATAGCCCGGCTTTTTTTGTCCCACAATTCAGGGGGGAAACTCTCAGGTAATCCCCGGTGGCGCTGCGCTTACCGGGGCTACAAACAGCATCACGCATCCGGGAACGTCTGACTTAAAACACCGCCGGGAAGAACGACAACCCGCGCGCCAGCAGGTTCGCCGGATCTTTTGCCGGTTGCTGACCGTGGTTTTCCAGCGTCAGATTCTGCAACTCACCGTGAACATGCGTATTTTCCAGCACATAGCGGGTAAAGCGGACTTTTGCCCATGGATATGCCAGGAAAAGCGTAATCATGCACACCAGCGTATTGCTGATAGACAACCACAGCACGCGCCCAATAGTCACAGTTGATGAGAAGCGAATATGCCCGGCCAGCGTGACCTGCCCGTAAATATAATTACGCATTTTCACAAAGGCATAGATAAAGCAGACAATAATACCGAACAGGTAAACCAGATAGGCCAGCGCGATTTTGCCGTAGAATGGCCCGGCTAACATCGCCAGTTGTTCCGGGCTATCGCCCACCGCCTGGGAATATTGCATCAGCGTAAAGAAGGCCGGCACGATGATAAACAACGCCAGTGCCAGGAACGGGAAGAGCAGCAGCATGGAAAACAGCGCTATCCAGATGCACTTCTTGATGGAGTAGGTTGCGGCAAATTTCTGCGTACCGTACTGCAGATTATTCACCAGCATGCCATACCACTGGGCGGTGTAGACCCCCTGCATAATGGCGGAACCCAGCAGCAACGCCAGCGTACCAACGCCAATACCCACAATAATCGCGGTATAGGAACCCATGCTGAGAGTGCTCGACATAAACAGCGAAAACACCACCACAGAGACCGTCATAATTAACAACGGGCAGCCCAGCATGACCCACCAGGCGCGCAGCGGGCTGGCGTAAAAGCTAAAGCGCACCTTATTAATTTCCGTCATCAAGAATTGATAACGCAGGCCCTGCGTCACCAGCCATGGGAAGAAAAGTAAAAACAACCCTATCATACATAGGGATAACATCACGTTATTATGCGCCATGTTAATCAGAAATATGATATACAGCACCATGAGGCACAGCCAGCCTACAAATACTGAACGTCCGGTGGCGTGGTAAGAAAAACGCGCCCCTTCCAGATCGGTATTCTCATAAAAATAACGGCGGGCACGCACCAGCGCCCAAGGCAGAAACAACCCGAGGGTAACGATGGTGAGTAAAACGTTTACCAGCCAGATCCAGAAATATCCCGCGCCACTGCCCTGGAACACAAAATTCCGGGAAGGCGTCGCCGCAGCACCACCATTTTCAAAAGTCATAACAATCCTTATCGTAAATCAGAAACAACGCTAATTAAGCCATAGAAATATTGCGGTATTTTTATTTCCGTTATTAAGTTTAGTAAACTTTGTACTAAAAATGTAGCGCCCAATATTACTGGTCTTGTCAGCACAGAAAAGTGATGGTATGGCAGGAAAACGACGATAAAAGCAAATAAAGGCCGAAGCAGAGTCCGGCCTTTTGGTTTTATATGAAAGGAGCTATCGGCATCACGCCGCGGGAAAGCAGGGCGATAAAACCTTTTTCAACCTGCTCGTCATGATCCGTCAACACTACGTCGTCCAAATCTCCTTCAACATGGGTATGAAGGGCCTGGTAACGGATAAAACGTATTTTCATCCACGGATAGGCAAGGCCGAGCGTGATCCCGGAGACGAAGACCAGCAAAACCAGTTGTATCACAACGCCATAGAACGTCAGGGTGGAAGTAAAACGAATACGTCCTTCCGCCAGCGTCAAACCATTCATTAAATGGTTGCGGAAGGCCTGCCAGAGATAAGCCGATGAGATCAGAATGCCGCCAATATAGAGCAGATAGCACAGCAGAATTTGCCCTGGAAACCCTGAGGGCTCGAAATCCTCCGAGCCGTTAATCGTATGCAGCATCGCCATACTGCTATTGGAGATCGAAAGTAAGTAAAACATTAGCCCCATAAACGGAACCAGAATACCTAATGAGAAGAGGCAGGCTTTAATACAGTACTTCGTGCTGACACGAATATCGAATTTATGGACGCCGAACTGACCACCTTTCCCGATCAGAGATAGCCATTTGGCATACACATAGCCATTGCTCACGCCCATGCCCACGATTCCGAGCAGTGCCAGCGTAATAATCTTCGCCAGTAAGCTGTCAAAATTGTAACCGCTGAACATCATACTCCCAATACCATAGAGAACCACGCATAATAAAATAGCCAGTAATGTCGGCAGGCCCATCATTACCCACCAGGCTTTTTTCATTGAACAATGAAAGGCGAAGCGGATATTATTTAATGTGGTCATCAGCGCATTATATTGCAGGCTTTTTACCATAAAAAAAGGCATGATCAACATTAGAAGAAATATCGCAATATAACCTAATAATGAATGAAGCATCTCTGCGGTATAGATAACGACAAAAAGGATTATTGACATTAACCAGAAACTTATAAACAGTGCGCCACCCTTTGCATGATAGCCAAAGCGTGCACCGTTTAACTCCATGTTTTCGTACACGTACCGCCGGGAGCGCACCACTGCCCAGGGGATATAACCCCCTAACGTAATGATACTCAGCAGAACATTAACCAGAGAAATGAAAAAATAATCCAGACCCTTGCCATGAAATATAAATGTTTGTCGGGAATTATTCGTATAACGGATATCACCGTTCATAACTACATCATCCTTAAATATAAACATTGATTTGATAAATAATGATTATCACTTCCGTGAAGCGCGCTACGATAACGTATCCCCCTGTAAATCACATCACAATTAAACGACTTGCAGCCACTTTCAGAGAGTGCTATTAAATACGCGTATAAATGAATGTATTTTATTGAGTGAATGTATGAATGTTGTGGCCAAGCAGAGCGTGACATTACGCCGGATGACTGCCGACGATAATGCCGCGATTGCCTCCGTTATTCGTCGGGTTTCTGCCGAATACGGTCTTACCGCTGATAAAGGCTATACCGTGGCGGACCCCAATCTGGACGAGCTGTACCAACTCTACAGCCAGCCGGGGCACGCCTATTGGGTGGTGGAACAGGATGGCCAGGTGGTGGGCGGCGGCGGTGTCGCCCCGCTGAAATGTAGCGAGCCGGATATTTGCGAACTGCAAAAAATGTATTTCCTGCCTGTCGCGCGCGGTCAGGGGCTGGCGAAGAAACTGGCGCTGCTGGCGCTTGAACACGCCCGTACGCAGGGCTTCACCCGTTGTTATCTGGAAACTACCGCGTTCTTGAAAGAGGCGATTGGCCTGTATGAGCATCTCGGATTTAGCCATATCAGCGGGCCGCTGGGCTGTACCGGGCATGTGGATTGCGAAGTGCGAATGCTGAAAACACTGTAATTGTTCCCGGCCCTTTCCTTTTCTACCGGAAAGGACCGGAACCTCTTCTTTACTGATTCTCCGGCGCCATAATCAGACGAATCATTCCCGCAGCCTGATCCTGGGGCAACGTCAGCACGTTACGCCACAAATCCTGCACAATGTCGCAGGCGACTTTCTCTTTGCCGACGCCTTTGCGCGGGTCCGGCATGATCTCAATATCCTGACCGTATTTCTTGACCAGAGCCGCAATAATTGGCTGCAGATGCTGCTGAGCGTCCTGGCGCTCTTTATCTGTCACCGTGTGTCGGTTGACGCCGTAGGCAGCGCGCATCATCGCGGCATCAATATTCATGCGTTTCATCAGGAAATCGCTCGACAACATTTTCGCGGGATTGATCCCCCCTTTCACCGCCGGGAACAGGAAACGAAAGCAATTATCATCGCTGACTTTCTGAATGGCCACGGTTTGCTCCATATTGATCTGCATATAAGCAATCACGTTCTCATCCGGGGCGTTTTGTAAACGCACCATCTGTACGCCGACGATCTGCGGTTGAATATAATCAATAATCTGCTGAGGAGTTTTCCCCTCTTTTTCCATTTTTTTCGCCGTGCTGCGAATAGTTTCCAGCAACTGCGGTTCTTGTTCACGCAACACCTGGTATGTCGGCATGCTGCTTATCGCACGGAACGCCACGTCCATTTGCGACTCACCGCTATTTTGCAGTAAGGGTGCAATATACTGCCGATAGCCCACGTTCCAGACCACAATAGCAACCGCAACAATCACCGCCGAGGTGATGCCGCCGATTTTCCCTTTCCGGCGCAGATACTGCGTCAGTGCTGTCGCCAGGCCAGCGACGAGGGCGGAGAGTAGAATAGACGTCCAGTTCATTTCAGGTTCCTTGTAACCATTTTGCTGATTGTTGTACCAGCCCGGCGAGGATTGTCACCTGGCGAGCGAAATAACTACGGATTCTGGCAGGTCAGCCCGGCACGCCGCTGTGAAAACGAAACTCGGGATCCGGCGAGGTGATCAGTTCGGCTTCGATCTCACCGAAATAGCGAACCCGTGGCGCGATATCCGTTTCCGAGACCTGTTGTGCCAGCGCAAGATAATCCTGATAGTGGCGGGCTTCGGAACGCAGCAATGACAGATAGAATTTCTGTAATTCCTCTTCCAGATACGGGGCCAGCGCGGCAAAACGTTCGCAGGAGCGCGCCTCGATATAGGCACCGCAAATCAGCTTGTCGATAAGCGTAAGCGGCTCATGGGTACGCACACCTTTGAGCATCCCTTTCGCATAGCGGCTGGCAGTGATCTTCACATAAGGAATATTGCGGGCAAGCATAGCTTCGCGTACCTGCCAGAAATGGTGCAACTCTTCTTTGATAAGCAGCACCATGCTGTCGATCAGCGCCCTGCCCCACGGATCATCCGCTTTCGGCATCGCGCCTTTGGCGATCTGCTTGTGCAACGCTACAAAGTCCGGTTCCGGCCCTTCACGAAAGGTAAAAGCTTCATAGGGTTTCAGCCATTCAAGCAGCGCATCGGCCCCACTTTTATCCGCCACATATTTACGCACCAGCAGCATGGCGGTTTGCGCGGCTTTTAATTCGCAGACCATATGATCGGTGAGCAACAGCGGAAGGTTTTGCGGGTCGCGGGCTTTATCTATCCAGGCCTGAGGTGTTGGGCAATGCAGAAAGTGTAAAACCGGGGAGAGTATTTGCGGGTAATCCATGGCTATTCCTTGCTCTGCGGCAGCCGTAGCTGCCGCACAGGGAAGACTTAGTGACGTACGCCGTCGTCGTCTTCATCCTCGTATTCATCTTCGTCGCCGTCTTCGTCTTCACCGTTCGGGTCTTCGTAGTAGGTGCCCCAACCGTCATATTCGACGTCAAATTTCTCGGCCAGGTTAATCAGTTGTTCCACCTGCGCGTCAATCAGCTCGGCTTTCAGGGCGGATTCGCTCAGAATGTCGCAGCAAATCACGACTTCGCCCTCTTCCAGTTCCAGCTCTTCCGGCTCGGTCACTTCGTAACCCAGTTTAAACGCTTCGACGGCCACTTTTTCCAGCGTCTCGAAGTCATCTGCCGACAGGTGATGCTCAATGGTGTAGAGCGCATCAGGATCGCTGCCATCTTCCAGCAATTCTTCAATAATCAGACGCGTCTCTTCGCGCTGTTCTTCCAGGTGTTCCGGGTTCGCCATGGCTCATTCCTCATAATGTGGCAGATAGAGATATTGTCACATACCGTTGGCAATGCCTCCACTCCTGGCGGAAAAGATTTATTCATTTGGCTTGCAAATGAATATTCATACATATAAATTGAATTTTAATTCAATAAGTGGCTTTAGCCAGGTGAGGGAACCATGTCGTCGTTTTACCAGAAACATTTTTTGAAATTGCTCGATTTTACCCCTGCTGAAATCAACGCTCTGCTGCAACTCGCCGCCAAACTGAAAGCCGATAAGAAAAACGGCAAAGAAGAACAAAAGCTTACCGGCAAAAACATCGCGCTCATCTTCGAAAAAGACTCAACTCGCACCCGGTGCTCTTTCGAAGTTGCCGCATTTGACCAGGGCGCTCGCGTCACCTGGATCGGCCCAAGCGGCAGTCAGATTGGGCATAAAGAATCAATTAAGGATACCGCACGCGTACTCGGCAGAATGTACGACGGTATTCAGTATCGCGGTTATGGCCAGGAGATCGTCGAAACCCTGGCGCAGTGTGCCGGTGTTCCGGTGTGGAACGGCCTGACCAATGAGTTTCACCCGACGCAACTGCTGGCTGACCTGTTGACCATGCAAGAGCACCTGCCGGGCAAAGCGTTTAATGAAATGACGCTGGTTTATGCAGGCGACGCGCGTAACAACATGGGCAACTCCATGCTGGAAGCAGCGGCGATGACCGGGCTGGATTTACGCCTCGTCGCCCCGACAGCCTGCTGGCCGGAAGCCAGTCTGGTAGCGAAGTGTAAGGCGCTGGCGGAGAAAAACGGTGGCAATATTACACTGACCGAAGATATCGCCGCAGGGGTGAAAGGGGCAGACTTTATCTACACCGACGTGTGGGTATCGATGGGCGAGGCGAAAGAGAAGTGGGCCGAGCGCATTAACCTGCTGCGTCCGTATCAGGTGAATAGCCAGATGCTGACGCTGACCGGTAACCCGGATGTGAAGTTCCTGCACTGCCTGCCTGCATTCCACGACGACCAGACGACGCTTGGCAAGAAGATGGCTGAAGAGTTCGGTCTGCACGGCGGAATGGAAGTGACCGACGAGGTGTTTGAATCGTCGGCCAGTATTGTGTTTGATCAGGCGGAAAACCGCATGCACACCATCAAAGCGGTGATGGTCGCGACCCTGGCTCAGTAATCATTTCCACGGCGCGCTACGCCTACCGTGGCTATACACTCAGGCGTAGCCCGGATAAGCGCAGCGCATCCGGGAAAAACACCCGCATCTCAAAAATTGAATTTATACCGCTCGGCAACGATAAGCTGCTCGCCGTAGTGAATAGGCTGGTAGTCAGCATCCAGAATCAGTGTCTTCATTAAAAACAGCGGCTCTCCGAGCGGCTGTTCCAGCAGCGTTGCCGTCTCGCCGTGGGCGCGCACCATCTCCACGGTGGTCTCCCCAGCATGGGTCGGGCGAATCGCGTACTTTTCGCGTAAAAGCTGATACAACGAACCGCTCAGATCTTCCTGCTGTAAAAAACCAAATCGCTTGAGCGAGTAGTAGTTATTCTCCAGCATCAAAGGATGGTCCCCCGCGCGACGCAGGCGTTGAATATAGAGCAGCGAGTCGTCGTCAGCTAAGCGCAGCGCTTCGCGAACATGGTGATAATCGTCGAGGATAGCGGTACGCAGCACCTTGCTGGCGGTAGTCAGATGGCTGCTGTCACAGGCATCGGTAAAGCTCAGCAGATGCACCACTTTACGTTCAATCTTCGGCAGACAAACAAAGGTGCCCTTTCCCTGTTTCTTAACCAGATAGCCTTCGTCCACCAGCTCTTTAATAGCGTTACGCACCGTCACACGGCTAATGTCATACAGCTCACTCAGCTCAACTTCGGTGGGTATTTTCGCCCCTTCCGCAAGTTTACCGGAGGAGATATCGCTGAGGATTTTGTCCTTCAACTGTCTGTATAGCGGGACAGCGGTATGCTGTTGCAGTCCATTACTCAACATCGCGTTTTCACCAACAGGGCCAATGATTTGAACCCGGATTATAGTCGATGCGCGCACGGCAAACTATGCCGGCGCGCATAGCGCGCTTAAACCCAGGCGGAGATGGCCGCAAAAATGGCGCTGGTGATCCACAGCAGCGGAAACAGGCGCATAATCACCCGCAGCCACTGACCAAACCCTACGCGCGCAATCGACAACCCGGCCAGCAGCACACCGCCGGTGGGCGAAATAAGATTGGTCAGCCCGTTACCAAATTGATAGGCCATCACCATCGCCTCTTTATTGATGTTAACCAGATCGCCCAGCGGTGCGAGCACCGGCATGGTTAACGCCGCTTCCCCCGAAGAGGACGGCACGAAGAAGGTGATGATGTTATGGCTCACCAGCATCAGCGTCGTAAAAGCATACTGCGGCAAACCATCCAGCATTTCCGACAGGCCGTACAGCAGGGTGTCGATGATTTTGCCGTTTTCCGCCACCACCAGAATTCCGCGCGCCAGGCCGATAACGACCGCAGCATAGACAAACTCTTTGCAGCCATCGACAAAGCTTTCCGCCACATCGCTCACAGACATTCTGCTGACGATACCGGCAAACAGCCCCAGCGCTAAAAAGACGGTACCAATCTCCACCATATACCAGCCACGGGTGATGAGCCCCCAGGAGATGACCGCCAGCGCGAGTACAAAGGCGATGATGATCAACCGGTCACTCAGCGAAAAGTGTACCGTTCCTGTCTGCTCTCCCATAAACAGCGAGCGGTTCTGGGAGTCGCTTTCATACGACGGTGATTTGCTCGGGTCACGCTTCACGCGATGGGCGTACCACATGGTGAAGATAATCGACATCGCGGTAAAGACCACCCAGGCAATGGCGCGCAGCCAGAGCTGTGGGTTGCCCTGAATACCGGCAACGCCCTGGGCGATAAGCACGGAAAAGGGGTTGGTCATCGCGCCGACGTAGCCAATCTGCGTCCCCAGAAATAAGATCAAAATGGCGGTGAGGGAGTCATAGCCCAGTGCGAACATCAGTGAAATGAAGATGGCATAGAGCGGAATGACCTCTTCGCTCATGCCGAAAGTCGCACCGCCCAGGCTGAACAGCGTCATCGACAGTGGAATCACCAGAATCCCTTTGCCTGCCAGCCGCTGCGCCAGCGCAAGCAGGCCGCGCTCAATGGCGCCGGTCCGCATAATAATGCCAAACGCGCCACCGACTATCAGCACAAAGGCGATCACATCGGCTGCTTTAATGATGCCTTCTAAGGGAGCGGCAAGAATGGCCGAAAGTCCCTGTCGTAAGTCACCATCAGCGGTGACTTTTTCAAGTACATGATAAGAGCCGGGCACCACCAGGTTTTTGGTCTCGCCACCCGGTAAAGTGACCGCATGATAGTCAAAGCTGCCGCTGGGGATGCACCACGTTAAAACGGCAACCACAACAATGATAAAAAAGATCAGAGCGTAGCAGTGGGGTACGGCCCATTTTATTGTTGGAATACGCATAATCTGCCTCGGTAAGAATTTGCTTTATCGCCTGTCATCACGTCGTCTGTGCGCGTGAAGGCGGGCGTCTATAAAACATCGTGTGTTGTACGGCCATCCATCAGGGTCAGCACCACGCGCGCGTTACGCACTTCATCATCGGCACAGGTGAGCAGGTTGCGGTCGAACACGGCAATATCCGCGCGCTTGCCCACGGCCAGACTTCCGGTCTGTGCTCCCATGCCATGCTGAACGGCGGCGTTGATGGTCCAGGCTTTCAGAAGCTGTGTTCGCGTCATTCCGTGTTCGCGATGCCACCCTTCTGGTGGCGAACCATCGGCAAAATGGCGACAGCAGGCCGCATAGATCGCATCGGGAATACTGGGGATAAACAGCGGCAAATCGGTGCCGATGGTCACCAGAACCCCGGCATTAAACAGCGCGGCATAGTTAAAGAACTGCTTCTCTCTGGCTTCGCCTCCGCGCTCACGCATATAGGCGTCAGACGCGCTCTGATTAAGCAGCAGTATCTGCGCGTAGACCTCAGCAGAAAGGCCCAGTGCGGCAAGACGTGGGATATCGTCCGGATGCGGGCACTCGAGATCGCTTAAGGCGTGATGGCGCACTCGGGGAGGATTGGCGCGGTGACATTCCGCGAAAATATCGATGCAATGACGTATGGCGGCATCCCCTTCGGCGTTCAGGCAGCAATTAAACCCAAGCCGGTCGGCCTCCAGCACCTGTTGGCGCAATAGCGCGTAATCCACCGGTTTTTCGTTATGCGTGTGCGGCCGGTCGGTATAAGGCTGCAACATGTCGCCGGTGTAATCGGCAATCACGCCATCCACCATAAATTTAAAGCCATGAAAACGCAGCCGGTCAGAGTGAAAACGGTCACGCGCCTGGCGGGCAAAAGTAAAATTAGCGGCGCTGGCCACTGGCTCACTGACCAGGCTGACGCGCAGTGACAATTCATCATTCGCCTCAAGCCCGGCCCAGGCGTCCAGCAGCGCGGGGGCGTCATCAAAACAGACATCTTTAATTGCCGTTATACCGCGCGTCGCCAGCATCGCCATAAAGGCGCGCAACTCTTCTTTTACCTGCCCCGCGTCGTTAAGCATTTCTGTAAGCAGGTGCACACGTGACTCCGCGCTACAGTCGTCAGGCGTGAACCCGTAGCGAGCGATCGCTGCCTGATTCATCCAGCAATAGCTCTTGTCACTATTAATCGCGACCACCGGGCGACAGGGAAAAGCGTCGTCAAGTTCTGTACTGGCAGGTAACGCTCCCCACTGCGCCGCAGACCAGCCCCACGCGTACAGGCTTTTTCCGGCAGGCAGATCCTGCTCCGCTTTTTTGAGCAGCAATAGTGCCGCCGCGCTAGTGTTCGTGGCGCTAAGATCCACGCCGCGATGCATGCTCATATACCCCGTGAAAAAGGTGTGATTATCACAAAAACCAGGACAAATTAGCCGCTCGCCGAGATCGCGAAAATGGGTAGTGGGGCCGCGCCACGGGCTAATATCTTCATCGTTTGCAAGTATCGCTGAAATAACGCCGTGGTTTACAACAATATATCCAGAAAATAATTCATCGCTGTCGGCAGTAAATATATTATCCGACCGCAGAATAAGATCAGCAGTATGATATTCAGGCATAACTCTTTCCTTATTGGGGAAAAAGCGCAAAACCGCGCCCCTTCCCCTCATAAAATGAGCGAAATAAAAACCTATTTAGATAGCGTTATTTAATAGCGAACACCGTAGCCGAAAGCCCCCTCTTTGAGGCAGATTTTCGCCGAAAATAATGCGGCTTGCTTAAGGCTTGCAGGAATCGCTTCTTCATCCGGGATATTTGTCTGTGCAAGATAATGGCACATGAAGGCGGTAATAAACGCGTCGCCTGCCCCCATCGTATCCACAGGGGTGACATATTCCGGGGCCTGTTGATACCACTGTTTGCCATCAAACAGAATTGCCCCTTCGCTGCCACGCGTGGCACAGACAATCCGACTGCCACTATTGTGCGCCTGCTGAATAATGTCTCGCGTCTGCTCAAGGCTGTAATCAGCGCAGGAGAAAAAGGCAAAGTCGACATACTGGCAAAGCGGCAACGCCTCTTCGAGCACAAAATCATCCGAGAAGTCATACGAGACGGGCACACCCAGTTGCTGTAATGCCGGAAGCTGTTCTTCCATATAGCTATAACAACCGCTGTGAATGAGAGAATATTCCCGCAGATAGTCCGTATGATGGAAAATAAAATCCATTGAGGTTGTTTTACGAATACCTCCGGCATTTGATCCGAGAAATATTCGCTCGCCATCTTCTATTTTAAGCTGCGCACAACCATTCTCCCCGGAGACATATAAACAGTGCGGATGTCTGACACCCAGTTCGTCCAGTACGGAAATAACATGTTTTGCCGCGCTGTCATTGCCAAAAATACCCAGATACGCCGCTTCATGGCCCAGCATAGAGGCATAAGCTGCAAAATTAAGCGCATTGCCGCCTGGGTACATCGTACGAATATGGGCATATTGATCGACGACATTATCGCCAACGCCTATGACTTTCATCATGTTCTCCTTAATACGCGACTTGTCCCATATAGCGACGTGTTTCCAGCGGGTGTTGACGAATATCCGCCAGCGCCGAACGATATTCACACATAATGCTGTAGAACAGCACCGGGTTAAAGAACTCCACGACGCGCGGAGGGAGCACGCCAATACCCAGCTCTTTTGCATCGACCACTTCCACTTTTTCTGCGTAGGTGGAAAGGAAAGCGTTAGCCCGTTCATCCATCACGCGGGTGCGACCTTCGTTCATCAGTAAGATAAACGGCGTCTCTTTATCGGTCACTTCAAACGGCCCGTGGAAATATTCGCCGGAGTGAATGGGCGCGGCGTGCAGCCACTGCATCTCCATTAACGAACAGATGGCGAAGCCGTAAGCATGGCCATAGGACGCACCGCTGGAAAGGATATAAAACAATTTTTCGTCCTGATAACGACGGGCAAAGCGCTGGCAGCGATCAGCCACCTGTTGACGCGCCTTTGCAATAACGCCGTTGATTTGTTCCATGCCCTGCTGAAAATCCGCATAAGCCGCATAGCCTTCCACCTGATTGAGTACCTCGACGCACAGGCTGAGGATAATCGCCATCGGGTTATCAACGACATTGGTATCGTTGCCCCAGGCATACAGAATATTATGGCTGGCGTGCTGAATAAGCTTCGCCTGTTCGTTGTGGGTCAGGGTCACGGTTTGCGCCTGATGCGCACGCGCCAGTTTTGCCGCCGCGACCGATTCCGGCGTATTGCCGCCGTGCGAACAGACAATGACCAGTGAGTTTTCACTGAGGGTTTTCGGGGTGGCATAAACAAACTCATTCGCGGTGTACATGCCCACATGTAGCGTGGTGGCTTCGCTGTCGAAGAAGTATTTTGCCGGATACATATCCACCAGCGAACCGCCGCATGCCACCAGAAACACCTGGCGAATCCCGCCATTGTCTTTAACATTGCCCGCCAGTTTTTCAATAATTTCTTTGATATTCATAACGTTGAAAATCTCCACATAAGTTAGACGCAGGGATATTGAATTCGGGATAACATTAATACGTTATAATACGTATTAATGAGATCGCCATCATGTTTTCGTTATGCGATGTGGTAAGGGGAAGCCAGGCAGGGAGGGAGAGTGGAAAGTCAGATTCGTTGGGTGCGCTGTTCGGGTAGCTCTGATAAGGGTGGAGGGGTAGCCGGATGTTTTCCCGGGTGTGCATGCGCTTACCCGGGCTACGACCGGCTTTCTCTCTCTCCCCCGGGGGTGAGGAATCCCCACAAAAATGCGAGCACGAACGGTCCCCTCTCCTCTTTGGGGAGAGGGTTAGGGTGAGGGGGAAAATGCGGCTCAAGAGGCGGGTTCCGTTCACCTTATGTTCATGGCGAAATGTCACCTTCGGACACGTGAACGGGTAAAGGGGAACACCGCGTTCCCCTTTACAATCCCTGCGGCCCCGCAAAGAAATCGGTGCTTCGCACTGCGATCGCTCCCCTCACCCCGGTGGGATGAGGGGAAACGGGTAACGCGAGTCAGGCTACTAAAACCTTCACAACCACTTTACGCACCTGTGCGGGCGCGCCCACGGCACACAGCGGTTTATGGACTTCGCCTGGGTAGAACACCACAAAATCCCCTTCGCTCAGCACCACCGTTTTTTCCTGGCCGCCTTCCGGCAGGAATGCGATATCTTTATCTGCCAGCCAGTCGGTGTCCGGCGCGCCTGCGGGCAGCGTACTGAATGTCATCCCTTCCTGACCTTTGAGCACAATCTGGATATCCAGATAACGGGCGTGATATTCCGCGCGGCGCTCGGCAAACGGCTGAGTCATGTCTTCAGAAACGAGATAAAACAGGTTGTTACCGTCGATATCGTGCTTCCCGGTCGGGGTGGCATCCGTCACGTGGGCTTTGACATGTTCAATGGCCTGGCGCAGTTCTTCCGGCAACCAGCTTTGTAAGTGGTGAATGTTGCCAACGATCATAGCTATCTCCTCAAGATAAAACATCGTTTCATTTTTAGCTTTTATACGGAAAAATGGCGATGCTCACCACCCCTTTTTAGCGAAGAGTTGCGCTTGCGCATGTTTATTCCACCGGATTGTCAGTACGACTATTCACACGCCCGTAAAGTAATTACTTATTTATTAAATATGCATTTATATGCAAATAAACCGATTGCCTGACGCAAATGTTGCATTAATCGCTTGAAACCGAAAAGTAGCTGAGTATAATCGCGGACAATTTGCCGGGAGGAAGCATGGTCCAGTGTGTTCGACATAATGTCCCTGGGCGTCTGAAAAAGGACGCAGGCCTGCCGTTTTTCTTCCCGTTGCCCACCCCATTCCATAGCCCCTCTATTGAGGGGCTTTTTTTTGCGCAGTCGTCAGGAGATAAACATGGCTAACCCGCTATATCAAAAACATATCATTTCCATAAACGATCTCAGCCGCGAAGAACTTGAACTGGTGCTGAATACTGCCGCCCGGCTGAAAGCCAACCCGCAGCCGGAGTTACTCAAGCACAAAGTGATCGCCAGCTGCTTCTTTGAAGCCTCAACGCGTACCCGCCTGTCGTTTGAGACCTCCATGCATCGCCTGGGGGCGAGCGTGGTGGGTTTTTCTGACAGCAGCAACACCTCGCTCGGCAAGAAGGGCGAAACGCTGGCGGATACGATTTCAGTTATCAGCACCTATGTGGACGCGATTGTGATGCGCCACCCACAGGAAGGCGCCGCCCGTCTGGCGACCGAATTTTCCGGCGGCATTCCTGTTCTGAACGCGGGCGACGGTGCTAACCAGCATCCGACTCAGACCCTGCTGGATCTGTTCACCATTCAGGAAACCCAGGGCCGCCTGGAGAACCTCAACATCGCGATGGTCGGTGACCTGAAATATGGCCGCACCGTGCACTCGCTGGCGCAGGCGCTGGCGAAGTTCAACGGCAACCGTTTCTACTTTATCGCCCCGGATGCGCTGGCCATGCCGCAGTACATTCTCGACATGCTCGATGAGAAAGGGCTGGCGTGGAGCATTCACGCCAGTATCGAAGAGGTGATGGCTGAGGTCGATATTCTGTATATGACCCGCGTGCAGAAAGAGCGTCTGGATCCATCAGAATATGCCAACGTCAAAGCCCAGTTCATCCTGCGCGCCAGCGACCTTATCGGCGCACGCGACAACATGAAAGTACTGCATCCGCTGCCACGCGTTGATGAGATCACTACCGACGTGGATAAAACGCCGCACGCCTGGTATTTCCAACAGGCCGGTAATGGCATCTTTGCGCGCCAGGCACTGCTGGCACTGGTTCTGAATAGTGATTTGGCTCTGTAGGAGGAAGCGACAATGACACACGACAATAAACTCCAGGTTGAAGCGATCAATCGCGGTACGGTGATTGACCACATTCCGGCACAGGTAGGTTTTAAGCTGCTGACGCTATTCAAGCTGACGGAAACCGAGCAGCGTATCACTATCGGTCTGAACCTGCCGTCAGGCGAAATGGGCCGCAAGGACCTGATCAAAATCGAGAATACCTTCCTGACGGATGAGCAGGTTAACCAACTGGCGCTGTATGCCCCGCAGGCGACGGTAAACCGCATCGACAACTATGAAGTGGTGAGCAAGTCTCATCCGAATCTGCCGGATCGCATCGACAGCGTGCTGGTCTGCCCGAACAGCAACTGTATCAGCCACGCTGAACCGGTCGCCTCCAGCTTCGCGGTGAAGAAACGCCCACACGATATCGCCCTGAAATGCAAATACTGTGAAAAAGAGTTTTCGCATTCTGTGGTACTGGCAGGGTAATTGATGCAAAGGTGTACTCAAGTCAGTGACTGGGGTGAACAAACCAGGCCAACAAGCATGCAACTTGAAGTATGACGGGTATAATGAGCCCCGACCTTATTACCGCTGTAATTCAGGAGAAATCATGAGCAAAACTATCGCGACGGAAAATGCACCAGCAGCAATCGGCCCTTATGTTCAGGGTGTTGATCTCGGCAGCATGATCATCACCTCCGGTCAGATCCCGGTGGATCCGAAAACCGGTAGCGTGCCGGACGACGTTTCTGCCCAGGCGCGTCAGTCGCTGGAAAATGTGAAAGCTATCGTGGAAGCCGCAGGCCTTAAAGTGGGCGATATCGTGAAAACGACGGTGTTTGTGAAAGATCTGAACGACTTCGCTACCGTTAACGCGACCTACGAAGCATTCTTTACCGAGCACAACGCCACCTTCCCGGCGCGTTCGTGCGTAGAAGTGGCGCGTCTGCCGAAAGATGTGAAAATCGAGATTGAAGCCATCGCAGTACGCCGCTAAGGCTTTCCCGGATGCGGCGCAAGCGCCTTATCCGGGCACCACGTAGCCCCGGTTAGCGCAGCGACACCGGGGATCTCCCCCACACATGCCTTAAAGTGACTCATCTGCCAAAGGCGGTAAAAATCGCGATTGAAGCCATCGTGGTACGCCGCTAATCTCGCTGAAAGCATATTAATAGCCGCCATGGAGGGATGATCATGGCAAAAGTACGTTTCACTGAGGAGCAGATTGCTGATTTTCTTCAACAATCCAAAAATGGGGTTCCCAACAACGTATTGTGCGAGAAATTTGGATTCAGCCCGAGCACGCTTCGACGCTGGCAAGAATTACACGCCCAACGGATACGCGGTGAGTTAAAACAAGCAGAAAAAACCGCGGCCTACGTCTTTCTGGGCTTCTTGATTTCGACTTTACTGCTCGCTTTTATTTTCTCAAAACCCGTTGCCAGTTGGGTTATTCCCTTTGTCTTACTTTACTGCCTGTGTTACATCCGCCGCTATCGCGCGCTGTCTGCAGAACATATCAAGGAAGGAGATACCTCCCTCGCACGTTCAGGCTTAGGAGCGGATAATGTCTTTTATCAGTTAAGCTGGTGCCTGATTATTCTTTTCCTCTGCTCACTGGGGTATCTGTTCGTGCACCTGATCTTGAGATAATCGACCTGAACAAAACGGCTTCAGGTCGATTGTTACAACAAGTTACTGCCAGCCATACCGGCGGCTGTAGAACCCTTTCACCATCTGCGTCAGCGTCATGTATCCGGCCAGGATCGCAATCAGCCACGGGAAGTAAGAGAGCGGCAATGCCTGCAGTTGCAGATAGCTTGCCAACGGCGAGAACGGCAGCGCGATACCCACCAGAATCACCATCAGCGTCATCATGATCAGCGGCCAGGCGGCGCGGCTTTGAATAAAGGGCACGCGGCGAGTACGGATCATATGCACAATCAACGTCTGTGACAGCAGCCCTTCCACAAACCAGCCCGACTGGAACAGGGTCTGCGCTTCCGGCACATTCGCCTTAAATACCCACCACATGACGCAGAAGGTCAGAATGTCGAAAATGGAGCTGATCGGGCCGAAGAAGATCATAAAACGACCGAGATCGGCAGGATTCCAGCGCTGCGGTTGACGAATCTGCTCGTCATCAACGTTATCAAACGGAATCGCCACCTGGGATACATCATAAAGCAGGTTCTGAATCAGCAAGTGCAACGGCAACATGGGCAGGAATGGCAGGAAGGCGCTCGCCACCAACACGCTGAACACGTTACCAAAGTTAGAGCTGGCAGTCATTTTGATGTATTTCAGCATGTTAGCGAAGGTTTTACGCCCTTCAATAACCCCCTCTTCCAGCACCATCAGGCTTTTTTCCAGCAGGATGATATCGGCCGCTTCACGGGCAATATCCACCGCGCCATCCACGGAAATGCCAATGTCTGCCGCGCGCAGCGCTGGCGCGTCGTTGATGCCGTCACCCATAAAGCCCACCACGTGCCCTTCACGACGCAGCACGGTCACAATCCGTTCTTTGTGCATCGGCGTCAGACGGGCAAACAATGTGGTACGTTTTGCCAGCGCCGCCAGTTCGTCATCACCCAGATGCTCAATCTGGTTGCCCGTCACCACCTCGCCGACATCCAGCCCCACCTCCAGGCAGACTTTCGCCGCCACCAGCTCGCTGTCGCCGGTCAAAATTTTCACCATCACACCGTTGGCTTTCAGCGCTTTCAGCGCCGGTGCCGTGGTCTCTTTCGGCGGATCGAGGAACGCAATGTAGCCTTCCAGAATCAGGTCGGATTCGTCCACACGATGGTAATCGCCGCTGCGTGCCGGGAGATATTTGGTTGCCACCGCCACCACCCGCAGCCCCTGGCGGTTCTGCGTTTCGGTGACGCGCTGAATACGGCGCAGCATGGTTTCATCCAGTGGCACGATATCGCCGTTGTAACGCACCTGGCTGCAGACGTTGAGGATCTCCTGCAACGCCCCTTTGCAAATCAACTGGTGTGCATCCGTGTTTTCGGCGACCACCACCGACATGCGACGACGCTCGAAATCAAACGGGATCTCGTCAATTTTCTGCCAGCGGGTCGAGAGCGTCCGGGCCGCTTCTGCTTCCACCCCTTCCAGCACCGCCGTATCGAGCAGGTTTTTCAACCCGGTCTGGTAATGGCTGTTCAGCCAGGCACAGTGCAGCACCCGTTCACTGACTTTACCGGCGATATCCGTGTGGTTTTCCAGCACGATTTTATCCTGCGTTAACGTACCGGTTTTATCGGTACACAGGATGTCCATGGCGCCAAAGTTTTGAATCGCATCCAGATGCTTGACGATCACTTTCTGTTTTGACAGTTTCACCGCGCCGCGTGCCAGCGTAGAGGTGACGATCATCGGCAGCATTTCCGGCGTCAGCCCCACGGCAACCGAGAGCGAAAACAGCGCCGCTTCCCACCAGTCACCTTTGGTGAAGCCGTTGATCAGCAACACCACCGGCGTCATCACCATCATAAAGCGGATAAGCAGCATGCTGACGCGGCCAATGCCTTTCTGGAACGCATTCGGCTCGCTCTCTTGTTCACTCACCCGCCCGGCCAGTTGTCCAAACCAGGTGTTGCCGCCCGTGGCGATAACTACCGCCTGCGCCGTGCCGCTCACCATGTTGGTCCCCATAAAACAGAGGGTGTCGCTTTCCAGCGGGTTGGTCTGATCCGCCGCACGGGTTTTTGCCACTTTTTCTACCGGCAGGGATTCACCAGTCAGCGACGCTTGCGCCACGAACAGGTCGCGCGCCTGCACCACACGCAGATCAGCCGGGATCATATCTCCCGCCGCCAGCTTCACGATGTCCCCCGGTACCAGTTGGTCGAGCGGGATCTCCATCCAACGGGTTTCCCCCTGCTCATTGGCTACACGCAGCACCGTTGCGGTATTGCTCACCATCGCTTTCAATGCATCCGCCGCTTTGGTGGAACGCGCTTCCTGAATAAAGTTCAGGAAGGTCGATATAGCGACCATCAGCGCAATCACCCCGGCGGCAAATAGATCTTCCGACGCGTAGGAGAAAATACCCAGGCAGGTCAGCAGCAGGTTAAACGGGTTGCGATAGCAGGACCACAGATGCGCCCACCAGGGCACCGGGCGCTGACCGGGGATCTGGTTAACGCCGTGTTTTTCCCGCGCGTCCTGCACCTCTTTTTCATTCAGCCCTTCCGGATGGCTGTTGAGCTGTTGCCACAGTTCGGCGAGTTCCATCGTCGACAGCGCCAGGCAACGATCGCTTAGCGAAGCCGGAACCTCGACGTGTTGAATATTAGCGGCGTCAGGCAGCGGGTCACGCTGAACGAGACGGCGAGGTAAGTGGCGGTTAAGCCGGGCCAGGAGTCGGGTGATATTTTTGAACATAGTAGTCATCCTTGCCCCCGCATCACGCGGGTGCCACTACACGTCATCCTTCGCGATGTCGCTTTGTTGGCTCGACATATCACGAATGATGTTGTGCATTGCCGCAGGCACGGGCCATCCGCGCCAGCAGGCGTTTTCAGTTATGCAGGGACGTTTTGCGTCGCTGCCTTACGTTTCCGGTAAGGCAGCAAAGGCGGGCTTACCGGAAAGAGTGTCTCCGTCGCGGGAGAGGTGCGGGATCAGGGTCCATAAAACCTCCGGTAAGGGTGAAAAGGGGACGATTTCAAGCGTCGTTATTATAACTCCGGTGAATTAAACCGAACGTAAACCAGACTTTACCCATTGTCGTTTGGTTGAGTACTCACCAAACTTTCTTTATTCTGCTATCCGCCCAGAAGAGGAACAGGACAGGACGCATGCAAAACCGGCTGACGATCAAAGACATTGCGCGTTTAAGTGGCGTTGGGAAATCAACGGTGTCTCGCGTGCTGAATAATGAAAGCGGTGTAAGTGAACGTACCCGCGAACGCGTGGAAGCGGTGGTCAATCAACACGGTTTTTCACCTTCCCGTTCCGCACGCGCCATGCGCGGTCAGAGCGATAAAGTGGTGGCCATCATTGTCTCCCGTCTCGATTCTCTTTCGGAAAACCTGGCCGTCCAGACCATGCTCCCTACCTTCTATGAACAGGGTTATGACCCGATCATGATGGAAAGCCAGTTCTCGCCGGATTTGGTCGAAGAACATCTGCATATGCTACGCCGCCGCAATATTGATGGCGTGGTGCTGTTTGGCTTTACCGGCGTCACGGAGAAGCTGTTATCCTCGTGGCGCGCCTCGCTGGTCCTGCTGGCGCGGGATGCCAAAGGGTTCGCCTCCGTCTGCTATGACGACGAAGGAGCCATAAATCTGCTGATGCAGAATCTCTATGATCAAGGCCATCGCCACATCAGTTTTATTGGCGTACCGCACAGCGATATCACCACGGGCAAGCGTCGCCACGAGGCCTATCTGGCGTTTTGCGAGCGCCATCAACTCACCCCCAATTTCATTTTGCCGGGTCTCGCGATGAAACATGGCTACGATAACGTCGCCAGCGTGCTGACGCCCGACACCAGCGCCCTGCTCTGTGCAACGGACACCCTTGCCCTGGGAGCCAGCAAATATTTGCAGGAACAGCGCATTGATAATCTGCAACTGGCGAGCGTGGGGAATACACCGCTGATGAAATTTCTCCACCCGGAGATCGTCACCGTTGATCCCGGCTATGCCGAAGCAGGCCGCCAGGCCGCGGCGCAACTGATCGATCAGGTCAATGGCCGCACCGATCCACGTCAAATTGTGATCCCCGCCCACCTCGCCTGAGTCTCCCTCTCGCACGGTTTATTGTGATCTTCGCTTGGTTTCGGGAACGTTCCCATTTTCAGTTATTGAGCCAATGGATATGCTTGCGCACATTCATCAGCAGTCATTATTTCTCTCAGTGGGGCATCACGATGAGCAAAGTCAGACAAGAGGATCTCGCCAGGCTTATTGAACTGGTCGGCGGACGTGAAAACATCGCTACGGTGAGTCATTGCATCACCCGCCTGCGTTTTGTCCTGAACGCACCGGACAAAGCCGACCCAAAAACCATCGAAACGCTGCCGATGGTCAAAGGCTGCTTTACCAACGCCGGGCAGTTTCAGGTTGTTATTGGTACCGACGTGGGCGACTGGTATCAGGCACTCATCAGTGCCATCGGCCAGGCCTCTGCCGATAAAGAACAGATCAAACGTGCGGCGCGCCAGAACATGAAATGGCACGAACAGTTGATCTCACACTTTGCCGAGATCTTCTTCCCCCTCTTGCCTGCGTTGATCAGCGGCGGTTTGATCCTGGGCTTCCGTAACGTCATTGGCGATCTGCCGATGAGTAACGGCCAGACGCTGGCGCAGATGTACCCCGGCCTCAAAACCGTCTACGACTTCCTGTGGCTGATTGGCGAGGCGATTTTCTTCTATCTGCCGGTGGGCATCTGCTGGTCGGCGGTACGTAAAATGGGCGGCACGCCGATCCTTGGGATCGTGCTGGGCGTGACCCTCGTCTCCCCGCAACTGATGAATGCTTACCTGCTCGGCTCCCAGGTGCCGGAAGTCTGGAATTTCGGGCTGTTTAGCATCGCCAAAGTGGGTTATCAGGCACAGGTTATTCCTGCCCTGCTGGCCGGTCTGGCGCTGGGGCTCATTGAAACGCGCCTTAAAAAATGGGTGCCGGATTACCTCTATCTGGTGGTCGTGCCGGTCTGTTCCCTGCTGCTGGCGGTGTTCCTCGCTCATGCCTTTATTGGCCCGTTCGGCCGCATGATCGGCGATGGCGTGGCCTTCGCGGTACGCCACCTGATGACCGGCAGCTTTGCGCCCATTGGCGCGGCGCTGTTTGGCTTCCTCTATGCGCCGCTGGTCATTACCGGTGTGCACCAGACGACGCTGGCTATCGACATGCAGATGATTCAGAGCATGGGCGGCACCCCGGTGTGGCCACTGATTGCGCTCTCTAACATTGCTCAGGCATCAGCGGTAACCGGGATCATTATTGTCAGCCGTAAACAGAACGAACGTGAAATCTCCGTCCCGGCGGCCATTGCGGCTTATCTCGGCGTGACCGAACCGGCAATGTACGGCATCAACCTGAAATACCGCTTCCCGATGCTATGCGCGATGGTCGGCTCCGGTCTTGCCGGGCTGCTGTGTGGCCTGAACGGCGTGCTGGCAAATGGCATCGGTGTCGGCGGCCTGCCGGGCATCCTCTCCATTCAGCCCTCTTTCTGGCAGGTGTTCGCACTGGCGATGGCCGTCGCGATTATCGTGCCGATGGCGCTGACCTCGGTGGTTTACCAGCGTAAGTTCCGCCAGGGCACGCTGCAGATTGTGTAACTTTTTTGGGGCGCGATTGCGCCCCTTCGCTTTTACCAGGAAATCATTATGAATACCCTTCCTCACTGGTGGCAGAACGGTGTTATCTACCAGATCTATCCGAAGAGCTTCCAGGACACGACCGGCAGCGGCACGGGCGATTTACGCGGCGTGATTATGCGCCTCGATTACCTGAAAACCCTCGGCGTAGACGCCATCTGGCTGACACCTTTTTATATCTCACCGCAGGTGGATAACGGCTACGACGTAGCCAATTACACCGCAATCGACCCGCTCTACGGTACGCTGGAAGATTTTGATGAGCTGGTCGCTCAGGCCAAAGCGCGCGGCATTCGCCTGGTGCTGGATATGGTGTTTAACCACACCTCCACGCAGCACGCCTGGTTTCGTGAATCTCAGGATCCCGCCAGCCCGTACCGCAGTTTTTATATCTGGCGCGATGGCACACCGGATGAACTTCCCAATAACTGGCGTTCGAAGTTTGGCGGCAACGCCTGGCGCTGGCACGCGGCAAGCGAGCAGTACTATCTGCATCTCTTTGCGCCGGAGCAGGCGGATCTGAACTGGGAAAACCCGGCGGTGCGCAGCGAACTGAAAAAGGTCTGCGAATTCTGGGCCGATCGCGGTGTCGACGGTTTACGCCTGGATGTGGTCAATCTGATCTCCAAAGATCAGGATTTCCCGGACGATCATGACGGTGATGGCCGTCGTTTTTATACGGACGGGCCGCGTGCCCATGAATTCTTGCAGGAGATGAGCCGGGATGTTTTCCAGCCGCGTAACCTGATGACGGTAGGCGAAATGTCATCGACCTCGCTGGAACATTGCCAGCAATATGCCGCGCTGGATGGACGCGAACTGTCGATGACGTTCAACTTCCACCATCTGAAAGTGGATTATCTCGGCGGTAAGAAGTGGGAGCTGGCGCGCCCGGATTTCGTGGCATTGAAATCGCTGTTCAACCACTGGCAGCAGGGCATGCATAAAGTGGCGTGGAATGCGTTGTTCTGGTGTAACCACGACCAGCCGCGCATTGTGTCGCGCTTTGGTGATGAAGGCGAACTGCGCGTACCGTCCGCCAAAATGCTGGCGATGGTGCTGCACGGTATGCAAGGGACGCCCTATATCTACCAGGGCGAAGAGATTGGGATGACCAACCCGCATTTTACGCGAATCACCGATTATCGGGACGTGGAAAGCCACAATATGTTTGCCGAATTACGGGCCAGCGGACGCGATGCCGACGAGCTGTTGGCGATTCTGGCCAGTAAATCCCGCGATAACAGCCGCACGCCAATGCAGTGGTCGGGCGAGAAGCATGCCGGGTTCACAACCGGTGAACCCTGGATTGGCCTGTGTGAAAACCGCGACGAAGTTAACGCGCAGGCGGCGATGAACGATCCGGATTCAGTGTTTTATACCTATCTGCGTCTGATCGCCTTGCGTAAAGAGCAGCCGATCCTGACCTGGGGCGATTATGAGGATTTGCTGCCCGCGCACCCATGGTTGTGGTGTTATCGCCGTCAGTGGCTGGGGCAGACGCTGGTGGTGGCGGCAAACCTGAGTCGTGAATGCCAGCAGTGGCAACCTAAAGAGATGCCAGGGCAGTGGCAACCTAAAGAGATGCCAGGGCAGTGGCAGCCGATCATGAGCAATTACGCCGAAATTTCCCCGGCGCCCGGTGAGATGACACTGCGTCCGTTTGAAGCGGTATGGTGGCTGCAATCCGACGACTGACCTGCCCCCGGATGCGGCGCAGGCGCCTTATCCGGGTGGGGCATTCACGCCCTTACCATCCGCAGACGCAGGGCAAGCTGGAACGTTTTCACCGCAGCCTGAAGG
>OKVY01000091.1_pt1 | contig 55701 bp, 46 predicted proteins | sample 1606931 | NCBI WGS metagenome assembly OKVY01 (sample SAMN03281017, study PRJEB24777) | human gut metagenome | isolation source: fecal sample PR221 from 1 month old male Chinese infant, caesarean... | reverse complement strand
AATTAAAATTATTCTACAAATAATTTTAATAAAGAGATTCTATAAAACATCATCTAATTCCTACACTTGAGATGACTCTATTGGCCACCTATTTCGGAATGTAATCAATTTACCCTATCGTCATAATTGAATTAAAACTATCATTAATTCCCACTTCAACTAAATTAATTTTAAAAAGTAAAAAGACCTACATCCTCGACCGTATCATGTATAAAATACATATTAAAGGTTGAGAGAATATAGGTCTCTTATAAAAATCTATGTATTATTTATAATACTAGTTATAGCAAAAATGTAAGTCCCATTGCCACGAAGATGGCTGGCAAAAGGTTTGCAATACGTACTTTGCCAGGCCAGATGAGGTCGATACCAACACAGAAAATCAGAATAGATCCAACGTAGGATAAATTATCGATGGCACTAGGTGTCATCAACGGCGCCGCAATATGTGCCATAGCCGTAATGAGCCATTGCGTAATACCTACTGGAATAAAGGAGAATAGCGCTCCTTTTCCCATAGAGGATACCATAACCATAACGATGATGCCGTCGAGGATGCCTTTTAAAAGTAATGTCTGATAATTTCCAGTAAGGCCATCTTGAATGGAACCAAGTACACCCATAGCACCTACGGTAAACGTTAAAGATGCAGTGATAAAAGCATGGGTAAACTTTGGATCCCCAGCGTTGCCAGTGCGAGCTTTCACCCAGTCACCAAATACAGTAATCCAATGATTAAGGTCGATAATTTCACCAATAACGGCACCTACAACCATGCTAATAATCATCAATAGAGGGCCCGTTGTTTGTAGAGATCCATTGACAATGACGAGCATATACTGCATGGCCCCGCTCATACCGAGGAGAAGCACGATAATACCGCTCACAATCATGAGCGTTTGCTTTAAATTTTCTTTCATAAAGCGACCAAACGCGAGGCCACATAGGCTGCCAGCTATGATAAGGCCAATGTTAATGGCCGTTCCCAAACCAATCATATATTTCCCTTCTTTAATTGTAAAAGTAACACTATCAATTTACTTCAGTATAGCAATCATATCGAAATAAATCAATCTATATGGTATAAAATATATAGTTGAAATTGGATTAATTAAAGTTTCTTTAGGCCCATATACATAGCCTGATTAATGCTGCTATAGGTTTTCCTAATACAGTATGGCTCCTTTTATAACATTATATATAGCAAAAAGCCTCTACCCAATAAGGATAGAGGCTCTGTATAGTTTATAGCGTTGAGAGAGAACTAATGATAGACCCGCTTAGGAGAGAGAGAGTATATGTGTTTATATATAAAGCGGGCCGACATGAGATGAGTCGCTATCGCCTCATCGACTTTAGTGTACACCCAATTCCACATAACAACAAATTCAATTATGTAAACACAAGTATGCATAAAAACTATTGTTAACTAATTTATACTTATCGCCCTTACGCTTCATCGTCTACAGGTAACCGTACGATATCTGCTATTTTATTAATCTCCTCAAAGCAAGGACAGTCTTTACCGTGATCATTGATGAGGCCACTGGCTTGCAGATGTGAATAAATTGTAACAGGACCTACAAACTTAAAGCCCCTCTTCTTTAGATCTTTGCTTATCCGCGTAGATAGACCATTCTTTGTAGGAAAATGACCTTCTGGATGGTTTTCATAAATAATCGTTTTATGATTGGTAAATCCCCAAATATAGTTGCAGAACGAACCAAATTCAGATTGAATACGTTTAAAAGCAGCAGCATTACTTATCATAGCTTCAATTTTAGAGCGAGACTTAATCATACCCTCTGTATTCATGATACGTTCGACATCGCTTTCACCATAAGCAGCCACCGTATCAATATCAAAATGATCAAAACATTCTCGAATGATGTCTCGTTTAATTAAAACCGTAAGCCAGCTGAGGCCACATTGAAAGCTTTCGAGACAAAGATGTTCAAACTGAAGTTGATCATCATGAATTGGTCGGCCCCACTCATAATCGTGGTATTCATGATATAAAGGCGTCGTCGGCCATTCACAAGTAATCTTTTTCATTATACACCTCCATGTGCCCATACAAGGACGTCATACATGAGCGCTACTACGAGGCCCATTACGAGATGACCACCCACGTAAAATGGCACTAGATAATAAATGAATAAAAGCAAGGAATGCAAGGCTTTACGAAGCCATATAATCGGCGTAGATGTGTCGCCACCTACTTTACTATCAAGCCAATTATGGACGGTGTAAATAGGCGTTCCTAAACGGCGAATCCAGTCTGGAACACGTACCCCAGGATTCAAACCAGGGCAATAGAAGATCACCAAGGGCAACGCCACCACATCAATGACGAGCAATAGGGTTAACATAAAAGCAAACCAATCTAATTCGCCTTCCCACGTGAAGGGTTGTGCCATGAAACGGGTACCCCACAAATAGACTTTGTATACGATATACGGTTCTAATAGCCATAATAAGGGCTTCACTACATGCATAATAAACACACTCTCTAAATTTATAAACAGTATTTTAATTATAGCATATTTCCTCTTCTTAACAACGTTTTTTGATACTTACCCACTAATCCATAGTATTTCATCAATTTTGGAAATCTACAGGCAGGATGATAATAATCAAGAACAAGAATATTTGTATTATTTAAGTTTATATATGGATCATCTCCTACCCATACTAAATTTTCACCAAATATGTCGCTTAAATATCTAAATGTTCCACCACAAATGATAACTGTAGGCTGAATAAAACCAATCTCATCTCTTAACTCAAATTTATCAAACTCAACATATTCTTTTAATACAGCATGATTAGATGTCTTTTGCCCCCCACTTTTACGTAAATTTACAATAGCAATCTTATCTAAATAGGACACTCCTGTCTTTTTTTGCTCATCTTCATTTGGTAAATGATGTAACGTCTCTACATCTGTATGTATAATACCTTGAGCCCACAAAGAAATTGTCATCCATGTATTAATTTTACTAACACCTTCTAAGTCGCTACGAATCCATTCGCACAAATCCCACGAATCGTTAGAGCCATTACCATTATAAGCTTCTTTTAAAATAAACAAAGGTCTGCAATTCGAATAAAACCATGTACTTGGGTTAATAATACCATCTCTTATAAATCCATCTGCATCATGGTTAATATCATGAGAGGCATCCTTTAATTTCCATACTAAAAATAATTTATCTATCTCTGTATTATAAAAATCAACCTTAGCATTTACCCCCATACATAATCCCCTCTATAAATACCCCTATCAATAATCTTATCTAAAAATGGAACTTAATTATCACTAATAATAATTTTCGTCACCTTGCTGCCATTGTGCTCGAAAAATATACCTACAATATTGTCACTGTTATAGCGTAGATATCCATAGAACCATCGATTATTAAAGTCTATAAAATCAGGACGGCCATAAATGTCCATCACTTTTTTCAAGGAATCGCCAACAGCAATGCCACGGGCAGTCACAGCATCACGATTGCTGACAGTCATATACCATACGATAGGACGACTATCTTGCATCAAAGAATGTCCAAATTTGATGCCCCCATAAGTGAGCTCATCACGTTTCTCACTCGTCGGCTGACCTAGACTAGCTTTTACCGCATCAAAGGACGTACCTAGTGAAACGCCGGCAATTCTCATATCTTCATCAGGCAAAGGGGCTCCAATAGCTTGCCCTGGCCGATAATGACGATATTGCTCCGCTTTGGGCCAAGTTGGTGAAAGCTTAGCATTGCTCGTTTCCAACCGCTCCATAGCTTTACTTAACCAACTAGCATCGGCAACTGAACTCACATTGCCAGCTAATAATAAAGCCACACCTAAACTAATTGCAATAAATTTTGTTTTCATGTTTCTCTCCTAGCCTCTCAAACTACAAATAACCTATAGACCTAATATTAACATAATCACACTGAAATCAGAACCTAACGCTACAATACCTATAAAAAAGTACTCATGCCCCATAGGGAGTAGTAGCATGTAAGCAAAACACGTTTCCATGTCACTTAAAAATATAGTCATTTAGTTATATAATTATACTTAATAACATAACCTACGGATTACTACAATACCAATAAATACAGAAATGTAAGCGGGAGATACCACCATGACTAAACTACCACTATTAGCGTGTACTTTCATCATGAGCACTATATTATCACCAATAGGAGCCATCGATGTTAATATTCCTGGTACAGATTCGAAGATTCCAAAGGATGCCTACGTAAACTACCAAGCCACGAACCCTGATATTGAAAAGGATGTAGCAAACTATGTGAAAACATTAAAGTTAACGGACAAGGCTAACGGTATTAATAAAAACGAAATTGAGTATACTAAAGCAGCCTCTATATATCGCGGTCAAAATTACCATAATACGGTCATTTCCGTTCATGATCAATACAACCAAATTCGCCTTTCATTCCCAGTAGCGGGCATAAAAAGTGATTATCATATAGGACGTTACCAAAATCCAAGTCGAACCATTGAGGACTATCGAGTGTTAACCAATAATGGAAGTCTCAATTTAGAAATTGACTACGCAGATTTTAAAGATTACGACTGGCGCAACACCAAAATAGCTTATGAAAAGCTAACAGACAAAGACGTCCGTAATTTCTTGCAAGACAATGCGAAACGAAAGTCCTCCAAACAGATTTCTGATATAAAGGGCACTGTATTTTCATATCCTACTGTTACCTACAGCACTTGGGATAGCATGAAGATGCCACACTTTAAAAACGGTAAAAAAACAACGCTCACCATCGACACGATCAATTTTAAATTTAAGGGCTATAACATGCGTCATCCCTTATATCACGCAGGGTTTGTCTATTATGATAACAACCCCGTCCTGAACAAGGTTCCTACAGATAAATTATTGGCTAATTATGTGCTTCCCTCTGTACAAAACCTAAATGAATTAAATCAATATTCACGCATAGAAAGCTTAAACGATGTACAATACCGCGTACCAAAAGACGCCATATACGAAGGTGAAAGTAAGGGCTCTGAACACCAAGATATTAGATACTACAAAAAAGGAGATATAACATTCTTTGTTTCTACTGACAATGTTCCTAGAAACCCATATGCGCACGAACTTGTTATAAACGGTCATTACAATTTTAAAACTGATTTAAATACGTTCTGGGATATTTACCGTTACCATCCATCAGCATCAGACTATATCAATTACTCAGTTGTATGGAACAATAACATCCCTGGTCTATCCATACACAGCTATGAACCTAATAAGGATGATCACATTCTAAACTTTAACGCCTATGATGGCATATATAGTTTTACTTATACTATCTTCTATCCAAGTTTTTTAAGTGCTGAGGAAGTTCAAAAATTACGGAATATGATTGAGTTCTTTGATTCTACCAATAATCCTAATTTTAAAATGCAAGAACACGTTCTATTTCCAGAAGCATAGACGATCTATATCAACACCATTATAAAATAGCTTTCATAAGCATTATATTATACAAATATATAAATTAACTAACAAAAGTCGAGCAACTAAACGATAGAAGCTCGACTTTTTTAGTACTAGAAAACTAAAATATACTTAGTTAAGATACAGCATTCACGGTATCCCAAAGAATTGTATGTATGTCTTCATTTGTTATGTGGACAGACTAGTCCTCTATGGCATCAACTACTTCACCAATGTACATATAATGTGGTTCCCAACGATCATGCCCAGCTTGTGTATATACAGCAGGATTAGATGCGTAATAGTCTTTTACCTTTTCTGCCAAATGGGCTTCATCGAATTGGTGTTCATATAGCTTTTTACATACAAATGTTAACTCTGCTTCTTTGAAAGTCACCCCATCACCTACCGCAACTGGTATTAGGCCAGAATTTGCCACCTTATTTTCGTCGCGACCAGAATGAGAACCTAAATAACCAAGAGCCTTGCGATAGCTTTCAGGGAAGAAACTAACTGTAAAGGTATCATATTTAGCCATAAACTCTTGAGTGTAACGCGCTGGATGAATGTACACTGTCACCGTGGATATATCGCCACCATTAGGGCCCCATATGTTGCCCATACTGCCCCAGCTAACTGTACACGTATTAAAATCATCAAGCGTTCCAGCCGTAACAAGAGCCCAACGATTCTCAAACATAGCAAAAGCTTTATAATCCTTTGTTTCAAATGCTTTCATAAGGACCTCCAGTTTATCTCAATTTGACGATATAAATCTTTATCCCTATAATATAGGTAGATAGTCAGACGAGTAGTGCCGTCAGGCTCATCTCTGAAAACAAAAAAGCTTGAGAAATGGCCTTTCAGTTATCGAATCATCTAAGATAACGAAGGGCTATTTGTCTTTTGTGAGACAAATAAGCGCTATTAAAGCTCCAAAAGCAATAACCACAGTTATCACCTGTAATAAGAGCATGATTATTTCATAATCACTCATAGGCTTATCCCTCCCTTCGATGACGAAGAGAGGCCCAACCTCGTCTAACTATCCTATGCTTATTATATAGCGAACTAATATGCGATACAATAAGCCTTATATTATACAAATATATGAATACAGTAATAAAAGCCGAGCTAATTCTATGAATTAAAAGCTGGCGGTAATCGCTTACACCATAAAAACTTTAAAACTACATTTCTTATTGAGTTAATATATTAATCCATTCCATATACCACGGTATAAATACTGGGCTCTCTTCAAGTTTCTCCTTATAAGACCCTTCTTCTCGCCATTGTGACTCTTTTCGTAATCTTGCCGCATCATCAAAGCCCACATATTCGATCATATCTCTCAGTTGTTTATGTGTATAAGATGTTTTACTTTCATCATAATTAATACGATAACTGTAAACGTATACAGAATCTCTCACAACATGACGAAGATAGGATTCACTATTAGGCTTATAGGAATCAACTAAAGAGCCTGCAATCCCATTGTTCCATACTACTGCATACTGTGTAGGTGTGTCTAAATCATTATATTTATGTAAAAAATATAATGTTGGGATCTTAATAATCGTTACATCTGGCTTTTCTTTCTTGATTAAGCTATGTATTACCCGCATTTTAAATCCTGTATCCTCATAGGTTCTTACATCATATGTCTCGTCTTCCACAGTTTCACTGATGAGCTTAGCCGTTTTAGGAATACGATAGTTAAAATTACCCCAATGCTCAACATTAGTATAAGCATCTAATCCAGATAATGATTCGATAGATGGAATAATATAATTACTCATCACCACTTCAGGCGCTTTATCTTGATATGGATCCTCTGTATTTACCCAACCGCCATAGGTAATGCCATAAGATGTATTTGTATCATTTGGTGTAAATTCCGTATACATTACATGGGCATTATTTGACATGAGCTTCCAAGATGTGTTCCGTAATCCTGGATACATATATTTTCCTTTACTTTCAGAATATTTATTAAGCTCTTTAGCATACGGTGGACCGACAACTAAAAACGCACTAAGGCTTCGAACAGCAAACAAGGGCCCTTGTTTTCCGGATGGAGACTCTACAACATCACCGCGTAAGCTAACATTTGGTACGGATAATCTGATATTCTTATCCCCTTCATGAAGCAACACAACTGTAGACTGCGAATAATCTGCAAGCTCCGAAGCCTTAACAAAACCAGACCGTTCTCGATATAACTTATCCAATTTAGATGCGGGATTTACAGACTTCGATTCTACAAATTGAATATATGACTCTACCTCTTGCTCCGCCACCTTATTAATATGTCGATAATTTTCATACGCATTAGCAGGAATACTCGCATCCGCCCCAGGCACAGGTGGTTGCCCGGCTGGCACTTCGATCTGTACAGCACTTACATTTATGGTGAAAGCAGTTGCTAGTGCCATCATAATTACACTTTTACGTAACATAGTACCCTCTCTCAATTTTTATAAAATAAATAAGCACAACCTTGTTAACATAAGTATACTATGCAGATAAGGCTGTGCCTATGATTAATAATTTTATAATTTAATATATAGGATTTACCTATATTAATATTTATAAGGTTCATCTCAATTTGACGATATAAAATAACCTTACTATAATATAGATAGATAGTCAGACGAGTAGTGCCGTCAGGCTCATCTCTAAATCAGTAAAACATTAGGAAATGGCCTTTCAGTTATCTAGTTACACTAGGCAACGGAGGGCTATTTGTCTTTTGTAAGACAAATAAGTGCTATTAAAGCTCCAAAAGCAATGACAATAGCCAGTACTTGTAACAGGAGCATGATTATTTCATAATCGCTCATAGACTTATCCCTCCCTTCAAAAACGAAGAGAGGCCCAACCTCGTCTAACTATCCTAAAACTATTATAGAGCGAACTAATATACGATACAATAAGCATCATATTATATAAATATATAAAGTAACAAATAAAGCCGAGCTACTAAAACAAGGTAGCTCGGCTTTTTATGTCGTTTCACAAATTTATAATCTACTAAATTCTAATTACATTACTCTCAAACCAAATCTTTAAAGAAGGATCTAATTTGCTCGTTTTAGAGATTTACAGAATTACACTACTCTCAAACTTGTTTAAGCACTTAGACTTACAACATCTTGTTTTAGAGGTTTACAGAATTACACTACTCTCAAACGAGACACGCCTCTAGCATTGCTGTTACATTGTTTTAGAGGTTTACAGAATTACACTACTCTCAAACCGATGCGCAAGGATAAGAACACGCTTACCCGTTTTAGAGGTTTACAGAATTACACTACTCTCAAACAAGCATGATCAAGCTCACCTTTACAACCCCGTTTTAGAGGTTTACAGAATTACACTACTCTCAAACAAGCATGATCAAGCTCACCTTTACAACCCCGTTTTAGAGGTTTACAGAATTACACTACTCTCAAACTCTCGTGGTAATAGTGTGGCTTGTCTTCCCGTTTTAGAGGTTTACAGAATTACACTACTCTCAAACGCTCCGTCCTTCATACCTCTTAAACGTTCCGTTTTAGAGGTTTACAGAATTACACTACTCTCAAACAGGTCATTAAAAATCTTAGAAGAATGAAAAGTTTTAGAGGTTTACAGAATTACACTACTCTCAAACGGTCTAGTCATGCGTTGTAACTGTTGTTTTGTTTTAGAGGTTTACAGAATTACACTACTCTCAAACGTGAATACCCTCAATCCGCACCATTTCTATGTTTTAGAGGTTTACAGAATTACACTACTCTCAAACTATCAAAACGAAGTGTACCACGGATATTGTGTTTTAGAGGTTTACAGAATTACACTACTCTCAAACCGAGGTTGAGCGATGTTTGCATAGGAAAGTGTTTTAGAGGTTTACAGAATTACACTACTCTCAAACTGTAGACCAATCACAGGCATGACACCATGAGTTTTAGAGGTTTACAGAATTACACTACTCTCAAACCCAATTGCGTTGTCTAATGTGGCAAATAAAGTTTTAGAGGTTTACAGAATTACACTACTCTCAAACTGCATCATGTTCAGCTTGTTCATATGCCTTGTTTTAGAGGTTTACAGAATTACACTACTCTCAAACTACAGGTAGTGGAAAGGTGTGTCTGGGTTGGTTTTAGAGGTTTACAGAATTACACTACTCTCAAACTATCAAAACGAAGTGTACCACGGATATTGTGTTTTAGAGGTTTACAGAATTACACTACTCTCAAACACGAGTATAAGCAATAATACCTTGACTATCGTTTTAGAGGTTTACAGAATTACACTACTCTCAAACCACGGAGGATAGCGCCGAACCAGGGAAGTAGTTTTAGAGGTTTACAGAATTACACTACTCTCAAACTTTTGATTTAGAGAAAGAGATTTTTGGTATGTTTTAGAGGTTTACAGAATTACACTACTCTCAAACAAGAACAGTTAGCATATATTGCAGGGTATGGTTTTAGAGGTTTACAGAATTACACTACTCTCAAACCCCAAATTAAATTTGAGGTTCAAGAGTAACTCGAGCTACCACTAGGTGTAATTCTGTATCCTCTTCAAATAACACAGAAATCATTATCTAAAATATACCCATTTATAAAGCTTTTATCAAGTTTTTCTTTGTTGAGAGGTCCAGTTGTTAGACAAACCAGTCGTAATTGCCGACTTAGCATATTTTGATAAAATGCATTAAGCTCATCATCATTTAAAACTAGATCTAAATTCACCATAATATACAGCATAGGAGATAATAATGTATCCACCACTTCTATATAGGACATTAAATCCATAACATCTCCTTTACGATTAAACTCAAAATTAAAACTTCCTAATTTAATAAGTTCAGCAGTCCCAATTTCAAGTTTATGTTGGATCGATAAAGGATATCCAAATTCTAACGAATAGTAAAAAGCATGAAGTCGATTTACAATATCCGCTACCTCTTCAGTCATCAATAAAGCTTCTTTAGATAGTTGGTTTTGTAATTTAGTTAATAAAGTTTTACTATTTACATCTACATATAATGGATTAAGTATCATATGGCAATACTTATCTATACTAAAAGCTTTATTATTATCGTTTAAAATCCAAGGCCCTTCTCCACCATCGCACTGTATATCGAGCTCTGTAACCATATGTCGAAAAACTTTACAATCTTCAAAAGATATAACGGTTACCTTATCATGAAATATCTCAAAATCCAATATAGAATCTTGATACATTAATTTCATATCACGAGCACCCTCTCCGTTGAATCTATAACTTCACTTTGCTTATCTCCAACTACAATTTCCATTCTTGAAAACTGTTTTTCTGTTACAGTTAACATAAATAAGCTCCCGCTAGGTGGCTTATTTTTACGCACATGTTCCATAATAAGATTAGCGCTAGTTGTATTAAGAACTAACTTTGAATATACAGACTCTTGTAACATCAGAAAGCCAGATACAATTAAATACTTTCTAAAATTCCTATATTCTTTTCGATCTTCCGAAGTTAACGTCGGTAAATCAAACATCACTAGTATTCGCATAAACCTATAGCTCATATTCTATAAACCTAATCTGATTAACATCTTGAGTACGTAATGCATCAAATACGCTTTTACAATAAATACGAATCGCTGTACTAAATGTTTGAACGGTATCATTAATCTTTACATCTTCAGATAGTAATTCTATAAGAGCAAGTTTCACATTACGGTCAAATTCTGTAGGTTTTAACTTGATAACTACCGCATCAACAAATCCACGTAATGGTTCCATTAAATCAGATCCTAAATTATACGGATTAAATTGATTACAGTGATTAAGACCTAGCTGAGTAATATAACCTAACGATAAAATCTCTCGATTTACCGCAGAAAGCAATATCGCATATCCATAATTAAGGGCTGCATTAATAGGATTATCTTGTTCTCGAGAAAATGATTTTCCAAACAAAGCATTAAAATATACTTTTGCAGCATGACCTTCACGTTGCGTTTCATCGTTTAAAGTCAACTCATCCAGATATTGATATAGTAAATCTGCCTCAGCTAAATTCTGATGCTGTAATAAGTCTGCTTGATTCATAATTTTATGCCGTACAATTTCAGTCCAAATATAAGCCTGTACATCTTTAGACCAATTAGCTTGCTCCCGACAACGTTTACTACTATTATGACTACCATGTAATGGAAGAACCTCACTCGCTGGATTTCGTTTCTCATCACAAAATACAATAGCCACCTTCTTTTTAATCAACTCATTTAAGAGTACGGCGGTGAGGCTCACCGCCGTAGATTCAATAATCAACATATAGATTTCATCAATATATACTTTAGTCGTTTCAAAGTCCTTACGAATAATCATGTAATTCATTTTAAAATCTAACTTAGAACGACTACCTATGACTACCGTACGCCAACTCATAATAACCCCTAATACTAACTCCCACGTTTTAAACTATAGTTATTTCATTAGAATATAGACCAGTAATAGATTCATTTATAATCTTAAATTCATCTAAAGTATGAATTTTAACCCCAATTGTTGAACGAGAAGCAGTTATTCCTAATGGCTTCACATCAAATGTAGTTTTGCTATTAGTAAGTAAGTTTAAGACCTCAAGCAAATAAATACTTTGCTCCTCTAATGACATCTTGATAAATTTACTACGCCCTATCGAAGATAACTCATCAACTTTATTCCCTTTCATCTTCATATATAGCGGTGTACGTAATTTACTCATAAGGTAGTCATATACTATGAGTCCATCGTTATCAGTAATAGAAACTATTGCTGCAGAATCCTCATTATATATGCGTGTTGTTACTGTAGATGCTTTTAGTTCTTTATTATCTTTACGCAGTAAATCAAATTTATCGAGCACCTTAATATACGCAACGATATCTGTAGGTACTACTAACTCTATCGCATTATCAATATAGATATTACTATTAGTTTTCCCACCCAAATAATAATAGAATCCATTAACCTTAACAAGTTGATTAATACATAGCTTTCTATAAATAATAGAAATATCTTTCGCTTGTGGAATGATAGATGCTACATAATCAATTAAATCTTGATCTGTTGTATTTCGATTCGTTAAATAAATTGGTAGTGGCACAATTTCTTTAACAACTTCTCCCTTTTTGCCGGCATATTGAACAATGATAGAGTAGGCATTCTTAATTTTTGTCATACCACCATATTTAGATACATCCGCAAATACACTAGATTTTGTTTTCATCCCAATATAGGCGCCATCTTTAGCTTTTTCTGCAACAGCAGCTTTATATACAGTCGCATCAGCTAATGCACCAGATTGTTCTAATAATCGCTTCGTAACTCGAACATCATTGCTAGCCATCATTTTCTTAACAGTGTCCATGCTTGTTTTTACATCCCAAGCTTTTCCATCTTTAGCATTTGTGCAATTTACATCATAATTGAACATCTTCGCTAAGTTATATGTACGATTAGCTCCATTCTTTTTAAAGAATGCACGGAAGTTACGAGTAAATCTTTCATGATATACATTACCAACAACAATATTTAAATAAGCATCTTTAGCATGATGGTGATGATTCAATGAGCGAACTTTGATAAAGTCATTATCATGACGGAAGTCTGTTACATTTTCAGCCTTTACAAAAACTACATCAACACCTGGGTAAAGACGACGGAGTAATGTTGTCGCTGCCTTAACTGATTGATTAGTTTCAACTAATTGACGAGCAATAAAACCACTTAAATCATCAGCTGTAAGCGGTGTAATGCGAGTAAGGCGCTCATATTTCCGTTCACTAATAAGACCTTGTTGCTTTAAGAATATCCAGAATGCCTTTTGTGCCTTTTGAATTTCTTTACTAATTGGATATGTATCTGATTTCTGAGCATTTGCAGTTCGTTTACATAACACTAAGTTATCAAAACTATCATCCTTGGTAAGGCTACGAGGATAAATATGATCAATATCATAGTTATCTGTATTTAACTGACTTAAATCTATAACTTCACCAGTATAAGCACAGCGTCCCATTTGAGTGTAGTATAAATAAAGCTTTTTACTTCTTAAAGCCGCATCATCATATTTAGCTAGTCCTGATTTTAGCCCTCCAAACTCTTCGTTCGTAAGTCCACTTAATAATGCATCATCTTTTTTTATTGCTGCATATAAATCTGATAATCGTTTTTGGCGAGAATCTTTTTTCTTTTTCTCCGCTTTATTTGACCGTGTTACTTCTACAAAGATACGAGCCGGTAAAGTTTTTTTAATATGTACAATTTCATCAACGATACGCAAAGCCTGCCATACTGCACGCTTAACAGCTGGTGAAAGCGCTAAATCATCGATAATATCATGGGGATCTACTACTTGACCATCTGTCAATTTATCATTGATCTCTTGGATACGTTCCATAAAAGAAAATTTATCGCCTAATAGTTCCATCAAGTTATAGCTAAAATCACGCATTGCTTCAATAATGGTTACAGAAGTACCGTCTCCAGCCTTATCACAGCCATCGATACCATTTAGTAATTTCTTAGAAAGACGTCCCCAATCTCGATATCTTAATTTTGACAATTTTTTGATAGCCTCATCATCAAGGCACGAAGCGAATTTTTTACGCAACGTTTCACGTAACATTTTTTTACTTTCACCAAAGATAGTAATATCCGTAATAATCTCTTCGGCCATAGACAAATCAAAATTATTACCAAGAATACGAACCATATCACGATAAGAGGCTAAATCATTTTTAATTTCTCCATCAAGACCTGTAATCTCAGGTTTATGCTTCTCAGGGATATAATTATTATCCTTTAAGAATTGCTCTATACGATTTTTAGTCATCTTCTTATGGTCTTGCTTAAATACGGCCTTAATAAGATGCGCTTTTACCTTTGTCTCTAATGGCTTCCCATCAATACGCACATTATTTAGCTCGTTAAGCAACATGAACTCACTATATAAAAGAGATGATTTAGGCAGCACATCTTCACCTAACAAATAAGTACATTTATTCGTAAGGTTTTTAATAAAAGCAGCTGCTGATTTTTCCCGATCAATTTTATCATCAAAATTCCACGGAGTTACTCGTCCAGATGCTTTCCGAACTGCCCAAGCAAAACCACCATTATCTACATTATGAGAAGTGTTTAAAGGCCCTACGTAATACGGAATGCGAAACTCAAGCATTTTAATAAGTTTCTCTGCTACAGAAAAACCATCCGCCACTTCATTTAAAAATGGGAATTTAGGACCACATTTAGCAAGAATTACTTTAAGTTCTTCTAAATGTAATTGATACGGAATTACGCCATTATCTTTAATCCGTTGTAGTGGCAATAAGGTTTGTAATTCAATTTCACTAAGAATATACTCTTTATCCTTAGAATCTGGTAATCCCTCTACTACCTTTTTAGTGTACTTATAAAAATCTTCACGGTTACAACTCGTTTCCTCTGTACGACCTTGTTTAATATAGTGCACATAGTTATGCAAACCTTTTTCATCAACTTTGAACATCGCATTGTAAATGCTTCTATCAGACTTTAGTAAAGATTTCAATATAGCTAAATCATCTTTATGCTTGTTAAAAGCTTTTACCTTAGATTCAGAAATAGTAAGGCCAGGTTCTTTAATAGACATGAGGATAATAGCATCATATACAGATTTACAATCATCAATAATATGAATCTCATCTCCCCAAGCTTTAGCTAGGTCATCACGTTTCTCATCATATGTATCCCCTACAAATTGTAACTTTTTAAGATCTTCATCTAAATCCTCTACAGAGCCGAATAAGTCAGTAAGGTTCGCAGATAAACCTAACACCAAATTAGCAAATGATTTAAGTCTTTTTTTATCCTCCTTGACCTGTTCTTTTTGAGTTTTACCAGAAGCATTCACTTCATCAGTAATTATATATGTATCAACAAGACGTTCTATAGTCTTTGCTTTATCAGATTTTGTTTTCCCTGTTTCCATAAGGATTTGACCGATAGAACCAATTGCAGCACTAGAATCAAAACAATTGAAGGTGATATTTTCTAAGGCTTGTTTAAGAACATCATCAAGCGTTGAAGCATTTGAATCAAATGAGGCCCCTTCATAGAGGAAATTACCACGGTATTTTAAAATATGATGTACTGCTAAAAAGAGCTTGCGAATGTCGTCAGTACCAGATTTCATCAATGCTACGCGCAAGTGATAAATAGTAGGATACTCTTTATAATAATCTTGATCAGTATAGTTTTTATCGATAAACAAAATATGTTTAGAACTATGACCGGTCGTTTTATCCTCATAGTGGTACTTACTTTCACGAAGGCGCATAAAGAATGTAGGATCCACCTGTGCCATAGCATCAGCAAATAATTCTTCTAATAGTTTTAAGCGTAATTTACGACGTTCTAAACGACGACGCATAGACCGGAATCCACGGCGTGCCACAGCGGATTCTCCCTCATCAAACAAACGACTCCCCCACATTTTATGAGAACGAAATTTCAGCAACTCATAGGCCTTATTGGTTACTGCCCAGCCCACTGAGCTTGTACCAATATCTAACCCCACAAAATAATCTTTAATCGGATATCCTTTCAAATGACTTGAAATAAGTTGGTTCGATGCTTGCGTTTCCATAAGTCTTCTCCTTTGGAAATTAATAATTGACATTCATCAAATGCTTAACTATACTATAATTAATCCAACTAGTTTTGGAGGTTTACAGAATTACATTACGAGTTCAAATACAAATTTATTTACAATGCCTTCGGGCCGCCCGACGTGGGGCACCTACTCTCAATTCTTCGGAATTGAGATTTTTTATTGCCAAAATTTACTATTTAAACGTGATATATAATCTATAAGTCGCCAAACACCGTATAATTAACTTCATTTTAGCATAAAACAATAAATTAATTCATATGTTTTTCATAAATCTTATAATTATACTCATAATCGAATACATAAAAGTTAATAAATAGTTATGTTTATAAGTAAAGCCGAGCTACTCAAAATTTAACGTAGCTCGGCTTTTTCGTCCCTTTTATTCTAATATAATTATCTATAAATCATAATTTTACTTACTTTATCGCCTTTTTGTTCAAATTGTATGCCATGCATCATATCCGTACGATAGCGATATTTCCCATAAAACCATCGATTATTAGAGTCTACTAAATCAGGTCTACCGTATACATTAAGGACTTTTCGCATGGAGTCGCCTACGGCAATGCCTCTATGTGTTGTGGCATCACGATTCTCGATCATCATATAGGTAACAACTGACTCTACACCATCCATTTTAAAACTCCCAAAGGTAACACCACCATAGGTGAGTCCTCTACTAGTTTCTTTAGTAGGCTGCCCCAAACTTGCTTTCACACTATCAAAGGTATTACCTAATGAAACACCAAGAACCATCATATCCTCGTCTGGTAAGTTAGCACCTACAAGTTGTCCTCCCGCATAATGAGTATACTGCTCAGCTTTCGGCCAATCGTAAGACTGTTTCGCTGCATTTGTTTCAAGGCGATCCCACGTTTTGCTCAACCAACTTGCATCTGTCACATAACTATAACCACTTACCAATTGCAGGCCGATAACAAGCCCCGTAATCATGTATTTTCTTTTCATGTTCTCTCTCCTGAACGATCTTATAAACAACTGAATTACATTTTATCTTTACTTTGCATACGGATTACTTTATTCCGCAGTGTCTCAACATTTGCAAAATCAGAATATTCTACCGTATTACGCAGCTGAATATGAGAATATAGCGTAGCCCCATCAATATAAACTAAGCTCATTATATATACATTCTTGTCATCACGTAAGAATCGATGCATTAAAGACGTTTTTCCTGGTTGATAGTTATCTACTAAAAGACTAGGAACGCCATTATTCCAAACAGATGCTGATTGAATAGGTACATCACCTATGATTTGACTTTCTGGCTTTATTTCCGAAATCTCGTCAATAAATGAATAGATATATTTATCATCTACTTTTACAGGTTTCTTAGCTACAATAAGTCGGATACCTGATCCACGATAGTCTCTCATTTCGGCAGAGTCCTTTAACGATTTCTGTGCTATTAGTTTGAGCCCTTTAGGAATACGATATGTGAAATTATCCCATTGAATACTTTCACTATAATGATCCATGTCATCTAACGATCGAATCGACGGAATTACATAATTACTCATAACGTGCTCGAGCTTGCCGGTAACAGGCTGATTTTTGTAGCTAAGACCTACCATATATTCTTGATTCGGTTGATTAAATAAACCAACTACAACAACCATAGCAGGCGTATTCTCACCGAAAGACTCAGTTTCAATAGCCCATTTACCATGTGTGATACCCGGATATGTAAACTCCCCTTTTCGCTCTGATTTTAATTTGCCTAATGCATCATCATAATTCTGTTTTGTACCAATCGCAAAAAATATGGAATTCTCTCTTACAATAGATAAACGTTCACCATCACTGCGTTTTGGGTAATACTTACTTGCTAATAGTAGTCCAGGAACAGATGCCCGAATGTTATTACGCTCATCATGCAACAACACAACTGCAGACTCATTAACAAGTAAGTCCATCAACTTCTCCGAATCGCTTGCTATCTGATTGACTTCATCTCGTGTTAGTCCCCAGTCAGTTACATACATGTCCATGCGTTTTTTAGATTCAGAATGTAATTTTATAACATCACTAGCTCCTACATTGCTCAAGCTACCGGCCCGATAGTTTTCATAGGCATTGGCAGGGATATTCGCATCTGCCCCTGGTATAGGTGGCTGTCCTGCTGTCACTTCTATCTGTACAGCGCTTACATTCATGGTGAAAGCAGCTAGTACAGCCATGATAATCAAACTTTTACGTAACATAAAACCCTCTCTTTTTTCTCTCACATTACAACATAAATAAGCACAACCTTATTAGCATAAGTATACTATGTAAACAAGGCTGTGCCTATTATTAATAATTTTATAATTTAGTATATGTATGATATATCTATAATTGGTATATATAAGGTTTATCTCCATTTGACGATATATCCCTTTATCCCTATAATATAAGTAGATAGTCAGACGAGTAGTGACGTCAGGCTCATCTCACAAACAAATAACATGTAGAAATGGCCTTTTCGTTTTATCTAATTTCCGAAGAAACGAAGGGCTATTTTGCTATTTCTAGACAAATAAGCGCCACAAGTGCTCCAAAGGATATCATGACTGATAAAATCCCAAGGATAATCATAATGATTTTATAACCACTCATAAGCAACCCTCCCTTCAAAAACGAAGAGAGGCCCAACCTCGCCTAACTATCCTAAGTCTATTATAGAACGAACTAATATGCGATACAATAAGCATTATATTATATAAATATACGAATAAACTAATAAAAGCCAAGTTATTCCTAACTATGAATAGCTTGGCTTTTACATTATGTAAATAAGTTAAAAATATATCAGAAATCTAATATGCGTATTTAGGAGCTTTCAAAAGCTAATGAAATATCAGTCCAATAATAATCAGAATCGGAGCCAGGTAAGAAACACAAAAATAACAATAGCTAAAACAATAATAGTGCCATACATTAATATCCCTAGCTTTATAACAAAATCTATACTATAAAAGATAAATGTCCCCACTAAAGATTGGTCTTTCAAAGAAAAGTACCAAGCTTTCACTCTATAATAAATTTTTGGTTTATCAAACGCTGGATATAGTTTCTCATGCCACAAAATAAGCCACGGTAAAACCCAAATATTCCCAAAGGTAAATATCAATACTGGCAAATAATCCCTTAATGGATATGCTTCTAATACATATCGATCATAGAGCAATGTATAGAAAGCCCAAATAGAGATTCCCCAAATAAGTAAAAGCACAAGCTTTATTAGGAGTCCAAAAACAAGTTTTATCTTTAATCTATGTTTATTCACTGTTTTAACCACTCTAGTGCCATACATAAATATTACAACTCATCATCATAAGATAGTCCAAAGATCTTTTTATAGATCAAATTAGGCAATTTATATTTTTCATCACCAAATTCAGCAGGTAGAATCATAGCTTTTAGATTTTCTGCATATATACGTTGTTGGCGAATTTGTCCATTATTGTAATAGGTACCGCCATCATTAACGGTCCCTGTAATTCCTGAACTTCCTTGCTTTGCACGCCAAATAGAGATATATGGGGTCTTATCACCTTGTTTTAAACTTCTATCATGATCATTAATCAAATGGCGCAAAGAACGATCCATTTGGTAATCGTATTGTACTGAAAGTCCTTGAATCATATTCGCAGCAGGCATGGAAACATAAATGACGGCTTCAATACGACGATGGCCATTCGGCGCCGTTACAGACTTAACAGACGAAAGATCCAAATATTTTCCATCTCCTCTTCCAGAGTCAGCACTCGAATCGATGTGTTCAAATCGTTCTGCGTTTAATAAGTCAGCTTGTGATACGGCTTGGATTTGCATTGGCAACACGAGGCAGCTTAGTAACCATAGTGAAAGTAAATATATGCGTTTCATCATCCACCTCATTGGGCCACAATATCATCAAAATGCTGCTGATATACAGATACAAACATAGCATCCGCTATATCATATATAATAGTATTATTACGGTTAAGTGGGACCTTACGCGTATCGTTTACATAATGCATTGGCTTTGTCGCCCCATCAAATGTATATCTCGCTACATCTACCCCTGTCATAGCTAAACCAGACTTACTTTCACTAGCCTCAATCAAAGCCAGCATAGACGGGCTCGGATTCATGATACGAGACGAATGAATAAGTGTCGCTAACGAATAGTTAGTATCATAATCCACGGTGAGCTGTCTCTCATTGATGATAGATTGATAAGACGTATCCATCACAATATAGTAAGTCCCACGCAAGGAATACTGTGGCGGTGCATAGCGTAGGGCCTCAATCGAATAAGTGTTTAAATAGATATACAAGCCACCACTCTCTATGGGCCCATTCATCGACTGAGAATAAACAAGCTTAAACTGTGGCGACGTTTTCAATTCCTGATAAGTAATTGCCTCTGTAGGCATGGTGAAAGCCAGCAACACAAGAGCTAGCATCAAAATACGTTGAATCATAAAAACCTCTCTCAAAAAATAAATCTTGTCTCTCAATAAAATAAGCACAGTCTTATTAGCATAAGTATACTATGTAAATAAGGCTGTGCCTATGATTAATAATTTTATAATTTAGTTCCTAATATATATACATTCTCCAACGTTCCAAGAAACTCCTCTTTGTATTTTCCCCAGTTTTTATGGATAATTAAACTATACTTGATATATACACCGCAAGTAGTAAGGGTGATTTAGTATGAATCTCTAGATAGTGTAAATTTTTGGAGGTGTCATATGGATTCTCTGACTATTATTTGGGTTATTGTTTGCGCCTATTTATTACTGAATTTATTAGTCGGCATATATTGTCATATTCGTGTAAAAGATAGTACTGACTATCTACTCGCAGGTCGTCGTATTGGGGTTCTTATGACGGCAGGCACATTAGCAGCTACAGAAATCGGTGGTGGGAGCACCGTAGGTGTAGCAGCGAAAGCGTATGGTTCTTGGGGCTTATCTGCAGGTTGGTACGTCGTATCTGCAGGGATTGGTGTTATTCTCGTTGCTTTCATCGCACCACTCTTGCGGCGTGCCATGGCAACAACTGTACCGGAGATCATCGGTCGTCGCTTCGGTGCCTCTAGCCATTTAATTACGTCCATTCTGTCTATGCTTGCCACAATTACGCTAGCAGGCGTACAGATTACAGCGACAGCAACCATTATTAGCGTTCTCACCGGGCTTTCAACAGAGCTCGCCATCCTCATCTGCGGCGCGGTACTCGTAATTTATACCATGTCCGGCGGTATGTGGAGCGTTACGATGACGGACGTTATCCATTTCTTCGTACTCGTTGGGGGTTTCTCTCTCGCGGTGCCGTTTGTGTTGCACAATGTAGGTGGCTGGGAATCAGTTGTAGCTAAATTACCACCTGAACAGCTTGGCTTCACAAAGGTGGGTTGGAAAACCATCATCGGTCTCATCATCATGTACTTCATGACCTTCTCCACTGGGCAAGAGTCAGTTCAACGGTACTTCGCAGCGAAAAATGAAAGAACGGCCGTTCTCGGTTCTATCATTTGCGGGATTATTATGGCTCTATTCGCCTTTGTTCCTGCCGTATTAGGCCTTGTAGCATTAGCTGAGTTTCCGAACATCGAGGCGAACAATGCGGTGGCAACGGTAGCACTTAACCTCATGCCTCCAGTAATGGCAGGCTTCGTTATGGCCGCCGTCGTATCGGCCACACTTTCATCAGGCGCAGGCGACCTATTAGGCGCTGCAACGGTATTTACCAAGGATATTGTGGAACATCATTTTGGTAAAAGCCTCACTGATGCTCAGCTCACTAGATATAGCCGTCTATGCGTACTATTCCTCGGCATCATCTCTATCATAATCTCCCTCGTGAGCAAAGCCATCATTCCGATGCTTGTATTTGCTTTCACAATGAGATCCGCTGGCCCATTCGCCGCATTCCTACTTGGCCTCACTTGGAAAAATGCAACAGCTGGCGCTGGCATTTGGTCCATCGTGCTCGGCTCCATCGCAGGCGTATACTGGGAATTCGTTGGCAACCCATATGGCATCATGTCCATCATCTTCGGTTCCATCGTCAGCCTCATCGTCTTTGTGGCTGTAGTGTTCATTGAACGATCCATGGGTAAACCACCGGCTCCACCGGCTATACCTGATGATGTAAAAGAAATATAATCAGTTTGTTATAATCTGTGACTTAATAATAGACCTAAAAGTACTATAAAATTACAATTATAAAACCAAAAACTCCTATCGGTGAAAGCCAATAGGAGTTTTTCTTATTTTACAACGACATCATCAAACTGTATGCCATACACGTGTTCATCATAATTTGACGATATATAATAACCTTATTATAATATAAGAAGATAGTCAGACGAGTCGTACCGTCAGGCTCATCTCTAGTTACATAAAAACATGAAGAAATGGCCTTTCAGTTATCTAGTTACACTAGGCAACGGAGGGCTATTTGCTTTTTGTAAGGCTTTTTTAGTTATCCTATACAACGATTTATCTATATAGATACATCATATGTGTATTGAAGTACTCTTTATATTCATCAATAGTGGAGAATTTCCCTTTATTCTCCTGTATAACAGCCTCAAAATCTGGCTTTATTTCAGTTACTGCAGATTTTGTTTCAGCTATTGCTGTTTTTCTTTCAACTACGGACAGTTGAGTTCCCTTCCAAAGGCTACTATATTTACTTTCATAATAAGCCCAGCTAGCTTGTGTATAGGCTTTTGTAACATAGGCTTTATCATAGTTATCTTGCGCTGAATCTAAATTACCAAGGGCTTCGTCGATTTGAGCCATCGTATAGAATGCAAAGGTAGACCATCCATAATCACTTGGTGCGGGCTCATGCCAATGTCTTGCCCTCTCAAAGCTTGTGTGTAAATTCTGCTTGATGTGTGCTGCCGCTTCTCTATCCCCCATATGTACAGCGAGCACAACCATATACTTAGCACATAAGCATTCTGCGTAATAGTCTTGGAAATTTCGTTTACCATACATAGACCATAATTGGATCAACTCTTTCCATAAATTTTGGTCTAATTGATCTAGGTAGAAACGATGGATGGCTTTCAAGAGAACTAAAAAATATACAATATCATTACTATTGAGTTCAGTATCTAAATCTAGCAAATCGTGTATTTGTCCATATGCCTTGAAAGGCATCTTGAAATATGGATGATCGATAGCCTGAACACGGTGCTCGTAGCTTTCACGATTATCTGTTTCAATATCATGATGCAACAATAAATACCGCAAACATTCCAAATTAAAGACATTGTCCTGACAACTTACATCACAAATATAGTTATTGAAATAAGGCTCATGAACCAACGGCGCTTGCTCTTGTGCTGTAATGAGGTCTTGCAATAAATTCGAATAGGTATTATTTCCTGTGAAAGCATTCCCTAGCATGCGGTACCATTTAGATAATCGAGATACTCGCTGCACATACTCAGCCTGACAAGAGTCAGGAGATTCGATATCTATCTCACCTATAGTTGCATCCAAAGTATCAACTATAGGCACAAGCGCTTCATAGTTTTGATATCGTCGAATAGCCTCATAACAAGCATCTAGAAGGCAATATATACGTTCCAATACCGTCAACTGAGTTTCTACATGAGACAATAGTCCTACACAGGCATTCTCAGTACTAGTTATATCGCTCGTACAATCATCTTCTTTAATACCTATATGTATAAGCATTTTCTTTGCATTGCTCGTATAGGGCACCAAAAAATTAAAATACTCTATAGCTTTATTCAAGCCAGGATATAAATCGACGCGTAGCTTTTCCTGAGATAGTTCTCTAACAAGATCATCCGCCAAAGGGCTTAGTATACGATATCTCACATAACCAAGTACGCCTTCATTTCCTTCCTCCCAGTAGTCGAGTCCCTCGCTGAATCTATCATACAGATTATAAATATAATCATGTAATAAACTATCAGCCCAGTCGTTGCTTTCATCATATACAGAAATGATAGCATCATTGGTCAAGTTCCTATAAAACCGATGAACAGGTTCACAAATTTTGCGGAAAAATGGATCTTTGGACAATGTATCTAACTGCTCAGATTCTGTCTGACCATGCATGGTCTGCACCATATAAGCCCCCAATGCATCAGCAATCAGCAGAAACTCGGACCGGTTTGATTCATCCATAGAATAGGTATTATCTAGGGCTTGAACTGCAATCAACTCAGGTAAATAATATCTATCAACGCGATTTATTGCTTGATGAATGGTATAACACCGCAAAGGAGTGGTAATACGCTGTGCTCCTGCTGCCATTCCAAAAATTCCACTCCTACCATATAAAGACTCTATTAAATATCCCACCATATGGTCAGATAAGTAAAGCATCCCATTCGTATTTCCATAATTGCGTTGGAATAGTAAATCTCGTCCTCGCACGCTCTTATACAAGGCATGGACATTGTAACGCCCTCTTCTCTTTGCTGAAAGTAGCTCCTCACCTTTATAGGTACCATCTAGCATAAACTCAGGCAAAGCCTTTACGAACTCATCTCGTAATTCGTTATACGGTTTACCATGTTCTGCGCAAAGAGCGATTATAAAGGCTCGAATCCGTTCATGCTCTAGCTCAATCTCAGGTCCATTATCCGTAATATCATCGCCCTCTTCAAAAGGCAAAATATCATCCGTACTATACTCCAAAGCATTCATAAACGTAATCCCTTCCTTGCCCTCTACAAGAGGAAACAAAGAAGGACGAATCTCATTAAAAATGCCTGTCGTTGTAATTGTTACATTATACATACAACATCCTTTTACTATAAAACTATATACACTAATAAGTATTTGTTACACTAGTATCCGTACAAGACTAATATATGTTGATTTCTTAATATCACAATATATTATTATAGTCCATTAATACTACAGAATACGTAAAACTTAAGAAAAAACTTAAAAGCCCGTACTTTTCTTAAATACGGACCTTTAAATACCTTACTATAAATTATGATTATTTACTATTAGCTTTTCCAAAATATCTTTGTATCATATCCTTCAGTTGATATTCTATTCTATCAGCACTAACCGATAGGTCTAATATTTCAACATCTAGCTGGATATCGCATACATTATGTTCAAAAATTTTTTTCCCATTCATTTCATCCTGAGTGCCAGCATATAATAACAATCCACTTATATTATCCTCAATATGATTATATTTATAATGCATAATATACGAAAAGATTTGATACAAATTATTTGATCTAAATACCTTCTTATTACCTCTATCTCGAGAGGTAAATATCTGTTTATAAAACTTCGTATCAATAATAAGGGTCTTACATGCTCTGCTATCATGCAATAAAATATCGGTACGCATAATAGGCATGAATTCGCCTTTACCACTGTTACACCATTCCATTTGTCGGGCAGAAACGCTAATATCAGGATAAACATTACTGCAATAATGTTTACAATACATAAACACGAACTTCTCAAATATATTACATAAAGATTGATTATTTATAAAAGGTAAATCAACATTATCTTCATCAGTACATAGGAGCCATGCTTCAGTAATTAATTGACCCCAAAATAATATCATTCGATACCTAATATTTTGTCGATTATATTGAATTTTATCCCAATCGATTAATCTTAATGATATCGACTGAACATCTCCCCAAAATATGCCCCATGTATATAATTTTTTCTTCTGTTCAGGTAAAAGCATGTCAGAATGTTTAAAAAGCAACAATTCAATAACAGCTTTAATAATACTATTATGAATAGTATCGATTGAAAGCTCATCAAAATCACAGACTATTGTATTATGACCACGGCCCTTTAGTCGTAATGAATCACTAAGCACAATCTGACCACGAACAGTATGTAAAGGTTCATCATAATTAATATATGTTTTATATAAACCTTGTTGTACAATCTTTTTCAATTCTTCAGAAAAAAAATCAATATAATAGGAAAATAGCGTTCTATTGTCAGTTTTGAGATTACCTGTAATTCTATGATCAAATGCTATTCCACTTATGTATGTAAGCATATAAAAAACATTTTCAATTGGAATCGTCTTATATAAATACATATAACACCTATTGTACCGCCGCAAATAATGTTTCTTTCCATTTCTTAACCATATCAGTATCATCGAACCAATATTCCTCTAGTAGCGGAACAATATCATATTCAATTACATCACGTAAGCATTCCTTAGTAATATCATTATCATCGATGGATAAATTACAAAAATAGCTATGCCCTATTATAAATCCTTTTCCCAGTTTATCTTCAATCTCTCTATTTAAATCAATAACGACTTTAATTAATGATTTCCCATACTCTGTATTCAACTTCTCTTTATTTAGAAAATGTGCAAACACCCATTTCGTTTCATCAGCAGAGCTATCTGGACTCCCCCAACTTGTTATATCATCATCTTTTATCCCCTCGAATACAGGTGGTATAGAAATAAAACTAAACCTGCGACGTAATGCATAATCAATCATTGCCAAACTACGATCTGCAGTATTCATCATCCCGATAATGTAAAGATTCTTAGGAACAGAAAATTGTGTATTACTTGCCAACGAAATGGTATGCCCTCGATAATTATTTTCTATGAGCATTAATAACTCACCAAAAATTTTACTAATATTTCCACGATTAATTTCATCAATGGTAAATACGTATGGATTTACCTGCTTATTATTAGTATTATACATTTTATCCGCTTCTAAACAAGCTAAATAAAATTTACCTTTTATCAAATCAAATCCACCTTTTTCATTTGGTTTATATCCTATTACAAAATCTTCATAAGAATAATTTTGATGAAATTGCACAAAATCAGAATTTGATGTATCAGTAATAGACTCAGCAATTTTCTTCGCAATATAAGTCTTTCCCACGCCAGGAGGACCTTGAAGGATAATATTCTTTTTTCGCTTTAATAAGTCTACTATTTTATTAATAATAGACTTAGGTAAATATAAGGAATCAAAAACATCCTGATTAATCGAAAAATTAATAATCTTTTCTTTACTAATAATATTAGGTTTTGGCGAGTTAATAAAATTCAACCCTAACTTTTTCAAACGAGTATTTAAAGTACTTCTAATACTCGCTAAATCTATAATTTTATTAAATTTCGCTTCATCACAAGATGTAAAACTATTCTGATACCCAGTTGTCAAATTATTTTTAGTTAACTCATCAATTGTAAGAATATTCTCTAAAACCATAATTGGCTCAACTGTAATATAATCATTTTCTTGAATATTCTCTTTGTCAATAGGTACATATGAAATGTAACCTATCCCTATTATTCCATTTCTTTTGGCATGTATTAGCACTATATCATTTTTATTAAGATTAGCTGCATTCCCCTTCAATCGTGTTTTTGATGAAATAAAACAATTGTAATTAATAGGTTTATTCCAGTCAGACCACTTGTTAAAACTATCTCCTAATTCTGGTTTCCACTTTTTAAAATCAGCACTTAAAATCCAATACGCCATTTTAACACTCCTTAAACATTTCCCCATAAACCAAAATGCTATAAAAAATATCTCTTAAATTAACACGATTACAGTACCCAATACCAGAGTTAATCTAAAATAAAATTTCTTTTTCTCTACCTTGAAATCTCTCAAAATCACCATAATCGTCTCACCCAATTGTATCATCTTATTTTCATAATCCAAATAACACGGCTAATTTACTTTCTCATATATCATGATTGCAACATATAATAAAAATATAAAAAATGGTTGGTTATAAAATAAAATATATTAGATTATAAGACCTATAAGACTAAAAAACTACCTTAAAACTTTGTTCTAAGGTAGTACTTTTTAATATCATAAATAATATAAATTTATAAAAGGAGACTACTATCAAGATATAGTCAAACTACATACTCAACCCTCAAAATATCAATCTAAAAATTATAAATCTAATCATTTGAGTTATTAAATTTTTTACGAAGTCGTCGTCTTAAATAAACAATAGATTTTTGAGTCACATGAGAAATATGTGAATCATCCCTAAAAATATGCTGTGCATGTGATATATAATCGTGAAAATTACCATTATTACAGGTAATAATACTCACATGTTTTTTTTGACTATGTCTGCGCCTATATGATTTTGTTCCTTTATATGTAAATCTATCAAATACCTTGTACAAAGGAATTCTTTTGCTTACGCTTTTACCCCGTTTAGGATGCGTAACACCATTTTGTCGAGAAATAGCATGCGCTGAAATAGTCATTTTACTAAAGTAGCGTGACAAAGTTTTAGCTCGTACTGATATTCGCTCTCCATCAAAACTAAACCCTAAATAATTAATTAAAGTACTCTCATGATTATGTGTATGAGAGTTTGATCCCACTAGAAAACTGTCAGTAATATTAGTTACGATATTATCAGCAACTTCAAAAATTTGTCTTTTTTCATCTTTAAGAATTAGACCCTCAGCATTATCTACACATTCACGAATCCGATTTATAATATCTTTAATCCCATATTGATTTTCATCGTCAGAGAAAATAAAAATAAAATCATCACTATATCGCTGATAAAATCCATTTACTAACCTTGCTATTTCAGTTAGCTTTTTATCAAAATGAATCATGTATATATTTGATAATACCGCACTAATAGGTGTTCCTTGCGCAACACCAACATTACAATTATCTTTATGAATTTTAACTTTATCACAACCTAATTCTTTTACATCTAAAATACGACCACAATTAAATGTATCTTTATTAATAATTCTCCTTGATTTATCAGTATGATCTAATTTATGCCAGTCTAATATATCATTTAACTCAACATAAGTAGCTCTTGTTATATTTTTAAAAACAGCATAGATATCATCACTTAATCTATCCTGATTTAAAACAAGCTGTAACCTCTCTTTTAAGCATTTATGATTTAAGCTATCAAAAAAATCAGTAAAATCACCAGTAATTACATAAACCTTCTCATTATTTCTTTGCCTATCCTTAATAAAGGAAAAAGCATTATTGGCAAATGAGATATTATTTTCTCCAGGTTTATTATTTCTATAGGCCACGGATACATGATCAATATCAATTTGTGATGCATACCTATTGTAAGCTTCATTAATACGATATGCATAATACCTATATATCCAAGAATCGATATGTGCTGCATAAAAAATATTTCGTTTTTTCTCAGTACAGACTCTTCCCTTACCCTGTTCTTTTACCCATTTAGGCTTTGGCATTTCAAAATGAATTAATGGATAGAATCCATGCGACTTGACACGCAATGAATCCAATATATATTCTCTAACATTCTGGTAACTAGTCCATAAGTCAAAATGACTATACTTACGACTAATATTAGAAACTTTCTCTTCCCATTCAGAAAACTCCATATTAAAGCCTCCAATTGCAAAACCCGTAAACAGGCTTTAGTGGAATAGCAAATTTACGGGTTAACATTTTTACACTATGCTTTTTTTATTGAGCAGGCGTCCACTAATAATTTAACAATTATTGTGTATGTTATACTAAGGAGTACACTAAAGATGAATCTTCAATGCGAACTAAGTATTACAATACTAGTTATCATTACTCGTGTAATACTTGAAGCCGTAGCTTCTTGTTTACCAAACAAGTATAGTGGAAGAAATAACTTCTGCCACTTGACAACAATTATGCTCCATTAAGGCAAATCCTTAATGTAATTTTATTATATGCTATATCAACGTTGATAGCAATACTATTAAGTTTTATTTATTAATTAACCTAATAAACTAATTTCTAAAGAAATAAAAAAAAGACCATTACATCCATATTGTATATTAAAACTAAGTATGTTTTAATGAAGACAAATACGATTCGTTTATGACAAATTAAATATATATCCTTTATTAGAGAAATTCACTATATTTACGCTACATAATAGGTCTTTACTACCATGCTTATATAAATCTTAAACACATCATGGTAGATTTTTTATTACGTAAAGGAGTATAGATGTATGAGTAAGGAGAAATTAGAATTTGTAGAACCAGTTGATACAAACACAGATAATGAGTACTCTAGAGAGCCTGTCCCGTTAGAGGCAAGAAAGTCCTGCTTTTCCCTCACTATCGTTTGGACTGGGTTCGTTTTTCTTGTTACTAGTATGATGGCTGGAGGCGGGTTAGCTGCTGGGCTAACTTTCAACGAATTATTATTAGCCATGATCTTAGGGAATATTTTCTTATGTATCATCGCAGGTCTAGTGAGTGTAATTGCCTATAAAACAGGCCTTACCTTTGCTCTTTTGACTCGATACAGTTTCGGTCAGGAAGGATCTAGAATTGCCTCTCTCTTCGTACCTATCGTCAATCTAGGTTGGTACACTATTCAAGCGGCTTTATATGGACATTTTATTGCTCAAGTATTCAACCTCTCCTACACAGGAGAAGTCATTGCTATGATGCTCAGCGCCGTTATCATGGGTATCTTTGCAGTTCTCGGTATTAAATCCCTTGCTGTATTCGGCTATATTGCGATTCCGTCCATCGTATTCCTTTCCCTAGGAACAGCGGCTCGCTCGGTTCAAACAATCGGTGGCTGGCAAGAGTTATTTAACTATGTGCCATTACAACCTATCGATTTACTTTCAGGCATTACCATCGTTATCGGCACATGGATTTTATCTACTGCCACATGTATCGCCGATATTATGCGCTATGGTAAAAGCAAGAAAGACGTTATTACAGCGAGCACAATTGGTCTATTAGGTGGCAATACCTTAATGATCAGCTGCGGTGCTATCGCAGGCGTTGCTATGAATGATGGTGACTTAATCAACGTACTATTAAGCTTTGGCCTCGTGTTCCCAAGCTTACTATTGTTGACTACAAATATCTTCACAACAAATGGTGCGAACCTCTATTCCACATCATTGAACCTAGCAAACTCTTTCAAACTAAACCGAAATATTATGCTAGCCGTGCTCATTGCTATCTCTGCATTAGCCACAATGACACAACCATATAAAATCGACTCCCTCTTTGTATTCTTAAGTACACTAGGCATCATCGTTCCGCCACTATGCGGTATTATCTTAGCGGACTTTTACCTGGTTCATCGTGGAAAATATATCGATTACAACAAAGCGACTTTCAAAAAATGGAATCTAGTTCCATGGATCACATGGGCCATCGCATTGGTCTGTGTTAAATTCATACCATTCGGACTGGCTTCGCTGAACGGGATTGTAATCGGAGCCCTACTGTACGCACTCATTACGTATATTGTTAAACCTAATGTTGTTAGTGAAAGCAAAGGGTGATTATCATGGCAATTCATAAACTATCAGCTATACTAGGCACAATCATTATGGGCATCGGATCCTTTATTACCTGTCTAGCCACAAGTGAAAGCGCCATTACCCTTGGTAACGGCATGCTCGTGGTAAGCATTATTATGATGGTATTTGGATATTCGAAATGGCAGCCTTAAATATAATTTAAACTAACCAAAAAAGAGACCTACAAATTGTAGGTCTCTTTTTCATGAGGTTCGCGACACCTCATTTGTGCGTCAACCGTGGAGGCTATGCAATTATTTCTTTAGTTCAGAAATAGGAATTGGCCAGGCTTTTAAACCATAGTCTCTTGCCCATAACTTCTTGCCAGTTTTTTTATCAATCCGCCAAGCCCTAAAAATAACATTGCTTTTAAACTTTTGATTAGACAAGGTCAGTCCTCCTTTCATAATAAAATTATGACGGGGCCCCGCACCATTTAAATTATACCATATATAAATATCTCAAAAAATGCAAAAGAGGTCGTAGATTAATCTACGACCTCTAAGGCAAGGACAGAGAGTAAAGAACACAAATTATGTCTTTTAATCCTTATAAATTCCGCGAAAAATCTATAAGCCTCTAGTAACTGACCTAATCAAAAGTTCACCTTTACTATAAGATTAAAAGACACTAATGTCAATTGAAACGTTATCCACATCACAACATATAGTATTGTGGATAATATTTGTTCTATATGCAGTATGATTATTGCTTATTCAGTATAATTAATAAAACAATAGAACTTTAACTCATAGGTAATTTTATAAAAATAAACAACTCTATAGATATTAAACTATATCTATAAGCAGAAAACTAATATAAACTAACAATTTAATACCTAATCGATTAATAGTTAATAATGGATCCAATCCAACGAATCCAAGCTCTTATCGTACCAGAACGTCTTTTGTAAGTTGCATTACTATATGGCGATCCTGTTTTAGGATTAATAACACCAGCCTGTTTCATAAATACTGTAATATCACTATCAGAAAGTCTTTCTTTAGATTTACAAGAAGCTTTATATGCAAGGTTAAAACTCTTATAAGATAAAATAGTTTCAATTAATTTTAGCTGGCGTTGTTTATATGACATAGAGAATAGCGATTTCCCTAATTTTGTCAAAGTATAACAGTCATGTCCGTCAACATCTTCTAATCTCTCTACAAGCCCTAGATATATTGCTGCATCAAGATAATAAGAAGATTGCCGTGCATCAAATGAATACTCTTCTGTAATAAAGTTCTTTTCCACATCATTAATATAAAGTAATTCGCAAATATTAATAACTCGTTCAAAAGAATTAGCCTGTGGGAATTGAATATTGGGCTCCTTATTAAACCGTATTTTTCTCAATACTTTTCGTACATCTTCAATTGAAATATTTGTATCTTCTAGGCAATATCGTTTATGTTTCACTAGTTCTAAGGAGTTATAATGTTGTAAATCATTAAATCTATATTCATAGAGATAGAAAATACTATTACTATAAATTAGAAATACTGGGCGTACTGGCTTTCCAGCCATTTTCTGGTGCCATGTCCGGAAAGGATAGTATAACTGACGAATCAAAAAATTATCTGTCAAATCTCGTTTTGCTTCCATTAAGGCAAGACTATTAATACCTTCATAAGCCGCATCAATTTCAATTTGAGAGTTTTCTACTGTCACAACTGAATCTTCATCAGTTACAGCTTCACTAATAACATTCGCATAAAAAGCAAATGATTCGGAACTCATGCGACCTGAAACGGTAGGCAATAAACTTTCATCTTCTAAAAAGTCCGCAAAAATACCCGATATATAAGCCATATTCAAAGCTTTACTTTCACTATTAATAGATGTTACATCTAGGCTTTTAATATGTTCAGGAGGACTTAAATATGTAATATCTGATGAGGTCGATTCAAAAGTATGATAAGCATTTATACGAGAAATATAATAATCTCCTCGGGTAATTGGTAAAATAGATAACTTATTTTTTACAAATAACTCTGGCCGTGCATCAGAGTGATCAAATTTAACAGCTAATCTTGCTTCTTGAAATTCACCAATTTCCTTAGCAGAAATTATAAAGTATCCCTTATCCTTAATAGCATCTAGAATATTATGTTTATCATTCAACTTGTTCCATGTTACATCTATTTTTCGGTTCTTTGACTTTTTACTCATAATTTCTAACTACAACCTCATCTACACAGCCACGTTTTGAACCTACAGAATTAATAGCACGTTTTGCAGGAACAATAGTAATATTAAAATCACTATAAATATCTTGTATGAATTCTGTTGCAGAATTTGAAAGCATAAATTTTATGCCATTTGCATCAAGTTGACGGCAACAATCGCGCAAAGCAATTTGGTCCTGTCGATTAAAACCACCTGCATTATAACCAGTAAAGCTTGCAGTTACTGATATCGGATCATATGGAGGATCTAAGTACACAAAACTATTTTCTGGTAAGCCTTGAACAGCTTCAGAATAGCTCGTATTTAATATTGTTACATCAGCCGTATTAAAATATTCATTTACAGCACGAAGTGTATTTTCATTAACAATATTAGGATTTTTATAACGACCAAAAGGTGTATTAAACTCACCAGCACTATTTACACGATACAATCCGTTATAACAAGTCTTATTCAAGAATATAACACGAGCAGCTTTATCAATATCTGTTAATTGGTTATAAAACTCTGCATTACGGTCCCAACCACGAACATCATAAAAGCACTCTTTTGTATTCTCAAATTGCTCCAACCTTTTAATTAATGCGTCTACATTATCTTTAATAGCTTGATAAACTCCGATCAACTCGCTATTAATATCATTGATAATTACGTTCTCTGGTTGCAGTGCAAATAATACAGCACCACCACCAATAAATGGCTCGCAATAGCTCGTATAGGTATCAGGAAATAGTGGCATTAATCGTTCTAATAACTGACGTTTACCACCAACCCACTTTACCACTGGTGACGCTAAGTTTATTTTCCTCATGCATGCAACCCCTTTCTAAATACTTATATTATTGTAACCTAAATAAGCAAATAAAATCTATAAATTTATAAAGAATAACATTATAATCACAAAAATAAACCCACCCCTAATAGAGGTGGGTTTGCATTAATATCTACTTTTTATTTTTACTGCTCCCGCAGTTTCTTCTTTTTCTTATACGCCTATCCTCCTTTTCCAGATTTCTCTCCACCCTCCTACTTCTACTTTCACCGTCCAACGAATTATCTCGTTAGGTCTCTCCAGGCGATAAATAGTTCGGCCACGACTTGAGGGTTTTGGCTGAGTTTGATGCGGGCTAGCATTTTACGCACGTAGTTGCAGTGTTCTAGCATCGCTTCGTTCAGTTTGTGTTTGACATGACGCGGGGATTGGTACACCAAGATCGGTGCAAAGTCCGCCACATGAATATAGCTCGTATCGGGTTCCGGACCTTCCGTAACGATATATTCATAGGGTATAGCCACGTTAAAGAGGCCGTACACCACGTCCTTGCCGATAGGGCGGCGACATTTAATATGAGCAAAGGTTAGATGCGGACCATAGGTCTTAGGCGCGGTATAGCTGCTACGTCGACCGTCGCTGGTCATGATGTAATTGGGTCTCAGCCCTTCCTGCATCGCTAGCTCTCGCGTGATCGTGCGCATCGGCAAATGGACCATTTCTTCGCGACCATCCACAAAATAACACTTCGTACTGTCCCCACCACTAGGTTGATAGGTAGGAATAAAACAAACAATGTGATTCTTTGGATTCGTATAGATCAAATCCAAATCTTCTCCCTTAGATAGCCGAGCGGCCATCAAATCTGTTAGTTTATCATCTATTGCCATGGAATCCTCTCCAATCTAATCAGGAACATTCCTTTCAACAATACAATGAACACGTGTTCTGTGAAAGCAGATTAGCATGCTTTAATCTGCTGCTGACTTAATTGTATATCAGCCTGTATAATTTGTAAATATATATACAAAACTATAGAAATTTACGTATATTTAAAGACTTTATGATCTTGTAAAAGTTATATATACCTTGATGTGTCATTATTTTCTCATTTAAATTGAGAATTGCATATTTTATGTATATTTGTTAATCGAGATTAAAAGAAATATGCAATATATAGGATATAAATAAGAAATTAAATTATAATAACTAATGCACACACAAGTGTTCAAAGTCCGTACTCAAATACCTGCGCAGCTTCCGAATGGCTCGTTCGTGGCGCCGTTGGATGGCTTGGCGGCTACAGTTCAATTCTTCACTAACCGATACCAAGCTTTGGCACTCACCGTAGACACGGCGCAGTAGGTCTCGTTGATCAGGAGACAATCTACCTAAGGCCCACACGAGACGCGCACGAAGCCTATGCTCTTCATCGGCACTCATCACCATATCCGCTACATTCTCGCCAGATGCGAAGATATCCATGCCAAAGGCGACTTCTCCATCATCAGTGGTGCGATCTGGGATGTGTATTTCACGGCGATAACGCAATCGCTCACGTTTCCAGTACCGCATGTAACCGTACATAATGCCAGCTTTCACAAAGCCTGGGAACGGTACGGTCCCATTCAAATCAAAGCTATAAATCGATTCTATGAGGATGGCCCAAAGATAGCTCTCTACGTCCTCGCGGAACTCGCGGTTTCCCATGCGATTCGTATAGTGCAAGATGAGCGGTCGATACCTGCGACAGAGCTCGATTTGTGCCGCATCATGACGAAGCTCGTCAGCGGACCAAGGCTGATACCCTACCGTCTGAATCCTCATGTTTGGCTTTTGACAGATGGACACGAGGCTCTTGTCCGACAAGGACGATAAAACTTGATGACCACAGACGAGAGTCTGTAATTTCAATTCCTCTGGAATACTTTCCCTAGACTCATTAGCTTTCGATAGTAAAGAATGAGATGGTAATGCCTGTGTTTCTAACGTTTCTGACTGATAGTTGTCATGTTGTAAGTTTGCAGTTTTAATACATGTTTTTTGTACTAAAGGTTCTTCGTTTGTGTATAACATAAATCCCCTTTCCTGCCATGGCATAGCGCTTATGTACACAATACCGCGGAAAGAGTGTTTTGACAAATCAGCAATTCCTTGGAATTTCCCTATATTCTGTTATATTTGAACCTTAATTTCTATCCATAGTACACCGTACCTATGCGATTCAAAGGGTAATTGCTGAAAATAGATAATTACCAAAAATGACACCACATACATAATGTGGTGTCATTTTTTAGAGGAAATATATACTATCATTGGGTAATAGTATTCAATCTTTAGGTAGTAGTATTCAATCTGAGATTGTCTGATTAAATCGCAATACACGCGGCTTGGACAAAGTCCTTTAGCTGCGGTTTTACATGATTATAATATACATCAGCGCCATAACCGCGCACGATATCGCCCCAGTATTTATATACATAGCGGTACCAGAAATGGAACATACTATTCGTGAAATGGTAATCCGCGTACTTCGCGTTCCCACGGTTACTTGCCTGAATGCGGCCCACGAGTCCCATAGACATGAGATCGTTCAAACGAGATGTAAAGGTACCACTTTTAATTTGGCTTTCTTGTAAAAGCTCCACGTAATACGGTCTTTCCAAGCTAGCAAGGCCCGTTAAAATGGCATTGGCACCGGTTATATTCTTCATATCTCGATGCAAGATATATTGTGTTTCTTCAAAGAGAGCTCCCGTTACTGAGAAGAACAAGTTAATAATATTCGTATCGATGCTTTCACCATTATCAAAGTATTGCACATAGGCAGGTAACCCACCGGTTACGGCAAAGACGGTGCGCAAATCATCCTTTGCATAGTGAAGTCCCAAGGATTTCATATCAACTAAGGAAAATGGTTTCACCTCAAGATATTCGGACACGAAAGGACCGATAAGGCTGCGATCGCCAATGATGCGGCCATCGAGCTGTTCCAGACCATTAGCCATCAATATGATGTTCAAACGACTCGTATCTTTATAGGTATCTAATAAATCGCGCAAGTGAATGGGAAACTGAGGAACTGCTTCCACCAAGGATGGATAATCGTCAATCACCACAGTCTGAGGTGTTTTCACACTGCTTTCAAAAAGTCTCACAAAAGCCTGCTGCAAACTCTCTACAGGCTCGAATGTATCTTGAGCATTAGCAGGAACAAAACGTGCCTCAAGAGCTCTATTTATATCAGCCACATGGACTGATTCATTGGCCATGCGCCCCGCCAAATATATCGCCTTATGACGGCGTACAAGTTGCGAAGCCACATAGGATTTACCACTGCGATGAGGACCATATACAACACATAAACTCATTTGGCCCATTGCAATTCGGGACTGGATACGCTCTATAATTTCAGCACGTCCCACAAAATTCATATACTCACCTCCAACTATTTACGGAAATTATTATATCATAATTTTAAATCATTATTAAACTTTTTTTCATATAGTTAACATAGCTTTTTATTATGTTATTTTTTTTACTCATCAAATCAGAGCTTTCATGCGATACGTGTTGCCTTACCATCATAAAAGGCCTTATGATTACTTTATTCCCAGATACGTTTGATATCCACATATCCTATAAGGCATGGTTATATAAGTTATACATTATAAGCTATACATATTAAACTACAGATTTTAATCTATATAATTTAATCTATATAGTTTAATCTATATAGTTTAAAAATGACGTGCTACCACCCAAAAGGTATAGCACGTCATTTGCATGTTAAGTATATTAAATTGTTACTGAATTTTCTTATACTAAGTTTCTTAATGGTAAATTTCTAACTTGTAAATATCTAATTCGTAAATTTCTGATTACAAAATCTAATATTCCTGAATATCTTATGGATCCATTTGCGTTTGCATTTTCATCAATAAGATGCGCTTAATCGATTCATTGAGACGCTCGGTCGAAATCGTTCCATCCGCCACCGCTTGTGTCAGCGCACGATGGACTTCATCGATATGAATCGTATCCGCATCAACAAGAATGAGGTCACTGCCCGCCAAAATGGAAGCCACAGCGTAATCGCCTATCTTTTGATTGGATTGCAACGCCCCCACATCGATACGGTCCGTCATAACGATACCCTTATAACCGAGCTCCTTGCGAAGCCAACCGTCTATAATCGGCTTAGAGGAACTCGCCAAGTGTTCGTTATCGATAGCAGGAATCTGGATGTGGCTCATCACAAGCATATAGCTATTCGCCGTCGTCTGCGCGATAAGACGTTTAAAGACGGCTACATCATTATTGCTGAGATACGCTTTCGCCTCATTAGCTGATCCAAAGGATGCATCCCCTAAGGTCACCGCCGGAAAGTAGTTATAAGCGGACCACATATGATTAATTTGGTAACGCTCCACCATGGCAAGGTTTATGTGACCTGCCCACGTGGGGTCAGATGTATAGGACATATTCGGTACGCCAAGGTTAGCATTAGGCCCAATAACCAAGTTAAAGCCCATATCCCGCATTTCAATAGCAGATCGCGTGGCCAAATTAATGATACGATCCATAGGCAATTGCCCCCACCGATTGGGCTTCGGCAACCGCAAGAAACTTTCATTCCCATGCAATATGCGATCACGATGCACCGCAATATAGGGTGTCACCATACTAGAGGTTATCGCCGTTTGCATAATATCGCTGGTGAAAGTTTTCACTTGGTTCTTATTAATAAGATTTTCATTCGTTAGCATAACGCCACTGACACGATATTTTCGGATCACATCCTTTTGGGATTGTCCTATCGTACTACCATGAAGGCTAATCATCATCAACTGCCCTACCTTATCCTCTTGGGACATGGCCGCAATCCAAGTGTCCACCTTTTCAGACACAGGTTTGTTGGACTCCAGGACGGCACGGTACGATACGGTTCGTACCGTTTCTTGTTCTGCCTGACTCTCATGTTGGCATCCAGTTGTACCAACGACAGCAACTAGTAAGACAAGGCCACTCAGGACCCGCCGAAAAAACTGGTTCATCTCTCCTAAAAGCTCCTTAATGCTTACGCAATATTATGAATATTATGGGCTTTCTATGTTGCTCTCCCAATGCAACACCCATAAGTCCCCTCTTGATCCGTACAGTATATTTTTATATTATACACTAAATGATTCATCTTTTCCTCATAATAAAATAATTTTTTTATACTGAATTATTATAATAAAGTTATACAGTAAAAATATGTGAATTTTGAATAATTATATAAAAAAATCCTACGAATCGTTTAAAAAGTGACCGCACTGTAACAAAAGGCTACGTGAGTATCAAGTCACTCATGACCCGTAGGATTTTCTATTTTATGTTATTATACCCTAAACAGCTAACGCTACTATATGTTTATAAACATTGAGTTGCCGTAACAGCCTACTGTTTAAGTAATCGACTATTATTAACCTTTAAATTTTTCTTTGTTTACTGGTACATAGTCAACACCAACTTGCACCATATTTAAACAATCGGCTATCATTAGCCTTTGAATTTAGGGGATGTTGGACATGTTTCAGGTGTTACGTCTTTACGAGTACCAAGAACCGCGCTGCGGTTTGTGTAGTGTGTGTGTAAAAGTTCGTGTGCCTTATGGCCCAATGGTTCGCCTAAGAAATCTTTGTACAATGTTTGGATTTCTTCATTTTCATAGGACGCAACCCATTTGTAGTTTTCATCAGCTTCGTAAAGACCGCCGATACGAGCTTCTTTAGTTTTCACGGCTTGCGGCAATTTAGTGCGCGGTTGGCCACCGCCACCAATACAGCCACCTGGGCACGCCATAACTTCGATGAAGTCGTAGTGTTTACCGCTATCTTTCAATGCATTCAAGAAGTCACGTGTATTTTTACCACCGTGAACAACGGCAACGGACAATGTTACGTCATCACCCAATTGAACAGTTGCCTCTTTTACGCCTTCCATACCGCGAACGTCTTCAAGGTGAGTCAACGCGTATGGAGGTGGCTCTTTATCAGTGATGAGCTTGTAAGCCGTACGCATCGCAGCCTCCATAACACCACCTGTGTTACCGAAAATGATGGATGCGCCAGTTTCCATGCCGATTAAGTCGTCGAATTGAGATTCTTCCACTGTGTTGAAGTCGATATGTTCCTCTTGAATCCAACGGATGAATTCACGAGTTGTGATGGAAATATCTGTATCCATGCCAAGAGATTCGTCATTGTAGTAACGAGCCGCTGCATTTTCTTCTTCCCGTTTCGTTTCTGCTTTTTTAGCCGTACAAGGGTTTACAGATACGGAGACGATCTTACGAGGATCGATGCCTTTTTTCTCTGCAAAGTACGTTTTAATCATAGCCGCTTCCATAGCGATACAAGAACGTGTGGAAGACAAGTTAGGAATCAATTCAGGGAAATAGATTTCCGCAAAGCGCACCCACGCTGGACAACAGCTTGTAAACTGAGGTATTTGACCGCCATTTTTAAGGCGTTCCACAAGCTCGGATGCTTCCTCCATGATGGTTAAGTCCGCACCAAAGTTAGTATCTACTACATAGTCTGCACCAAGTTTACGCAAGGCACCGACCATTTTGCCTTCCAAGAATGTACCTGGTTCATAACCAAAGCCTTCACCGATAGATACACGAACTGCTGGCGCTGTTTGGATTACGACGATTTTTTCAGGATCAGCAAGGGCTGCTTTTACCTTTTCAAGCTCGGATTTAGCATGCATGGAGTCGAATGGGCATGCTGCCGCACATTGACCGCAATGGATACATACAGGCACATCGCCGTTTGCATCAAGGTCGTAGTAATCAAGTACGCTCATTACATCCGCACAAGCGCGACGGCATAACGTACAGTTTTTACACTTGGAAATGTCGTGATAAATGGATGGATTGTCGAGTGCAATCGGCACGCGTTTATCGATAAATTCGTATTGAGACATGAGGACCTCCTCTAACAAACTATAACTACCAAACCTATTGGGGCGAAATATGCTAAACTACGGAGCACTGCGCCCAAGCCATACTTCTGCATCTTACCTATAGTATACGATATGGTGAAAGTTTATACTATGTAGAATTGTTACACTTTTGCACAAAACCTCCAAAATAGTGTAATATAAATCACATTTTACCATAGAAAGATGAATAATTCATCTAAAAAACGCACGCTCTTTAAAAGAACGTGCGCAAGTGAAGCTTTCACAAAATCATTCAATCTAGACAAGCCTGTACTAATCAACAGTGTACTCGTCTGTAGGATTCAATTATTTACCGCCCCAAATAAGTTGGAATACAGCGTACGCAGGCGTACCTGGCTCAACTTTACGGCTATTTTTATTAACTTGTTCCTCTTTCACAACATAACCTTGTGGGTTATAAAGAGTCACCTTAAGATCCTTAACTTCCCGTTTTTTATGATTAAACTCTTCAGTCACGATATAGTGGTAACCTTCGTAGTCCATCGCTTTAATATCCATTACCGCTTTTTTATCGTCTTTTTTAACAGAATCATTATCGATAGACCAAGTAACACCATTGCTATCAGTGCCTACTGTATACCAATTAGCCGCATCAACACTACCAATACCGCCGATTAATAATGCGCCTGCTGCCAAAACAGCTGCCAATGTTTTTTTCATATTAATACATCTCAAAGAAAATACAAAAATATACAAACTAGTATATAAGGGAAAACTAAATATTTTATGAAAGACAAACTTATGGACTCGAATCTTAAAGCTTCACATAATAGGTCGAACGGCCGCCACCCTTACGCTGAATACGACCAGCCTTTACAAGAGAACGTATTGCGCCTTCAATAGCACTATCGCTGATATTTGGACACCATTCTCTAATATCTTGTTTTGTGAAAGTCCCTAAATGCCTATCGATGGCAGCTTGCACCTGATTCATCGCAGAACCGCTATTTACTAGCAAAGCACTACGGTCCTCAAAGTCATGATAAGCGGCCAATAACATTTGTAACCAATACCGAATGAAAGCCGTAGGACAGGAGCTTTCACCATACCACGCATCACTAGACTCGCGTAAAGCCGCATAATACATGTCCTTGTTTGCTGCGATTTTGGCCTCTAAGGACACATATTTACCAACCATAAAGCCACTGCGATATAACAATAACGTCGTCAACAATCGACTCATGCGGCCGTTTCCATCATTAAAGGGGTGAATACATAAAAAGTCATGAATAAATATGGGAATCGCTAGAAGTGGTTCCACCTCACCATTACCCACAACACGATTATATTCCGCACAAATCTGATCTAAAGCCTCCGCCGTTTCATAAGGTGCTAGCGGAGTAAATAATACCTCTGTTCGACCATCTGGATATGTGGCACTAATATAATTCTGTACGCTCTTTAACTGCCCACCACGAGCATTAAACTGATAATTATACAAAATCTTATGCAACTGCAAAATATGGTTCCGCGACAACGATATAGAATCATAACTCTCATGGATAACATTCAATGCATCACGATATCCCATGATTTCCTGCTCATCCCGATTACGAGGTGTCGTCTTGTCAGCCACTAACTGCCGGAGACGTGTACTCGTCGTCACAATCCCTTCAATCGCATTTGAAGCCTCTGTACTCTGTACCTTTGCCAACTCCACAAGCGAGTCTAATATGGCAGGACTCTGTGAAAGCAAAACCTCCTCCTTGCCATTTGCCCGATAAATCCCCGCAATAAGACTCAAAATATCTATACCCCACGACAAAGATTGAATCTGACCATACTCAAAACGACGCATACACACACCTCCATTCCGCTCTAATCCCTTATAAATAAAACTATTCCCTTAAATTATACCATAAAATAAGGGAATAAATAACTCTCTACTTCTCTACCGTGTGTAATCCAACGAATTTGAAAGCTGATATTTGCCCTGTAAGAGTACTAATAATATAGAAAGCCCCGAACTATTCTGAAAACGACTTAGGTCACTATGGAGGCTTTCAGGATAGTTCGGGGCTACTTATACGTTCTGAGTATCTAAATAGACAGAACGAATATCAGCTTCTATTAAATTGTTGGATTATTTCCCCCATAGGGCCTGCATAACTTCCGCCCCCATGGTATCTGGTTCAATTTTCGTAGGTTTTTGTGCTTCTTTACTGGATAACAATGCTATACCAGCATTGCTATATACTGTTGTATCAAGTTCTGTCCATGTTTTTTCTTTGCGATCGATTCGTACTGTGTAAATATATGTAAAGCCTTCTACATTGTTAATTTTAACAAGCACTGTAGCCGCATCATCTGTTTTATATACAGACGAGTTGTCAATAAACCATGCCGCATCGTCAGCATCAGCATCAATATAGTACCAGTCAGCAGCACTAGCTTGACCAAAGCCACCTACAAAGAAAACCCCTGCTGCAAACATAGCAGCTAACCATTTTTTCATTTTTAAACTCCTCAACACTAGAGGCGACCATCTAAGATGGTCGCCCATGGTTACTTAATAGTTATATAGTGTTTTATATTATTCTACTTCTTCTTCGATTTCAGCGCCTGGAATAACAGCAATACTAGCTACCTTATCACCTTCGTCGAGGTTTTGTGTTTTCACACCAGAGATAGCTTTGCCCTTCTTCACAGCGATGTCATTCATATTGAAGCGGATGATTTTACCTTGCTCAGAGATAAGCATGACTTCGTCATCGTTATGAACAACCTCTACGGCTACTACATCGCCGGTTTTGTTAGTAATCTTGAAGTTCTTAGAGCCTTTACCACCGCGTTTTTGCAATGTATAAGCTTCCGCATCATTGCGTTTACCAAAACCTTCTTCAGAGATAGTAAACACTTGTGCTTCACTTTCATCAGTATTAAGAACACCAGCGCCTACAACCACGTCGCCTGCATTTAATTTAATACCGCGCACGCCGTGAGCTGCCCGTTTCATGAGGCGCACATCGTGCTCGCTGAAGCGAATAGCGATACCCAACTTAGTGCCAATCAAGATGTCTTGGTTGCCAGTCGTTACGTTGACGGAAATCAAGTGATCCCCTTCGTCGAGGTTGATAGCATTGAGACCAGAACGGCGGATGTTGCGGTATTCTTCGATAGCTGTACGTTTTACAACGCCGAACTCAGTAACCATGAATAAGTTTACATCTTCATGGATACGTTCAAGGTCAATCATAGTTGTAACAGATTCACCTACAGCGAGTGGCAATACGTTAACCATAGCGGTACCGCGAGAATTACGGGAACCTGCTTCCGGCACTTCGTATGCTTTGAGGCGATATGTACGGCCAGTGGACGTGAAGAACAACAATGTATTATGCGTACGAACATGCATAATTTGCGTTACATAGTCGTCTTCCTTCGTCTTCATGCCGATAACGCCAGCGCCACCTTTATGTTGGTTGCGATATACGTTCGCGTTCATGCGTTTGATATAACCTTGTTTAGTCAAGGTAATAACCATCTCTTCATCAGCGATGAGGTCCTCTACATCAAGGTCGGACGTATCGATAGTGATTTCAGAACGACGAGGATCGCCGTATTTCTTCTTCATATCTTCTAGTTCTTCTTTGATGATTTGACGTTGACGCGCTTCGCTAGCCAAGATAGCTTTCAAGTCTTCGATCAATGCCAACAATTCTTTGTATTCTTCTTCAATTTTTTCGCGTTCCAAGCCTGTTAAACGGCGTAAACGCATGTCGAGGATGGCTACTGCTTGTTTTTCTGAAAGCCCGAATTTTTGCATCAATGCGTTACGTGCGATTTCGTCAGTTTGGGAACTGCGGATTGTAGCGATAACTTCATCGATGTGGTCAAGAGCAATCAACAAGCCTTCCAAGATGTGAGCACGCGCTTCGGCTTTGTTAAGCTCAAATTGAGTACGGCGTACGATAACATCGAGGCGATGATCTAAGTAGTAACCCAATACTTCTTTTAAATTCAATACGCGAGGATGACCATCCACGAGGGCCAACATAATCACGCCGAAAGATTCTTGAAGTTGAGTGTGTTTATATAATTTGTTAAGAACGATATCTGGTTGCACGTCAGCGCGCAATTCGATAACGATGCGCATACCTTGACGGTCAGATTCGTCACGAAGTGCTGTAATACCATCGATTACCTTGTCGCGGCTCAAGTTCGCAATTGTTTCGATAACGCGAGCCTTGTTAACTTGGTATGGAATCTCAGTCACTACGATTTTATGCTTGCCCTTCGCCATTTCTTCAATGGTTGCACGAGCGCGCATTTTTACACTACCACGACCTGTGGAGTATGCTTTTTTAATGCCTTCCCGGCCCAAAATGAGCGCCCCTGTCGGGAAGTCTGGACCTTTGATTTGTGTCATCAATTCTTCCACAGTTACATCTGGGTTATCGATGAGCATTGTAAGGCCATTACATACTTCGTTAAGGTTGTGCGGTGGAATATTTGTCGCCATCCCTACGGCGATACCGCTGGAACCATTGATGAGAAGATTTGGAATCTTCGCTGGCAATACTGTTGGTTCTTGCAAGCTTTCATCATAGTTCGGCATGAAATCAACAGTTTCCTTGTCGATATCAGCCAGCATTTCTTGCGTAATTTTTGCCATACGTACTTCGGTATAACGCATCGCAGCGGCACTATCGCCATCGATGGAACCAAAGTTACCGTGGCCGTCTACCAAGAGGTAACGTGTGTTGAAATCTTGCGCCAAACGTACAGTAGCGTCATAAACAGAACTATCACCATGTGGATGATACTTACCGAGTACGTCACCGACGATACGAGCGGATTTCTTGTACGGTTTATTTGGCGTCATGCCTGTTTCGTGCATCGCGTACAAAATACGACGATGAACTGGTTTCAAGCCATCACGCACATCTGGAAGAGCACGCATTACGATTACGGACATCGCATAATCGATATAAGCGTTCTTCATTTCTTTATCAATCTGAACGGGATGAATATTCCCGTGGGACCATTGTTGGTCTGCCACAATCTCACCTCATTTTACTAACACTATAATAGATTTATCATATAATTATATCATTTTTAGACAATGAAAACCATAATTATAAGGAAAGTATGAATCTCTTATACTAAAATCAAAGCAAAAGCGGTATAAATCATTTTGTATAAGGATTACTTCATAAATATCAATGATTATATACCGCTTTCAATATTTTTTACTTATCTAATACTCAGTAATTTTAGATTAAATATTAGTAATTATCGATTTTTATAATAATTATCTAAAACCTTTTTACATGATTGGGCAAGAGCTCTTGCTAGTGGTGGTGGTACAGCATTTCCAACATGCTCACATCTTTTAGAATGATTTCCAAAGAACTTATATTTCAAAGGAAATCCAGTAATTGTTGCAGCCTCCCTCACTGTTATACTTCTGTGCTCTTTAGGATGGACAGGAAAATTACTATGTCCAGGTACTAGAGTCGGACTTGGTTGATTACCATCTAATCGCATTGTAGCACCACGAGAATAAAACTTACTAATTTTCAAATCTTCAGGCAACAAATCCATATGATTTGCTATATTATCACCTTCAGGAATATATTTAAATCTTCGAACAGTCTTTTCGCTATGATTCATAGGTAAATTGTCTATATCATCTACATCTTCATAATCTACTAACTTAAGTGCATCATTAACAGTTTTAGGAGAAGGCAATTTTAATAAACTTTTATCAAGCCCAGATCTATATATCGACTGATCCATATATTGGGGTTGAGGATATTCAAAAATATCCTCAACATCATTTCTTATTGCTACAATAATCAATCTCTCACGTTTAGTTGCAGCCCCATACCATGCAGAATTTAGGATATCCATATGAACATTATATCCCATATTCTCATATAATCTTTTAATATCTTCTACAACAGATATATAATTTGGTGAGTTTTGTAGACGTTTTAAAAGTAATTCTTTACGCTTTTTCAAAGCTTTACCTTCAGCCTCAAAAGCTTCATCGATCTTATTAATTTTACGTAATGCAGCTTTTTTACCTTTATAATTTTCTAATGCTTGCCATAAATTTTCTATCTCACTGCGAAGATTCTCATCATCTCCAACTAAAACTTTGGCATTACGCATTCCAGGTACATTTTCAATAATAGAAATCTTAGGTCTGAAAGCATTAACAAGATTTAACTGAGCATGATATAAATAATTACGCTCATCTATTGGATTTCGCTCTCCAGCTAAACTAAAACCTTTGCAAACAACACCGCCAAAAAAAACATCAATTTCACCAATAGCAACACCTAACTTTTCTCTTAATGCTACTGCATCAATTTTATCAATTGAGGTATTATCTATATAGGCATCTTCTTCAATTAAATTGGGGTTATTATGTACTAATGTCTTTAGGCAATCATCAACAAAATCATTAACATAAATAGTCCTAAAATTTTCTTGCATAAACCCTATATGAGAGCCACCTGCACCAACGAAAGTTTCAAATATAGTATAGCCTGTATTTGCTGCCATCTGCTCACCACCTAACTAAAATGTATTCTATTTTGAGCTAATATATCAACAATAATATCATTGATACTCGATTCAAAATTATCTATATATTGCTTGGCATTTGAATATTCTTTAATTTTTCTAGTTAAATCTGTTTGACGTAGCTCACTAGGTTTATAAATTATTTTTCGTTCAGAGCTCCTTGCTGCAAATTGAATACAACCAAAATCATCTCTCATAATATTCAGCCAACTAGAAATATAGCGTCCATTACTTTCTGTTAAGAAAAGAACATCTTTACCATCATATCTATTCCTTATTAAATCGCTAATTTGTTGATTATTAAGATTGCAAATATTATCTGTACTATTCTCTATCAAAACATCCATTAATATATCAATATATGGATACAAATAATCTTTATACATAGATGATATAAAACTATATACGTCTGCTGGTATCAGTTGAGCTTCAGTATTACTAAGTCCGGCTTTTTTACTCATAAAACCTAAACTAGATAAAGTTATAAAGGCATTTCTCCAGTTACCATTATTTATAACCTCAATCCGCCTTAAAATATTATTTTCGATTTCAACTCTATTAAGATTTATATGTAAATGCTTTAATATTCCAATAACGCGTAATGCTATATAGCATTCAAACAAACGATTATCACGAACATAGTATTGTGAAATTGTTTTAAGACTATCTACTGTAGCATCTGCTAATTTTGTAATTTCATCTTTAGATATTTCTCTAACTCTATTGTTATTAATATGAATCTCTAATATCTTAGCAGTTTCAGGATAGCAGAAAAGTCCTATATTAAGATTTGTATTAGCAATAAAACTGGACGGTATAACTAATACATTTCTATTTTCATCATTATCATAAACAATTTGTGATAAGTTTTTAGGTCGAATGCCCCTTCGTTGAAAATGTTCATACTGAAATAGCTGACCAACCCCACGAACATATTCTGTAACACCAATATCTGCTCGCTTACATTCTATAATTGCTTGCATTTTATTCGTTTCTGGATTAGATATGATAAAATCTGAAGTTATCCCATTAACAAATTCAATTTCCCTATTAAACAAAAAATTAGTTGGATCAATTTCAAGTGCATTAACTATATTCTCTTGAATTTCTTGATTATTATAAATTTTTTCTTGAAACTCTCTTTCAAGCATTCTTTCATTTGGCATTTTAATAACACCTCACCTTAAAATAATACTATGAAGACTCCCCACATAAAGTTAAAATACTAAAAACGGTCCGACAAATTTGTCAGACCGCTAATTATTTAATTAAATCTTATAAATAATGCACTATATCTATCCATTATATTATACCATAGTCATAAATCCTATGTCAGTTATTACCTTAAATCCTTTAGGAAATAAATAATTCTAGTATAAATATATCTATTTATAACTATGGTGTATAGTAATAAAAATAAATAAATTTATCTAAATCATATCACTTATTGATAAGTAGAATAATCAAGTTCTACTTATATACATCCTTCTGATACTTCTAAGTTTTCACAGTTAATGTGCCCCATGTTGTATCATACGATCTAAAATGCTGACAAAATCTCGTTCCACACCAGTTGTATCGTTAGCGGTACTGCCAATACCCGTTAGCATGGTTTCTTTCCAATCATTGATAACATAGGCTGATGGTTGATACTCTACTTCAAACCCTTCCCATTTAGAGGCCCCACCCCATGCGAAAGGAAAAGTGAATTTGTTGTTAGTAGTCAAAGCAACTAGTTAATAGAAAACATAGGTATGGATGGGACGGATTCATATATACCATTATAAAAAAGGGATTCCCTTATTGATGAGCGACTTAGGTCACTATGGAGCGAAGAGATAAGGGAATCCCTTTTTTAACAATCTAGCATATTTGTATTTGGGCCCCATCCATACTCTTTTCGGTTATTCGCCATTAACAACAATCATTTAACTAGCGCATCCAATTTATTCATGCGGAAGTCTTCTATTACGTCCATGAACGTCTTATTATGTATCGGATTTTCCGTCATCCCAAATAGGTGGCTTTTACAGTCACAGTCAGAGCAGCCAAATTTAGGCACGTCCCATTCGGCAACGCCACGGACCGCATCAGCGAGGGCACATTCCGCATCAGCCCAGCTAGTTCGTATTGGTAAACCTGCGATTATGTCGCAGTGACCGCGGAAATAATCTAAGTGCCAGTGCATTTTCTTGCGTTTTCGTTTATGGCGCTCAATGCGTTTCGTTAAGTTCGCCTTCGCAGAGCCTACATACATATAGTAACCTGCCTTGAAATGCATCATCCCTTTAGAGCCAATTTCAAGATCAAGATCATGGTCTAGGTGCATGACCATCACGTACACGCCGCTATCGTGAGCCTCTGTGTCGAGGATGCTGCTCGGATAGAAACATTCTCGTGTTACAGTGGGCATGGTAAAAGTCTCATCCCAGGTCACAGCAACGGCTTTCCAATCTAAAGATGGAGCTACCTCTTTAAAGGTACGAGCGAATTCTAAATCCGTATGGTAGTCCGGTAAGAACCACTGCGCTCTATCCCATTGTACGAGGAATAGAACCCCTGTATGGTACCCTTCGTTTTGTAATTCTTTCAGATGTAATAAATGCTTGCGACCCCGTTCGGTTATGGCATCAGGGAACATGGCGCCCGTTTTAGAGAATAACGTACAAGACTTGACCTCTAACAAGAACTCATCGCCTTTATCATTGGTGAGGAGCAAATCAAAGCGTGATGATGTCCCATGTAATTTAACTGTATACTCTCGTCTTACAACGCGCCATTCCTCCCAACCAGGAATTAATTTATTTTCAATCAAATGCTGCGCTACATCGTTACTGTAGTTTGTATCGAGCATAATTACGACACCATCGCGCTCAATGCCCACTACGCGGTATTTTGTCTTCGCATCAGGCTTATCGTGAGGCACGATGTACATCGTTACACCAGTGAATAAGAGCTCCCACATGCGTCCAGGATTTGGTAAATGCGCGAGTACACTTTCACCATTCAAATCTAAGGTCACCACAAAACGGTTCGGGCGACCAGTATATGTTGCTTTCAAAATTGTATCGTAAAGAACCTTCATTGTATCTCCTATATCAGTAATATTCTATATGTCTATTATACGCTATTTTGTTACAGGATAAGAATCCTCGTACTATGAAAGTCCTTACGTTAATGGGTACCTCTAACAAGTGCTATAAGCCCTTACAAACTTACAAAAAAGAGGTGTTTAAAAACTTACCAAAATATGGCTCAATAATTCACCACAGTTACAGGATCATTGTTACGGTATTTGCGATTACTACGTTGATAATCTCGTTCTACCAAGTTATGTAGGGCTTCTCCTAATAACTTCCAAAAACTATCAGTATCTTCCGTTGGTATACCAAGAACAATAGAGTTTCCTTTGGAATATGTAATACATGTGGAGGTTATATTATCAAGAATTGGCAAATATACGATAATGACACCACACGCTCCTAGCATATCCTTAAGAGGCTCTTTCACACCAGCTAATGGTTCGCTCTTAAGGTCCTCAATTTTAGGTATAAATTTTCTTAGCATCTCTGCATCATAAGAATTTACCTCTACAAAACGCGCCTGACCTTTCGTGATTTGTACCAGTGTATAAATCAAACTCTTTTTAGCTGGCTCCATATCCTTAATATTTTCATACACTAAGGGCATAATCATTTCATCAGCTACATTTTTTAAAGAAGCTACCTCAAAAAACTTCTGTAAATTATTGACCTGCTCAGCTGCCTTTTTTGTTTCTGGCACGATACCTAAACGGGCGAGCTTAGCATAACCAAAAGGCTTAGCAAAATTGATTTCTTCATCAATGGAGTTTTCATACTCCACTTTTAATATCTTTTCTCTGTAATTAGCTTCTAATCCATTCCAAAAACTTGCCTCTACACCAAATACACGTTCAAGACGCATTGCTACATCCTGAGTTAGTGGCACCTCTCCATTAATGAGCTTACTAATGTGCTTCTCACTCATATCCATTCGTGTAGCTAATTCTTTTTGGGACATATGTCTATCTTCTAAAACCTCTTTTATTGTCATTCCAGGCGGTATAGCAATAAAAGTTTTACTCTCATATATCTTCATAGGTATATCTCCTATTCTAATGATAATCTACAATTTCTTGAATCTCTACTACATGAAACGTTCCATCAATATGTATAAAAATAAGTCTATAAGGGTGTACTAAATCCATAGCATATTGAGTTTTGCGATCTCCAACCAACTTATGACACCTACCTATACCATTTAAAATCAAATACTGAATAGATGTAGCAAAACGAAGTTGATCAATTCTTAAATGAATTTTACGTGCCATCTCACGTCCATATTCTCGCCTAGCAGTATTTGCATCTGTACAAACTGTTTCTAACTTATTATTCTTATATCGTATGTCCAATATGTCACCGACTCTCTCAAATCATAGTGAATGATTGATACAATATAAATGGCCATTTATAATAATTTACCTAGTAGGTTAATTCTATTATACCTCTTCAAATATAAATGTAAATAAATAATTTACCAATTAGGTAAATTACTTTATAATATCTAGTATTATAAATCATATATACTATTAATAATTAATATTGAAATTTTTCATTTTTGTAGCTTAGGTTATATTATTACATGTTAAAATAGTTTATACTAGGAACATCAGGTCAGTATTTAATACCCGTACTGATCGTTACGCCGGGTTTTGGTGAGGCATCGCCTAGTTGATCTCATCACGCTGTACGTATACGTGCGAAGCTTTCACAAAACCCAACGGCGTATATAGATTACATATAAAGAATTACATAGATTAACTAAGTAGTTTAGGCCACTATTCTCCGCAGAGATGGCTCGAGAAAGGATTAACAATGGCACAAATCGCAGCAAATTTACAACGCATTAAAAACGGCCAACGCCGTTATGCAATTACACCTCGCGTTCCAGCAGGTTTCATTCAACCAGAACAATTACAAAAATATATCGACGTAGCGAATGAGTTCGGCGCGGTTCTTAAATTGACTGGCAGCCAACGCATTATGATTACGAATTTGAAAGCAGAAGACGTAGATAAAGCTTGGGAAATGCTCGGCATGGAGCCAGCGTACACTGTTTCTAACCGCGTGCGCAGCGTAAAAATCTGCCCAGGTACTACATTCTGTAAACGCGCTAAACAAGACAGTGTACATCTTGGCATGCAAATTGAACGCAAATATTTGTCTCAAGAAATGCCAAGCAAAATGAAAATCGGCGTATCCGGTTGTCTTAATTCTTGTACTGAAAGCCGCATGAAAGATGTGGGTATCATCGGTACTGTAGAGGGTTGGAACGTATACGCTGGCGGTAGCGGCGGCGCGCATCCACGCATCGGCGACCTCATCGCAGAAGTAACAACTGAAAAAGAAGCTCTTGCATTAGTAGATCGTATCATTGCATACTATAAAGAAAACGCACAAATTGAACGTATGGGCGAATTCATTGACCGCATTGGTTTAGAGGCTTTCAAAGCAGCTGTATTGGGCGACCTTGAAGGTGCTCCAGCTGAAAGCAAATCCGATGAACCAGCTGTGTTCTTGCCTGGTCATGGCAACGATCCTGAACCAGAAGCACCACGCCTCGAAGCAGGTGCTCCTATCACACCAGACACAATCATTCGCGACATCGTGGATACATATCCAAATGTTGTGCCTGTATTACAAAGCATCGGCATGGGTTGCCTAGGTTGCCCATCTTCTACAGCTGAACCATTGTGGCAAGCTGCAGAAATCCACGGTGTTAATGTATACGATTTAGTTCAAAAATTAGAAACTGCACGAAAAGGAGCTTAATATGTCCGCATTCTTAGGTCACATCCATTACTGGTTATATCGTAAAATTCAATTGCTCGTTGAGCGTGAAAACTTGATTTTAGAAAAAACAACTAAGGTTGTTGATGATTTGGCAGAGGAATTACACTCTATCTCCGTAGATACATACGGCGAGCCAATCAACCCTAGCATTCCACTAGAGAACATCATCGACCATGGCAATATCCATGGCTGGTTGTCCAACCAAATCAACATCGCATCCGTTCGCGAAGCAGCTTTCATCAAAGATTTGCTCGATACAAACTCTGGCGACGAAGCCGTACATGTAGTAACAGCAATTCTTGATGCATTCGCAGTACAAGGTCAAGCTTGTGGCGTTGTGGCGCAAGACAATCTTGAGGAACACACTGCACCTGCTATTTACAATGCACTTCAAAACTTCTACGTAAATGGCATGCCTTGTGATGGTGGTGACCAAGTTGTTTCTGAAAGCCCAGATGAATTCACATGGGTTGGGGATCACAGATTACAAGCAGGCTACTGGCGTACAGCGGGCGTTGACCCTAAGTTCATGGCCTTGGCGTACCAAACATGGTTCGAAGCCTTTGTAAAAGCCGTAGATCCAAACTTTGAACTTGTAACGACTGAAGAAAACGGCACACGTTTATATACAATCCGTAAAAAATAATATAAATTGAGTATTAGCGTAAGCTTTCAAAACATAAAAAGCTAACATTAGGAGGTCCATTATGGCAGGCACAGTTAATCAAGAATTAGGTTTATTATTCCAAGGCCCTAACTATGTAATCGTAAAAAAAGGCGGCAAAGCTGGTGAAAAGGTGGAAAAACATAACCACCCTGAAGCTAATGTCATTTTTACAGTTGTAAAGGGTAAAGTACAAGTGTTCCTTAATGAAACTGAAGAACATGTACTCGTACCAGGCCAAGTATTGGAATTCAACGGCGACAACTATATCCAAGCTACACTCGTAGAAGACAGCGAATTCGTTGTAAACCTCATTCACAAACCTGAATAAAATACCAAAGGACAGTTGATACAAGCAACTGTCCTTTTTATATGAACTATGTATTAAAGAGAAATCATATAGTTATTAAGTTTTATATAACCATTTAGTGGTTCAGTTATATCCATAGTTATTAAATACTTATAGAGTAATATATAGTCTAAAAAATATTCTTTTAAAAGGAATTATAGATTGTAAATTCACTCACATCAAAGCGTTTTGTATGGCCTGGTGCAGGAACACAGTCTGTATGAGGGTAACCAATTGGGAAGATAGCTACAGGGATGATATTATCAGGCAAGTTATATGCCTTGCGTACTTTAGCAGGATCAAAGTGAGCAATCCACGTTGTACCTAGACCGATATCGGCTACGGTAAACATAATATGGGATCCCACAATGCTGGCATCTACAACCCCCATATCCGCATCATCATATTCCCGCTTCCAGCTCACCGTATTATCGTAACAAACGATAATTGCCAACGGTGCATTAAAATGACCATTTGTACAATCTTTCAGTTTATTTAAGCTATCTTCAGTATTTAACACGAGCAGTCTTTGCGGCTGATAATTGTGCGCCGTAGGTGCCAATCGAGCAACTGCTAGTAACATATCTACCTTCTCCTGTTCCACTGGTCGAGTATCGAACTTCCGAACCGAATACCGCTCTGTGGCTAACGCTTTAAAATCTTTCATTAAATCTCACTCCTTTATCGGATTCATCCAAATGTATTTTAATCATAACCACCCGTAGAACGGGTGGTTTGCTCTGACCCTATAAGGGTCTTTCTCTAGTGATGGCCCTCTAAAGAG
>OKVY01000074.1_pt1 | contig 62192 bp, 22 predicted proteins | sample 1606931 | NCBI WGS metagenome assembly OKVY01 (sample SAMN03281017, study PRJEB24777) | human gut metagenome | isolation source: fecal sample PR221 from 1 month old male Chinese infant, caesarean... | reverse complement strand
GTCCTCATAAGTTAATTTCATAATAAAAACACCTCAAAAGTTAGATTTTTTCTGTCTAACTTTTGGGGTGCAGTTCATCTGCCCTCAGGGGCTTTTGTATGCTCTCAAAAGGGTATGACCGTTCTTTTATAGATAAATGATAAGCATAAGACTGTTAGTTTTAAGCTTTGCTCTGCACAGAGTAGACGATATTTTTTGTCGTGGCAACAGTTATCTAAATCTGCTCATTCTTGCTGAAAACAGAGTAAGATACTAACAGTTCGCTCTGCCCAACAGCGATGCTTTCGCCGTGATGATATTCCTATAACTGCTTCTGCAGTTATAGGAATCGGAGTTATCGAGACTTTGGCTCGATAACTAGTCATGGAACGACTGCGTCGGTCGCTGACGTCCGCCATCACTTAAGAAAGCATCATAAAAAGAAAAATATCAAAAGAATAAAGAATAAAAAATGGAGGTAATTATGTTTCAAACCCTGATCGCCCAGATAAAGGAATACAAGAAACCCTCAATTCTAGCGTCCTTATTCATGACGCTAGAAGTCATGTTTGAGATTTCCATTCCTTTTGTCATGGCTAATCTATTGGACAAAGGTGTCCAGCAATCTAACATGTCTAACATTTGGCTCTATGGTGGCCTCATGTTGGTCTGTGCCTTTCTGTCGCTTTTCTGTGGGATGCAGTCGGCACGCTATGCGGCCTTTGCCTCTGCTGGATTTGCCAAGAATCTACGCCAGGCCATTTTCAAAAAGGTTCAAACCTTCTCTTTTGAAAATATTGATAAGTTTTCAGCTGGTGGTTTGGTAACACGTATGATGACTGATGTGACCAACGTGCAGAACTCTTACCAGATGATTATCCGTATCTGTGTACGTGCACCTCTTAACTTGATTTTTGCCATTGCAGCAAGTTTCCTGATTAATGGCGAAATGGCTTGGATTTTCGTTGGTGTAACACTCTTCCTTGGTCTGGTTTTGGCTGTTATTACCAAAATCGTTTACCCTCTCTTTACTCAAGTGTTTGAGGCTTATGACAACCTCAACAACAGTATCAAGGAAAACATCACCAACATGCGTGTGGTGAAATCCTATGTTAAAGAGCAGGAAGAGACAGACAAATTCAAGAAGGCCTCACGTCGTATTTACAAGATGTTCATGCGTGCCATTCGTGTGGTTGTCATGTCTAACCCAGCCATGATGTTGTCTATGTACGCATCCTTCCTCATGATTTCTTGGTTTGGTGCTCATCTTATTGTTGTCGGCAAGCTATCTACAGGTGAATTGACTTCCATGTTCAGTTACACCATGACTATCCTCATCTCACTCATGATGTTCATGATGATCTTTGTCATGTTGTCTATCTCTATGGCCTCTGTAGAGCGTATCAATGAAGTGCTTAATACTGAATCAACCATTGTTTCACCTGAAAATGGCTTGACAGAAGTCACAGATGGTTCTATCAGCTTTGATCATGTGGATTTCTCATACACAGATGAAAATGGTGACAAGACCCATGTTCTCAAAGATATTACGCTTGATATTAAGTCTGGTGAGGTTATCGGTATTCTTGGTGGAACGGGTTCTGGGAAATCAAGTTTGGTTCAGCTCATTCCTCGTCTTTATGATGTGGAGGCAGGTCAAGTTAAGGTTGCTGGCCACGATGTTAAGGACTATGATTTGGATAGCTTGCGTAAGCAAGTTGCCATGGTACTTCAAACCAACGTCCTTTTCTCAGGAACCATTAAGGAAAATATGCGTTGGGGAAATAAACAGGCGACAGATGAAGAAATCATTGAAGCTTGTAAGGTTGCCCAAGCTGATGAATTTATCCAAGAGTTTAAGGATGGCTATGACACCAAGATTGAACGTGGTGGTGCCAATGTCTCAGGGGGACAACGTCAACGTCTCTGTATTGCACGTGCCCTCCTCATGAATCCAAAAATCTTGATTCTGGATGATTCAACATCAGCGGTTGATACCAAGACCGATAGTTTGATTCGTCAAGGTTTGGCATCAAGTCTTAGGGACACCACTAAGATTATCATTGGTCAACGTATTTCATCCATCCAAGATGCAGACCGTATCGTTGTTATGGATGATGGCCGTATCGATGCTATTGGTACTCATGACGACTTGGTAGCTAATAATGCCATCTATCGTGACGTTTACAAGATGCAAACACAAGGGAAAGGAGTAGCAGATGCAGAATAAGAAAAAAGCTAATTGGGGCTCTCTAGCACGTCTTCTACGCTTTTTGTGGCAAGACTACAAACTTTCGCTTTCTATCGCCTTTGTTCTTATTGTGGTTGCTTCCTTGGCAACGGTCAATTTGACGGCTTCTATTCAGTCCTTGGTTGACGTTTATGTTCAACCCATGCTCAAATCTGGTAGCCATGACTTTGGTCCGCTTTTACATTTCTTGACTTCAGTAGCTGTCTTCTGTTTTATCGGTGTGATTGCCAACTATGTGTCATCACTCCTCATGGCGACGATTTCGCAAGATTCTCTGCGTTCCCTTCGTAATCAGCTCTTTGCTCGCATGCAAAAGCTTCCTGTTCGCTACTTTGACACTCACCAACACGGTGACATCATGTCTATCTACACCAACGACATCGATGCCCTTCGTCAGGCTGTTGAACAATCTATTCCACAGCTCCTACAAACGGCCATTACCCTGATTGGTGTGACTGTAACCATGCTTACGGTTAGTCCTCTTCTCTTTATCGTTGTCCTAGTCATGGTAGGCATCATGTTTATGGTCATCAAAAATGTATCAGCTAAATCAGGCCGTTACTTTGGTGAACAACAAAAGAACCTGGGGATTGAAAATGGCTTCATTGAAGAAATGATGTCAGGTCAAAAAGTAATCAAGGCTTTTGTCCACGAAGAAGAAAGCATGGCTGACTTTGACAAGATTAACGAGCAACTCTTTGAATCTTCTTACTTGGCCAACCGCTATGCCAATGTTCTCATGCCAATTCTTGGGAACTTAGGAAATGTTTCCTTTGTTTTGACCGCCTTGGTTGGTGGACTCTTTGCTCTTAATGGTGTCGGTGGTTTGACTATCGGTGGTCTCATGGCCTTCCTACAATTGAACCGTTCCTTCAATGGTCCAATTACTCAGGTCTCTCAACAACTTAACTTTGTTCTTATGGCACTTGCTGGTGCTGATCGTATTTTTGACCTCTTGGATGAGCCAGAAGAAGTTGACCAAGGTAAGGTCACTTTGGTCAATTACGAATTGGTAGATGGTCAAATGGTTGTGACAGACAAGAAAACCAATCTTTGGGCTTGGAAACACCCACGTCCAAATGGGGAATACGAATTGGTTGAGTTGGTCGGAAATGTGGTCTTTCAAGACGTTGATTTCTCTTACGATGGTAAGAAACAAATCCTTCATGACGTTAATCTCTATGCAGACAAGGGGCAAAAGGTTGCCTTTGTCGGTGCGACAGGTGCTGGTAAGACGACGATTACCAACTTGATTAACCGTTTCTACGATATCCAATCTGGTGTGATTACTTATGATGGTATTGATGTCAAGCTGATTGAAAAAGATTCTCTTCGCCGCTCACTTGGTATCGTGCTTCAAGATACCCATCTCTTCACGGGAACTATCGCTGAAAATATTGCCTATGGTCGTGCCGATGCGACACGCGAGGAAATTCTTGAAGCTGCTCGCATTGCTAATGTGGATTCCTTTGTGCAACACTTGGATAATGGGTATGACACTGTTCTTACAGATGACGGCGCAGGCTTGTCTAACGGACAACGTCAGCTTATCGCCATTGCGCGTGCTGCCCTTGCCAATGCACCGGTTCTTATCCTTGATGAGGCGACATCCTCTATTGACTCTCGTACCGAAAAAATGGTGCAAGAGGGGATGGACCGACTTATGGAAGGACGTACGGTCTTCGTTATTGCCCACCGTCTTTCAACGATTGTCAATTCTGATGTCATCATGGTTATGGACCACGGACGTATCATTGAACGTGGTGACCACGACAGCCTTATGGAGCAAGGTGGTACCTACTACCGACTCTATACTGGTGGTCTTGAAATTGATTAACATTAAAAGAACTCAGGTTTTGCCTGAGTTCTTTTGCATCTGAAGAAAATGTTTCTTTTGAGACTTTTCTTGTAAAAACGATAGATTTGATATCCTAAATCTCAACTTCTTCTAGACCACGTGAGTCTAAATGATAGATTTTTTGGCAGACTTGTCTGAGGTAGTTGACATCATGTGATACTGTCAGAATTGCACCTGGATAGTTCTCGAAGAGCTGTCGAACTTGGGGCTGCGAGGTGGGTGAAAAATTTCTGGTTGGTTCATCTAGGATAAGGAGTTGGGGGCTTTCTAAGACCAGGTGTAGCAGGAGTAGTTTTCCTTTCTGTCCTCCAGATAAATCAGAGATTGCATGGTTCATTTCATCATGACTAAAGTTGAGATTAGCGAGATGGGAGCTTATAACCTCTCTTTCAGACTTGTCGCCAGTCTTACTCAAAAATGCTATTGGAGACAGTTCCACTGGCAAAATAGCTTCATAATGCTGAGGCATGTAGCCAATAGTCAGGTCTGTTTTCTGGCTAAGTTCTTGGTAGAGATAGTGTAAGAGAGTGGATTTTCCACAGCCGTTATCACCAACAACACCAATTTTTTCCTGGCCTTTTAAAGAAAGTTTGAGATGGTCAATGGTTAGGTGAGGAGCGACGTTTACCTGCTTTTCATCCAGATTTAAGAGATATTTTCCTTGAGGTAGAGGGTCGATATGAGAGAAGAAAAGTTCAATGCTGTCTTCTTTATCAGGCATCTGTGTCATATCTTGGGCAAGGCGGTCGTAGCGTTTTTCTTGTGAGAGGATAGTTTTCATCTTTTTAGCAAGCAATCGTCCTTGCGTGCTGTCATGTGTATTGCGTAGGCTGGTTTGGACGTTTTGTTTGATACGGCGATGCTTGGCCATGGCTTTGTCATAGGCTTTTTTCTCGGTTTTCGCTTGCTGCATCTGTTGTTGGTAGCTATCAGTGCGTTGTTGGCTATAGTTATCATAGTCGAGGTGCTCCACACTGGTCTTTGCCTGTCGACGACGTTTAAGGAGTTCCAGATGGATAATGGTATCAGCTGTCTGACTTAGTAAATCCTCGTCATGTGAGATGTAGACGATTGTTTTATCAGAGTGCTTGATAAAGTCTTTTAACCAAGTCATAGTAGTCAAGTCCATATCGTTTGAGGGCTCATCAAGAAAAATGATGTCGTGGGGACGAGCTAATTCTCGGATGAGTTGAATTTTGAGTTTCTCACCACCTGATAGAGTGGAGATAAGCTGACTACTAGCAAAACGCTCACTATCAAAATGAAGTTCATCAGCCAGACGATAAAGGGTGGCATAGTCTAGGTCATAAGTGTCCGCAAAGAAGTAGTCGTTAAGGGTTAGAGATTGCAAGCTATCCGAAATCTGTTGGGGAATATAGACCTGTGGGCTATCTGGTTTTTTAATAGTTCCCTCGTAAGACAGATGGTCAAAGTGTGCTTTTGGATTGACCAGAAGGGCAAGAAGACTGGATTTTCCATTGCCTTCTTCCCCAATGATGGCGACTTTTTCGCCTAGAGCTATCGTTAGATTTAGATCATGAACAAGTTCACGCAAATCCTTGGTATGTGTTATGGTTAGGTGTTGAATCTGTATCATAGGACCTCCTAGGTCAGAGCGCTTGTGGATATTGTTTCATGGGAAGTAGGTTTTTACTTCAAACAATATCAAAGGTCAAAAAACAGTCCTACCTTATAAGATAGAACTGCCTTGAATCTAGCTAAAAAGCTCTCTAGGAGATAGTGATGGTGTGGACGCAAAAAAGCGCAGATACCATCAACAAGTTTTCTACAGAAAAAAGAGCGCAAAAAAGACATGAAAACAATCTATCAAATAAAGCAGGTTTATTGTGAATAGACTTAGTTGTTCATGTCTCCATTTACCTCCGAATGTTACTTGTCTCGATTGTACGCTGTCAGAGAGCTTTTGTCAAATGAAAATCAAAAATCCAGCCCTCTTAGACCGCCGATGCACCTTATCAATAGTCCCCACCTATGCTATACTAGAAGTAATACTGAAAATGGAGATTATTATGGAAAATAAGTTTGTAAAGAAACCAACCCCTAAGGGGGATAAGACAACAAAAATTGTTTTTATTGGTCTCTTAGTGGCATTGCTTTTTGTAATTGCAGGAACGGCTATCTTTTTTGCTGTGAGTGGTAGCAGTAAGTCTGCCAAGGGCTCAGCCTCATCCAGCAAGTCAAGTACAACTGTCTATTCCGGCAGCAATGCAGAAGATCCCTTGTTTAAAATCACCCTGACAACCTTCGGGGATAATAAGGAATTTCTACTCGTGACACCAAATTCTGGTCATGATAGAAACATGTTTAACATTGTGGGGGTAGCTAGTCAATACCTAGTCACTCAAGAGTACAAGGGTGATGTATCTGGTAAGAAAAATGCCAAGGGTGAAACTCTTTATAAATATGACTACTTTAATATCTATGTGTATGACACGGAAAAACCAAATCAGAAACCTAAACAAATTGACCTTTTGAAATTGGCTAAGAAAGCTGGGGATGAAGATTATTTAAATCAGGCAGGTCTAAGGCTTTTCATGCTTAATGACCAAGCCTACTTACAAATGCCCTTTGGTGCGTCGTCAGCTGATTTTGCTTCTAATAAAAAATACCTCAATCTCAAAACTCAAAAAATCGAGGAGATGAATATCTCAGCTAACTCGAATACTTTGGACTCGGAATTGGAGCACGCTAATGTTGATATGCGTAAGACTTTAGAGCCTTTTGGTCTTGAGATGTGGCCAGGTGCAACTAATGGTAAGGATTTTGATAATCCGTCTGGAACACCAATTGCGAGTCTACCTGCTCTTTATTACATTTCTGAAAGAGACAGGAGCCTCAATATGGATAGTACCAACTTTGCCAAAGAGCAAAAGGAAGCCTATGAAGCTGTTAAGACCAAACATGCTAGAATCTATACGCTTCCAAGTAAAATCAATAACGAAACCTGGTTCAATACCTTGCTCCATTGGATGGCACCTGAAGGGCAGGATGCCTACGAGTTACCGGTTAGGGCTTTTAGACCGACTCAGGAAGAAGGTAAAGTCAAGTCCTATCAAGAATTGCAGTCTTGGAACGACAACCATATCAGAAAAAAATAGAGGAACTTACCTCTGGAACCAATAAGATGATTAACCCAAGTATATGATGCTTGGGTTTTTATTTTTTTTAAAATGTCGTGGGTGACTATGGTCGTGAAAGGCAATTATTAAATTGTATATCAATGGTTTATCGAGGGTGTTACAGAATCGGATGGTTTGTAATAAGTAGGTAAAAATTAGAATAAAAGTAAGAAAATCAGCCAATAAAATGAGTTAAATCCTCTCATAAGTCTAACATCTTCCGTGAAAAACATGAGAAAGTTAGGAATGAAAAGAAAATAAAATAGAAATTTGAAAACGGTATAAAGCAAATAAAATCAAGGGTTTTACACTTGTAAAGGTAAAAAACGAACAAAAGTTGTTGGGTGAATTGTCAGACAACTTGATTTTTTTTAAAAAGTTAACTTAATCACTTGACCATAAATTGTCAGAATGTTAGAATGTAATAGAATCATGAGTTCAAGTATAGGATTCTTGTATACTCGTGACCTATAACTAACTATTTCATACAGAGGGAGACTTGAAATGAAAGACATTTTTAACAGACGCCAACGATTTTCATTGCGTAAATATTCGTTTGGTGTCGCTTCAGTCTTGCTAGGAACGGCACTCTTTGCTGCTCATACTGCACAGGCTGATGAAGTCACAGCACCTGATGCTTCTTCATCAAACCCTGGTTCATCAGTTGAGGGCGAAAGTTCGTCAGACCTGGTTGAGACGTCTACAGCATCAACAGCTCAAGCAGATCCTACTGCAGCTGTATCTTCAACTGATGCAACTGCGTCAACATTTAACTTGACGCCAGAAGCTTCAACAGATAAGGCTGCCGCAGAGACAACTGAGAAAGCTGCTACAGAAACTGCAAAACCTGAAGCAGCAAAACCAGCTTCAGAGGCTGCAAAACCAACTGAGAAAGCTACTTCAGAAGCAGCTAAGCCAACGGCAGCAGCATCAACAGCTGCAGCTAGCAACAACGTTGAAACAACAGCTTCAGCGACAGCAGCTTCAAACGCTTCAACTACAGCAGCTAACCGTTCTGCGGCAACAGCAGCTCCAGTAGCTGAAGAAACAGCAGCAGCCGAAACAGCAGTAGAATCTACAAGTGTACGACCAAACGTTACTGCACGTGCTTTCGCTGCAAATACTGCTGCAGACCGTAGTGCAACACTTGATCGTGCTGCAACTGATATGACAAACGCCGGTGCTTTGGCAACAAGTCGTAGCCGTCGTAACCGTCGTGCTGTTACTGACCACAACTATGAGGCGGTTTCTGTTGCAACAACTTTAAACCCTAAAACTGAAGCTACTCCAGATATGTCGGATCCTAATGGAGCGACTGTTAGATCTCAAAATATCCGTGCTGGATATGAAGCTGCTTCTGGAGACAAGTATACTTATGGGATTATCGATTTAACTCGTTACAATACACGTTATAACAAAAATTACTATATTCGAGTTTCAAAAGATTTCAATCAAAATGTGGCTTCTGTAGTAGAATTGGTAGATAAGAATACCAATACAGTTCTTGAAACACACAATGTAACAGCGGGTTCAAGCAGACAGCTCTTTACGAAGACAGCAGAAGGTTCTAGAACAGCTGCTGCTTCAGGTGGAGAATTGACACTTTATGTAGACTATGATGCTGGTAAAGGTAAGGGTTCTGGTAAGACAGATAAACCTTTCCTACAATTTGATTGGAAAATTGATCCAACAATTGAATCTTATCAACATAAAGCTGGTAAAACTCCAGAAGAGGTGGCTCTTAAAAAACTATTCACAGATGTTACAGATTCTCGTGTAATTACTGATATCTTTAATGCAGTTGAACCAGCTTATAATGGTCGTGAAATTACTAACACAAACCGTGTCATTCCAGTCATGGTTGATAATTCAACTTTTTATAAGGCAGTTGATGAGAATAGTGCAGACTATAAGGCAGCTAAAGATAAATCAGAAGCTGATAGAAAAAATCCATCTATCCAAAACTATAAAGAAACTGGTAATGAAGAGAGTCTAGCTTCTTATACAGCTACAGGTATGGAGGGACAAGAATTTACTTCTTCTGGCCTTCGTCATTTTAAAGGCTATCGTCTCTACCAACCAGCTGAACTTAATGGAACTTCAGGTTATTTAAGTCGTCATTTCAAAGTCGGCGATAAGTTTATGGACGCTGATGCCTATGGTATCAAGCGTATTAAGGAAGTTGTTAAGGAAGATGGGACGGTTGTTATCCGTGTCTATTTGTTGGATCCTAAACAGCAAAATAAACGTTCAGATGGATCTCTAGACACAAATGGCTATATGCTAATTGCAGAGACAGAACCAATTGCTCCGGGACAAAAGAATACTAAGCCTCTTGTGAAGCAAATGAATCCTCTGAATACCATTGCCTTTACAGACAGTAATGGTGTATACCATCCAAACGGTAAAACAGTTGATTTTGATTTCCAAAAAGCCGCTGGGTACACACCATATATGACTGTGTTTGTACCTTTCTTGGGAGACGGAATTGGTCACTGGTCAAATAATAGTCAGTTGGTCAATGGTGTAGGAGGTATCGGTACCAACGTTGACTTGTTGAACACCCTTACTCCGTTTACTCCAGCAGTCTACTATTATGATAAGATTCCTCCAGTTGATGTAGAGTTAAAAGTTACAAAAGCGTTGACTGATCCTACAAATAAACGCGTATTACGTGATGGAGATTTTACATTCAATATTAAGAATGCTGATGACAATACTCCAGTTATTAATGAGGATGTGACGAATAAAGCTGATGGTTCTGTAATCTTCAAATCTAAAGAAGTGACTCAAGCAGATGGTACCAAAAAGACAGTACCAATGATCACTTTGGATAAAGAAGGTGTCTATAACTACATTATCACTGAAAAAGCTGGTTCAGACACAAATGTCGACTATGATGGTATGAGTGTCACTGCAACAGTTGTAGTCAAAGAAAAGAAAGATTCTGCTAATAACTACTTGGGTGAGTACGAATATACTGTTACATATTCTTCAAAGAATGGTCAAAATAGAGATGGTGAGGAAAACAAAAAATCGATTCCAAGTAGCGACACAGAGTTCAATAACTTTGTCGTAGCTCCAGTTAGGACTAAGTTTGACTTCAGTAAAGCTCTTGCAGGTCGTGAGTTGAAAGCCGGTGAATTTAGCTTCGTATTGAAAGATTCAACTGGTAATGTTCTTCAAACTAAGACAAATACTAGAGAAGGTGTTGTAGCCTTTGATGATTTGACCTTTGACAATACTCAAGTTGGTACCCATACTTACACTGTAGAAGAAGTTATTCCAGAAAATAAAGAAGCTGGTATGACTTACGATACAATGAAAGCTGAAGTAACAATCACTGTTACTAAGGAAGGTCACGTTCTTAAAGCAACAAACACTCTTCCATCAGATACAGAGTTCAACAATACATTCACACCTGCTGCAACACAAGCACAATTCCGCTTCACAAAACGTTTGGAAGGTAAGACTCTTGAAGCAAATGCCTTCACCTTCGAATTGCTTGAAAACGGCAATGTGATCCAAACTAAGAAGAATGCGGCTGATGGTTCAATCCAATTTGATCCAATCTCATATGCAACTGTAGGTACACACACTTACACTGTACGTGAAGTAGCTGGAACAGATACCAACATTGATTACGATGATATGAATGCAGTTGTAACTGTAAATGTCACAAAAGACGCTCAAACAGGTCTTTTGAACGCTGCAGTTACTATGCCAGCTGATACTGAGTTCAACAACTTTGCTGTTGCACCAGTTAAGACTCGTTTTGACTTCACTAAAGCTCTTGCAGGTCGTGCTCTTAAAGATGGTGAATTCAGCTTCGTATTGAAAGATGCCAACGGAACTGTTCTTCAAACTAAGACTAACAATGCTAATGGTGTTATCGCTTTTGACGATTTGACATTCACAAACGCACAAGTTGGTACTCACAAGTACACTGTTGAAGAAGTTCAAGGTTCTGAAGCTGGTATGCAATATGACACAATGAAAGCTGAAGTAACAATTACTGTTACTAAAGATGGTCATGTTCTTAAAGCTGTTAATACACTTCCAGCCGACAAAGAATTCAACAATACATTCACTTCATCTCCAACACAAGCACAATTCCGCTTCACAAAACGTTTGGAAGGTAAGACTCTTGAAGCAAATGCCTTCACCTTCGAATTGCTTGAAAACGGCAATGTGATCCAAACTAAGAAGAATGCGGCTGATGGTTCAATCCAATTTGATTCAATCTCATATGCAACTGAAGGTACGCACACTTACACTGTACGTGAAGTAGCTGGAACAGATACCAACATTGATTATGATTCAATGAACGCAGTTGTGACTGTCAATGTCACAAAAGACGCTCAAACAGGTCTTCTGAACGCGGCAGTTACAATGCCTGAAGACACTGAGTTCAACAACTATGTGGTTGCTCCAGTTGTGACTAAGTTCGACTTTACTAAGAAATTGGCTGGTCGTGAACTTAAAGCAGGTGAATTCAGCTTCGTATTGAAAGATTCTACAGGTGCAGTAGTTGAAACAGTTAAGAATGATGCTGCTGGTAATGTTTCATTCTCTAACTTGTCATTCGACAACACTAAAGTAGGTACTCACACTTATACAGTAGAAGAAGTTATCCCAGCCAACAAAGAGTTTGGTATGACTTACGATAAGATGAAAGCTACTGTTACAGTTGAAGTTGCTAAGAACGGTCATTCATTGACTACGGTTACAAACGTATCTTCAACTGGTGGGGTTGATGCCAACGGTAATGCAACTGACGGTACTGCAGATAAAGAATTCAACAACAAAGTCACTCCTCCAGAAACTCCTGAATTCCAACCAGAAAAATTTGTCGTTTCTAAAGAGAAATATGACATTACTGGTGACAAGTTGATGGATGACGACGATGATGTACCTGGTAACGAGTACACAGCAACAAATGAGAATCCATATGTTGATGGTGTTAAAAACAACGAACCAGAAAACTTGAATACTAAGACTGTTGAACGCGGTTCTAAATTGGTATACCAAGTATGGCTTGATACTACTAAATTCACAGAAGCTAACAACATCCAATACGTTGGTGTATCTGATACATACGATGCAGAAAAATTGGACGTTAACGCTGCTGACATCAAAGCCTACGATTCAGTAACTGGTGCAGACGTGACTGCTAAATTCGTCATCAAAGTTGAAAATGGCACAATCACTGCAACTTCTAAAGATGAATTTATCAAAGATAAAGTAAACAATCCTGTTATCGATACTACTAAATTCGCCTTTGGACGTTACTATAAATTTGATATCCCAGCAACTGTTAAAGAATCTGTTAAAGCTGGTGCTGATATTGAAAATAAAGCCAACCAAACAGTTCACGTTTACAACCCAGTAAGCAAGACAGTTGAAAAACCTGAAAAACCAACACAAAAACGTGTTAACAGTGTTCCAGTTCCAGTGGAAATGAACTTCACTAAACGTTTGGAAGGTCGTGAACTTCAAGCTAACGAATTCGAATTTGTATTGAAGAAAGACGGCGTTGAAGTTGAACGCGTGAAGAATGACGCTGCTGGTAAGATTGTCTTCAAGACCCTTGAATTCGGTCGCGATGATCTTGGTAAGACTTACAACTACACAGTAGAAGAAACTCCTGGTACAGATGCAACTGTCAAATATGACACAATGGTTGCTACTGTTAAAGTTGTGGTTTCACACGACGGTACAGCCAAAGCAATCGTTGCAAACGTAACAGATGCAGCTGATAAAGAGTTCAACAATACTGTAACTCCACCAGAAGAACCTAAGTTCCAACCAGAGAAATACGTTGTTTCTAAAGCGAAATTCGATATCACTGGTACTAAGCTCGTTGATGATGATTCTGAATTGACAGATAAATATGGTGAAACAAACACCAATCCATATGTCGATACAACTGCCAACAACGAATTGGAAAACTTGAATACCAAGACAGTTGAACGTGGTCAAAAACTTTACTACCAAGTATGGTTGGATACAACTAAATTTGATGAAAGCAACAAAGACAATATCCAAACAGTAGGAATCACAGATAACTACGACAAGGATAAATTGACTGTTAATGCTTCAGAAATCAAGGTTTATGATTCAGTTACTGGTGCAGATGTTACGACTAAATTCGATATCGCTGATAACAATGGTGTTCTGACAGCTAACCTGAAAGCAGGCTTCACGAAGTCACTTGGCGACGCTGAAAACACACAAATCATTGATACAACTAAGTTTGAATTTGGACGCTACTATAAATTTGATATTCCAGCAACAGTGAAAGACGATGTTGTAGCTGGTGCAGATATCGAAAACAAAGCAGCCCAAGTTGTTAACTACTACAACCCAGTAAGCAAGACAGTTGAAAAACCAAACAAACCAACTGAAAAACGTGTAAACAGTGTTCCAATCTCAGTAGAATTCAACTTCACTAAGAAATTGGAAGGTCGTGACCTTAAAGCTGGCGAATTCACATTCGAGTTGAAAGATAGCGACAATGTTGTGATTGCAACTGCAACCAACGATGCAGCTGGTAAGATTAAATTCTCTCCAGTAGAGTACACAAATAAAGCTGGTGAAAAAGTTACAGCCCTTAAATACAAGAAGGGTCAAGAAGGTACTTACAAGTACACTGTAACAGAGGTTAAGGGTACAGATGCAACTGTCGATTACGATACAATGGCTGCTGTTGTAACTGTTACTGTTTCTCATGACGGTACAGCCAAAGCCTTGATCACAAATGTGACAGAACCTGCGGATAAAGAATTTAACAACACAGTTCGCCCTCCAGAGGAACCTAAGTTCCAACCAGAGAAATATGTTGTTTCTGAAGAGAAATTCGATATCACTGGTGATAAGCTCGTTGATGACGATAAAGAGTTGGCAGACAAGTACGCAGATACAAATGCGAACCCATACGCTGACGATGCCTCAAACAACGAAGCTCAAAACTTGAATACTAAGACTGTTAACCGTGGCGACAAGTTGGTTTACCAAGTATGGCTTGATACAACTAAATTCGATGCAGCTAACAAGGATAATATCCAATCAGTAGGAATCACAGATGACTACGATGAAGCGAAATTGGAACTTGATGCTACTAAGATCAAAGCATACGATTCAGTAACAGGTGATGATGTTACAGCCAAATTCGATATCAAAGTTGAAGGTGGTGTGATCACTGCAACACTTAAAGATGGCTTCACTAAGTCACTTGGCGACGCAGACAACACTCAAGTTATCGACACAACTAAGTTCGCCTTTGGACGTTACTACAAGTTCGACATCCCAACAACAGTGAAAGCTGATGTACCTGGTGGTGTAGATATCGAAAACACTGCGGCTCAAGTAGTAAACTACTACAACCCAACAACTAAGAAAGTTGAAAAACCAACTAAACCAACTGAAAAACGTGTTAACAACGTTCCAGTTGAAGTAGGATTCAACTTCACTAAACGTTTGGAAGGTCGTGAGCTTAAAGCTAACGAATTCAGCTTCGTTCTTAAAGATTCAGAAGGTAAGACTCTTGAAACTGTAAGCAATGATGCTTCAGGTAACGTTAAGTTCTCTAAACTTGAATTCAAGAAAGGCCAAGAAGGCGTACACAACTACACAGTAGAAGAAGTTAAAGGAAGCGACGCAACCGTTACATACGACACAATGAAAGCGAATGTAACAGTCACAGTTAAACACGATGGAACAGCTAAAGTTCTTATCGCGACTGTAGGCGACATTGCGGACAAAGAATTTAACAACCGTGTCACACCTCCAGAAGAACCTAAGTTCCAACCAGAGAAATACGTTGTTTCTAAAGAAAAATTCGATATCACTGGTGACAAACTCGTTGATGATGATAAAGAGTTGGCAGACAAGTACGCAGATACCAATGCGAACCCATACGCTGACGATGCCTCAAACAACGAAAAAGAAAACTTGAATACCAAGACTGTTAAACGTGGCGACAAGTTGGTTTACCAAGTATGGCTTGACACAACTAAATTCGACGCAGCTAACAAGGACAACATCCAATCAGTAGGAATCTCAGATGACTACGATGAAGCTAAATTGGAGCTTGACGCTACTAAGATCAAAGCTTACGATTCAGTAACAGGTGATGATGTTACAGATAAATTCGATATCACTGTTAACAACGGTGTGATTACTGCAACACTTAAAGATGGCTTCACTAAGTCACTTGGCGATGCAGAAAACACTCAAGTGATTGACACAACTAAATTCGCCTTTGGACGTTACTACAAGTTCGACATCCCAACAACAGTGAAAGCTGATGTTAAAGGCGGTGTAGATATTGAAAATACTGCGGCTCAAGTAGTAAACTACTACAACCCAACAACTAAGAAAGTTGAAAAACCAACTAAACCAACTGAAAAACGTGTTAACAACGTTCCAGTTGAAGTAGGATTCAACTTCACTAAACGTTTGGAAGGTCGTGAGCTTAAAGCTAACGAATTCAGCTTCGTTCTTAAAGATTCAGAAGGTAAGACTCTTGAAACTGTAAGCAATGATGCTTCAGGTAACGTTAAGTTCTCTAAACTTGAATTCAAGAAAGGCCAAGAAGGCGTACACAACTACACAGTAGAAGAAGTTAAAGGAAGCGACGCAACCGTTACATACGACACAATGAAAGCGAATGTAACAGTCACAGTTAAACACGATGGAACAGCTAAAGTTCTTATCGCGACTGTAGGCGACATTGCGGACAAAGAATTTAACAACCGTGTCACACCTCCAGAAGAACCTAAGTTCCAACCAGAGAAATACGTTGTTTCTAAAGAAAAATTCGATATCACTGGTGACAAACTCGTTGATGATGATAAAGAGTTGGCAGACAAGTACGCAGACACAAATGCGAACCCATACGCTGACGATGCCTCAAACAACGAAAAAGAAAACTTGAACACTAAGACTGTGAAACGTGGCGACAAGTTGGTTTACCAAGTTTGGTTGGATACAACTAAATTTGACGCAGCTAACAAAGACAACATCCAATCAGTAGGAATCTCAGATGACTACGATGAAGCTAAATTGGAGCTTGATGCTACTAAGATTAAAGCTTACGATTCAGTAACAGGCGCAGAAGTCACAGACAAATTTGATATCACAGTTAACAACGGTGTGATTACTGCAACACTTAAAGATGGCTTCACTAAGTCACTTGGCGATGCGGAAAACACACAAGTTATCGATACAACTAAATTCGCCTTCGGACGTTACTACAAGTTCGACATCCCAACAACAGTTAAAGCTGATGTACCTGGTGGTGTAGATATTGAAAATACTGCGGCTCAAGTAGTAAACTACTACAACCCAACAACTAAGAAAGTTGAAAAACCAACTAAACCAACTGAAAAACGTGTTAACAACGTTCCAGTTGAAGTAGGATTCAACTTCACTAAACGTTTGGAAGGTCGTGAGCTTAAAGCTAACGAATTCAGCTTCGTTCTTAAAGATTCAGAAGGTAAGACTCTTGAAACTGTAAGCAATGATGCTTCAGGTAACGTTAAGTTCTCTAAACTTGAATTCAAGAAAGGCCAAGAAGGCGTACACAACTACACAGTAGAAGAAGTTAAAGGAAGCGACGCAACCGTTACATACGACACAATGAAAGCGAATGTAACAGTCACAGTTAAACACGATGGAACAGCTAAAGTTCTTATCGCGACTGTAGGCGACATTGCGGACAAAGAATTTAACAACCGTGTAACTCCTCCGGAAGAACCTAAGTTCCAACCAGAGAAATATGTATTGAATACAGCTAAATTCTCTATCACTGATAACAAGCTTCTTGATGATGATGCTGAGTTGACAGATAAATATGGTGAAACAAATACTGATCCATATGTTGATAAAACAAATAACAACGAAGCAGAAAACATCAATACCAAGACTGTTAACCGCGGAGATAAGATCTACTACCAAGTATGGTTGGATACAACTAAATTCTCAGCAACTAACAAAGAAAATGTTCAAACTGTAGGAATTACAGATGACTTTGACGAAACTAAGGTTGATGTTGATGGTTCAGCAATCAAAGCTTACGATGGTAAGACTGGTGCGGATGTAACAGATAAATTTGATATCACTGTGAACAATGGTGTGATCACTGCAACCCTTAAAGATGGCTTCACTAAGTCACTTGGCGATGCGGAAAACACACAAGTGATTGATACAACGAAATTCGAATTCGGACGTTACTACAAGTTTGATATCCCAGCTACAGTGAAAGCTGACGTTAAAGGCGGAGTAGACATCGAAAATACTGCAGCTCAAGTAGTTAACTACTACAACCCAACAACTAAGAAAGTTGAAAAACCAAACAAACCAACTGAAAAACGTGTTAACAGCGTTCCAGTTTCAGTAGAGTTCAACTTCACTAAGAAACTTGAAGGTCGTGAGCTTAAAGCAGGCGAATTCACATTCGAGTTGAAGAATGAAGCAGGTGAAGTTGTTGAAAGCGTGAAGAATGATGCTTCAGGTAACGTTAAATTCTCAGCTATTGAGTATAAGAAAGGCCAAGAAGGCGTACACAACTACACAGTAGAAGAAGTTAAAGGAAGCGACGCAACCGTTACATACGACACAATGAAAGCGAATGTAACAGTCACAGTTAAACACGATGGTACTGCTAAAGTTCTTATCGCGACTGTAGGCGACATTGCGGATAAAGAGTTTAACAACCGTGTAACTCCTCCAGAAGAACCTAAGTTCCAACCAGAGAAATACGTTCTTTCTGGAGCGAAATTTGACGTAACAGGTAAACTCGTTGAGGAAGATAAAGGTAAGTTTGATATCACTGGTACTAAGCTTCTTGATGATGATAAAGAGTTGACAAACAAATACGCAGAAACAAATGCGAACCCATATGCCGACGATCCAACAAACAACGAAGCAGAAAACATCAATACTAAAGCCGTTAAACGTGGCGACACTATTAACTACCAAGTATGGCTTGATACAAATCAATTTGATGCAAACAACAAGGATAACATCCAAACTGTTGGTATCACTGATGATTATGATGAAGCTAAATTGGAAGTAAATGCTTCAGATATCAAGGCTTACGATGGTAAGACTGGTGCTGATGTTACTGACAAGTTTGACATCTCTATCGCTAACGGTGTGATTACTGCTAACCTTAAACCTGGCTTCACTAAGTCACTTGGCGATGCAGAAAACACTCAAATTATCGATACTACTAAGTTCGAATTTGGACGTTACTACAAGTTTGTCATCCCAGCTAAGGTTACTGACGGTGCTTACGATGGTGCTGAAATTGAAAATACAGCAGCTCAAGTTGTAAACTACTACAACCCAACTACTAAGACTGTTGAAAAACCAAACAAACCAACTGAAAAACGTGTTAACAACGTTCCAACTGCTATCGAGTTGATTTTTGGTAAGACACTTAACGGACGTAAGTTGCAAGACAAAGAATTTACTTTTGAATTGAAAGATGAAAAAGGTAATGTTCTTGAAACTGTTAAGAATGATGCCGAAGGTAAAGTTAAATTCTCTACTATCAACTACGGTAAAGCAGATCTTGGTAAGACATTCAACTACACGGTAGAAGAAGTTAAAGGAACTGATACAACTGTTACTTACGATAACATGAAAGTCAATGTTACTGTTCAAGTTATCCAACCTTCAGTAGGAGATCAATTGTCAACAGTTATCTCTTACGCTACAGTAGGTGGAGATGCTTATGGTGGTGACGATCGTGTCTTCGATAACGAGGTTACTCCTAACTTCAAACCAGAGAAATATGTTGTTTCAGAACCAAGCTTCGACATCATTGGTAACAAACTTGCTGATGACGATGATTCAGCTGATAAAGTTGAAATCCAAAACTTGAATGGTAAGACCCTCAAACGTGGTCAAAAGATCTACTATCAAGTATGGCTTGATACTCGTGACTTCACTGCAGAAAGCAACCTTCAAACAGTTGGTATCACAGATAACTACGAAGAAGCTAAGCTTGATATCGACGCTTCTGAAATCAAGGTTTACGATGGTATCACTGGTAAGGATGTTACAGACAAGTTCGATATTAAAGTTGAAAATGGTGTTCTCTACGGTACATCTAAAGCAAGCTTGACTAAAGCTATTAGTGCAACAGATGCTACTCCAGTCATCGATACAACTAAATTCGAGTTTGGTCGTTACTATAAATTTGATATCCCAGCTGTTGTTAAAGACATTGATGCTAACGACGGTGTAGATATTGAAAATACAGCTAACCAAACAATTCACCAATACAACCCATTCAATAAGAAAGTTACAACTCCTGAAAAACCAACTCAAACACGTGAAAACAACGTTCCAGTTCCACTCGAGTTCAACTTCACTAAACGACTTGAAGGCCGTGAGTTGACTGCAGGTGAGTTCAGCTTCGTATTGAAAGACAAAGACAACAAGGTTCTTCAAACAGTAACCAACGATAAAGATGGTCACATCAAGTTTGAAAAACTCTTGTTCAGCAAAGCAGATCTTGGTAAGACATTCACTTACACAGTTGAAGAAGTAGCTGGTAAAGATACTTCAATCACTTACGATGCTATGAAAGCAACTGTAACAGTGGAAGTTACTAAGGAAGGCAAAGTTCTCACAACTGTCGTTAACCACGCTTCAACAGGCGGATTCGCTTCAAGTGCTAACGATAAAGAGTTCAACAACAAAGTTCGCCCACCAGAAACACCTAAGTTCCAACCAGAGAAATACGTTGTTTCTGAAGAGAAATTCGATATCACTGGTGACAAACTCGTTGATGATGATAAAGAGTTGGCAGACAAGTACGCAGACACAAATGCGAACCCATATGCGGACGATGCATCAAACAACGAAAAACAAAACTTAAATACTAAGTCTGTTAAACGTGGTGATAAACTTGTTTACCAAGTATGGCTCGATACAACTAAATTCGACGCCAACAACAAGGATTACATCCAAACAGTTGGTATCTCTGATGACTACGACGAAACTAAGTTGGAACTTGACGCTACTAAGATTAAAGCTTACGATTCAGTAACAGGCGAAGATGTAACAGCTAAATTCGACATCAAAGTTGAAAATGGTATGATTACTGCTAACCTTAAAGATGGCTTCACTAAGTCACTTGGAGACGATGCAAATACTCAAATCATCGACACAACTAAGTTTGCCTTTGGCCGTTACTATAAATTCGATATCCCAACCACTGTTAAAGACTCTGTTCCTGGCGGTGTAGATATTGAAAATACAGCTGGACAAGTAGTTCACTTCTACAACCCACAAACTAAGAAGACAGAAATTCCTACTAAACCAACTGAAAAACGTGTAAACAGCGTTCCAATCTCAGTTGAATTCAACTTCACTAAGAAACTTGAAGGCCGTGAGCTTAAAGCTAACGAATTCAGCTTCCAATTGAAGGATGAAGCAGGAAATGTCATCGAAACTGTTAAGAACGATGCTTCAGGTAACGTTAAGTTCAAAGCTATTGAGTACAAGAAAGGCCAAGAAGGTACTTACAAGTACACTGTAGAAGAAGTTAAAGGTACTGACGGCACAGTTCAATACGACGGTATGAAAGCTGTTGTTACAGTTGAAGTTAAACATGATGGAACAGCTAAAGCACTTATCACTAACGTGACAGATGCTGCTGATAAAGAGTTCAACAACAAAGTAACTCCTCCAGATACTCCAGACTTCAACCCAGAGAAATACATCCTTAACGAATCTAAATTCGATCTTACAGGAGTTAAACTTCTCGATGACGATAGCGAATTGAAAGATAAGGTTGCAGAAACTAACGCAAATCCTTACGCTGATAAGACTGATAACAACGAAGCTCAAAATATCAATACTAAGACACTCAAGAAAGGTGATAAAGTATACTACCAAGTATGGTTGGATACAACTAAATTCACTGAAGCTCACAATATCCAATCTGTAGGTGTTACAGATAAATATGACAGCGAAAACTTGACTGTTAACGTTAAAGATATTAAAGCATACGACTCTGTAACAGGAGAAGATGTGACAGCTAAGTTCGATATCACTCTCGTTAACGGTGTAATCACTGCAACATCTAAAGCTGACCTTACTAAGTCACTTGGCGATGCAGAAAATACACAAGTTATCGACACAACTAAGTTCGCCTTCGGACGTTACTACAAGTTTGAAATCCCAGCAGAAATTAAACAATCTGCTAAGGGCGGTGTTGACATCGAAAATACAGCCTCACAAATCGTTCACCAATACGATCCACAAAGTAAGACTGTTAAGAAACCTGAAAAACCAACAGAAAAACGTGTTGTTAACATCCCAGTTGAAGTTGAATTTAACTTCACTAAGAAACTTGAAGGACGTGAACTTAAAGCCAACGAATTCAGCTTCGTTCTTAAAGATAAAGATGGAAACATCCTTCAAACAGTTAAGAACGACGCTGCAGGTAACGTTAAATTTGCTGCTCTTGAATTCAAGAAAGGCCAAGAAGGTACTCACAACTACACTGTAGAAGAAGTTAAGGGTACTGACGGAACTGTTTCTTACGATTCAATGAAAGCTCTTGTTACTGTTGAAGTATCACATGATGGTAAAGCGAAAGCTCTTATCACTAAAGTGAACGACCCAGCGGACAAAGAATTTAACAACACTGTTCGTCCACCAGAAAAACCTAAGTTCCAACCAGAGAAATACGTTGTTTCTAAAGAGAAATTCGATATCACTGGTATGAAACTTGTTGACGATGATGCTGAGTTGAAAGATAAAGTAGGCGATACTAACAAGGATCCTTACGCTGACAGCACAGCTAACAACGAAGCTGAAAATATCAATACTAAGACACTCAAGAAAGGTGATAAGTTTGTCTACCAAGTATGGCTCGACACAACTAACTTTACTGACGCTCACAATATCCAATCTGTAGGTGTTACAGATAAATATGACAGCGAAAACTTGAACATCAACGTTGCTGATATTAAAGCATACGACTCTGTAACAGGAGAAGATGTGACAGCTAAGTTCGACATCCAAATCGTTGACGGTGTGATTACTGCAACATCTAAAGCTGACCTTACTAAGTCACTTGGCGATGCAGAAAACACACAAGTGATCGATACTGCCAAATTGGCATTCGGACGCTACTACAAGTTCGATATTCCTGCAACTATCAAAGGCACTGCTAAAGATGGTGTAGACATCGAAAATACTGCGTCACAAATCGTTCACCAATACGACCCAACTAAGAAATCTGTTGAAAAACCAGAAAAACCAACAGAAAAACGTGTAGTCAATATCCCAACTAAGGTTGAGTTTGAATTCACTAAGAAACTTGAAGGTCGTGAACTTAAAGCTGGTGAGTTTAGCTTTGTACTTAAAGATAGCAAGGGTAATGTTATCGAAACTGTAAGCAATGATGCTAACGGTAAGATCAAGTTCTCAGCTCTTGAGTACAAACGTGGTGAAGAAGGTACTCACGTCTACACAGTAGAAGAAGTACAAGGTAACGATGCAACTGTTGCCTACGATAAGATGGTAGCTACAGTCGTTGTTTCTGTAACTAAAGACGGTAAAGTCTTGACAGTAACTTCTCAATTGCCAGAAGATACTGAGTTCAACAACACTGTTATCCCACCATATACACCACCAACAACTCCACCAAACACACCTCCTACTACACCACCAACTACGCCTCCAACACCACCGACTCCTCCAACTCCAGTGGTTCCACCAGTGACACCACCAACTACACCAGAAGCTCCTAAAGGACCAGCACTCCCTGAAACAGGTGATGATGCGTCTATGGCAGCTATGGCTCTCGGAGGAATCCTTGCGGCAGCTGGACTTGGTTTGGCAGGAAAACGCAAAAAAGAAGACTAAGATAGTTCATAGGTTAAATCCCTCAACATAGTTAGTTATACTATTTCAGTTTTCGAAAAAAGAGACTCATCCCGATAGGGATGGGTCTTTTTTGTGTCTGTTTCGAGATTGTTTTTATTTATATTAAAAAATTAGATAAAAATTGAAAGGTGAGGGGGATACTTCAAAAAGACATTAGTGACTTAGATTTTAGGGAAAGATTTCTATAAATAGCGATATGCATGAAAATACTTATATGAAAAGGTTTATTGATTTTCATAGGAGCATAGTTACTCATCACAACTTGTTTTTTATATTGATTAAAAATTAGAGAAAATGCTTGCTTAAAGATTAAAAAAAGGATATGATAGACTTCGGAAGAAGGTAAATAAATGTATAGAGTGCGTGTTTTTTCAATAACGTCTTCGTTTTTTTGACGTGCCTTGGGGTACAAGGATTAACATATAGGAAGATTTTGAATGAAACAAGCAAATCATGTTTTTGAAAAAGTGACAAAGTACGCTATTCGTAAGTTGTCAGTAGGTGTAGGGCCAGTTGCTATCGGGACATTCTTGTTAGCAGGTGGTCTTTTCGTGTCTAAACCGGTTTCAGCGGACCAGGTTACGACAGATGCGTCGGTGCATATGGCCTATGTCACTGAAAATGAATTGACAGCTGAAGAGCAGAAGCAAGTGGTACATGCTATTCCCAAGGAATATCAAAATGATGACACTTTTTATCTGGTCTATAAACGCAAAGGAGACAGTCAAGCTACTCTTCCACAGACAGGAAGCTCTGACTGGGCAGTAACAGGTTTGGGACTGGCAACAGCGACTATGGCTGTGCTGCTCTTTTCAAAAAAACATCGAAAGAAAATTATTGGTTTGGTCTTGATTGGGGCCGCAGGGCAAAGTCTCCTTGTGCCCATAGAGGTTCTTGCTTTGCAAAACAAGGAGTTACAGTCCTATAATCAGACTCTTGCTGTTTCAACTGAAGCAGATTTGGCCAAGGGTGTTATTGCAATCGATGGTTATGAGTATGTCGGTTATCTGCGTTACTCAGCTAAGCCAGAGCTTGAACAACCTTTGGAGAATACTATCAAAGGACTTGAGTCTTCAATAAAAGAAGATAATACAGTTAGTCAGGGGACAGCTGATAAGGATAGTAAGGGAATCAGTTGGAAAAAAGGGACTCAGGAGCCAGGTCATGAGGGCGAAGCTCTAGTTCAACCTGCTACCCCAGAGAACACTGGACCAATTAGTGCTAAAGGCACTCAAGAATCAGGTCATGAAGGTGAAGCTCTAGTTCAACCCGCCAATCCAGAGTATACGGGTCCAATCAGTGCTAACGGCACACAAGAAGTTGGTCATGAGGGTGAAGCAGTGGTTCAACCCACCAATCCAGAGTATACCGGACCAATTAGTGCTAAAGGCACTCAAGAATCAGGTCATGAAGGTGAAGCTCTAGTTCAACCCGCCAATCCAGAGTATACGGGTCCAATCAGTGCTAACGGCACGCAAGAAGTTGGCCATGAGGGTGAAGCTCTAGTTCAACCCGCCAATCCAGAGTACACTGGTTCAATCAGTAGCGATACTACAAGTGCCAATGGTACCCAGGAAGTTGGTCATGAGGGTGAAGCATGGGTTCAACCAGCGGCTCCAGAATATACCGGCCCAATCAGTGCTAACGGCACACAAGAAGTTGGCCATGAGGGAGAAGCATTGGTTCAACCTGCCAATCCAGAGTATACGGGCCCAATCAGTGCTAACGGCACGCAAGAGGTTGGTCATGAAGGCGAGGCAGCTGTTCAACCTGCTAACCCAGACTATACAGGTAAACTGGAAGCCAATGGTACTCAAGAAACCGGCCATGAAGGCGAGGCAGCTGTTCAACCTGCTAACCCAGACTATACAGGCAAACTGGAAGCCAAGGGGACACAAGAATCAGGTCACGAAGGCGAGGCCCTTGTTCAACCTGAGAATCCTGTTCATACCCCAGTTGTCGGCAGTATCACAGAGACTGAAACGCAAGCCATCGATTATCCTATCGAAGTGATTACGGATGATAACAAGTATGTGGATGAAGAAGTGGTTGAACAAGAGGGTAAAAAAGGTAGCCAAGAAATCCAGAAAATTTACCAAACCATTGATGGTGTTAAGGTTGGTGAGCCGACTATTGTGTCAGGTAAGGTTATTGAGGTGCCACAACCTAGAAAAATCCGTCGTGGCAGTAAGCCTCTAGATGGCACAACGACCGAAGAATCTATTGTAGAGCTTCCGTTTAAAGAAATTGTCCAAGAAGATGACACACTTGAGAAAGGCACTTTACAGGTTGTCCAAGAAGGTCAAAAAGGCCAAAATAAAATCACCAAGGTTTATAAGACCTATAAGGGAAACAAGACTGCTGAAGAACCAACTGTTACTGAAACAGTGCTAGTGCCTGTCCAAGATCGTATCGTTCGCAAAGGAACTAAGGTATCTGAAAAACCAGTGCTTACGCTGACACAGATTGGCAAGGATGATTTGGGTCGCAGTGCTAAACTTAGCTACAACTTGACTAATCCAGGTTCAGCAGCTATCACGACTATTAAGGCGGTCCTCAAGCAGGATGGGCAGGTTGTTCAAACGCTTGATATTCCTAGCACGACCTTGACTGCTGACCTAACCAACTTAGCCTATTACAAGCCTTATACCCTCACAACAACCATGACCTTTGATCGTGGCAATGGTGAGGAGAGTCAGGTCTTGGCAGACCAAACTCTCCAACTGGATCTCAAGAAGGTTGAGCTTAAAGATTTTGCACGGACAGATTTGATCAAGTATGACAATCAAACAGAGGTGGACGAGACTCGTCTGACAGCTGTGCCTCAAGATCTCACGAATTACTACTTGAAACTGACTTCTGCGGATCAAAAGACGACTTACTTGGCAGTGAAAGCTATCGAAGAAACAACAGTTGATGGGAAGGCGGTTTATAAGGTAACTGCAGAAGCGGACAATTTGGTTCAACGTGATGCCCAAAACCATTTTGCACAAACCTATAGCTATTACATTGAGAAACCTAAGGCTAGCCAAGCCAATGTCTATTATGATTTTGCTGACTTGGTCAATGCCATTCAAGCAAATCCATCTGGTGAATTTAGACTGGGCCAAAGCATGAGTGCTCGTCACGTCATTCCAAACGGCAAGTCATACATTACTTCAGAATTTACTGGTAAGTTGCTAAGTGATGGTGACAAACGCTATGCCATCTATGATTTAGAGCATCCATTGTTTAATGTTATCAATGGCGGAACTATCAAGAACATCAACTTTGAAAATGTAGATATCAACCGCCCTGGTCAAAATCAAATCGCGACTCTTGGATTTAACCTTAAAAACAAAGGTCTGATTGAAGATGTTAAGGTGACTGGTTCGGTTACTGGTAACAATGATGTGGCTGGTATCGTCAATAAGATTGATGAAGATGGCAAGGTTGAAAATGTTGCCTTTATCGGTAAGATTGACTCTGTCGGTAATAACTCAACAGTTGGTGGGATTGCTGGTTCAAACTACATGGGATTCGTCAACAGAGCCTATGTGGATGCGACTATTACAGCTCAAAATGCCAATGCAAGTATGCTGGTGCCATTTGTCACTTACATGCTTAACAGTTGGAAGTCAGGAACTAAGGCCAAGGTGACCAATTCAGTAGCCAAGGGTGTTCTTGATGTCAAAAACACACGAAATGTCGGTGGTATTGTCGCTAAGACTTGGCCATACGGTGCTGTTCAAGATAACGTGACCTATGCCAAGGTTATTAAAGGTCAAGAAATCTTTGCTTCGAATGATGTCAATGATGAAGATGGTGGTCCTTATATCAAAGATCTCTTTGGTGTTGTCGGCTATAGCTCGGCCGAAGATGGCACTGGTAAAGATACTAAGAGTCCTAAAAAACTCAAACATTTGACTAAAGAAGAGGCTGACAAGCGTGTCGAAGGTTACAAGATTACAGCTGATACATTTGTCAGCGAGCCATACGCGTTGAATACTCTTAATAAGGCTTCTAGTCAAGCAGAGTTTGCCAATATTCAAGACTATAATCCAGAATACAAGCAGGCTTACAAGAATATTGAGAAATTCCAGCCATTCTATAACAAGGATTATATTGTCTACCAAGCCAACAAACTGGCTAAAGATCACAACTTAAACACTAAAGAAGTGCTTTCAGTAACTCCAATGAATGACAGTAATTTTGTCACTGACCTAAGTGCTTCTAATAAGATTATTGTTCACTACGCTGATGGTAGCAAAGACTACTTCAAGCTTTCAGAGAGTTCAGAAGGCTTGAGCAACGTTAAGGAATATACTGTTTCTGATTTGGGTATCAAGTACACTCCAAATATCGTTCAAAAAGATCACTCGAGCCTTATCAATGGGATTGTTGATATCCTTAAACCGATTGAGTTGCAGTCTGATCCGATTTACCAAAAACTTGGCCGTACTGGTCCAAATAAGGTCAATGCTATCAAGAACCTCTTCTTGGAAGAAAGCTTTGACGCTGTTAAGGCTAATTTGACTAACCTAGTAACTAAGCTGGTTCAAAATGAAGATCACCAGCTTAACCAATCACCAGCTGCTCAACAAATGATTCTTGACAAGGTCGAGAAAAATAAAGCAGCCCTCTTGCTAGGGTTGACCTACTTGAATCGTTATTACGGTGTGAAGTTTGATGATGTTAACATCAAAGAAATCATGCTCTTCAAACCAGATTTCTATGGTAAAAATGTGGATGTCCTTGACCGTTTGATTGAGATTGGCTCTAAGGAAAATAATATCAGTGGTTCAAGAACCTACGATGCTTTCGGTGAAGTTCTCGCCAAAAGTACCCTTTCTAGTGATCTCACCGACTTCCTCAACTACAACCGAAAACTCTTTACGACTATCGACAATATGAATGATTGGTTCATCGATGCTGCTAAGGATAAGGTCTACGTTGTAGAGAAGGCGTCTCAAAATGAAGGTGTTGGTGAGCATAAGTATCGTGTTTATGACAACCTTAGTCGTGGTCTCCACCGCAAGATGATTTTGCCTTTGTTGAACCTTGATAAGACAGAGATGTTCTTGATTTCTACCTATGATACTATGTCTTATGGAACAGCTAACAAGTACAACACAACCCTAGAGAAGTTGAAACCAGAGATTGATCTAGCGGCCCAACGTCAAATCAACTATCTTGATTTCTGGCAAAGATTGGCTGCAGATAATGTCAAAAACAAATTGTTCAAAGACATTGTCAATCCAATCTGGGAAGGTTTCTATGTCTGGGGTCATGGTTGGCCAGGTTGGCCAGAGCGCTACGGCCAATTCAAGAACAGTACGGAAGTCTATGCGCCAATCCGTGAAATCTATGGACCAGTTGGTGAGTACTACGGTGATAACGGAGCCATGGCAGGTGCCTATGCTGCCATCTACGACAACCCATACGATAATCGTGCCAAGGTTACTTATGTCATGTCTAACATGATTAGCGAGTACGGTGCTTCAGCTTTTACCCATGAAACAACTCATATCAATGACCGTATTGCCTACTTTGGAGGTTTTGGTCGTCGTGAAGGAACAGACGTTGAAGCTTATGCCCAAGGAATGTTGCAATCACCAGCGACTCAGGGTCACCAGGGTGAATACGGTGCTCTAGGACTCAACATGGCCTTTGAAAGAGAAAACGATGGTAACCAGTGGTACAACACCAATCCGAACAAGTTGAACTCGCGTGAAGCCATTGACCGTTACATGAAGGGCTACAACGATACCCTTATGCTTCTTGATTCATTGGAAGGAGAAGCAGTTCTCAGTCAAGGCAAGCAAGAGCTCAATAACGCATGGTTCAAGAAGGTAGACAAACAGCTACGAGGCAATAGTAAAAACCAATACGACAAGGTGCGTGCTCTAAGTGATAGCGAAAAGGCTATTAGCTTGACCTCTATTGATGACCTTGTGGATAATAACTTCATGACCAATCGTGGCCCTGGAAATGGTGTTTATAAACCTGAGGACTTCTCTTCTGCCTATGTCAATGTGCCAATGATGTCTGCCATTTATGGTGGTAATACCAGTGAGGGCTCTCCAGGTGCCATGTCCTTCAAACACAATACCTTTAGACTCTGGGGTTACTACGGCTATGAAAAAGGCTTCTTAGGTTATGCGACCAACAAGTACAAACAAGAAGCAAAAGCGGCTGGTAAGAACACCCTTGGTGATGACTTTATCATTAACAAGATTTCTGATGGTCAGTTCAACTCCCTAGAAGACTTCAAGAAGGCCTACTTCAAAGAAGTGAAAGAAAAAGCGTCTCATGGTTTGACGACAGTTACTGTTGACGGTACATCAGTAAGCTCTTACGATGATTTGTTAGCCTTGTTTAAAGCGGCAGTAGCCAAAGACGCTGCAAGTCTTAAAACAGATAATAATGGCAATAAATCTGTGTCAACAAGCCATACGACAAAACTCAAAGAAGCTGTCTATAAGAAACTTCTTCAAGAGACAGACAGTTTCACAAGTTCTATTTTCAAATAATAGGTGAAAGAATCCCTTTTGGTAAATGCCAAAGGGATTTTTGAATCTGTTGAGAATATGGGAAGTAGGAGCCTCTAGGTCAGTATTGGCAAGGGATTGAGAGAGATGTGGGTTGAGCCATTAAAACGTTTTCTTTTTGAAGGGAGAGAGTTTTGTATTTTAATAAATATCACCAAAACTAAAAAATAAGGTTAGAGTGACGAAGGTTTTTAATAAAAGATGCTTTCATATAAAAGTATTTTAAAAATTATAAAACTGACAAAATAGGGAATTGTGCTAAATAAAAGCACGAACGTTTTGAAGTTTCAAAGCACTTAGATAAAAGTTTTAAATTAATATTCTCTAATAAAAGTTAAACTTTTACACAATTATTAGTATATATTTGACAATTTAATAATTATAGTATAAAATGGAAACTGTATATAAAGTAATTTGGATATTGAGGAAATTTATTATTATGAGAGATATGTTTAATAAACGCCAACGTTTTTCATTAAGAAAATACAGCTTTGGTGTAGCCTCTGTACTTTTGGGAGTTTCAATCTTCTCAAATGCACAGGGTGCCCAAGCTGATGAAACGGTAGCACCAACTACCGCAGGTATGGAAACAACTGCTGAGCCAGATGTCGTCGTGGAGCAATCAACGCCAACAACAGCATCAGTAGCTCCAGCAACAACAGAAAACGCACCAAGTTCAGTCTCTACTGTGGCCTTGGCTAGTGAACAACCACAATCAGCAACTCAAGACAGCCAGGCAGCTTCAACTACTAGTCAAACAGCAGCTAGTTCAGAAGCAGCTTCTCAGGCTGCATCGCAAGCGAGCTCTGAGTCTGCAGCAGCGACTGCTTCATCTGTAGCTACTAGTGCACAAGCTCTTAACTCAACAGCTGTAGCAGAAACTCCAGCTGCTGGTCAAGTATCAGCACCAACAAGTGCGGCTGCTTCAGTTGCGACTGCAGCAGAAACTGCAAGTGCAGAGTCTACAACTAACGCTGTAAATAGCGTCCTTAAAGTAGCGACTAGCGAGTTAGCTGTAACAAGTAGTGAATTGAATGCTGCTGAAGCAAGTCTTAACTCTGAAAATCTCATCAATGCTATGGGACTTGCGGTATCAAACCGTAGCCTTCGTACAGCTGATGCGGTTGCTGTTTTGACAAATGCTGGAGCAGGCTCAACAAACCCTGACTTGACAAACCTTGGCTACAAACTTGCCTATTTGCCAGAGCGTCAACAATACTTTGTTAATATTGATTACATCAACCACCTCAAAGTCGGTCGTGATAACCGTGGAGTAATGAGACCTTATGACTACGTTACAAACGGTAATTACATGGTTGTTGTTAACTACGCTAACCTTGGTATTATTGACTATGTCGATGAAGCAGGAAACAAGATTCCTGGATCTTCAACATACCGTATCAATAACTCAACTGAAACAATCACAGCAAACGGTAAGACTTACAATAAAATCTACGATGCTGGTGTAACAGAACTTCCACCAGTACCAGCAGGATACCGCATCAAGTATGCATCTGCTGACAAATCTAAAGCTAATGCTTACGTAGATGTCTTGAAGTCAGAACGTCAATACGACTATAACAACGGTATTGCAACTATCCGTTCAGAACGTACTTGGGACCGTAACCAAAGCCGTGTCGTTGACCTTGTTCAATTTGCCAACGGTTCACAAGGTTTGGATGCTTCAATTGATGCCAATGGTGGTGGTCAATACCTAGCTCCAGGTTACCGTTACCACATTATCGTTGAAAAAGACACGAAAGATGTTACTAAAGCAACAAGTCAAACAGTGACTTACACTGGTGCTGATACGAAGACACCAGCTGCTAACACTCAAAATGACTTTAACTTCAACGGTAAAGAAGATCCTACAACTAATACAACAACTTGGACAGAAACGACTCACACTTATGGAACAGTTAAGACTCCAGTTGTTACTGGTTACTATGCTGATAAAGCTGTAGCAGGTGGCAAGACAGTAACTCCAGATGCACCAAATGCAACAGACACAGTGACATACAAAGCCTTTGGTAAATTTATCGCTGTGGATGAAAATGGAAATCCAATTCCAGGTGTATCAACAACTGCCTACACGAACGATCCAAATGATGCGACTAAGATGATTGCCATCGACAAGACGCTTCCAAGCATTCCTGGCTACACTGTTAAAGTTATCCCTGCATCACCATCAAATCCAGGTGAAGATACTCGTGTCGTTTACGTAGCAATCGTTAACGATGTGACTAAGGCGACTAAACAAACTGTTACCTTCCAAGGTGCTGGTGATAAGACACCAGCTGCAGATGTGAAATCTGATTATACCTTTGCAGGTAAGGATAACCAAGCGACTGGTAAGGTGACTTGGAACGAAACTAGCCACACTTACGGTACAGTTAAGGTTCCTGTTGTGAATGGATACTTTGCGGATAAAGCTGTAGCAGGTGGTAAGACAGTTACACCAGATGCTCCAGAAGCAACTGATACAGTAACCTACAAAGCCTTTGGTAAATTCGTCATTGTCGATGAAAATGGTAACCCAATTGCAGGTGTATCTGACACTGCCTACATCAATGATCCTAACGATCCAACTAAGATGATTGCAGTTGATAAGAACTTGCCAACTATCCCAGGTTACACTGCTAAGGTAGTACCTGCAACACCAGGTGACTTGTCTAGCAATACTAAGGTTGTTTATGTGAAGAATGACCAAAAAGCAAGTGTTGTATACCGTGATGAAACAAGTGGTTCAACCCTTGAAACTGTTGCCTTGGCTGGTAAGTCTGGCGAAGCAGTTAACTATTCAACAGCTGAACGTATCAAACATTATCAGGACCTTGGCTATGTCCTTGTGACAGATGGTTACCCAGCTGGTGCAACATTCGACTTGGATAGTACAGTTGACCAAGCTTGGACAGTAAGCTTCAAACGTGTAGCACTTGACTTTAATCCAGACAATGCACACGAACCAGGAACACCAATCTATCCTAACCAACCAAATGGTCCAAAATGGCCAGCTAAGGATGCTTACCTTAAAGATGTGACATACACTGTTCACTATGCAAGCAAAGATAGCAATGCTAAATTGCCAGCAGACAGTGTTCAAAAAGCACAATGGAAACGTTCATTGACTCTTGACTCTGTAACAGGTGACATTCTTACAGCAGGTGAATGGAAGGCAGATAAGACTAAGTTTGACCTCGTCATCACACCATTGGTTAACGGTTATTTCGCTGATAAAGGTCGTGTGGCTTCTCAAGATGTGACTATGGACAGCAAGGTTGAGACTGTCACTTACACTAAATTTGGTAAGATTATTGCCGTTGACGAAAAAGGTAATCCAATCCCAGGTGTTGAAGCAGTTACTTACACAAATGATCCTAACGATCCAACTAAGGCTGCTATGACCCTTGTTCCTGAAGTGAAAGGTTACAAGGCTGATAAGACTGGTGTGACACCAAGCAACCCAGGTGAAGATACAAAGGTTGTTTACAAGGTGGTTAATGCAGAACCTGCTAAACCAGCAGTTAACAAAGAAGTTGGTACTATCGTCGTTATCTACCGTGATGAGTATGGTAACCAAATCAAGATGCCACTTGTAATCACTAACTCTGTTGGTTCAGAGGTTGATGTTCACGGTGACCGTTATATCTACCGTAACGGTGTGAAATACGAATTGATTCGTCAAGAAGGTAAATCTACAGACAAGATGACAGAAGGTCAAACAGTCGTGACTTACATCTACCGTAAAGTCGAAGATGGCTCAACACCATCAAACGGTAATGGCGGACAATCTGGAAACTCAACATCTAAAGCTGTCAAAGCAACTTCAAACGGATCTAAGGGGTCTAAAGGTTCTGGATCTGGTTCAGCGGCTGATGGCGCATCAGATGGTAAAGGTTCAGATAAGAAGAAATCTGGAAACAAAGATGGTAAGAAGGCAGATGGTTCTGATAAAGCTAAAGAAGGCGACGAACAATTGCCAGTAACAGGTGAGACAGATAACAACCTCGCAGCAATGGGTGTTGTTGTTATGGGACTCATGTCAGGACTTGCGGCTATGAATCGTCGTAAAAACCAAGACTAAGATTTCCACACCTTATCTCTCATAAATTCTAAAAATAAAATCTCTCTCGAGTGAATTGCTCGGGAGAGATTTTTTGGTCTTTGTAGATAAAAAGCAGGAAAGCTTTCGAAGTTTGTGAATCTTTTAAGCAGTATTCAGCTTGATAAGGTACAATAGAGTAAGACAAAACGAATGAGGAGACTGTCATGAAGTTTTTACATACGTCAGATTGGCATGTGGGGCGAACCCTCAATGGCTGGTCTTTGCTGGAGGAGCAGGAGTGGGCCTTCCAACAGATAGTGGATTTGGCAATTCGTGAACAGGTGGATGGGGTCATCATTGCTGGGGATCTCTATGACCGTGCGGTGCCGCCTGTGGATGCGATTAAACTTTTTAATAAGACTTTGGCACGTTTGGTCTTAGAGGAGCAGATTCCTGTCTATGCCATCAGTGGCAATCACGATGGGGCTGAACGCTTGCATTTTGGGCGAGACTTTTTTCAACCTCAGGGTCTTCATTTAAGCACACGTTTGGAGGAGGCCTTTGAGCCGATTGAGTTGGAGGATTGTCAGATTTTTCTTCTTCCCTTTATCGATCCTATTGATGCTCGGATTTATTATAAGGATGATGGGGATAAAGAGATTCAGGGGATTGGTGATGCCTTGGCCTACATTCTTGAGGATATGGAAAAAGCCTTTGATCCTGACAAGGCCCATGTCTTGGTGACGCATTTTGCGGTTTCTAAGAAAGATGACCAAGATGGTCAAAGTCTTCGAGAACTGATGCTGTCTGAAACCAGCAATACGGTGGGTGGTCTTACCAATGTGACCAGTGACCTTTTCAAGGCTTTCGATTATGTGGCTTTGGGGCATATCCATACCCGCTTTGCCAGTCCGACCAAGCGCGTGCAATATTCAGGCAGTCCAGTCGCCTTTAATGTTAAAGAAGCCAAACGTAAGGAAGAAAAGGGTGTTTATATTCTTGAATTGGATGCGACTGGTAACTTGTCTCAGACCTTCCATTCTTTAGAGGTCAGACGGCCGATTTTGACCTTGCAGGCGCCTTTTGAAACCTTGATGTCACCTGAATTTTATAAGGAACAGCCTTGTCAAAAGGCTTGGTTTGCCTTTGATATTCAACTGTCCAGTCGTAAGGAATTAGAGGGTATCAATGTGCGTGCCCGTCTGGAAGAAATTTATGGGACAGATATTGTAGAAATCACTTTCAGTCGTTTGGGTGATGTCAGGGAAGAAAGCCTGACCGTCGATCAGCACTTAAAAGATTTGGAAATGCAGTCGCCGCAGGAAATTGTCTCTGATTTTTACCAGACAGTGACTGGGGGCGAGGTCTTGTCTGAGAGACAAAAGGCCCTTGTGGAAAGTATTTTTGAGGAGATTGGAAGGAGCCGACAATGAGACCAGTTCAGTTAGAATTGACCAATTTTGGACCTTATCGTAAGGAAGTCATCAATTTCACCCAGTTTGACCATGCTCCCCTCTTTTTGATTGGTGGTGACACAGGGGCTGGTAAGAGTACTCTCTTTGACGCTATGACAGTGGCCTTGTTTGCGACGACCAGTGGTGATCGTAATGTTGAGGAGATGCGGTCGACCTTTGCTGGTCCAGAGGATGATTTGACCAAGGTGACTTTTTACTTTCAACAGGGCAACCACCTTTATCGCATTGAGCGAGTTCTCCAGCAGGAGAGGGCCAAGCGGGGTGGTGGTACGACCATACAAAAAGCAACGGCTTCCTTAGTCATTGTGGATAAGATTGGTGGTCAGGAAATTGAAAAGCTTGGGGATAAAATCAAGGAAGTGAGTGACCAGATTGAGCAGATTTTGGGTCTCAATGCCGAGCAGTTCAAACAGATTATCCTCCTTCCGCAAAATGATTTCAGCCGTTTCTTGAAAGAAGATTCCAAGACCAAGACTCAAATTTTGAAGAAAATCTTTGGAACAGGTATTTTTGACCGTTTTCAAAAGAGCTTGGAAGAGCGTCTTCGTCAGAGCAACAAGGATATGGAGAAGCGCCAGGCTCAGTTAGATGGCCATTTTGCCAGTCAGGTTTGGTCTGAGGAAGAATTAGCTGTTTTGGCCCAAACACCAGCTTCTGAAAAATTAGCACGCCTCGAAGAACTTTTGGCACAACGTCAAGAAAATCTTGAAGAGCAGAAAAGCATTTTGAAGGATGCCCATGAGGATTTGGCTAAGCTGCAAAAGAGCTTACAAACTGCACAAGATGTAGCAAAGATTTTCCAAGAATTGGAGCAAGCCAAGGAGCGTTACCGTCTAGAAATTGAGGAAGGGGCTCAGGGACAAGCAGAGGCGAAATCGCATCTGGAGGAATTGCAGTTCGCCCAAGGGCTGCAGGAAACCATCAGCAGCTTGAAGCAGTATCAGAAGCAGTTGTTGCAAGTAGAGCAAGACCTTGAAATTGCTCAGGAGGCGCTAAGTGCTCAGGAGCAGGCTTTTGAGGAAGTCAAGGCTCAAAAAGAGACGCTTGCAACTCAATCTGAGGATTTTCTTCAAAAAGAAGGGAAACTGGAAGCGTGGAAAGAGGCTATTATCTATGCCCAGAGTCTTGCCCAAGAGCAGGAGAAAATCAAACAGTCGAGTGCTAACTACAAGAGGTTAGAAGAAACCTATCAGCGGGCTTCGAAAGAGATTGAGCTCCTTTCCCAGTCCTTGTCAGATTTGGAGGCCAATCGTCTTGGTTTAGAGAGTTTGCATGAGGCTGAAAAACTCCTCCAGTCTGTGGGCTACAGTGTGGATAAGCAGCTGGCTCAGGATCTTAAAGAAATAGAGGGCTTGAATCAGGAGTTGGCAAAGACGGAAAAGCGTCATCAAACCTTATCTTTGGATAGTGATCAAGCTCAAGAAATTCTCAAAAGATTGGAAGAGAAGTTAAGAACGACTTTGGCTTCACGACGTCAGCTCATGATTGCCCAGCTGCAGGCAGAATTAGAGGATGGACAGCCCTGTATGGTCTGTGGTTCCTTGGATCATCCTAAGGTCGATGGGACACAGGCTGATGAAGCGGCCTTGAAGGATCTCATGAATCAGGTGGAGGAACTTCAAGCTCAAAAAGAAAAGCAAGTTGCTGCCTTGTCAAGCCGTCAGGCTACCTTGAGTGAAGTTGAGACTAAGCGCCAAGATCTGCTTGACCAAGTGGCTAAAGTTAAGCTGACTCTTGAAAAACACTATCAAGAACTGGAAGAGCAAGTTAAGGGACAGTTTGATTTTGACTTTTCAGAAGACTACGAGTCTGACTGTGGACAAGCCTTGTTGAGTGCTGTTGAGAAGCATTATCAAGAACTCCAAAAACGCTATGAGAAGGAAGAGGCAGACCGTGTCCATTATCAAGAGGAGTTAGGGCAAGCTCAGGAAAAAGCGACAGATTTGGCTAAGAGCTATCAAGAGGCCAAGGCAGCTCTTGACCAAGCTAAGGAGCGCTTAAAAGATTTGCAGGAAGCTCATCCGGAACTGGAGTCTGTAGAGGTTTATCAAGAACGAATTTCCTTTGCGAAGCAGGAGTTGGACCTCTATAATAAGCTAGTCAAGGAAAATGGTGAGGCCTACAACCAACTTCGTGCCGACATTCAAGGGATTAAGGGGCAACTTGAGAGCTTGACCAAGTCTAAAGAAAAGACCAGCCAAGAAACGAAGCGTCTATCGGCTGAATTAAATCAAAGTCTTAAGGCTGAAGGGGCGCTCACCAATAACCTAGAACAAATCCAGCTTTGGCTGCTTGAGGTGAACAAGCAGGCTATTCCTAAGCTTCAGGCCCAATTGACAAGTTACCAAACCCTTAAACAAGAATTGCAGGCGCAGATTAGTAAGAGCCAAGCGCTTCTCCAAAATCAAGAAAAAACAGATCTGCTCTCTTTAACACAAGAGGTCCAAACTAGTCAGGAAAGTTACGATACGCAATTAGCTCAGGTCTCTGTCCTGGAGAAGGGACTTAAGGATGCGACGGCTACCTACCAAGCGGCTAAAACTCTTCAAGACAGCAACCAAGAGGCCTTTAAGGCTCATCAAGAACTCAGTGATTTGGTTAAGGTGGTTAAGGGAGAAAATACTGCTCTGACTGGTCGTCTCAATCTTGAGGTCTACGTTATCCGTCAGTATTTCCAACAAATCTTAGACTATGCCAATGCCAACTACATCGGTCTCTTAACGGATAATCGCTATTCCTTTGTCTTGAGCGAGGAAGGACGCAGGGCGCGTGATCACTTTGGTTTGGATATCAACGTCTATGACCAGTTGACAGGTAGTGAACGCTCCGTTAAATCCTTGTCTGGTGGTGAAACCTTTATCGCTGCACTGGCCATTGCTCTATCCCTCTCAGAAGTCGTGCAAAATACCAGCAAGGGTGCCGTTGTTGAAGCCCTCTTCATCGACGAAGGTTTCGGTTCGCTAGATAAAGAGGCTCTCACTAAGGCCATTGCGGTCCTAGAACAAATTGGCGAAAACCGTATGGTCGGTGTCATCAGCCACGTGGACGACATGAAAGAAGGTATCGCCCAGCAATTAGCTATCATCAAGTCGCATGATGGTAGTAGCCGTATTAAAATTGTGGATAAGGGGTAGGAAGAGTCGAGAGTTTAAGAGACCTCACTCAAAATCCTTTAACCTTTCTAAGAGATAGTTCTTCGTCGGGGCTATCTCTTTTTCTATCCTTTATTTTGAAGCTTTTTAACTGTCAGTTTTTTCTGAAAATAAAAGGAAATTAGTTTGAAAAAAACCTCTCATAAAAAAGCTAATCTATTAGAAAATTAAGTGATACTATGGTATAATTTAATATGGTTAAGTCTCGATAAAAGCAAGGAAAAAGTGTATAGAGTGTGTTTTAGGTCCCTATCTCTTGCGACCTAAAAGTTGTTATTAAACTCTTAGACTGTTTCTGGAAAGCTTATGTCGATTTGAGACAGGAAAAGAAAAAATTATACTAGCTAGAAAAAAATAAGAAATAAAAAATGACAGAAAAAATTTCCGTAATTATTCCCGTTTACAATGTGGAAAATCAACTCCAGACCTGTCTAGACAGTGTCTTGGGGCAGACCTATCAAAATCTTGAAATTATCCTCATCAATTATGGCTCAATAGATAAGAGTGACGCCATTTGTCGTAGCTATGCTGCTAGGGATTCTCGCATTCTCTATTTCAAAAAGGATAATGGAGGGCTTTCAGATGCTCGCCATATTGGTATTCGTCAGGCTAAGGGAGCTTACGTTACCTACGTGGATGCTGAGGATTGGGTAGAACCAACCTATCTAGAGGAGCTTTATAAGGCGCTCCAAGCTCACAAGGCAGATATCGCAGTAGCCAATTACAGTGTTTATAAGGAATCGGAAGATCGCTTTTATTTTTATATCAAGGATGAAGATTATTACGAGCAGGTGTATTCACCCGCTCAGATTATTGATGGGCTCTTTGAAGAAACCAATAACATCAACATCGCTCTGATTTCTGCGACAGGTAAACTCTACAAACGTTCCTTGTTTAATGACTTGCTTTTTCCAAAAGAGCATGCAGGAGAGGATGGCTTTTTCAACCTTAAGGCTTACCTCATGAGTGAGCGTACGGTTTATCTCAACAAGGGCCTTTATGTATACCGTGAGAGTCCAGAGATGCCATCAGCGACTTGGATGCAAGACTGGATGATGACCTTGGTTTATGCCATGGAGGAGCGCTTGGCTATTGTTGCTAGCCATGGTTTCCCTCTGGAAAAATACATGGTTACCTACCGTCAGATGCTAGAGGCTTGCCTGAAAAATGTAGAGGAGCAAGGTCTCACAGATTCTGATGCCTACCGCTCCATTCAGGAGAAATTTCAGGTCTTGAGTTTGGCTCCTCAACGTTATGAGACTAAGAAGCGTGCCATTGTTCTAGCAGCCAACTATGCCTATGTTGACCAAGTGCTTACGACCATCAAATCTATCGTTTTCCATCATCGCAACATTCGTTTTTACTTGATTAACGATGATTTTTCTCAAGAGTGGTTTAGAGGACTTAACCGTCATCTGGCTGCCTTTGGTAGTGAAGTAATTAACTGTCGTGTGGATAGTGGTCAGATTAAGCAATACAAGACCAATAGTAATTATGCTAGCTATCTTCGCTATTTTGTGGCGGACTTTGTGTCTGAGGAACGAGCTCTCTATTTGGATAGTGACATGGTGGTTACAGGTTCTCTAGAAGATCTCTTTACCCTTGATTTAAAAGGTCGCCCTTTGGCTGCTGTGCGTGATTATGCCATTCAGGTTCAAGACCGTCAGGCAATGTTTGATGCAGGTTTCATGGTGATTGATACAGCTTACTGGAAACAGTACAATATGAGACGCCACTTGATTGACATGACCAGCGAATGGCATGATAAGGTTCCGTTTGCGGAGCAGTCCATTCTAAATATGGTCTTCCGTAACAACTGGTTGCCTTTGTCTTTTGATAACAATTATGCGGTTACCAAGTCTAGTCTAGCCGGCTTCCATTTGCCAAATGGTCAAGACTATCCTAAGGTTCTGCATTATGCCTCACACCGTAAGCCTTGGTTGCCTTTAGCCTGCCAAGCCTATCGTGAGGTCTGGTGGTTCTATGCTCAAATGGATTGGTCAGGGGTCGCTGAAAATGCTGCCTTATCACCACTTTCAGAGGATATGATTTATCCTAAGGGCCGTCCATTTACTTGTTTGGTCTACACCAACATTTCAGAAATTCCGCATTTGACGGATCTTATCTCGGCTCTTCCTAAGGTACAGTTTAAAATTGCTTCTCGCCAGCATGTGACAGATAAACTGGCCCAATTGATTACCTATCCAAATGTGACGGTTTACTCAGCCATTGCGGGCTTAAACGGGCTAGATTTGGAATTGGTGCGGACTAGCGACTTGCTTTTGGATATCAATCCAGGAAGAAAGGTAGTGGAGATTCTTGATGCCTTTAGGTTTGAAAATAAACCGATTTTAGGGTTTGAGGACCTCAAGTCAACCAAGCATAACCAACAAACTTACTCAAGAGATCGTTGGAAAGAGATGGCTGAGACCATTCGCCAAATGCGCAAGAAGAGTCTGTAATCCTTTGCTTGGATAAGTAGGCTGAAATGGCGTCTCTGTCTCGTTTCAATCGAAATAACATCAGCCTGTCTATGGGCAGGAAATAGGAGTAATAGTGAAAAAAATTAGTCAATCGATAATCACCAAACGTGTCTTATGGACCCTCTTTTTCCTCTTTATTTATTGTTTGGGAAATCAATTGGTTCTACCGTTTGTGGATTTGAAAAATGCAAATATCTTTGGGGTAGCCATAGGTTCCTTGGCTTTCTCTAGTGCCATGATGGGGGGAAACCTCAGGTCCATGTCTCTATTTTCAGTGGGCTTGTCGCCCTGGATGTCGGCCATGATTCTCTGGCAGATGTTTTCTTTCTCTAAGAAAATGGGCTTGAAAAATCTTCCCATTGAGATTCAGGACCGTAGACGCATGTATTTGGCCCTAGGGATTGCCATTGTTCAATCTTTGGCAGTATCCTTGAATTTACCTATCGTTTCAGGGGTTAATGCTAGTCTCGCTATTTTCATGAATACCATTTTATTAATTGCCGGGACCTTCTTCTTGGTTTGGCTATCAGACCTCAACTCCCTCTTTGGGATTGGGGGCTCTATTGTCATCTTGATGGCAAGTATGATGGCCAATCTGCCCTATCAAATCATGGATAGTATTGAAAAATTAGGTATTGGTTGGGATGTCTTGCTTCCTCTGATTCTATTCAGTTTGGTCTTCCTCTATATTTCAGGGGTTGTGCAGAGGGCTAGATACCGTATCTCAATCAATAAAATCAATATTCATAACCGCTTTAAACAGTATTCTTACTTGGATATTATGTTGAATCCAGCCGGAGGGATGCCTTTCATGTATGCCATGTCGCTGGTTAGTATTCCGCAGTATGTCTTTATGCTGATTCAATTTATCCATCCTGAAAGCAAGTGGACCAGTGGTGCCATCAAGGCTTTGACAGTCGGTCAACCTCTTTGGTTGGTTGTTTATCTGATCATGCTCTTCGTTTTAGGGTTAGCCTTTGCCTTCGTTAATGTCTCTGGTGAGCAAATCTCTGAGCGAATGCGCAAGTCAGGTGAGTATATCTACGGTGTTTATCCAGGCCAAGAAACTAGTGACTATATCAACCATTTGGTGCTTAGACTTGGTTTTATCGGTGCCCTTTATATGCTCTTTATGGCGGGTGCTCCAATGCTGATTATCTTGGTCAATCCAGATTACCTACAACTGAGTATGATTCCTGGGACATTCTTGATTTTTAGCGGTATGATTTACAATGTTAACGAGGAAATGAAAGCCTTGAAGCTAAACACTTCCTACACCCCACTTTTTGAAAATGTATAAACTCTCACCCCTCGTGGGGTTGAGAGGCAGGCTGGTGATGTGTGATCGGTCTGCCCCTCAATCTCAAGTATTGTGATGAAAAGACAATGAAGGAGAACTCATGTATTATTTTATTCCAGCTTGGTATGGACAGACGGATGAATTTTGGAAGACGGTCATTGATCCTTGGTACCGTATCCGCCAAAAAATTGAATTTGATGACAGCTTGCACCAAGTTCGTATTTTTCAGGATGAGGACTTAGCCCCTCAGCTTTTGCTTTTGGCCTACCAACCACATTTGCGCTATTTCTTGCATCGTCATGATGTCTTGGAAGTTGGCTATACAGCTATTTTTGACTTGATTCAGGGTATCACTGATGAAGATATGAAAAATCTTCAGGTGACAGATTTGGAATGGCCAGAAGGGTCTACCTTTGTTTACACACCATTTGCTATCGTGGTGCAATGCCAACACAAGCGTTATGCCGAGGTTGAATTTGGATCAGAGGGTTTTATTGGCATGATTCGCTACTTTAAGGATGAGCAAATCATTCGTGAAGATGTCTACGATGACCGCGGTTTTATCTCAAGCAGTCTTTATTATGAAGGTGGACAACCAAGCTATCGAAACTATCTTAATGCCAAGGGAGTCTGGCAACTCTGTCATTTCTTTGATGGCCGTGGAATTGTAGCCAACCCTCGTACGGAAGGTCGTTTTAATAAGAGTTACTACGGTGATCTTTCAGAAGTTATCTGGGAATTTTTGACTAAATTCTTGGACGAAAAGGTAGAAGCAGAGGACCGTTTTGTTATTGCCTCAGATCTACGCCATAACAAGCACCTCTTTAAACATTTGCCAGCAGACAACACTAAGATTTTGACTTGGTTCGCAGAACGTAATCAGGACGATAGTATTGACACCTATGCAGCCTTTCTGCCGCAAGTGGACTTGTTGATTGCTGACCGTTACGATTACTTGGAGCAGCTTCAGGTTGCCTATCCAGAAGAGGCTAAGAAACTCAAACACATGGCCTCCTTCGATACCCGTTTGGCTTTGGGAACCAGTCAACGTGTCAAAGAGTCTAAGATTTTTTATCAGGTTGACTTTGACCAGTTGGATTTAGAGGCTATTTATCAGGTCTTGGCTTTTGTGGCTAAGTATCCTAAGACACAGGTTGAGTTTGGAGCATTTAATGCCAATCCAGAGCAACTTGGTAGCCTGCAAAATCAAGTGGAAAAAATAATTGAAGAACGATTGAGTTCAGATGCCTTTGAAGAGGTTGTCGAAAGTAGTGGTGCAGAAAATAAATTGGAAGAAAATAATGAAATCGTCAGCCGATTTTCTTTCCAAGACCTGCGTGACGAGACTGCCCTTATCAAGGCCCTTCAGTTTACACGACTTATTGTCGACTTAAGCAAGGAACCTAATCGTTATACACAGATTGCTGGAATCAGTGCTGGTATTCCACAAATTAACCGTGTGGCGTCTGAGTATGTGACCCACCAAGAGAATGGTTATATCTTGAAGCACTTGTCTGATTTTGAAAAAGGGGCTTACTACTATTTGGGACAGTTGAACAACTGGAACCGTTCCCTTATCTACTCTATTGAGAAAATTAAGGAAAATACAGGAGACCGTTTGGTGCAAAAATGGGAAAAATGGTTGAAGGAGGAGCAGAATGACCAAGGATAATCGCCTGAAAATACTACAAGTTGGATCATCCAACTGGTCAGAAAATCAGGAAATTCCTGAAAATATGAAATGGTACTATTGCAATCTTGGTCAGTTTGAGACCTTGCAAGAAACCATCGAAGAAGACGAAATCAAGGCTTTCACAGCGGTTATTGTGGACAGTCTTGCAGGTCTTGAGGAATTGATGGCTATTAAAGAGTATTTGATTCCTCACACTATTTTCTTTGATCAAACGATTGAAGTGCCAGATGAGAGCCTTCTTCAGTTTCTGAAGGAAATTTGCGCTGTCCCAACGGATTTTTCAAATCATGGTCAGTTGCTCTTTACCCTTTCCAAAGCGCTCTTTTCAGGGCAATACGGGGATAAGATGTTTCCATTCACTACCCAAGTTAACCCAAATTTCAGTGGTGAAGTGACCTATCATGGTTTTGAAAATGTCATTTTAAAGGGCGACTATGGTCAAGAATTTAGTCCTGTCTTGGACTGGACCTATAATGTCAGAGCCAGCAAGGAAAACCCAATTGAGCTTTGGTTGGAGTTTGAAAAAGATGCTACCTGTGAGTGTCGCTTGATTCTCAATCTTCTGCCTGAAGGTTCGGTAGCAGGCATTTTCAAGACCTACATCGTTTCAGAAGAAGAAATGCGCAAAGGAGCCATTGTTCTTGATGAGGATAGAACCTTCCTTTTGTCAGCTAGTCTTGAAATGAAGGGCAAAGGTCAGATTACTATCGGTGGGCTCCACCAACGTTTGACGCGTTTTCAATTTGGGAAGTTTGTCCTTGGCGGTGGTATTCTCCACGATAGCAAACGTCAGGAAATCAACTATTTCTTCTATCCTGGAGACTTCAAGCCACCTTTGTCTGTTTACTTCTCAGGTTTCCGTCCTGCCGAAGGTTTCGAAGGTTTCGGGATGATGAAGGCTATGGGAACTCCCTTCTTGCTCTTTTCAGATCCTCGCCTCCAGGGTGGAGCCTTTTACATGGGAACTGAAGAGCTTGAAAATAGTATCAAGGATACCATCCAACATTACTTGGACTACCTAGGTTTTGACAATAGTCAGCTCATCCTTTCTGGGATGTCCATGGGAACCTTCCCATCTATGTACTATGGTGCGGACTTTGAACCTCATGCGATCATCATGTCTAAACCTCTAGCTAATGTCGGTACTATCGGTAATCGTGCCAGACTCTTGGCGCCAGAGGTCTTTCCAACAGGAATTGATGTCTTGCATTTGCAGACAGGACGTTTGGATAATGATGGTGTTGAGGCTCTTAATCAGAAGTTCTGGAATAAGTTTGAAAAAGCAGATTTTTCAAACACGACTTTTGGTCTTTCTTACATGAAAGACGAGGATATGGATCCAACGGCCTATGAGGATATTACCAAGTCCCTCTATTATTCAGGAGCTAAGATTCTCAGTAAGGGAACGTCAGGTCGACACAACGATGATTCATATACGGCGACAACTTGGTTTGTCAATTTTTACCGTATGATTTTAGAAAATGATTTTGGAAGGAAGGAGTAAGAATGTTCAGAAACAAGAAATCAGAAATCTTGTGGGGCTTAAACCACAAAGCCTACATGTATGGCTCAAAAATTGTTAAACGCCAAGATGGTTCTGTGCAATTTTACAATCCTTTGGTGCCATCAGGAACGGAAATCCAGTCTTGGATGGCCATCCAAAACTATCAAGCTGGTCGTACCCAGCCTGCCCTCCCACTTTTGAAAAAGGGGCACAGTTATGATTTGACGGCCAATCTCGAAGCTGTCCCAACAGGCTCAGTCTTTTTGAAAGTCAGCTTTTTGGACCGTTATGACAATGAAATCAAACAGCTCATTGAAAAAAGTACCCACATGAACTTTGTTTACCCTCATGAGGCCTATACCTACCGTATTTCCCTCTTGAGTGCTGGGGTCAAAGAGCTGGATTTCTACAACTTAAAACTGGAAGAAACAGGAGAAGAACATGTTTAAACAACTGAATCCTATTCTCCCTGTTAAGGAGATACTCAAGGAAATTAACAGCCTAGCCGATGAAATGGCTGGTTTGAGCAACCTTGAGTTGAAAAATAAAACGCAGGAATTTAAGGAGCGTTTGGCTCAAGGAGAGAGCTTGGACGACCTACTGCCTGAAGCCTTTGCGGTGGTTCGTGAAGCGGATAAGCGCGTGCTAGGTATGTTCCCTTATGATGTTCAGGTCATGGGAGGCATTGTCATGCACCAAGGCCATATCGCTGAGATGAATACCGGTGAGGGTAAGACCTTGACGGCTACCATGCCAGTTTACCTTAATGCCTTGTCAGGTGAAGGGGCCATTCTGGTTACGACCAATGAATACTTGGCAATCCGTGACGCCGAAGAAATGGGGCAGGTCTACGAGTTCCTAGGTTTGACGATTGGTGTTCCCTGTGTGGAAGGCAGCAATGAGATGGAACCGGCAGAAAAGCGTGCTATCTATCAATCAGACATCGTTTACACGACCAATTCTAGCTTAGGCTTTGACTATTTGATTGATAACCTTGCTTCTAACCAAGACGGGAAATACATGCGTCCCTTTAACTATGCTATCGTCGATGAGGTGGATTCTGTCCTCCTTGACAGTGCACAGACGCCTTTGATTATCTCTGGTGCGCCCCGTGTTCAGTCTAACTATTATGGGATGATGGATACGCTTATGACCACCTTGGTTGAGGGTGAGGACTATATCTTCAAAGAGGAAAAAGGGGAAGTCTGGTTGACTACTAAAGGGGCTAAGGCTGCTGAAAATTACCTTGGTATCGGAAACCTCTACGATGAGGAAAACAGTACCTTTGCCCGTCACCTGCTCTTTTCACTTCGTGCCCACTTGCTCTATAAAAAGGATAAGGACTACATCATTCGTGATGGCAAGAAGGGGCCTGAAGTGGTACTTCTTGATAAATCGACAGGTCGTCTCTTGGAATTGACCAAGCTCCAAGGTGGACTCCACCAAGCCATCGAAGCCAAGGAATTAGTGGCCTTGTCACAAGAAACCAGAGCCATGGCTTCAATCACCTACCAAAGTCTCTTTAAAAAATTCAAGAAAATTTCAGGGATGACTGGTACGGGTAAGGTTGCGGAGAAAGAATTTCTCGACACTTATGGTATGAAGGTTATTCAAATCCCAACCAACCGTAAGAAACAACGTATCGACTACCCAGATAAGATTTATGCGACCCTACCAGAGAAGGTCTTTGCTTCTTTGGAGTATGTTAAGCATTATCATGAAAAAGGCAATCCAATCTTGATTTTCGTTGGTTCGGTGGAAATGTCAGAGCTTTATTCTTCTTTGCTTTTGCGTGAAGGAATTGCTCATAACCTCCTAAATGCCAACAATGCACCACGTGAGGCTGAGATGATTGCTGAGTCAGGACAAATGGGCGCCGTGACGGTTGCGACCTCAATGGCTGGACGTGGAACAGATATCAAGCTCGGTAAGGGTGTGGCTGAACTCGGTGGTTTGGTCGTTATCGGTACCGAACGTATGGAAAGTCAGCGTATTGACCTACAAATTCGTGGCCGTTCTGGACGTCAGGGTGACCCTGGTATGTCTAAATTCTTTGTCTCACTTGAAGATGACGTGATTAAAAAATACGGTCCATCTTGGGTTCACCGTACTTACAAAGAATACGCCATTAGTGATCACATCGAGCCTAAAGAATTGACAGGCCGTAAGTATCGTAAATTGGTTGAAAAAGCCCAAGAAGCCAGTGAAAGTTCTGGTCGTACCTCACGTCGTCAGACTCTTGAATTTGCAGAAAGTATGAACATCCAACGTGAGATGATCTACGCGCAACGTGACCGCCTCATCTATCACAATCAAGGCTTGGACACTGTTATCGACGAGGTTCTTGATGACTTTATCGACCAGGCTATGGCTGAGGAAGATTTCTCAAAAGCGGAAAATCTTTACCACTTTATCTTGCGTAATATCAGCTTCCGCATCAATGAAATTCCTAAGGATTTGGACCTCAACAATCGTGAGGAAGTCTTGGAACTCATCTACCAGTTTGCCTATCGTGAACTTGATGCTAAGAAGCAGGAGTTGAAAACCAAGGAACTTAACGAGTATTTCCAACGCCTATCCATGCTTAAGGCTGTGGATGACAACTGGGTGGAGCAGGTAGACTATCTACAACAACTCCAAATGGCTATTGGTAGCCAACAACTCAGTCAAAAGAACCCGATTGTTGAATATTACCAAGAGGCTTACAAGGGCTTTGAAGCCATGAAACGTCAAATCAGAAAGGATATGGTTCGTAATCTTCTCCTTAGTCAGGTGCAAGTCACTAAAAAAGGAGATATCATCAGCCATTTCCCATAAAATAAGGAAATTATGACAGTATATAACATTAATTTAGGCATAGGTTGGGCCAGCAGTGGTGTCGAATATGCCCAGGCCTATCGTGCCAAGATTTTCAGGGAAATGGGACAAGAGGCAAAATTTGTCTTTATGGATCTCATTCTTGGAGATAATATCGAGCATATGACGAGCAAGATTGGTTTTGCAGACGACGAAATCATCTGGCTCCATAGCTATTTTACAGATGTTAAGATTGCACCATCGACTATTAGCCTAGCAGAAATCGAGGCTATCTTACCTGCCGATCCTGAGCGCAAGGAAGTAGCTGGTCGCCTCATTCGTTATCATTATCCACAAGACAATATGGTGGTGGCATGTAACCTTCGTGCGGTTGACGAGGACGCTGTGGAAACCGTGAGCTACTTTGTCAATGACAAGCTTTTGCGCAAGGACTTTTACTCTTACACCCGTTATTGCAGTGAGTATTCTGCGCCTAAGGACAATCAAGCCAAGGTTTACCAACGTCGTTTTTATAACGAAGATGGGTCTACAGCCTATGACATGATTGTAGGAGACAATAATCAGGATATCTATCGTTTCCCTGATCAGGTTCTCTATGGTAAGCAAGAATTCCTTCGTTATTTCTTCAAACGTCTGGCCCTAACCAAGGATGATGTGGTCATTTTGGACCGTGAAACAGGTATTGGTCAGTTGGTCTTTGAAGAAGCGCAGGCTGCTCGCCTAGGCGTCGTTGTTCACGCTGAGCATTTTAGTGTCAATCAAACTGATGACAACTACATTCTCTGGAATAACTATTACGAGTACCAATTTACCAATGCGGACAAGGTTGATTTCTTTATCGTGGCGACTGATCGTCAGAAGGAAATCTTACAGGAACAATTCCGTCGCTACACCAACCATGATCCAAAGATTTACACCATTCCAGTGGGAAGTCTACCTGAATTGGTTGGACAAGACAAGCCACGTAAGCCATTCTCAATGATTACGGCCTCACGTTTGGCTCAGGAAAAACACATTGACTGGTTGGTGCGTGCGGTGGTTGAGGTTCATAAGACCCTGCCAGATATCACTTTTGATATCTACGGTAGTGGTAGTATGGATGCCAAGTTGCGTGAGATTATTGTCGAAGCACAAGCTGGCGGCTATATCCGACTCATGGGCCACGCTGACTTGACTGACATTTATAGCCAGTACGAGGTCTATCTGACCGCTTCAACCAGCGAAGGTTTTGGACTTACTCTCATGGAGGCAGTTGGCTCAGGTCTTCCGATGATTGGATTTGACGTTCCTTATGGGAATCAAACCTTTATTCAGGATGGGGTCAACGGTTATCTGCTCCCTGTCGCTGAAAATCACGTCGTGGATGTTATCACCAAGTCTTATAAGGATGCCATTGTCCGTCTCTACGAAGAAGGTAATATCGAGTCCATGCGTCAAAAATCTTATGACCTTGCCAAAGGCTTCTTGACTAGTCAAGTCAAGGCAGCTTGGAAACAGTTACTTGAGGAGGTACGCTCATGATATTCTTATGTGATTACTACAATCAAGCCAGTAAGGATTTGGCTTACTCTCTTCAGGCAGCAGGCTACGATGCCACAACAGTTGTCATCAATCCAGATGGCTTTCTCCCTCAAGGAGCTCTCTCTCCTTTCACCTACTATGTGGAAGCAGCAGAGGAAACAGGCAAACCACGCTTTTTCAACCAAGTCCCTGTGCCAGCCTTTTGGGAAATTTCAGGGAACAATCAGATGGCGCGTGTGTCTAACCTCACCGAAGAACGTGCCCGCATCACCTACCCAGAAGGTAGCAAGGCTCGTATCGTCAAAAGTGTCGAATGGTTGGACAAGTCAGGTAAGATTCGCCAAGTGGATCACTACAACAAGTACGGTTTCTGCTTTGCTAAGACCACTCATGATGAGAATGGTCAGGCACTCTTTACCAGCTACCAAACCAAAGAAGGCGACGAACGTATCTTGGAAAATCATCTCACCGGTGATATTCTCTTGACCCTACCAGGACAAGCCCTTCGTCGTTTCGCCAACCGTACCGAATTTATCAAAGCCTTCCTAGCTCAGGTCTTTGGTGATATCGACCACATTATCTTTAATAGCTTGGCGACACCTTTCATCGTCTCATGGACTATGGAAAATAAAGGTGCCACTGATGTTCTTGTTTGGCAGGAGCCGCTGGGTGATGTCCTTCCAGGTAATATGAATGGTATCTTGGAAGATAATTCAGCCAGAGCCAATGCCATCATCATTCCTGATAAGGCGACTTATGAAAAGGCTTTGACCTTTGCGCCAGAGGATAAACATCATAAAATCTTGTCTCTTGGCTATGCCTATGACTTCAAGGAAAATCATGGCAAACCTCGTAATGCCTTTATCGCAACCAATTCAGACCAAATCGAGCGTTTGGAAGCCTTGGTTGAGTCACTCCCTGATGTGACCTTCCAGATTGCAGCAGTCACTGAGATGTCACCAAGATTGCTTTCAATGATGCGTTATTCAAACGTTGTGCTCCATCCAAACGCTAGTCACAAGCAGTTGGACAAGCTCTATCAAGAGTCTGACCTCTACTTGGACATTAACCATCATAATGAATTGTATAAGGCGACACGAACTGCATTTGAACACCAATTGTTGATTTTGGCCTTTTCAGAAACAGCTCATGGACCTGTCTATACAGCGCCAGAGCATATCTATGTCAGTCAGAACTATCCAGCTATGGTTGCCAAGATTAAGCAGGTCCTAGGCAATGATCAAGCCATGCAAGAAGCCATGCAAGCTCAAAAAGCTCAAGCCAACACCCTGACTGCCTCTGAGTTGGCCGACCGCTTACAATCACTTTTAGGAGGAAATCATGTCTAAAAAAGATTTATTCTACGGTGACGTTGAAGGCCGTATGGAAGAACTCAAGCAAAAGCCTATCACAAAAGAAAAAGAAACCAGAGGAGAGAAGATTAACAAGAGCTTTTCAATCATGCTCGGACTTGTTATTATCATCGGTTTGATCTTCACCCTTATTGGTTTATTGAGGTAGTCTTATGATGTTAGTATTTATGGTTCTAGCAGTGATTCTTTCGGTTGCCCTTATCGTCCTAGTGACCATCCAACCGCGTCAAACGCAGATTCTTTCAACGGATGCTACTAGTAATATCGGTAAACCAAGTTATTGGGCTAGCCAACCGATTCGAAAAATGTTGACCTTGGCTATCAGCATAGCCCTCTTTATCCTCTTACTTATTTTTATGATTGTTTCTTATAAGTAGAGGACTTCCAACTATATAATAGAAAGAAGTATGTCATGCGCGTACATTTTACAAATTTATTTGGCCAGTCCTCACGTAGTGTAGCTTTGATTGCCCAAAATGATACCATGAAGATTGCCAAAGAGCTCGGTGCTAATGAACTAGGAATTTATTTCTATGATAGTAGCCAAGAGCCAGATGGAGAGCTTAATTCCCGCTTTGATGGGATTGTAGCAGGACTGAGTGTTGGAGACATCGTTTTCTTCCAGTCTCCATCATGGAATGGTAGTGAGTGGGATAGCCGATTACTCCGTAAATTCAAGGCTGTTAATGCTAAGACTGTTATGTTTATCCATGACGTTCCACCTCTCATGTTTGATAGTAACTACTATCTCATGTCTGCTTATATTGACATGTATAATCTCTGTGATGTCGTCGTGGTGCCTTCTGAAAAGATGCGTGATCGTTTGATTGAGGAAGGGTTAACAGTTGAGAAGGTTATCATCCAAAAACTTTGGGACTTACCTCACAGTCTTGACTTACACCAACCTAGTTTCCAGAAGAAGATGATTTTTGCTGGGAACCCAACCCGTTTCCCACACGTCCTAGACTGGAAACAAACAACACCTCTCCACGTCTACGCTGAGAAACAAGAGGGTAAGGATTATTCCAAAGTCCACCTCGAAGGCTGGCGAAATAAACATGAGCTTTTGCTAGAGCTATCTAAGGGAGGCTTTGGTCTGGTCTGGGGTAATTCAGAAAATCCAGAGGATGAGCCTGACTACTATAAGATGAACATCTCTTATAAACTCTCGACTTACTTAGCAGCTGGTTTACCAGTCGTAGTGCCTAGCTATCTCTCAAATGCAGACTATATTAAGGAACATGGTCTTGGCTTCGTTGTTTCAAGTCTGGAAGAAGCAGACCGTTGCGTTCAAGAATGTACTGAGGAGCAGTATGCACAGATGGTAGCTAACGCTCGCCACACAGCCTACCTCATCAGTAACGGTTATTTCACCAAGAAACTTTTCATCGATGCCATTATGGCCTTGAGTTAACAGATAAAGGATTATCGAAAGATAATCCTTTTTTGCTATAAATCTGAGCATATATCTTGACTTTTATGAAAATCACTCAAATCATTTTCACTTTAGACTTAAGGAGTTAAGAAAGACCTGTCTCTAATTAGGACTAATGTTAAAAAAACACCTGACAATCGACTTGTAAATGTAAAATATCAGCCCTGAATAATTGATTGTAATTGTTCGACAATTTACTACAAAACGAATTGTAGAAAAATTTAAAAGTAAAAACTCAGGTCTTTAAAAATAAGAAAACCTGCAGTAAATAGCGTAAAAACAAGTGTTTAAACCGTTTTAAATCTAAAATATAATCAATTATTGTTAAATAACAGAAAATTCAGAATTGCGAAAACCTTACATTTTTTAGAGAAAATGAGACAAAAAAGAACAATTTTTAGTCAACTTGTGTTATATTATAAAATGTAATTTCCAGATTAGGAAATGACTCATATTTTTAGGAGGTAAATATGTTTTTTAGACGTAACGAGGGAGAATTCCGTGAAACAGATCGCGTGACTCGCTTCAAACTTATCAAATCGGGTAAAAACTGGCTTCGTGCTGCAACATCTAACTTTGGACTTTTCAAAGTTGTTAAAGGTGGCGCAGACGCTCCGTCAGTAACAGTTCAAAATGTAGAAGAAAAATCTTCTCTTCTTTCAGGTACAGCCCTTCTTAAAGGGATTGCAGCAGCAGGTGCTGTGGCAGGTGGTGCAGTGGCAACTTACACTGCTCAAGCCGAAGAAACAACAGCACCAGCTTTGGAAAGCCAAGCAACTACAAACCATGACGTATTGGCAAACTCTGATGCAGCTGTATTGAGCGCTGCTCCAGTATCTGAAACATTAGCTTCAGAAGCTCCAGCGGTAGCATCAACAAGCCAAGAGTCTACAAGCTCTTCAGTTGACGCTCAAGCAAGCACAGATGCTTCAGTTTCAGTATCACAATCTGTATCAGCAGAATTGTCACAAGCTATCTCAGAATCTGTATCACTTAGCAAAGTGAACTCAACATCTGAAAGCCAATCACACACTGAAAGCAACAGTGGTTCAAACTCAGAATCATCTTCAGCTTCAGAATCAGCAACTTCAACAGCTGCAACTGCATCAGAAACAGCTACTCAAGAAGATGAAAAAACTATCTTGGATCAAAACGTTTCAGAAGCAGAATTGCTTGTAGGTATCGCTAAAGATTACCAAGCTAAGTTGACTGATACAGCTGCTAAAGCTGAAATCCAAACTGCTATCGCAACAGTTCAAGAAGAAGTTGCTAAATCAACAACATTGCTTGCTGCATCAGCAACAAACGCTGCTTACGCAGAACAACGTGAGCGCCTTGGTAACGCTGTTGACAACATGATGACTAAGATCACTGACAACGGCTTCACAGGTAACTCAGTAGTTAACGGTGTTGCTGCAGTGACAGCTCAGTTGGCACCAATCTCAACAAGCACTACTGGTAGTGTAGATACTAACCCAGTAATTTCAAATGCGAATGGTGCAACAATTGAAGATGCAGCCTTCAATGAAGCTGGATATGCTTTGGATCCAAACGCTGATCGCTTTACTTTCGGTGTATGGCAATTCCTTAAAACAGATCACGCTACAGGTGCTAAAACAAACTTTGATTACTACGCTACTCTATCAGTAGACCGCTCAGCAATCACTGGTAGCCTTTCAGCTAACCCAGATGTTTACTTGCGTATTGTGAAGAAATCTGATGGATCAGAAGTTTACACTCGTACACTCAAAGCTGGAGAAAGCAATATTTCTCTTCCAAGCTACATCACAAACAACAACTCTGATGTAACTAATACTTTGACATATGCAGCTGCTAACGGAACTAATCCAGGTAACGTAACCTTCTCATTGGTAAATGCTAACCTTGAGTATGAAACACTTCAAATCCGTGATACCAACTACCCAGGTAACCAAGGTGAAGATAAACAAAACGTTCAAACTTCTGTTCCTTATGCGAAAGCTGATCAAACAACTTACTATAAAGTCGTTGACAGCAGCAAGTACACAGAAGGACAAACATACAAACCAACTGGAAATGAAACAGTTCTTGCAAGCTACACGCAAACAGGTCTTGCAGGTCAACAATTCACAGCTTCAGGAAACCGTGATGTTGCTGGTTACAAACCGGTAGCTGCGACAACAGATACAACTCAAAAAACTTCAGGTATCCTTGGTAAAGGTGTTGTTGGACAAAAACTTGTCGAACTTCAAGGTGGAGCAAACCACTACTACGTGAAACGTATCTCTGAAATCGTGGATACAGATGGTTCAACTGTAACAAAATTCTATGCTCTTGATCCATCTCAAGTTAACAATTTTGCTACATCTGATATTGGTACTGAAGATGTATCTAAGTACACACTCATCTACACAAGTAAAGTGAACAAGGCCGGTGAAGAGTGGAAAGCTGATGAGACAAAAGTTACAAAAGTAAACAGCAAAAATGGTGACTACTATATTGAAGTCAACGAAACTGCTGGAAGCAAATCCCTCATTATCACTGGTTGGTCGTCTACTACTGAGACAGATACTTATAAACAAATGGATGGAACTCTACACACTTATCCACGTCCATTTAAAGGTGCCCCAAGTACTTCATTGACACCTGCTGGTGCTGGTAACAACAGTTACAACGTAATCGCTGGTAAAGTTCCAGAAATCCAAGCAGAAGGATCTGTTGCGAATGATCCAACAGCACCAAATGGTAAAGTATACTCTGATTTGAAGGGTTACTCATCATTCTCTAACAACTACTCAATTCCAACTGCGATTAAACCTTCAACTGATGTGAACTATTACTTCGTGAAGATGAATGATTCAGAGTCTGCTTCTCAATCACAATCATTCTCAAACTCTGCATCAGAATCAGAAGTTGTGTCTAACTCACAATCTGTTTCACAATCAGAAGTAGTATCTAACTCTAAATCACAATCAGAATCAGAAGTTGTATCTAATTCACAATCTGTGTCACAATCACAGGCTGTATCTAAGTCACAATCAGAATCAGAAGTTGTATCTAATTCACAATCTGTGTCACAATCACAGGCTGTATCTAAATCTCAATCAGAATCAGAAGTAGTATCTAAATCACAATCTGTATCACAATCACAGGCTGTGTCTAAGTCACAATCAGAATCAGAAGTAGTATCTAAATCACAGTCTGTATCACAATCAGCTTCTGCAAGTCTTTCACAATCAGCATCTGGTACACAATCAGAGTCTGCAAGTCAATCAGAATCTGTATCTGATACTACATCAGCATCTGCGTCAGAGTCAGCTTCTACATCAGCTCAAGAATCTGCATCAGCGTCTACATCTGAGTCAGCTTCAACATCAGCTCAAGAATCTGCATCAGCGTCTGCATCTGAGTCAGCTTCAACATCAGCTCAAGAATCTGCATCAGCTTCTGCATCAGAATCAGCAAGCACATCAGCTTCAGCATCTGCATCTGAGTCAGCGTCTGCATCAGAATCAGCAAGCACATCAGCTTCAGTATCTGCATCAGAATCAGCAAGCGCCTCTGAGTCAGTTTCAACTTCAGAATCTATCTCAGTTTCAGCTTCAATCTCTGAATCAATTTCAATCGTTACTAATAACTCAGAATCAGAATCAACTTCATCATCTGAGTCAGCATCTGCATCAGAATCAGCTTCATTGAGTGATTCAGTGTCAGCATCTGCATCAGAATCAGCAAGTGCCTCTGAGTCAGCATCTGCATCAGAATCAGCAAGCACATCAGCTTCAGTATCTGCATCAGAATCAGCTTCAGTGAGTGATTCAGTGTCAGCCTCTGCATCAGAATCAGCAAGTGCATCTGAGTCAGCATCTGCATCAGAATCAGCAAGCACATCAGCTTCAGTATCTGCATCAGAATCAGCAAGCGCATCTGAGTCAGCAAGCACATCAGCTTCAGTATCTGCATCAGAATCAGCAAGCTCTTCAGAATCAACTTCTGTATCTACATCAGTATCAGCTTCTGAATCATACTCAGCATCTGCTAGCCTTTCAGAATCTTCATCAACATCAACTTCAGTTTCAGAATCACTTTCAAGCTCTGAATCAACTTCAGCTTCAATTTCTCAATCAATGTCTGAAAGTGAAACTCCTAAAGTTGGTGAAGTAATCATCACTTACATCCGTGAGAATGATGGTAAAGAAATCCAAAAACCTCGTCAAGACACACCAAACTCACCATATGACACTCCATATAACACAACTGAGGAAGGTGAAAAACCTAACACAATCAAGACTCCAGATGGTAAGACATACAAGATCGTACCAAAAGGTGACTACCCAGTAGGTAAAGTTGACGGTGATGGACACCTTGAATCATCTGATCCAATTAAAGGTAAAGTTGATAAACCTAAATCAACAATCACTTACGTTTATAAAGAAGTGAAGGGTGACGTTTACGTTCACTATAAAGACACTGACGGTAACACAATTAAAGATGATGTCACTGATGAAAAAGATCAACCAGTTGATAAAGATTACGATACAGTAATTGACAACCGTCCAAAAGAAATCCAATACAATGGTAAGACATATGAATTGGTACCAGCAGGTAACTACCCAGTAGGTAAAGTTGACGAACAAGGTCACCTTGAGTCATCAGACGCTACAACAGGTAAAGTTATCGAAGGACGTAAAGATGTTACTTACATCTACAAACTCAAAGAACAACCAGCACAACCTAAGGGTAATGTTTACGTTCACTATGTAGATACTGATGGTAATACAATCAAAGCATCTGTAACAGATGAAAAAGATCAACCAGTAGGTAAAGACTACGATACAGTTGTAGATAACCGTCCAAAAGAAATCGAATTCGAAGGTAAGACATACGAATTGGTACCAGCAGGTAACTACAAAGTAGGTCAAGTCGACGAACAAGGTCACTGGACAGGTGATGACGCTACAACAGGTAAAGTTGTTGAAGGCGACAAGAACGTAACTTACGTCTACAAACTTAAAGAACAACCAGCACAACCTAAGGGTAATGTATATGTTCACTATGTAGACACTGAAGGTAAGACAATCAAAGCATCAGTAACAGATGAATTCGCACAACCAGTAGGTAAAGACTACGATACAGTTGTAGATAACCGTCCGAAAGAAATCGAATTCGAAGGTAAGACATACGAATTGGTACCAGCAGGTAACTACAAAGTAGGTCAAGTCGACGAACAAGGTCACTGGACAGGTGATGACGCTACAACAGGTAAAGTTATCGAAGGCGATAAGAATGTAACTTACGTTTACCAACTTAAAGAACAACCAGCACAACCTAAGGGTAATGTATATGTTCACTACGTAGACACTGAAGGTAACACAATCAAAGCATCTGTAACAGATGAAAAAGATCAACCAGTAGGTAAAGACTACGATACAGTTGTAGATAACCGTCCAAAAGAAATCGAATTCGAAGGTAAGACATACGAATTGGTACCAGCAGGTAACTACAAAGTAGGTCAAGTCGACGAACAAGGTCACTGGACAGGTGATGACGCTACAACAGGTAAAGTTATCGAAGGTGATAAGAACGTAACTTATGTTTACAAACTTAAAGAAGATCCAACGAAACCTAAAGAAGGTGACGTAATCATCACTTACGTAGACGAAAAAGGTAAAGAAATCAAGAAACCTCGTCAAGACACACCAAACTCACCATATGATACTCCATATAACACAACTGAGGAAGGTGAAAAACCTAAGACAATCAAGACTCCAGACGGTAAGACATACAAGATCGTACCGAAAGGTGACTATCCAGTAGGTAAAGTTGATGGCGATGGACACCTTGAATCATCTGACCCAACTAAAGGTAAAGTTGAAAAACCACGTTCAATCATCACTTACGTCTACAAAGAAGTGAAGGGTGACGTTTACGTTCACTATAAAGATACTGAAGGTAACACAATCAAGACTTCAGTTGTTGATGAAAAAGATCAACCAGTCGATAAAGACTACGATACAGTAGTAGATAATCGTCCTAAGACTATCACAACAACTGATGGTAAAGTCTACGAATTGGTACCAGCAGGTAACTACACTGTAGGTAAAGTTGATGGACAAGGTCACCTTGAGTCATCAGACGCTACAACAGGTAAAGTTATCGAAGGACGTAAAGATGTTACTTACATCTACAAACTTAAAGAACAACCAGCACAACCTAAGGGTAACGTTTACGTTCACTATGTAGATGAAAATGGTAACACTATCAAACAATCTGTAACAGATGAATTTGGTCAACCAGTAGGTAAAGATTACGATACAGTAATTGATAACCGTCCTAAGACAATTGTTACTGCTGATGGTAAAGTTTACGAATTGGTACCACAAGGTAACTACCCAGTAGGTTCTGTAGATGGTGATGGTCACTTGACAACAACTGACCCAGTAACTGGTAAAGTTATCGAAGGTGATAAGAACGTAACTTACGTTTACAAACTTGTCGATACAACTCCAGAAAAACCAGTAACACCAACTCCAGGTAAACCTGAACAACCAACTCCAGGTAAACCAGTTGATCCAGCTCCTAAAGCTCCAGCTAAAGCTACTCCAGTTAAACCTGCACAAGAAATGGCACAATTGCCAAACACTGGTGAAGAGTCTAACGTAGCAGCTACAGCAGCTCTTGGATTGCTTGCAACTGCATCTGGATTGGCTCTTGCGGCAAAACGCAAAAAAACTGAGGAATAATATTCCTTCGACTTACCCCTAAAACTTATGAGTGACTAGTCCTAATAAAAACTAACTACTCTTAAGTAAGAATAAGCCGATTAGCTTCGTTCTAAAAAAGACACATTCCGATATGGGATGTGTCTTTTTGTCGTGTTTGAAAATGAGAGAGGGTGTCTTAAATGTTAGTCTAAGTCTCATTTAGACTTAGTATTAGAGAGTAAAGGCTTAGTTTAGTAAGCTAAAATCTTAGATGTGGAAGAAGTAGACTTTGAATTTTAAGACAACTTTAAGTTTTGTTTTGCAAAATGTAAGGTGGGTGAAAATGCTATAAAAAAGCATTTTCAGTATTTATACAGCATAAAGCGTTTGCAATCTTTTTTGAGGGAAATAATAGTTTATATTAGAGCTTACAAGAATTTTATGATAAAATTTATCGGTGAGTTTTAATTCATAAAACAAGAATGGAGTAGATATGTTTTTTAGAAGGAACGAAGGGGAATATCGCGAAACTGATCGCGTGACTCGTTTTAAATTGATTAAATCAGGTAAGCAATGGCTTCGTGCCGCGACATCTAACTTTGGACTTTTCAAGGTTGTTAAAGGTGGGGCAGACGCACCATCAGTTTCAGCACAAAGTGTTGAAGAGAAAACACCGCTTCTCTCAGGGCAAGCTCTACTTAAAGGGATTGCGGCGGCAGGTGCAGTGGCTGGAGGAGCAGTAGCGACTTACACTGCTCAAGCGGAAGAAACGACGACTCCGGCTTTGGAAAGCCAAGTAACTGCTAATCAAGATGTGGCGGTCAACTCTGAGTCAGTGGTATTGAGTGCGGCACCAGCTTCTGAAACTTCAGCAGTAGCATCAACAAGCCAAGAGTCTACAAGCTCTTCAGTAGATGCTCAAGCAAGCACAGAAGCATCAGTTTCAGTATCACAATCTGTGTCTCAATCAATTTCTGCTGAATTGTCACAGGCTATCTCAGAATCTGCATCACTCAGCAAGGAGTACTCAACTTCTGATAGCCAGTCAGAAACTGAAAGCACAAGTGGTTCAAACTCAGAATCAGCTTCTGATTCAGCAACTTCTACAAGTTCAGTTGCTTCAGAAACTGCAAGCCAAGAGGATGAAAAAACTATCTTGGATCAAAACGTTTCAGAAGCGGAATTGCTCGTTAATATTGCTAAAAACTATCAAGCAAAATTAACAGACACAGTGGCCAAGGCTGAAATCCAAACTGCTATTACAACAGTTCAAGAAGAAGTCACTAAGTCAACAACATTGATCGCGGCATCAGCAACAAACGCAGCTTACGCAGAACAGCGTGAGCGTCTTGGTAATGCCGTCGATAACATGATGACCAAGCTTACAAATGCTGGTTTCAATGGCAACTCTACAGTGAATGGCACTCCAGCTATCACTTCAAACCTTAACCTTGCGACTGGTGAGACTAAGGTTTATACAGGAACTGGAACAGACTCAAACTATAATGTTCCAATTTACTATACATTGAAAGTGACAAATGACGGGACAAATCTGAATTTTGTCTACACTGTTACATATGTAAATCCTGCAACATCAACCCTTGGAAACATTTCGAAGATGAGTCCTGGATATTCTATCTATAATACAGGAACATCAACACAAACGATGTTTACTTTAGGTAAGGGACTTACTCCTCCAACAACTGTAACGTCTTATATTACAGATAAAAATGGTAACCAAATTGCAAATCCTAAGGCTAATACAACACCAGTAACAACTCAAGGAAATGGTCTCACTTGGTCAAATGGTTTCCAAATGAATGGTTACCAGGCTAAACAAAGCTATGGTCTGACAACAACTTGGACTGCTAAAATCACTGGTGATGATACATCCTTCACATTCTCACCTTATGCAGGTAAGACAGATACGATTGCCGTTAACTTCTTTAATGGTAGTCAGGTTATCGAGTCTGAATCTGAAGCTGATACAACGAGTGCATCTTTAAGTACATCTCAAAGCATCGTAGAAAGTACTTCAACAGTAGAGTCTCAATCTGTATCAACAAGTAAGGTAGAATCTGCATCAGTTTCAGCATCTGAGTCAGAGGTTGTTTCATCTTCTCTTTCTGTATCAGAGAAAGCATCAGCATCTCTTTCAGAGAGTGTTTCAGAAAGTCTTTTTGAAAGTGCCTCAACAAGTGCATCAGTGAGCGCATCACAGTTAGAGTCAAATTCAGTCTCAGCTTCAGAAAGTGCATCAACTTCAACATCTCAGTCTGAGTCGAACTCAACTTCAGCCTCAGAAAGTGCATCAACTTCAACATCTCAGTCTGAATCGAACTCAACTTCAGCCTCAGAAAGTGCGTCAACGTCAACATCACAGTCTGAATCGAACTCAACTTCAGCATCTGAAAGTGCATCAACATCGATTTCTCAATCAATCTCAAATTACGAGTCAGCTTCAGAGAGTGAATCAACATCAGCTTCACAATCCGAATCAAACTCAGTTTCTACTTTAGTGAGTGAATCAACATCAGCATCACAATCCGAGTCAAACTCAGTTTCTACTTCAGAAAGTGAATCAACATCAGCGTCACAATCCGAATCAAACTCAGTTTCTACTTTAGTGAGTGAATCAACGTCAGCGTCACAATCCGAGTCAAACTCAGTTTCTACTTCAGAAAGTGCATCAGTAAGCACATCACAATCTGAGTCAAACTCAGTTTCTACTTTAGTGAGTGAATCAACGTCAGCATCACAATCCGAATCAAATTCAGTTTCAACCTCAGAGAGTGAGTCAACGTCAGCGTCACAATCCGAATCAAACTCAGTTTCTACCTCTGAGAGCGAATCAACGTCGACATCACAATCCGAGTCAAACTCAGTTTCTACTTCAGAAAGTGAATCAGTTTCAGAATCACAATCAGTGTCTAATTCCGAGTCAGCATCAGAGAGTGCATCAGTTTCAGAATCACAATCAGTGTCTAATTCCGAGTCAGCATCAGAGAGTGCATCAGTTTCAGAATCACAATCAG
>OKVY01000056.1_pt1 | contig 76652 bp, 82 predicted proteins | sample 1606931 | NCBI WGS metagenome assembly OKVY01 (sample SAMN03281017, study PRJEB24777) | human gut metagenome | isolation source: fecal sample PR221 from 1 month old male Chinese infant, caesarean... | reverse complement strand
AGAAAGCGTGCGTATTGCCTGAAAATCCAGCCAGCTACAGGGTCGTTCGCACGAAATCTTATTTATTCAACAAAGCCACCCACATACCGAGAGCGCATCTGCAACGATACTATTCAAAATTCCTGATTCGGATTTCGCTCCACTCAGATAAATAAACAGGGCTTCAGAAAGCGCCGGCCAGCGCTGGAGCCAGAGAACACCAGTTTCTGGCAATAGCCTGCTGGCCATGTAGATTGCATTCATTGATGAACATTCACCCGCTGTGCGGCGAATGCGCCAGGCTCCTGCAGGTGCTGCCATACCTGGATACCAGGGCTGGCCATTTTCTACCCCGCCTTCAATACCCGATAACCAGCCCAGATGATGAAAAAGTGCGGCCCAGTAAACAGCGCATACCCATGCCGAAGACTGCTCAGCCTGTTCTTCAGGCGTTGCCCCCGGTGGCAGCATCATACCCCTGACCAGCCTGACAGCCTTGACCGCAACATTCAGGCTGAGGTCTACGAATCCCCCCTGGTGTGAATACGCACCTGCCCACGTAGCCGGTGTACCCTGCACCCGAACGGCCAGTTTCTGTAACGGCTCAATCCACCATGCTTCCAGAACCTTCTCTGAGAAAGGGCAGTTTTCACGCAGTATCCTGATGAGTTTTCGTCGTTCAGGCGTACCCAGCAGTCCATGAGCATCAAGCACCTGCCAGAACCCGCCTTCCCTCACCCGACCTCCTGTCGACGCTTCTGGCTGAGCCTGAATTATAGGACCCGAGGCGCCGCGGTTACCTTCCAGCCATCTCAATTTCAGTTTCCTGAGCATGTTGTCACTCCTCTTCACGGATTCATCAAAAATGATGTAACGCTAAGTGGGCGCATGCATTTTTCAACTGAAAACTCTGTTCAATTCAAATGACATTAACGTCTTGAACAAATTATCTAATGCGGATTCTCAATTTTGGGCAGAGCAAATCACCAGGACATGTTTCCTTTAGCGCATGCCAACCATGACCTGGAAATATCATGCAACGCCTCACATTTATCTCTATCGCTATGGCCTGGATTTGTTTTTGCGCAATATTAAGTTTCATAATCACCGGTCCCGATCATATGACCGGGACCGGGATTATCGGGTTTACTCTGGCCTGTACCCCCTTTCTTCTGAAAGTCATCAACAGTGTCCGCACCCGACTGGACAATAGCGCCTGCATTCAAAACCATCACAAAAATGGGAAACGTATTTTCATTCACCTGTCTCCCTGGCAGGCAACTGTCAGGCTACCTCCGGAACGCGTCAGCTGGTTCTGGGACGGGCTCTTTGAAACACTGGGAAACGCTTTGCGGTCAAGCAAAGGCTCCGTGGTCATTGCCTCGCATTTACTGACAAATCATCGAGCACAGCGAATTATCGCCACCCTGCCCTCCGGCGAGTACCAATTCCGGCTGACCAGTGTCCCATTTAAACCCAGTGCCCGCGCCATTCTTCAACTGGAAGTGTTGTTCACACAGTGGCGCTGGATAGACGTTAAACGAGCGAAATGGCCGGTTCTGGTCATTCGAATAAAATCTTCAAATCGGGATTTATAGTTTTCAGTATTGCTAATTCGCCTGGTTGTTCAGAGTGAATACATGTGTGTATTCGATCTGAACGATCGAATTTATCCGTTATACATCTGCTCCACCGGCGCGTAACGTATTCACACCGGATACAAAATAACTAACTCAATTAATTTAGCTAGTTAGCTAACACCAGGGCTCTATATGAAACTAAATATCACCTCAATTTTGTACAGAATGGCAACCGGAAGAGATGATGAAATTGATAAACTGCTGGCACAACTTGCCGAAGGAAAGAAGACCGCCTGCAGCCCTCTGGCCATTCGCTTTAAACCAGCAGTGCGGGATTTTATTACTCTGATGTCAGGCCGTCTGGGTATCTCATCTGCTGAGCTTGTTAATCTCCTGGTCGAAGGAGTTTTGCGTGAAACTCTTACCCCCCGGCAGTCTTCCGTGACCCGTATCCCGGAACGGTTCTGGCTGCTAATGGACGAGCACAAACTCACCGCAACGGAAGTTGCATGCTTCCTTTCAGACTGGAAGATTAATCTGAGTGTGCTGGAGAGTCGCGAACGCACAATGGACTGTTTGACGTCTCCATTACTGCAAAAGCTCTCTGAGTGGTTTTATATTAGTGTTGAATGGCTTGAAGGAACGGCATCTCAGCCCATCCATCATCTGACAGTATTTAATGACTGGTTTGAGGCTGCGCGAATACTAAAAAAAAGAATAAGGGAATCTGATCCCGGAAACATATTAACCCGCCCAGAAATTTTTCTTGCCAAAGAAATGGATATGAATGGTCATGAGCTGGAAGACACTTTTATCTTTATTCGGCGTTACCACGTCATTAATGACATCAAAATACGAGTAGTAGAATGTATCGGATATTGTTCTACAGCAGGGTACTTAAGGAAACAATACGAGTCATTCCTGAGTATGTGCGGATTGTTGTATAAAGCAGAAGCTATATTTCAATCAGATACCTACCTCGCATCCGGCCAGATACTCAATATCCTTCGAACAGGAGAAGCACTCCCGATATCCGTCTTGAGAAAGATAAAGGCACTCCGCCGCAATGCTGAGGGGATATATTCACAAAGCATGTGGAATTCATCGGAACAAATTCCGTATCTCTTACCAGATCGTTTTATTAATGATGAGTGGAGAAAAATAACAGAAGACATTATTACAGCCAAACCCGAATAAATTAACTGAGCATTAAACATTTTTTGACGCGCCAGCGTCAGGGGATTCTTTTGCCTTAAAAACCAAAATTGAAAAGGAAATAAATGATGAAAGCTTCAAACATTGCTCGTTGTATTTCACTCGTTCTGTTTGCCACCGGTGCTGCATCCGCCAATGCTGCCACAAGCTATATGGAAGCCCGTAGCGACGCCATGGGCGGCACCGGCGTGGCCTCCAGCCACTATGGCACAGCAGCGCTGTCCAACCCGGCGCTGTTGACTCACTTCGGCCCGGCCGATGATTTCAGTCTGGTTCTGCCTTCTGTGGGTGCTCAGTTCTCCGATCCGAATAACACCGTGGAAAACGCGGCCGATGTGAAAGACCTGTGGAACCGTTTCGACGCCGCAGTAAACAGTCAGACGGGTGTTAGTGAAAGCGCTGCCGCCTTGAAGAGTAAACTGAATGACCTGAAAGACACACATGCCAACGGCCAGGTGAGTGCCTCCATTGTGGCCACCGCGCCAAACAAGACCCTTCCGTTCGCCGTTGTAGTGAAGTCCTGGGGTACCGTATCCGTTGATGGCAAAGTCACTGACCACGATTTGCAGTATCTGGACAACGTCGCTGATGGCACCCTTCCAGCCTCATCTGTTGATACAGATTCGCTGACCTCAAGAGCCCACGGACGAGCTGCTGTTATCACCGATGTGGGTGTCGCCATGGCTCACCAGTTCGAAACAGCGGGGCAATCCTGGTCTTTAGGTATCACGCCCAAATATCAGCGTATTGATCTCTTTAACTACAACGTCTCAGTTCAGGATTTCGATAAAAACGACATCAATTCCAGTGATTACCACAATGCCAAAACCGGTTTTAACGCAGATTTGGGAATGGCCACCAACCTGAGCGACAACTGGACCCTAGGTCTGGCCGTTCAGAACATCATTCCACGTTCTGTTGATACCAAAACCATCAATGGTGAAAAAGAAACGTTCAAAGTCCGCCCACAGGCAACAGCCGGTGCGGCATGGCATAACAGTTTCATCACCACTGCTCTGGATGTGGATCTGACGGAAGCCAGCGGCTTCACCAGTGACAACAAACGGCAGTTCGCCAGCCTCGGTGCTGAACTGAATGCCTGGAGCTGGATGCAGGTCCGCGCAGGTTATCGCCAGAACATCATCTCAAATGACGGCTCTGCATTTACCGCGGGTCTGGGCTTCTCTCCGTTTGATGTCGTACACCTCGACATTACGGGTATTGCCGGCACCGACCGTACCTACGGCGCTGTCGCTCAGATGCAATTCACTTTCTGATCCTGTCAGGGGCGAACCCATGTTGGTTTGCCCAACTATTCAATGTATTGGAGCCAAAATGAAAATAAATTCAACTTCACTTCGCCTTGTTTCACTTCTGTTTGCATTGGTCATATCAGGCTGCAGCCAGAGCCAGATTCATCAACTACAGCAACTTACCGGTATACAGAATCCGGCAACTTCCGACCCTCAACAAAAGGCTTCAGCAGCTGAGATGAGAAATGATGCTGTAAAAACCTACACGTTGCCCGTCAGCATCGATGCAGCTGCACTGCGACTTAAACAACATTACAACTTTACGTCAGATGCTGATGTCGCCTCAGCACGCATTAACGGTCAGGGAAATGCTGGCTGGTCGGCCTCTGCAATATCGGAAGGAGCAAGCTGGACTGCTCAACCCGGCTCTTATTATCGAATGAGCCGCAACTGGGCGGGTAATGATCGTTTAACGCTTGAAATCAGCAGCAGTGGTAAAGGCAGCACGATCGTGGCCACGTACCGCTCCTCAAACCCTGAACACCTGAAACCGGAATGGACATCCCGCCTCTGGAAACAAATACCGGAAGTGGCCAGCGGTTCTCTGCAGTCAACCCGAGGGTAGTTTTATGAATCCGCTACAAAATCTAACCAATGAACAGTTTCAGGCACTCAAAGTTGCATCCGATAAGTTCTGTGCAACATTCGCGGCTCATCGAACAAACCCCACAAATTTTGACGCTCTAAATGCATGGGACATCGCTACCAGTGAGTTTATGGCGGCAGTCAATAACGATGTACTCAATATTATCGCGTCCCTGCTGGCAGCATTGACAACAAATAAGGAGCTGATTACTGAGCAGCGACAGATTATCGCCGAGCTCAAAGCCCGACCGGTTGCCCCGCTTAAGTTCTCAGAAAGTGCCGATGCTGATTATTGCAGGGAGTGGGCCTGGAATGAAACCAAAAAGGAACTGAATACCGAGCACTGGAAAACAGAGGATAACGGAAATTTTTATGGTTTCTTTCTGACGGGGTGGCATGCACGTTTGCAATACAACGAACAACGACGCGCTGAGAATCTCCGGATAGCCATGATCTCCGGACTGACAAGCCCGCTCGCCCTTGAGTTGCCGCCAACGCGAATGACTCTGGCGGAATCAAAACGTAGAAATATGACATGGCGTGAGCTCGGCTCTTATAACGAAGGTGCTGATGTTGCGGTTGAGAAAATCAGTAAAACGTTGGCCGCCGCTGGCATCAATTTAGTCTTAGATGGGGATGCTCAAATCAGAAAAGGGGATGTTTCATGAAACCATTACAGACACAACTTGATGCCATTCGCGCTCGGATTGCAGACGCGAGCGATATTGTGACACGCCGGGAACGCTCCGTTAAACGTGCTGAGCGTAACCTCGAAATTGCCGAATATGACCTCGCAGAACTGGAAAACGAACGGGACAAGCTCCTGATTGCATCATGGGGCGATAAACCGAACTGGCAAGCTATTTTCGACCTGGTTAACGCCTCGCCCGCAATGTATGAATACAAACAAAAATGGGTCAAAGAGAAAGGACTTCACTCAACCGGAATGTACAATTGCGAGACAAATCAGGGTGGGTTCTCAGTTGGATTTACCACAACAACGGAGGTTGAGCTGAATCAAAATATTAGTATGGTTGAATTCGTCATGCAATACCTGCGCACCAATCGTAAAAACGAAAAAACGATGATTGTATATAACGTTCCAACGGAAGATTGCTGCCACAACTTTGTATTGAACACCAAAACAGGCAAATACGGAATTACAACTGACCAATATATGAGTCGCAGCTCAGTCAATGAGTTTTCCACCCTTGCCGAAGCACTGCGCTATCTGCAAAGCATTTCTGACACCGACATCATCCCAGAAGCAGAATGCTTTTCCAGCTCGTTATTGCCAGAGGAGCCGCAATCCGATGAAAAATATGATTAACGCGTTGATAACACAAACTCGAATATAGTTCTTGGCTTCAACAATCGATAGTTTAAAATAAATGCCCACATAAAAAATAATGAAATTGTTGCGTTATTGTTATCGCATTTAAATTTAACTTAAGATTCGGAAATTAACCAAATGAATAAGTTACCTTATCAGAAATTAAAAGAATATCTTCATGCGGATGTTTGTGGACTCGACCACCGTTTCACATGGGACCGTGTGATTAGGCGCTACATAAAAAATCCAAATATTCGTTTTATTTTTTGGTGGAGGATCGCGTCTTATCTTTTCCAAAAAGGCGGGAAACGGAACACAAAAAGAGCGTATAAGATAAACAGAAAGCTGACGGCGCGCTACGGTATTGAGCTCGAATTAGGAGCCGAAATCGCAGAGGGCATTACGTTCGCACACACCACTGGCGTTGTTATCAGCAGGTCATGCATTATAGGGAAAAATTTCCATATAAGACAAAATGCCACTATCGGGGTCAAAAGTAACTCCCATCTTTCTGGAGGCAAGATCATCTTGGGAGACAACGTAACGATAGGGGCTAATGCTTGTATAATTGGAGACAATTTAAGGATAGGTAACAACGTTACGATCGGCGCCATGGCGTTCGTGAATCAAGACATCCCAGATGATGCTGTATGCTATACCTCGCATACACTATGTGTTAAAAGTGCCTAATTGAGCAATTACTCGTCTCTAAAAGAATAAAGCCCGGGTATTCTGGGCTTTATTTCATTTTTTTCGGTATTCCTTTATGGCTATATGTAGCTAAACCTCAATCAATCTACTCTTTTGTTCGAAGCAAGCCTGTATTTCCACCCATCTTTGATGTGCAGTGGGGTGAAGAGCGCTCGCCTACGTTCCCCCTTCAGAGAATTACCGATCACTACCTCTCCGGCAATGCCGGACAGCGAAAGTTGAATATACGCCATGCCGGCAGCCAGCGGATCGATGTCAGTGGCCGATACCCACAGGTATCTGTGCGGCGAATAACCCGCCTCACGCAACACCCAGGCAAACGCCAGCGCCATACAACCAGCGCCGCAGGCAGGCTCCGATAACGTGATGAAAGGTTTATCCCTGAACTGCTCCGCTACAACACCGAGCTGCAGTCTGGCCATCATCACGCCAATACTCCATGGTGTGAAAAATTGACCGCGGTATTTGTCACCCAAATCGAGCTGCATAAAAATACTGCCAAGGAAGTCCCCGGATGAATATTCCAGCCCGTTTACGACGTGGGCCAGCAGTTGCGCCATGCGTGCCATATCGGTTTTCTCATACCGGCTGACGATACGCATGTATTTCGCTTCCCGCTTATCGCAGAACTGGAGACCATTTTGCAGCGCGATAACGCTACAGCTGATGAAGTCTTCAAATACCTGATATCGATGGTGGTAGCGCGCCGTCTGGTTAAAGAGTGAAATAAAGTCTTTTTCGTGGTTGGTTACGGTGTTCATGCATGTCTCCGGTCGGAGGAAACACGCCCCCCCATGAAAAGGGGAAACAGTGTTTCCCCAGGGGGTATAAAAATGGCCACAACTTACGTTGTGGCCATTATGGTTAAATCAGGCTCTCAGACTGCCATATGTCACAGGCGTGGGTACCAGTGCCTGTTCAGGCGTCACCAGGTACATACGTGCGCCTTCGGGTTGTGGCTCTTCCTGACCCGTGCCACTGTCAACATGGTCTCCCCGGTCAAAACAGTTAAACCCGGAGAGCTTCACATCCGGTGAATTCCACGAATGCCGAATTTCGGCATCAAAGAGCCCGGACAACTCCCCCATCACCTCACCTGACGGCGGGTACCAGGGGGATGTGAACGTCAGAACCAGGGTGTTGAGGCTTTCCCGGCTCCAGCGCACCTGATGTCCGGCCGGAAACTCTGTACCGAACAATTGCGTGTACAGCTCTGCTGTCGTCGGTACCCCACGGAATAAACCACTGGTGCCGTTCAGTTCAGTGATTAGACGCGACGCCATCACAATCAGCATGTCACATGGACAGGTGGAGTCCGGCAAAATACTGAGGTATTCCCAGCGCTCCTGCGGATCGAACACACCGTTGTCACCTGCCACGCCAAACCAGTCGGCGTAGTGCAACGCCATCAGGTTTGTCATTTGCTGCCTGGCACTGTAAGGGATGTTTTCCCACTTCAGCGCGCCAATACCCGACTGCAGGTAAAGACGCTCAATGCGGGTAACCATGGCGCTGTCCAGCCAGGCATTCTTCTCCAGTATCTCGATAAAGAGCTGGAAGGCCTGATTGGGCGAGGTTGATGCCCCCGTGCCATTCGACGTCAGCAACGGATACGGCTTAAATTCCGTGGCTTTGACGGGTTTCAGTATTCCGCTGCAACCGGCAAGAAACAGCTTTATCGCCTGCTGAATAGCGTGGCGATAGCGCGGTGTTTCTGTACCGTTAACCCAGGACTGGACGTCCTCAATACGGGCAGATGACGCGGTAATTTCAAGACGATTGTTACACCATGAAAACATGTGAATTTCCTCAATTTATGAAAATAAAAGAGGACATCTCCCTGAGGAAGATGCCCTCAGGGGGATTGATGGCCGGAGCCGTTATTTCAGATTAAGCCGCCTGTTCTGCACGTTGATGCAGCGGACTCAGTAGATATTCAGATGCTTCCCGGGCAAACCGGCAGGCACGGAAAATGGCGCGTTTATCTTCACACAGCGCCTTCAGCCAGCCAGCAAGATAACTTTCGTGTTGTACCTCACCCAGAATACCGAGCTCAGCACAAAGAAAAGCGCTGCCGGTCTCCGCGATAAGTTCTTCAAACGCATAAACCGGATCGCCAAACTTACGTGAAGAAGACGTTATCCCCTCGCGGTTCAGTCGTTTGCTGTGGCCACTGGCGTGGACGAGCTCATGGAGCAACGTCGACCAGTAATCACTTTCCGTCTCAAACTGAGGGGGGGTGGGCATCACTATCCTGTCCGTTGACGGTTGATAGTAGGCCCTGTTCTGCCGGTATGATGAACAGATCACGCCGGTAGCATTGAGGATCATCAGCACCTTATCCAGTTGGTCTTCAGAGAGACTGAAGTCAGGTTTATCCATCGGCGCATGCCCCGTGCCGGCGACAGCCTCAGGAAGGCCATCACACTGTGCGACATTGAAAAGTTGTAAGGGTTTGAGCATCGCCAGTGACTCCATCACCGGCTTTCCCTCGGCATCAAACAACAAATTGTCATTCAGATCTGACGCCTGTTTTTCAAACGGTTTGTAAATGATGGCCTGCGTGCAGGTTTCTCCCCTGCGAATCTGACCACCCACCGCTTTTGCCTGCTGATACGTCAGCCAGCGATCGGAAGTAAATCCCCTCTCTTCTGCAGACATCCAGAGCAACGGAATATTCACACCACTGTAATGACGACCGGTGGTGGCGTTAACAGGCAGCGCATTGCCATGAACATGCTGTGCAGAACGCCATGGTCGGCGCCACGGAGGCGTGCCCTTTTCAAGGGCCGCGATGATTTTATCGGTGACCTGCTGATAAAGGTCATTCTGTTTAATTGCCGGCGCCTTGCGGCTGCGCGCATTTTTTTTCATAGAGATGTACCTGATGAACGGGTGCATCCCTGCCGATGGCGGAGAGATGCACCATCGGAAGTGAAATGAATGAGTTAACGTTTAATGCCGTTCACTGGATAGCCCAGGGCCACGAAATAAAGCTCGTCATGCTCAAAATCAAACGCATTAAGGAGTGACGGCCCCCAGTTATCAACCAGGGTGACGTCGGGTAATGTCTGAACCATGTAAGCAAGGTGTTTTCGCTCAAGAAGCACTTTCGCGCTTCCCCTGTAATTAAAGGCCTGAACGTTCTGGTGTACCCAGTTAAAGAGTTCAGTATTGTCCCCGAAGAAAACCAGATGTTCCGGTACCGGCGGATGAAAATGTTGCCCCGTAGCCTGGCAGGCTATCCGGGCGGCCAGTTCGCAAATGCCCCCAGACTGACGCCATTGATCAGAACAGCACAGCCATTTCCCTGCGGGCATCCAGACCTGAGAGTCAGGTGAATGGTTCGCCGGCAAAGCCGGTGCTTTTGGCTCTTTGAGAAGAAAAACTTCAAGTCCCATACTACTACCCTTCAATAAATCAGCAGAGCAGAGACATCCCGGTCAGGGAAAGTCCCTGCCGGAAAGTTGCAGCGTCGGGCTGCAGTGAATTTGTTAAACAGTGTGCCGGGTAATCATTTCATGGCGCCATTGGTGCGAACGTCACTCAGTCGTTGCCGCACGCTGCGGACGGCCCTTTCAAAATGTTCCCGGTCGGCAGGTTTCGCCCTCTTACAATCAAGGCGGATAACCTTATCGAGTACTGACACGGCCTGAGAACGCCAGCTGCGCCGCTCTCCATCATTCACACATGCGTAAAAATGCTTTGAGGATTGTTCCTGAAGCCAGCGAATGTTATCCCGGTATTCTTCGACCAGAACAAAGCAGGGCTCAGGTGGACGTGTTATCGACATAATCGTCTTTCCGCCGCCGATGTCCGTTGTCGGTACCATGCACAGGTCATGCTGGTCGTTCAGAACGGCACCAAAAAGGTCATAACGTAAATAGGTTACCTGAGAATACTGGTGCTCTTTGATAAGTTCATCGCAGCGCGCAGACCAGTCGGCGTCGGTCTGCGGGTTACACCCTACAGCCCACGCTTTCAGCCATTCGCCAGGGCGATTGTCATCCGGTACCCGGATATAAATACCGAGGTTCTTTTCAAGCACTACCGGACGCTGAGTCGCGTTAACCTGAGAAAAAACAGGACGAAGCTGCGTTGATGTGAATCGAATCATGTTGCCCTCAAACAGTAAAGAGAGCAGCTTTCCCGAAGGAAAGCCCCTCCGGGAAAGTGAATGGTGAAATGAATTCAGTCGTGAATTAGTCGAAACGGTAGCGTAAATCAGCAAATTGTTGGGCCATTAGACGGCCAGCTCTCATTGCCTGACGGTAAGACGGGAACCTGCCTGCAGTGGCACATCGTTGATAGGTCCAGTCCTGAGAACTGTAACCCGTGCGACGAGCAATGACGGCTGTAAACCCCTCCCCCTCCTGGATGACCTCAGGCCGGAAGCTGCTGTGCTTCGACCGGTTGACAATCCAGACGCCGGAAGGCTGTTGACGAGCTTTAGAAAACTGTTTCAGAACGGATGCCGCTCTAGTTATCAGGATGAGCATCAGACTCATTGTGTTTCTCCATCAATAAAGGCGGAGAAACCTTTACCGCGATGCGGAGGTTTTCCCCGCATGGGCTGGTAAAGTCAGAAAGTGTTACATCAGCGCCGGAAAGTCACGCCATTGCAGATACTGCTCTCTCAAGTTGAACGCCGGTATGGTGCCTGAAAGCGAATTCTGTTTTAGGCCAGATACATGCGTTATCCGTAGACAGGAATCGATAGCTGGATTCCGTTGACGGTTCGTACTGATGGATTTCAATGTTGCCGTCAGAAAGCAACGCCTTGTGAAATACAGCCAGAGCAAAAGCCGTTCTGAGTGCATCTTCAGGCGCGAACGTCATCGGCGGGGTATCGCAGGAAGGCCATTTAAACGCTGTACCTGTCCACACAAAACCGTCACTGTCCATCAAAATTAAAAGGTGCATAGAAGTGCCCTCTTAAAATTGTTCTTCGAAAAACTCTTCGCGTACACGCGTGGCTCCCAGTCGGAAACCATAGTCCCAGGCATTCGAACCACACTCTGCGTCATAGCGAATCCCCTGTTTGAGGACATCCTCGACATAACAAAGTAAGGGTGCAGGGATGAGTTGACGCTCAATAACTTCACCGAAAGTTTCAGCCAGGCAAATCGCATGAAAATCTCTATCTGGCCAACCATCCTCATTGAAAGAATCAGGTACGCCAGAAGTGGTCAATGCGGTGGCAGTCTGCAGAATGCCTTCAACTTCTGAAATCATGAAAATGAAATCAGTTGTTGAATGGATTTTCTCCAGAATATGCATAACAGTAATGTCGAATACAGACATGACAGGCTCCATAATAAGTAGTGGAACCCTCCCCTAGGGACAAGGTCCCATAGGGGTTAAGTAATTAAGACGGAATTCATCAGGTTGCAAATCAGTGATAGATATTTTCATCGTACCACTCCTCTCTACCCGTTGAGCCGACAACCTTAAGATAGTAATCAAGATCCTCTGCGGTTCTGACACGCATTCTCGCAAGTTCCTTTTTAACCTCAACGCTGCCTTTGTGATAAAAGCGTTGCCACAGATGGGGCCATCGTGACATACCGACAACAATGACATCTGCAAGATAACGCTTGAATGACTGGTCAGAAACAATCTGCAATTCATGAATTTCGCCTAACTGAAGAGCAACCCAGGCTGTCGATTTCTGACCCGGAGTCAGACCTGTTTCATCAGGTATGTTATCAAGACCTAGCCGGCTGAATGCGCAAGCACACTGCAGTTGGGACTCCATTTCGGATGCCACGGAAATTAGCTTGATCCGATAATCATCGTGAAAGAGAAAATCACAAAGCTCAGCGACGAAATGTTTGGTGAATAGGTCGTACATGGCAAGTTCCTCAATAAGCGATGGAACTATGCCCTTTCGGGATCAAAGTCCCGTGAAGGTAAATTGTGTTGAAGAATCGAAAAATGAAGCTGCCGAGCAGCTCTGTTGAAGAGACCTTTACCCGCTAAAGCCAGGCACCTGTTTGCAAAGGTTAACAGATTTAATTTAAACCGCCCGAAAGCGCCATCTCTCAGGTTAGTGGTGGCATTGGCAGTGTGATTACCCGAAGGCGCCCTTCTCAAATCACCAGGGCATTGGCAGTTGTCATCATGACAACGGTTAGCAAAATTATCGTACGACATGCCTGACAATTGTTCAATAGTCACCGATGTATCATTTTACAAATTTATTTATCAGGCTTGCATCCACCGCCGATTTGAACAGCAAAGAAGGTATTAGCAAAATGCTCTACTTCTATTTTTCCCTTAAAGCACTCATTATCAGAACCAGATATTGAAATAAAAATTAACCTGTTATGTTTTTGTTTTACTATAAATCCTCGCGACATAATGGCCCCGACCGTCCCCATGGCCCAAATCCATTGATGCCAGAGCCTGAGCTTCTTTAACATTGAAACCTTTTTTTAAATGTAACTCAATAACATCTTGTGTATAAGCGTACCTGAGACTATGAGGTGCAAACTCCCCAATCATACCCGCTTCACGTACGATATTTCTGTATCGCTCAATGGCCAAATGTAAGGATGGTTTATCAATGAGTTTCCCGTTATGTTCTGCCGTATATTTCAAGGCGAAATTTAATACCTTTAATGTTTCTTCACGTTTGATAATTGTCGTATCCCGGGGCCTCCCCCCTTTCGTTCCAAAAACTACTCTGATTTTATCCTCTCCATTCTGCAAAGCCTTTTTCCATGTCGAAAGTGATTTAACCGACTGGATAGTTTCCTCTGTTCGTAAACCGAGGAGACGAGATAGCTGAATGGCAACAGCCACACCTTCATCTTTTTCCTTAACTAAAGAAAGTACAGAATCAAGATGTTCATCGGTAATAGCCACTTTGGTTCCGTCACGACTTGTTCCGGAAATACTCAGTGCCTCATTGCTCAGTTTTTCGTGAGATGGATCAGCCATAAATGTTTTACCCGCAACACGTAACAAAGAACGAATGGCGGACATTTCATTTTGCAAGGTACGTTTGGATATGTTTTCCGAAAGACGGCTTCGAATATATAATTCAACATGTCCTGTTTTGATATTTTTAATGTCCCTAATCTGTATATTAAGACTTTGCAACCGATCAGCAAACCTGTCAGCTATTTTCATCCGATCGGCAACAGTCTTAAAACTTCCGCCTGCTTGTCTGGCAAGTGTTTTCAAATTTTTATTCAATTTAGCCATTAAAGCTTCTCCTCTTAAAAAGGTGACAGAGCTTTTCCGTCTGAGTGAACGGAAAAGCTTTGTCACCGGCCGCACTGAAACTACAGACGATGGTATTTCACCCCGATGGCACGGTTACGGTTGCGCTTCCTGCGACTCGGCAGACATCTGTGCATCGGGGCGGCGAAATGTTGAGTTATTGCGAGGCTCCCCAGGTCTCTGACCTGTTCGCGGCTTTCGCCGGGCTGATATTCATCAGACTGCCTCCACACACCAGCTGCTGGCCGGTGTCGCCATCGATGTCGTGCCGATTTCTCCTTAAATGAAGTGAAGTCCTGACGCATAAGCGTGTTGAAGGACATTGGTTAATTTTCGTTAATACGTATGAGAGGACGTCTTTAAGGTCGTAAACCTTTAATTACGTGTTGTTCAGTTGGTATGAAGACGTTGAAAACCACGTTTTACGTGGATTGAGACGTAGTGCGCTGCGCGCGTCACTTGGTACTCGTTTCACTCGAACACAAGTGACGCCGCGCTTCTCTGCTCATAATGCAGTCGTGGAGAATGCCCAAATGGTCATACTCACGCCGCAAAACTCGCAACGAATGCAGCCGTCATAAAGGATCAAGACGAAACGAAAAAAGCAGAACGGAGCTGCAAGAAAACGCAATGAATAAACGCAAGATCGTGAAGGAAACCTTTTTCGCATGTATTGAATGCGATCCCCATTTTCAAAGGCTAACGGGTTTACCACCCTAAGGCACCACTCTCAGGCTCACGTGGCTTTGGCGTTTGACCACCCGAAGGCGCCCCTCTCAGGTCACGGGACATTGGCATGTTGCGAATAACGCAACGTTACAACGAGCAAGATATTAGATCAATTAACCAGGTGTTTACAAGCCAATCGTCAATTCATAAAAAAAGTCTCAGTGAAAATTAAATCATTGGTGGCTTTCTTATTATGTTTTACCCATGTTATTTAATTGGATATTTAGGGAATTGAACGGGCTCATACGTTGTGTACTTACTAGGGAAAACAGGCCGTGCAGGAACTACACCAGAAAGTCCTGTACTATCGGCAGATCAAGGAATCGAGCATCCGTAGAACAGCAGATGCGATAGGATACAACCCTCTATTTTGTAAATTTAATCAAAGAATTATGATGGGAATTTACTGTAAAAGTTGCAGACAAGGTATTGAATCTGAAGCTACTCCAGAGTGTATCTTTCTTGGGATTATCATTATCCCCCCATGAAAGGAATGACATAAAAATGAAGAAACGGTTATCTGCAATATTCGCTATTATTGGGCTTGTAGTGGCTGCATACAGCTTGTGGTTTTACTCCTCATCCGCTGACGTTAACCGCAACACTTATGTTGAAAGCCACTCTCCGGTAATTGGGAATACCAGTGCCCCCGTAACCATCGTGGAGTTTTTTGACCCTGCATGCGAAGCCTGTGCGGCCATATCACCATTTGTGAAGAGTATACTGGCTGAGAATCCACAGGATGTGCGTCTGGTTCTCCGTTATGCCCCTTTTCATGGTGCTGCTTCAAAAGAGGCCATCGGGGTTCTGGAGGCAGCACGCGAACAGCGCATGTTTGACCGCGTATTGATTGCACTTTTCAAAGAGCAGAGCAAATGGGCAAGTAATACCGCTTCCGACAGTGACCTTTCCAAAATATGGCAAATCGCAGTCTCTGCAGGCCTGAATGAACAGCGAGCACGTGATTATCTGACAGAAAATAAGTTCTCCAACGTTATAAGTCGAGATCTTAAACAAATTGAAGAGTTAAAAATCACGAGAACACCCACTTTTTATGTAAATGGCGAAAAACTTGAACAGCTTGAACCGGATCAATTTAAGCAACTGGTAAATAAGAAAATACGTGAGGCAAAATCGTAAAATAAGAGTCCGGAGATTATCCCCCACAATACTTTTATTTAAGTATTGAGTATGAAGGCCTGCTAAATATTAGCGGGTCTTTGACCTGCCCTCAGTATTTGATACAACCGTCAGTTTGTAATATCTGTTTTCTTACTGTCTAATTTCCCATTTAGCCACCGTGCCGCAAACTCTGATGGCGTCTGATAATTTAGTGCTGAATGTGGATAACACTCGTTATAATTTTGCCGCCAGTCATTAATGGTTTTCCTGACGTGAATGATATCTCTGAACCCGTGCTCATTCAGACATTCATCGCGAAAGCGACCGTTAAAACTCTCGATAAATCCGTTCTGCGTTGGCTTGCCCGGCTGAATTAAGCGCAACTCGACACCATGCTCAAAGGCCCATTGTTCAAGTGCGCAGCAGGTAAATTCCGGGCACTGGTCGGTTCTTATCGTCGCCGGATAGCCTCGAAACAGTGCAATGCCGTCCAGAATACGTGTGACCTGAACGCCTGAAACCCCGAATGCGGCAGTGATCGTCAGGCACTACTTCGTGAAACCATCCACACAGGTCAGGCACTTAATCCGGCTACCGCTGGCGAGTGCATCCATGGCGAAATCCATCGATCGGGTCAGGTTCGGCGCTTCCGGGCGTAAAAGCGAAAGCCGCTCAGTCGCCAGCCCTTTACGACTCCGTCTGCGTTTTACGCTCAGGCCGTTACCGCTTGTGATTAACGCAAAGGGCTTCACGCCGCAGAAACTGCCAGATACGCCGGTAACCAAAGCGCCGGCGTTCAAGTGCCAGCTCTGTGATGCGGACAGATAACTGCGCGTCAGCAACTGGTCGCTGAACTGCATAACGGCAGGTAGACAGGGACAGACCTGCCAGCCAGCAGGCACGACGTTGCGGCAGACCCGTTGCCTCACACATGACTTCCACGGCTTCACGCTTCTGGCCTGTCGTCATAACTTTCGGCCCAGAGCCACCTGAAGCGCCTCCTTATCCAGCGTGGCTTCGGCGAGCAGCTTCTTGAGGCAGGCGTTCTCCTCTTCAAGTGACTTAAGCCGCTTCACTTCAGGGACTTCCATGCCGCCAAACTTCTTGTGCCAAGTGTAGAAAGTGGCGTCTGAAATAGCATGCTTGCGGCAGAGTTCCTGGGTAGAAACCCCGGCTTCGGCCTCATGGAGGATACTGATGATCTGTTCGTCAGAAAAACGCTTCTTCATGGGGATACCCTCACGTTGCTAATGAAGACATGACTAACATCGAGATGTATTTATCAACGGGGAGCAGGTCAAAACGGTATGTTCGATAAGTTAGCGTAGGTTAGCCATTGATTGCTTCAGTCGAATAATTTTTAGAAAAAAAAATCAATTTGTGACAGTATATCGTTACATTGTGCGACCTTGCGATGTCGGACGTGCTGAGATTACTGACTCTACTTAAAGGTACTTTTTACATATGAGCATTCAAAAATCAGTAGGGAACCCAGAGCATGACATTCCAGTTGTTCCCGCATTGACTGCTAATGATGTCATGATTCTCGCTGAGACTTTTCGTTTACTAGGGGATCCATCTCGTCTAAAAATTTTGCTGTGCTGCATGGAAAACTCATCCTCAGTTAGTGACATTGCCGAAAATGTCGGTTTATCTCAATCTCTCGTTAGCCACCATTTACGTTTACTTCGTGGCGCACGCTTGGTCAAAGGAGAAAGGCAGGCCCGCCAAGTTTTTTACAGTATTGCAGATAAGCATGTCAGTCAGGTTTTGATGGATATGGCTACTCACATATCAGAAGAACATCCAGAAGATCAATAAATACAGTCACTTAATACCCCTGCGTTCAACCCCTGCCATACGGGGGTTTTTAATTATTCGGAACACCTTCGCCTATATCCATATTGATATATCTCATTGAAAATAATATTTATTATTTCACTACTAAGCGAATTCTCCTCCTGGAATTGATAATGAAAAAAAACCATAAACAAACAATACTTGAACATGTATTCATATGTGCTAGTATCCATCTTAGACATAATGGTCAACAAAAAAACTACGCGAAGAGGTCCAGAGGGTATGGATAGGAGTGACATGCACTTACTGCCAATAGATTTTGAGAAAATTCGATTCCGTGTAGAAGGAATGAATTCCGCGAGCAGTGCAGAAAAAATAGAGAACGAATTAGCACTTATCGAAGGTGTATCTAACATTGACGCTGATTTTACTAGTGAAATACTTTCGTTACTTAGGCTTAAAACCTGTCCAACTACTATTAGTGAAATCGCGCGGAAAATTAGTTCGTTAGGATTTAGTGTTATAGATCTCAATATTCAGATTGCTTTGACTTCTGGAAGTGATTCCGTTGCTGATCATCAGCACGAAGATGGGAAATACAAAAAGAATAGCGGCTGCTGTGGGCATGAGCATGCTAATAAGAACAAGCCACACCGCAGACATAGCTGCTCAAGACTTAGCCATAGTGAGGAAGATGGATGTTCCGGGCACGAGCATGCAGACGAGCTTTCAAAGCAAACCAGTTTTAAAAGCTATAATCTTATTCGCAAAAAAGAACATAGTTGTTCCGGGCATGGCCATAACCAGATGGAGAAGGAACAAGAAAGTCATATTGCTCATATTCATGATAGTCATGGCCACCACCGTGGTGATCATAATCACGACCATGATCATAATCACGACCATGATCATAATCACGACCACGACCACGACCACGACCACGACCACGACCACGACCACGACCACGACCACGACCACGACCAGTGTAATGATGGCTCACATGCAGGAGTTAAGCATTTTCATTCAGATCATGGTCCCTGTTCTACGGATGAACAATTTGTAGAAAAAGAGACTTTAAATACCCCAAATGTTTCTATGCGGGTCGAAGGCATGGATTGTGCAAGCTGTGTTGGTAAAATTGAAGCAGCCCTTTCACGCCTCCCAGGTATTTCAGAAACTCGAGTAAATTTCACGTCAGAGACGTTAGAATTATCTCTTCAACCAGATACAACCCCGGTGTCTGATGTTATAAAAATGATTAAGAGTCTTGGGTTTGGTGTTTCAAATGTATGTAATAGCTCTTCGGACAAAGATAAACCCCTAGAATCGTTAATTAATGCAGAAACAAAGAGTCAAAGATGGTGGCAGTCAAAAAAAGGTAAGCATGTAGTTGGTTTGGGAATCTTAATGGGAGCAGCTTATATAGTTGCAAAATCATTCCCATTGGAGGCTGAATATATTTTTGTTGCCGCTGTTATGGTAGGTATTATCCCATTTCTGAAAAGAGCATTTGCTCTCGCTATTTCTGGTTCGCCTTTCTCCATTGAGACTTTAATGGTTGTGGCATCATTAGGTGCACTTTTGATTGATGCAGCTGAAGAAGCCGCAGCTGTTGTATTTTTGTTCGCAGTGGGTGAACTCCTTGAAAGCGTTGCCGCAGGCCGGGCGCGTGCCGGTATAAAATCGCTTGTATCACTGGTCCCTAAAACAGCAGTTTTGCTTGACAGCACTGGTGGGCAGCGCACTGTTTCAGCAAGTGAGCTAGCACTCAATGATCGTGTTTTAATTCGTCCAGGAGATAGAGTTCCGGCCGATGGGGATATTATCCAAGGACAGTCAAGTCTGGATGAATCACCTATTACAGGCGAATCAACTCCAAAGCAAAAATCAGCTGGTGAAAACGTATTTGCAGGGGCTATAAATATTGATGGAGTCCTTGAGGTAAAGGTCCTAAAAACGGCATCTGACAATACAATATCACGAATAATACAGTTAGTTGAACAGGCGCAATCTTCCAAAGCACCAACAGCACGTTTCATTGAAAAGTTTAGTCGGTATTATACCCCTGCAGTAATGGCTATTGCTGCTCTGGTCATTGTGATACCTCCATTATTCTTGAACGTAGAGTGGGAAACCTGGCTTTATCGAGGCCTTGCTTTACTACTAATAGCATGTCCTTGTGCGTTGGTCCTGTCTACTCCGGCTGCCATAGCGTCCGGTCTTGCGGTTGCAACACGCCGTGGCCTTTTAATAAAAGGTGGCAATGCGCTCGAAACAATAGGACGCATTCAGACAATCGCGTTTGATAAAACAGGCACATTGACTGAAGGCAAACCACAAGTCACCAAAGTTGTCCCTTTCTGGGGGCATAGTGAAAATGATATTCTTGCTTTAGCAGCCGCTGTAGAGGCAGGTTCTAATCATCCTCTGGCAAAAGCAATTATCGGACAAGCCGCAGCGAATAAGCTTGTTATCCCAGAAGCAGCAAACGCATTCGCTACTGCAGGTAAAGCAGCACATGCGACAGTCGGGGAAATGAAACTGGCCGTTGGCTCCCCCTCCTTTGCTTTAGAAAAATCTAGGGTTTTCTCTCAGCAAATCGATCAAATCGCTGAACTTGAAACCAGGGGTAACACCGTGAGCGTGCTTCTAGATGAAGAACAGCGCTCTGTATTGGGGTTAATAGCATTGCGCGATGAGCCTCGGCAGGATGCAAGGGAAGCGATTTCGAAGCTAAAAGCCATGGGTGTTCGTTCTGTAATGTTGACTGGTGATAATAAAAGGACTGCAGAGGCAATAGCTGGGAACCTTTCCATTGAATGGAGAGCTGAATTACTACCTCAGGACAAGCTGTATCTCATTAATGGCATGAAGCGTGAAGCGATAATCGCCATGGTTGGTGACGGAATAAACGATGCTCCCGCTTTAGCTGCAGCTGACGTAGGAATCGCGATGGGAGGTGGAACAGATGTTGCTCTGGAAACAGCCGATGCAGCGCTATTGAAAAGCCGGGTTTCAGATATTGCTCACCTAGTATCGCTATCTCGCGCAACGATGGCAAATATTCACCAAAACGTACTTTTCGCTATTTCTTTAAAAGGCATTTTTTTGATTACCAGTGTAATGGGGCTAACTGGTTTATGGGTAGCAGTTTTAGCTGACACTGGGGCGACAGCCTTGGTAACATTAAACGCATTACGGTTGCTTCGGTTCAAAGATAAGAATTAGTACAGAATAATATTTTAGTTAATTGTTTACTATCATATTATCCGCCAAATTACTCACCCTCTATTGTTGCATAGCAGTTGCAAGCAATTGCTATGCAATCTCAAAGAAAACTCCAGTTACAATTTTAAATTCTGAATTTTTGATATGAATCTCTTTCTTGAGATGACAATTACATTTTGCTCGGTTATTATCCAGCTTTACTTAAAAAAAGTGACAATCTAATCATGTATTCTGCAGATATAGTCAAGGATGATATCTATGTTTCTTCTGACCTCAACGGCCTAGAAACAAGTGAAACTATCCTATTGCAAAAATCGTTACCCCCTAATTCAGACTTACAAAAGCTGACGAAAAACGGAGAAATTCGTTTGGTTATTGATAAAAAACTAGGAAAGCCTACTATTGTTGCATATAAAATAGAAACAAAAAAAAGCGAGTTTTTTGCTTATCGAATCTCGGAGTTAAAATACACAGTTTTAACCAACCCTAAACGTTCTGGAAACTTCAGTTACCCTAAGCCTTCTAAAGCCCGCCTCAGCTCTACATTTAATCCAGTAAGAAAAAATCCTGTTTCGGGTAGAAAGCGTCCTCATAATGGTGTCGATTATTCAATGCCTATTAATACACCAATTGTAAGTGTAACTGGAGGTGTTGTATCAAAAGCAGAATGGAATAGTTCAATGGGGAATTACATAGAAATAAAAAGTAAAAATGGAGTCAAAACCCGCTATTTGCATCTGAATAAAATCCTTGTAAAAAAAGGGCAAAAAATATCTGATGCCCAGGACATTGCGCTTTCCGGGAATAGTGGGCGTTCATCAGGACCTCATCTTCATTATGAACTAATCGTTAATAATAAGCCTGTTGATTCTTTGGCATTTAAGCCAACACTAATTAAAGACAATGAGCTTAGTGCTCATGCTCTGAGTCATATTAAACAGTATGAGGAATATCTTGATTGATTTGAACTTACTTCAAACATTACTTGGATTAAGCATATACCCAACATCCATGTTGGGATTAACATCGTATTTTTAGTAGGTTACAACTTATCGTAATGTTGGTTGTCCACATTGGCCACAAAATCGATCTCCAACCTTAATAGTTGAACCACAACTCCCACATTCAGATGGGCTTTGTTTTTCCCCACACTGGGGGCAAAAAAGATCAGTTCCCCGAATCATTCCTCCGCATTTCGAGCAATTAGTTTCTAGCTGAGAGGAAGGTAAAAACGAGGTATTTCCTGTAGGCTTACTTACATCTGTATGTCTTTCTCTTACAACTTCATAATTTTCATTACCGTATTCATGCGTACTTGCATGATGTTTTTTCTGCCGATGACCTGTAGAGTGACTTCTTTCACCATGAGAGTTGTCGTGGTGTCCTGTTAATAACTTTCGTAGAAAACTCATTGTCGACTCCAAAATATATAAAGTGGCCTTACTCAAGGAATACCAGAGAGTTTGTAAAATATTTCATGAGGTATTGCAATAAAAACATTTCTTTTAAATTTAATTTTGGTTTGCTGCATGGAATAACATGTCCCCTGCGGTTACAAATCAGAAGTAGTTAGATAACTAATCATGATTTGTTGTGGGCACCACTTCTTAAAAAGTTAGAATCAGAGAGCATTGTCAATTAGATTACAGATGCAACTTTTGAAGTTTACCTCTCGGATCCACCTGTACCGTCACATGATTAACTGCATGATTTTCTTTTAGCCACCTTGCCACTATTGCAGGCAATAATATAGGGTCCTGTTCAATGGCTGGGGTAACATGAACTGTAGCAATGATTGTATCATCGGTTAAGGTCCATGCGTGGAAATGGCCAACCTCATCAATTTCCGGCAATTCTTTGAGCCCTTGTTCAATTAACTGAGAATCCATGTTTTTGGGTACAGCTTGAATCAACACATCAATAGATTCTTTCACTAGTTTCCAGGCCGACTTCACAACCAACAATGAGACAAACACAGAAAGGATTGGATCAAGGATAGTCCACCCTGTGAACATTATGCCTATGGCCGCAGCGATTGCCCCTATTGAGCCAAGCAAATCTCCAACAACGTGTAGTAATGCCCCTTTGAGATTACCATCCTCTTTGTTACCAGAAACTAAAATCCATGCACCGATAATATTAATGACGAGTCCTATAGTAGCAACAATTAACATAGGGCCTGCCAGCACCTCTGTTTTGCTACCAATCCTCTGAACTGCTTCCCACATAATCCATACAACAAGCAGCAACAGTGCAGAGCCATTAGCCAGAGCAGCTAAAACTCTAATACGATGAAAACCATATGTCCGTTTATCATCTGCTGGACGTTTCGCCACTCTATAAGCGACTAAAGCAAGCAAAAGAGCAGCAGCATCTGAAATCATATGCCCTGAATCTGCGATAAGTGCCAGTGATCCAGAAAGAATCCCTCCTACCGTCTGTATCAGAGCGTACCCAAATGTAAGTATAAAAACGAAACGAATTCGTCGTTCGCTTCCGTCGGAAACAGATTGTTTGTGGTCGTGGTCGTGGTCGTGGTCGTGGTCGTGGTCTTTAGCTGTGATTTCCTTTGGAACCGATTTATTAGGGTTATTTTCACGCATGTCATTTTCCAAATTGAATTCGCATGATTGCAAGATAAAAATATTATAGTTCCCGCTATGTTAAAATAAAGAAACAAGCACTATTTCATATTAAAAAAAGTTTCATGGATCGCCTTATCGCCACGAAGATCACGCATGCAATTGATTTTATTGATATATATTTTTTTACAAAAATGCAGCGTGATTTTATTGAATATAACAATGTGGATGTCTTATGTTTTTAAAACATCAACGTAATATTATTACGTATCAACTACTCCTTAAATGAATTTTAATTTAAGAATGAATTTCTGGCTCGGTTGGTTTCTTCATCCTTGCCGGTTTGTGTGTTTTTTCTAAAGCTACTCAGATAAAGCACGCATCTGGCCCACCACTGCTCGTACCGTTCGCACCTAGCTTGCGAAAGCCGTGGCCACCGCAGCGGCCTACTACATAACCTTCTCTGTACCGGTCACGCCATACTCGTTCCGCCTCGCCTACACAATGCATATGCTCTACGTTGGTATTCTACTGACGGTAATGGCGAGTAAAACATCAGCTCAACAGAATTGTATAACAAAGTTTTTACACCCGATGTCGCTGCGCGTCACCGGATCCAGTTTCATATGCCCGGTACATAGGCAATCGAACAATCAAAACTATTAATGCCGTTATGTAATCAATATTCTCCAACACAAATTACGCACTAATCATTTTCTTAAAAAATGATGTGGTGTAATATTAATCAAGAACTATTTAAAAACCACCTACAGGCTAAGATGAAAAGGAGGATGTATGAGCAAAGACGGATTCAATGCTGAAGATATCTCCAGCACGTTCGGTCGATTCGGCAAGAACCGCAGTAATATCGTATGTGACGAATCTAAGCTGCAACGTAAAAAGCCTGAACCTATCGCATTTACCAGCGCCACTGGTTCTTTGGGAAGCGCTGTACTATCGGGTATCGTTTCTGGAATTTCTGGCCCGTCAAAGAAAATTAACGACAATGATTTCAGGAAAGATAGACCATGGCTTTGGTGTAGCTGGGAGAAGAAAGAAGACTTCAAATAAACGGTGGATATATCCACCGTTTTAATTACTGCCGCCTTATTTATACTTCCCTATCAAAACTTGCTTAATTGATTAACCCCTGCTTTAGCTCCTCCTGACGCTGCATCTATAACCATGCCTTGAGCCTGCTTTCCAGCCTCAGAACCTGCCTGCTGAGGCATTTTGGCACCATCGCTTAGTTGACTTGCCATTGAGCCAATTCGAACTCCTGCCCATCCCAGCATTCCCACCCAAAAGGCTGGAAATATTACATACATCATCCCCAACACCAGATTCATAATCCATCCATCTGCAGTGGAGCTTACGAAACCAGCAAACGGGATGTCGCTACCTGAAATGCCCTGGTCGTTCATATTGTCATACAGAACAGTGATCAACTTGTCATCCAGCCAGCCTGCCAGTTCCCACCAGAAGGTGATGAAAATCAGGGCAAACATGCCAAACGAAATGGTCACTACGGTTTTCGGATCGTAGGCACTGAACATCATCATTACTGGAATAACGATAATAATCATCATCTCCAGCAGCGCCTGAATCATCGGAAGAGCCTGCCTGAGAGCATCAAACCCGGGAAGTGCCTCTGCCTGCTTCAGGCCAATACCCGCAGTCGAGATAAGGCGCGTCAGGTTTCCCCCAACGCCAGATGTGGTGTCAGCACTCCCGACAGCATAGGTCGTCCCCCCTCCGGACAACCCTGCATTTCGGGGGCTGACCAGCCAGCGCATGACAATCTCTTCCCATTGTTTTCCGGGAAATTGCCGCTGCAGTTCTTTACGGTTGCTGTCACCAAAACTATCCAGGACGCGCTGGCGAAGTGAGGATGTACCATCCGACCACCACGACTTACAGGAGGGATATCCCCCCTGACCGGTATCGGGATAACCACTGTCGCGTGCACTGTCGTAAGGCCACTGACTTCGCGGAGTCATCGATGTGTAGTAATCATAATATCCAGACGTATCAAGGAAATAGCTGCTGCCAATCCAGCCAACCGCGTTGATGGTGGCATCACTCAACTTGCTGTTGCTGTTTTTCAGTTTGAAATATGCCCGGGAGTAACACTGATTCGCAAAATCCTGGACTTCCTGCAGTAATACCGGATCCCGTAATTTTGAGTTCTGTACGTCAAAACGCATCTGGCGCAGCTGTGTTCCACAGGGGATAGAAGAGACCATCGCCTGCGTCGTCCCCTTTGACATCATATGCAGCATGTACCACCACAAGGGAACCTGCGCCGTCTGCCCGTCGAAATCATTCACCAGACCTTTGTAGCCAGAATTCTGCGGCGCCGGCACGCTGACGCCACATTGTTTTGCTCGGGAGGTATCAAATTTGATGGCACTAATATCGACCGGCAACAGCGGGATGCAGCAAAACAGCATCACGCAATACGACATATAAATCACGTGCTCAATGCGCGGCAAAGCCAACAACCCTTTATTCCCCTCATCGGCCCCCTCTTCACGCACCTTCAGCCAAACGCCGACGATTTTGAACACCAGTGGCAGGGCAAAAAGCCCGGTACTGGTCAGAATGCTCCATAACGCGTTATTCATCACCCAGCCGAAAAGGACGAGAAAGTACTCCAGAAAACTGTTCGCAGTCATAGCTAGCTCCTCATGCCATCCCTTTCCAGGCGACAATCTCCATAAAAAGGATGAATGACACCACTATGAGTTCAGTCCGTGGAAGTCGCGGACGTACGCTGGAATAATGGGTCAGCAACAACGGACGAACCCGGCAAAACCAGAAAAAAACGATCCCGGCATACAACGCCAGTCGCCAGACAAACAAGTTCCAGCGGCTGTCATGGAGCCAGTCCCGCAAATGATGGCCATCCGGATCGAGGTCAAAGAACAGGGATGCCAGGACAAACATTCCAATCGTAAACACGACAATAGAAATCAGAGCCAGGATGATACGGCCGCCGGTGCGGCCGCAGAAGAATGAGTGAGGCATTTACTGACCTCCTGATGACTGCGCCTGTCCCATCTGACCGAAAGCCTGGTCCTGATTGCCAGCTTTCTGCTGCAGTTGGTTATCCTGATTACGTGCCCCCTGGCGATCCAGCGTCGTCAGCAAGCTGTTATTGCTGATGGATTTCCGCAGCTCCATTTCATTGCGCAATGCCGCCAGCTCCCTATCGAGCGAATCGATACGACGGTCCCCCTCTGCCAGCGCCTCTGGCTGTTCGGCGGCATTGGGCTCCGACTCACCGGTCGTCAGCATCCGCCGCATGGTCAGTGCCGCTTCCACGGTATCGGACATCGCCAGCTCCCCGGCCAGACGCTGTACCAGTGCGGCACGATCCGGATCATCCCGCAGCGCCTGAATCACGCCACGTGTAACGACCAGACTGCCGGTTTTAAGCGCTGACAGGTTGTCTGACGTTGGCTGTAACTGCCCACCGACCAATTTTCCGAGCTGCTCCAGGTTGGACTGCGTGGCCTCGTCGAGAATGGGTGAAAAACCCGTGCCAGCGACGGCACTACCAGGCTGATTGTCGGTTCCACCACTGGTGCATTCGCTGGTCTCGCGGCAGGTTCGGATGGATCGGTCACCGAGCACTTTCACGACTGCAGCGGCTGCTTCATCCGAGGTCTTATAGCGCTGGCATGCGGTTCCCGTGCAACTTGCGGTACCCACACTGGAATTACTGGTGACAGGCAAATTATTCATCATGTTGTAGCCGGCTTTTGCCAGATCACGAGTGGGCTGTATGGCCTGCTGGCCTTTACCACCACGTTTTTGCCCGCCGACCCAGGTAACGCCTTCTTCACCCGTTGCTTTCTGCAGTTTCTGATCACTGGAAACCGCATCTCCGCCACTGGAAGACACAATGTCCTTGTACTCTTCGTTGACGGCAGCCTGCTGCCACTTGCTGCCCATAGTGTAATCAGCCATTTTTTTGGACATGTTCTGGCAGTTAAGCAGGGCTTTATCAAAGCTCAGGCCCGCCTGCAGCACACCATTTGTTAGCATTTCATACAGCCCGGGGTTGGCACGCTGGATAGCCATGGCCGGCATGCTCATCACTGCCCCAGTGGCCCCCTGCATGACATTCCCCATCAGATCCTTAAACCCGCTGGTCACGCCATTCAGCTGGTTCCCCACAGTTGTTTTGAGGTCGAAATTGCCGCACATGAGGTCACTACTCCATCCCCCGTCAAGCCCAATACGGGCCATGCGGTTGCGGCTGGCAGGCGGCGAAATCACCGTTCCGCCACCAATGGAATAAAACAACCCGTCGTTTATCGCCCCGCTCGCGGAGGCGCCGGAAGATGACACGTTTGTATCAACAGCCATTGCTGGCATTGAGACAGCAAAAATGAATGCGCCCGTCATGAGCGCACGAAGAGTAAGTTTCTGGTTCATCTTTAGTAGCCTCAGGAAAAGTCGGTGCTGTAAAGGAAGGTCTGGCCACGTCGCTTACAGCAGCTGTAGGGCTGCCAGAGCGCCCAAGCATAATTGCCGTCTTCAGCTATCTGCCCGTTCGTGTCAGGAAAAACGGCGCAACTTTGTGAGACCTGCGGGGATAGCCGTTGCCATTTATGGTTGGTCGTCCCAGTATTCTCTTTCACAGGATCTGGTGGCCAGTAACCGGGAGAAGCGTTTCCGACCAGAGGGTTATAAACATGCAATTGCCCACGACGAGTGATGATATCGGCTACGCGTTGAACTACTACTGCGGCAGACTTGTAGCTGTCAGTCTGGGTAACGAAGCCACTTCGAGGGTAGATATTGCCCCACATATTGCCCGTGCTGCCCAGCTCACGCATACCAGGGACAAGTGCCTCTGGATAAAGTGTTTCAGGCACGCCCGTACGCCAGACGAGCGAATCCAGTGCGCTGGAAAAATACGGGACAAAGGGGGCGGCAGCGCTGTCGCAGGAATAGCCGGGCACCATACCACCTATCACTCGTGTTGCAGGGTGGCCATAAGCATCCCCGTAATAAAAATGCAGGTTCTGCTTACGCTGACCGGCCGCTTTCATCTCCTGCCGCCCGCCGCCGACATCGGCTCCAACTATTGAGCCAAGCAGGGAGCTTTCAGCCCCCCCTGCTGTGTTACTGACGGCAGACATTTCCATCCAGGGGTTCTCGCCAGCATTCATGTAAGCAGAGACGACAGCTTCTGGGATGTAGTGCGTGACTTTGACGGAAGTTTTTACACTGCAGCCGAAGGGGGTGCACAGCAACCAGTAGCAAATCCCGCTGATACGCCAGCTGATGCAGTCGGTACTGGCGGCGCTGGAGAGTAGGCTGGCCGTGTTGACACTGGCCATCGTACCGGAGCAGACCAGGAGGGTGGCAAATCCCAGCCGGCGCAGCCGGGGTCGGTACCCGGGGCGGGGATGTTTCATCGCTGTCCCTCCTGCCAGGCTTTCAGGCGCTGCTCAGCCAATGCCACATCCGTCGTACCGTAGACCACAAACTGGTCATCAAACACAATAGCCGGATACTTCTCCAGCCCCAGTGACCAGGCGCGGGTGGCACCGCTGTAGGCATCTTTCAGCTGTTGTTCTGCCTGCCTGAAGCTGGCTGACGAGAGCACTGCCAGGGCATCGCGCTCAGCCTGTGCCGGATCGGCGGAAAGCTGGCCAAACAGCTGCGCCTGAACACGCTCAGGCGCATCGAGATAAACAACGGGAACATCAGTACTGGTGGGAATGGGATGTGCACTGTCGGTATAAATAACGGCTCCGGCAAGTGCACTGGAGGTCATTACAAGCGCTGCAAGACAGCATAAAGGTCGGATCATCATGAAGACTCCCTGAGTGATTAACCCGCTCAGGGTGCGTTCAGTTCATAAGATGATCAGTATTTAACTCATACCGGAGAAATGAAAATTTATGCGGGTGTCAAGTGTACTTGCCTGGACTTGATCTGACAGCTTTCTCTACCGCCTTTATCATCTGAGCGGGCTGGGCGTAAAACGCAGACGACGTCGTAAAGGGCTAGCAACAGAACGTCTGCCGCTGCTCCGCCCGGCGGCGCCGAACCTGACCTGGTCGATGGATTTTGTCATGGACGTGACCTTCTCCCCATAAACTAACATACGATGATGCAAGCAACGTCCGCTCCTGGCTGTGAGTTCAACGGGTCGATTCAACTTACTGGCGGGCATACAGTTACTGCTCTTGCACTGCTACCCGCATTAAACAGGTTAAGTACCATGTTATCCGCAGTCATTGCGGCCCCCATTTGGTCCTTGTCGTTATCCTCTACATCAGCCTCCAATAATATTTTCAGTTGACCTGGCTCACGTCTTTAACCCATACCATTGTCATTTCAGCACCTTATGCTAACTTTCCCGTTAGATACTGCGAAAGGAATATTTATGGAGTGGCTGGTGATTGGTGTTATTTATCTAGGTAAAGCGAGTCGCTATATGCTCATTCTTCATGCCGGAACATTAAAAATGATGTCTGAGGTCTCCTCCAAATCCCTCATACAGCCAGGCGATATTCTTTACCCAGTCAGTGATGCCGTGTATCTGATAAATAAAAATGAGAATCAGCGTCTGAAGATCACCAGTGCCTCTGCATTTTCGGCCACACAGTGGCGTTTTTTGAAAAAGTCATGTAAAAGCACTCTGCTCAAAGCAAAAATTACAGGGTAAAACCACCATCACCCACTTGCGCCAGTGCATACCATTTCATCAACTCAGCCGTTCCCGGCTCGTTTTCGGCGGGTGCCCATGGAGCCATATCTTGCTCAGCTACTGGCTGGTAACCCCCGTGTTTTACCTCAAAAATAACGCCTCCTTTATCCATCGACAACACTGCATGCCAGGTCCCAGCATCCATTTCCAGCACCTTGCAGTCTTCACCTAGCACAACGCGGTGGGTCACGTTGCCTTCGTCATCAAAATTCAATACCAAAAAGCGTCCGATGAGGGATGTCAGCAGCTCAAACGTGTGCGGGTGGCGGTGAGGGCGAACATAGGTACCCGGTTCCATAGCGATAGCCAGGCGCTGAACAGGATCGCTCAATTCAGGGTGGAGATTACGATGAGCACGTAAGCGAGGGGAATTTTCAGCCTGTTCGCTTTGTTCTTGTAGATCACTGAACGTAATTTGTTTCATATTAGCCTTTGTGAATGTAGGTCGCTCACAGGAACCCGGATGCCGTGAGGTTTTATGCTATCAATATCTTTTTAATCATAAGCGTTTCAACTTTCCAAAGCAGAAACAGGATTTGTTACTTTTACTGAAAATAGCTTATCAATTTTTCGCCTATGTATCAGATCATTCATTGCATGGTGTCAACGGAGTATGTTCTGTTTTTCGGTGAAAATTACATATTATCGATAGTAATGTCCGCTCCTGGCACGGAGGGGACCAACCAGCTGGTCCCCTCCGTGCCAGGAGCGGACCAACCAGCTGGTCCTCAGGTCCGATATGAGCGAGAAGCGGACGGCCATCCCACACACCATGAAATCTAATAAATAGACTCCTTCTATATCTTAACATCAATCATTTTAATGGGGCTGCATTTATATTCCAACCTTTGCCTTTCGTGTTGCAAAGTAAAACCTCACAATTTGGTAGGTTCTTTTTTATTTCATCACTTATAACATTTGCACTTTCCATTGGAAAGCCATGAATACTACCAATGTATATTTCTTTTATACTATCTTTTTCTATAATGTTAATTTCCTGCCTAAATTCCTTTTGGTGCGATCTAGCTATGTTTCTAACAACTCTTACTTCTTCTTCATACGACCAATCGACAGATTTATACAAAAAAATTCTTTGTAGTGCTTCTAAATATTTGTGATTAAAGTGAGTTACCACCCCCTCAATTATATCTCTATTTTCTGAATTGTTGTATGTCGAAGTTGGTTTTGTTGATGTATAAATCACACTACCAAAGTTTGCGGGTATTATGTTATTTCCTTTATTGTTCAGACCGGCCTTGTCAGTATCAATTCCTATGACTAAGCCTCCATGAGTTTCATTTCCCTCTCTGAGATTAATGAATTTACCCCCCCCATGATTCTTCCCCCGCGCGTAATGCGCCCACATTAGCGCATTTAGTGGTGCTCTTGATAGTGAAAGGACGCCATAACTAGTGTTTAGTTTATGAAGATTTAAGTAATTATTTTCATGTGAGTAGTCGTGGTCATCATCCTCATAAAATGAAGAGGTTATTTCGAATGGATCATTAAGGTTATAAGGATGTGTGAACTTTACCGAAGGGTTTCTCACAATTTTCATGCCAGTGCATAAATCGACATATTTATACAGTATCATTCAATATTTTCCTCAAAGCTTGGCGCTCTAATTAATGAAAATTGATATAATTATGCATATTTTTCAATTCATTATGAGAATTTTATGTTTTTTCCTGTTAAAAATAAACAAGCATCTTTGCTAATGTCTACTCCTGGCACTCAGCAGTCGACAGGAAATCATCAGGTCTGCTAAGAGTGAGGAGCGGACATTACCAGTGGTCATCAATTGGGTAAGATATTGCGTACTGTAGCGGTCAACTAAAAAAGCCATCCACAAAATGGGAATTCAGGCTCGTGTATGGGATACGTAGCCTGGGTCTTCTTCATCACTATCCCAAAATTGGGTTGCAACAGCATATTCACCTTTTGTTATTACCGGGCACCACCCAAAATCATTATAGAAAACATTAAGCTCCATAACTAAATAGCAATTCTCCATTTTCTTTTTTAATGTTATCATCGCGGGCTCATTGTGCGTGTAAACCCCACCGGCCCTGGCTATAGCTCGTTCCTCAAAGCGCTTTCGATCCCATTCTTGAACGATCCCCGTAGCAGATGGGATGACGGCGGAAAAGCTAATCTCGAATTTATCTGACACTTTGATGGTACAAGGTATGTTTTTCTGCTCTGAAAGCTTTCCAGTGACCAAATTATTTGGGAAGTTAATCTCTAATATCATCTATGCCAACCTTCAAGGGCAACAACGTCCCCTGTAAAATTATTCTCGAAAGGAGATCAATATGAGTACGCTTGTAAAACGGAGAATATACTGGTTTAAACCTGTTAATCAACCTGATAAGACAGGCCGCTTTGAGCGATCTACGGAACTTGACGTTTTTCCTCAAATTCAAAAGATCACGACTGAAGTTGTAGTGATTCAACTAACTGTTTCTTTGGTAGGAGCTATGAGAAATCCCAGTTAATAACCATAGCGTTACAATGTTTACAGATGAATTTATAAACCCCCTGATCACCTCCGGGTACATACCCAGTCATAAAGCTCTCCCAGTCTTTCCGGCTCTGGTCATATCTCTCCATCCAGATGTGGATTGTACTCTCATCTGCATCAATAATATCTTGAGCAGAAGCATCTCCATGAAATTCACATGCATCATTACAATGCGTTGCCCACTCTTGGTCTTGCCAAGTAAAGAAACCAGGTGTGCGGTAACAAATCTCATTTGATACATTATCATCAACACATTCAAGATCTATTTCATTAAAAAAACCGACTAAGCCGGATTCAACAGCCTCGCCATTTTGAATACATTGAGCACACAATATCGCATCATTACTACCCGAGGAATATTGGGGGCCAATATATTTTAACTCCTTAACTTCCCTACAACAGTCACAAGTAAATAATTCCTCAGTAAATACTGTCGTTAAGTAACTGTCGCTCATATACTTAAATGTAGACATGCACAATCCTTATGTTAACAACAAGATTATTAATCATTGCCCAAAAAATAACATAGGTTATGACCTACCAACAACAAAGTATCTTCAAAATGCACCTCTGACCTGCTCCCTGTTGTTCCACACAAACTGTTGTTAGCAATGTCCGCTCCTGGCACTAAGCAGCCAGGCCCAAGTGACTTACCGTCTGCTGTGAGCGATGAGGGAAGTTCGCTTTAAGGGTAATCCAATCCACATGCCGGAAGATCTCCAGAAGGGAATGGTCCGGTTTATCCGGGATACTTAAACTGGAGCCTGGCCGCTATGCCGATGGATTACGGATAAGATACTGCCAATGTTTTGTTGATTAAATATTGCCCACCTCAAGTGACTGATGCATTATCGGATAATTCTTAATACTACTTAAACGTAGGGCCAATGTGCAGGGAGGTGCATTTAGTTTCGCTTCCCTTATCATCATGAATGGAGGGGCAGCAGTAATGGACGTTAAGGCCGATATAATAGCGTGGCTGTTAAAGCAGCAGGACTGGTTTCAGGATCTCGCGGAAAGACTCATTCAACAGGGCGGCCTGACTGAAAATGATCTTCAGCAGGTTGTTGACTTACTCAAGACCCCACAAGGACAGACAAAAACAACACACCGTACTTTTCCTGGTCTGACATCTGCAGAGCAGGGAGCTGGAATACTCAGGTTAAGCCGGATCGAAGCTGTAAAGGGTATTGAGAACCTCGCTCCCCGTTTACCGCTCGACTTCGGTTCAGGGAATCTGACAGTTATTTACGGCCATAATGGGTCCGGTAAATCCAGCTATACGCGTGTGCTCAAACGCATATCCGGAAAACCCAGAGCTGTTCAGCTTAAATCCAATGTCTTTAATCCCTTGCCATCTGAGCGAAGTTGCCACATTAAGTGGGAGGCGAATGGAAGTGCTGCTGAAGCGGACTGGTCCCCTGATAGCCCTCCGATCGATGCCCTCAAGGGCATTGATATCTTCGATACGGATGAAGCCCAGCATTACCTCACCCAAGAGAGCGCCGCAACCTATATACCAAGAGTGGTGGGGATCTTTGAAAAACTGGCTCAGTACTTAAAGCTGGTACGCGATAAGCTAGGTGATGAACAGTCTCAGCTAGTCAGTAAACTTCCCGGACTACCCGCTGTTTATCAGCGTTGTCGTATTGTCACCACTTATGGTGCATTAAGTACAGCAACTACTGAAAATATAGCGGTGATGACGAACTGGTCTGAGGCGGATGAACAAGCGCTGAGAGCCTTAAATGAACGTTTGAGCGTTCAAGATCCTGCTGAAAGTGCCCGCAGCAGGCTTGCGGTTCAAACATCTGTTAATCAGATTATCTCTAAACTTGTGCAAACAACACAGGCTTTTAGCCAAGCGAATATCGACGGTCTCCGGGCGTTACGTGCTGATGCAACCAACAAGCGCAGAGTTGCGCTTGACAGTGAACGGGTAAAAGATGGCTTGCTGGAGGGGGTAGGCTTGCCTGTATGGCGTGCCATGTGGGAAGCCGCTCGCGATTATTCTAGACAGCCCTATCCTGATAAGGCTTTTCCGGTAACAGATGAAGCCCGCTGTGTCTTATGCCATCAGGACCTATCCGCAGAAGCTCAGCAGCGTCTGAATAACCTCGAAGCTTTCGTGCAATCACGTCTCGAGATTGATGCGGCCACAGCTGAGCGTCGGTATGCTCAGGCAATCGGCGAGCTCGCCCCCCCTCCCTCTATGGCCGAAATTGCTACCCTTTGTACAGGCGCTGCGATTCAGGAAGAATGGAATAAATACCTAGTGGAGATCTGGAATGCCGCCTCTCTCAGCCGCCAGGCGCTCACCGAGCATGAAGCCACCCAGACTGCAGTTCCTCTAGCTGATTTGACCGAAGCCATCATGACATTATCAACTTACCGCGATCGACTTCTGGGAGAAGCAGAGCAGTTTCAGAGGGACGCAGCGGGATTTGACAGGGCCAAAGCCTTGCAGGATAAAAATGAAGCCGAAGCTCGCCGCTGGCTTTCTGGCCAGGCAGAGGCCATCAGGGCCGAAGTCGAGCGCTTAAAAAAAATAAGCGAATTTGATGTATGGATATCACTTGCTGCTTCCCGCGCATTATCAACTAAGTCTGCTGATATTACTCAGAAAGTCGTCACTGAGGCCTATGCCGCCAGATTCAACCGCGAACTGAATCTTCTTGGTGCTCCTGGCTTACAGGTCGAGCTGGTAAAAATAAGGACTGAAAACGCGAAAGTTTTGCATCAGCTCCAGCTTAAAGGGGCACAACGGGATAAGTTGCACAATATTCTAAGTGAAGGGGAACGAAGAGTTATCTCACTGGCTGCATTTTTAGCCGATGTCAGTGACAGGCCAGGGTCTGCTCCCTTCATTTTTGATGACCCTATTTCATCGCTGGATCACGAATTTGAGTGGCACGTTGCTAAGCGCCTCGTTGAACTAGCTAAATCTCGTCAGGTGATTATTTTGACACACAGACTTTCTCTTTACGGGGTAATTGAAGATTTAGCAAAAAAAGAGGGAGACCCATGGAAAAAGCAGCACCATAAATCGATATGCATTGAATCATTTGATGGCGCGGCCGGTCATCCTGCCGATCAGGAGGTCTGGAATGCGAACACAAGAACAGCGAATAATATCCTCCTTACTCGGCTGGACTCAGCCTACAAAGCTGGGCAAGAACATGGCGCAATGGCTTACCGTGGGTTGGCTCAGGGAGTTTGCAGTGATTTTCGTAAACTCATTGAACGTTCTGTCGAGGAGGACTTGTTTAACGGGGTCGTTATACGTCATAGAAGAGGTATCCAGACTGACGGAAGACTTCCGTATGTGCAGGATATAACGGCAGAAGACTGTAAATTGATTGAAGGTCTTATGACTAAATACAGCTGTTATGAGCACAGTCAGTCGACGGAAATGCCTGCTTTTATACCAGAGTATAAGGAGTTGCTGGCAGATATCAGCACGTTGAAAGAGTGGCGTGAACAGATCAAAACAAGGCGTACCCCTCTGAAATAGCTCCCCACTGAACCCAGTATCTTTATTTTCTTAGTAAAAAAGCTTCTGGGTTCGGTAGAAAGTATCATTCCCGCGCGGGTATGAATCTCAGCGGTAAATCCGAATCGTATGTTTGGTGAGGCCCTTTTTGGCTGTAGTTAGTTACTGGACCTGACAAGCCGACGGCCAGTCGAACCAGATTAGCCCTAAGTTTACCACTACAGAGCGGTAGTGCTGGAGATATCAACGGTCATCTGCCAGGAGCGTGAACGCCAGAGCTTGCGGGCACGCGCCATAATCTGCCCTCGTCCCAGTCGAAAGCGGCTATATGCCGCGTCGCCTTCCTGATGAGGGGTACCAAACGCCCAAAATAGCGAAGAACATCGTCTCTGGATGCAAAACCCTGTCCGTCATCCTTGCATGAAAAACCTTCGCTGTTGATTTCCAGTGCAACGGACGTGGCGCCGGCATCAACGCTGTTAATGACCACCTCAATGATGGCCTTTCCAATTGAGCCTGCCTGGCTGTAAATGATGTGGTGAATAATTTGCGGATCGAGTTCAAAGGGTAAGCGCATACGGATGCTCCGTCAGAGGGGGAAGCACAATGCTGACCCGCAATACGAGACAAAGAAGGAACAACTCATCAACCGTTATTGACAGTTTTGCGAAACAAACGGAGTCTGAAAACGGTTAAATAACATTCAAAAGGAGTGGCCCGTGACCTTCATGACCGAAATCCAGGATGTGTTTGACGTAATCGGACAGGCGGCTGTCAGCATTTTTCAGTCTGGAATTGAAATAAACCAGGATACGATGGAAGAATATTTGACGGATAAATTAACGTTTGCGCGGATCAGTAAAAACAAACGCCTTGAGGCGGCGGTGTCTGTCGCATTCGAACAATTGAGACAAAATAAAGGGCATCTTTAAAATGAGCGTCGCAAAGCGACACTTGCGGGCTCCTTGCCGCCCGCACCCGCGGCCTCCCCGTTCGCCGGCAGCCAACTACGCTGCCCGGCAAACAGGGAGGATGAGTTACACCGAGTGGCTTCCCCCTGCAGCGCGATCTATTTCCTTGAGCACCCATAACATATCCGTTGCATCCGGCACGCAGACAGGCCAGCGCACACCCTCCTGATAATCCCGATCATCGGGCCATAGCGTATTCCCCGTCACGGTGATCAGGATATTGAGCACGTTCTCCCGCGCATCAGTGAGAAGCACAGCCAGACAACTCCGCTTGCCCACCCGGTGTGGATACACGGACAGCAGCACCGGCGTTTCAAGCCGTTTGATAATTTCAACCTTTAATCTGATAAGCGCCTGGCTGTCTGTATGCCCCACCATGGCATCACCCTGCGGCGGCACGGTGAAAATAAAGCTGGCCAGCAACGGTTTATCCGGAACAACCACGGGCTGTGCCATTGTCAGTGCTTTCATGCTGCCTTCTCCTCTCTGCGAATACCCCGGCTACGATCCATTCGGCGGGCAACTTCATACGCCGCCTCAAGTTCAGAGCAACTTAACTCAGTCATAATGGCCCGTCTTTCAGCTTTTTCCTCTTTTTCGGTCATACCAAGAGCCAGATACAGACTGGGAGGAACCGAGCGGAACAGTACCTGCACTTTACGGGACAGCACGACACCTTCAGTGTATTTTTTGGGGAGTTTTGTTGCGGAAAGCAGCATCGCTTTTTGCTCTTCTGTCAGGGTTTTGAACCTTGCGATTTGCTCCACCTCTTCCGGAGGCATCACCAGACAAATCCACCATTCAGCCATGTTGAGCATCTTTTTAGCTGTGTCCGGGAAGTCACCAAGGTTCTGAGTGAAAAGCCAAAGCCAGGCACCCAATTTACGCCACATCTTCACAATCTTAGTGGCATAGGGCCCCAGTAATGGATTGACCGTCACGATATGGGCTTCATCAATGGGCACCAGAATATCGCGGTCGGTGTACTGATCACGCTCAGCAATATTGTTGATGGTATTCAGCATTGAGATAACAGCCACGGCCATTTGTGCTTCATACCCTTCACGTGCCAGCGTCCCTAGATCAACGATGGTGACGTCCGCTTCCGGCCAGGGCGTGCCGGGTTTGTTGAAGAGTTCACCTTCAAAGCCCTCAGTGAACATCCGCAGGGCTTCAGACATCTCTTCAGCACGCGAACGACGTGCAGCGGTGCGTTTCTCCCGTCCATCCTCGCCATTGCTGACATCGCGGGCGATGTTCTGAAGTGCGAACATTAGATCTTCCGGCAGCATCTGCCGCTCTTCATCGTAAGCTGTTCTGGCAGCCATCATGATGGCTTCACGAATCATCCCACGGTCAGCGCGGGTCATCCTGCCTTCTTCAGCCGATTCCCCACCGGTTATCATCAGACGTGCTGCAATCTCCATTTCCCCCAGAATATCGCGTTCTTCGTCCTTGTCTTCGTCATCAATGTCTTCATCGTCATCAATGTCTTCATCGTCATCAAGCTCCGGCAGTACATCTTCGCTGACCAACAGCGCATCAGGCTTTACTTTCATCAGCAGGTGCGAATCCCCGAAAGGCGCCAGGGAAATGGCTTTACCGGGTTTGATACTGACCCGGTTGACGGTCAACCCCAGTCGGGCGCAGTGATCGCCAAAAAGCCCAAAGCTGTTCCCCGCCTCGATGAGGAAAATTCTTGGCCGATAAATCGCCATCATCTGGGCCAGCTCAGTCAGTGCCGTTGCCGACTTCCCTGCCCCGGTCGGCCCGAACAGTAATTTATGGGCGTTCTGTGTGCGATCGGACTTGTTAAGTGGGTCAAAAGACAAGGGGCCGCCGCCACGGTTAAAGAAGCTGATCCCCGGGTTACCGGTACCGGTATCGCGGCCATAGACGGGTACCAGGCAGGCAAAATGTTGTACAAACATCAGCCGGGAGTACCAGTTGTGTTTGTCTAGCTGAGGGTTAAAGCACATCGGCATGGCACGCAAATAGCCACTGAGTGGGCCGATATCATGCTCCGGATTAACCGGCTCCAGACCGTTGTTCAGTAACTTACTGCTCAAATCAAGGTAGCGCTTGTCGAGCGTATCCAGATCACGCGCTTTAATCAGAAACGTCATCGATGCGCGATAGAGCTTATGCTTGTTACCCAGATACGAGCGTGCTGTTGCTGCATCCTCCCGGGCACGAATGGAGTCCACGTTCTCGCCCATCGAATCGCGACTGAGACGGGAGAAATTTTCCTCCAGTTTATCCTGAGGCTGCACAATCAGGGTCAGCGTAATGACGGTCCCCTCCGGGAGAACATCCATAATGGCATTGATGTTGTCACCACGCTTTATTTCCCCGGTGAGATGGCCCGTCACGGGCGGGTTTCGCAATCTGGCAACCGGTACAGACTTGTGTGCCACATTATCAAACCACCAGACGCCTTTCTCCGCATCACTTCGGGGACGGGTGAACCAGAGGCTTTCACTGAAATCATTCATCAGCGGCAGCGCGTCCGGCTCGTCATCCATATAACGGGCATTTTTGTACAGTTCGTCCCTGTTCACCCACTGCGGGTCCGGGTTAAACCAGCGCAGTAACCAGCTGTGAATCTGCTCCCCGTTCTGGCGTTCAGACTGGATACCCGCCCCTTTCATGGCCGACGTCAGGCGTTCACATACTTGATTGAGTAATACTTCGGGTGCCATGGGATCTTTCCACGGCGTTTCCACCCAGCGGTACACCACCATCCGGGTACGCCGGATTTGCCCCCGCCAGGGTGCGCCGGTGACAGCTTCATCAACAAACAGCCCCTTTTCAATCGCAATGTCCTTCAGGTGACGCTCCTGATCACGCAGCCAGGAGTTCGTGAAAGCGGTTCCCTGCGCCCAGGGTTTTACATATCCCCGGATACGATCCATATACGACGTCAGGTCTGATTCATCCTGACAGTAGAACTGGACCACCCACTGATGTGTGTCCAACTCAGGCAAACTGTCCTGCAGGGCATTCTCTACAACATCCCGGATGTCTTCGAGACGCGATTCAGGTCGACCTTCGGTTCCGACCGGCGTGATGTCATAGACAGCCCCGACAGACACACCGTCATCCAGTAGCAAACACTGGTGCTCATGTAGATATTCGCCCCAGGGTACGTAGTCAATAATAGAAGGCCCCGTATCATAAAGCCGGGATTCCTCACTGTGTGTCAACCTGCCGTCACGCGAAAGCGGTTCGTTGCCACCCACGGCGAAAGGCCCCTCTCCTGCCTGGTGTGCCTGTTTAGTCGGGGTTTTACGCTGGAACAAACTGAAAACCATCAGAAGTCCTCCGTGCGTTCACCAGGCAGCGCATACTGTACCTGGCTGTAGAAAGGAAACACGGTGCTGTAGCCCGGCACCGGTGTATTACCGTCAGCAAGGTGCGGGAAGACATACATCACCAGGTCTGGATTGGGGAGTCGGGGGAAGGTCTGCTGAATTTCATTTTCCTGTGTCCGGCTGTAACTCTCACGCGTCTGTTGGGACAGCGTTCTCTCGCTATCAGAAACCGGACGACGAAGGGTTGTACGGCTTTCAGTAGTGGCGTGCGTGGTTGAAGCACCACCGTTCCACAGTTCCAGCATATTGCTGTCCCCGGGAGGCAACATTTCGTCTTTCGATGTGCTGCAGCCGGACAGCTGCAGCACCAGTAAAAACACTGTCAAAAACTTATTTACCTTCATCGGCCATTCCCTCAGGATCAAAAAAGTCAGCGCTAAGACGCATCACGCGACCATCCGGCAATGGACATAACAGATCATTGCCTTCATGCGATATCTTCCGGGCGACTGCAAGTAGTGCCCATGCAGTCACTTCATGAGGCTGACCTTCCCATTTTCCTGTGTCCCGTCTGACCTGACCTGCATACAACAAGCCACTCAGGGGGGTGTATCCCACCCGATATTCGAGATTGTTATTGTTCTGCATTATTTTCACCCTTAATCCATACCCGTGCCGCTTCCGGCCAGGCTGAAGTCATATTTCACCTTCCGACCTTTCTCGGCATAATCAATCGCCAGCTGGCGTGTGATATGTACGGCGACTTTCTGCCCTGGAGGGACGTAGACAGCATCGAACGTTTGCCCGTATCGTGCTTTAACCCAGTCAACGGTTTCACGCATGCCGCCTGAAAGCGCCTTACCCATAACCGCCTGACCGGCATCCCCCGTCAGGGTGGAGGTCACGCCGCCCATTGCATTGGTCTGGGACGTATTCTGGTTTTGGGAAAAGGCTTCGCCGGCTGCACTGGCTGCGGCCAGTAACCCGATGGTGGGTAAATAGGTGGAGGCGTTGCTTTTACGATCTCCGGAGATGCAGGGGATGCCATTGTCATCAGATAACCAGCCGATGCTGCCATTCTGGTTTCCCTGATTCCCCTGACTACCGCCCTGCTGCTGACCGTCGGGCGACGGCAGAGTTCTGACGGTGCCGTCAGTAAAGACAAACGTAATACTGGTCAGCGAACCGCGCACACAGGACAGCGTCCAGTCGCCGGTTGCCGTGCCGGAAATGATTGCACCCTGAACGTCCGGTAACTCGATACCGTTGGCCGTAAGGTTGTCTTTTCCGATCATGACCTTGAACGGATACGGATCGGTGACTTTACCGTCGATCGGCACCCGACCCAGCAGTGCCGTCATCGCGCGGCTGCCCACAAGTGTGGAGTTCTCCGGAAGCGTGAAGACCGGGTCAACCGGGCCAGTAACCTGCTCACTGACGTTCTGCGTTACAGTCGCCGGCGACTGTACAGATTTCGGTACACTGTCCGCACTGCCAAAAGATGAGGCAAATGTAAAACCGGTGGCGTTGGCCCCGGTACCTTCAACGGGACGCCCATTTGCATCCGTCGCCACACCATCACGGGGGTCAACCCAAATCAAACCGTCATTACCTGGTACATGATTCTGGCTGCCGGGACCATTGTCATAACCCAGTCCCAGGGGGATGTCGCTTCCCGATCCGGCCGAACCAGACATCTGAGCCACAGATGGATTGCTTCCTCCGTTTTTCAACTGCGTCATCAGTTCGTTGACCTGAGTGGATAAATCACTGACCTTTGAGGTCAGTTGATTACGTTGCTGCGCTTCCTGTGCACGCACCACCCCGACAGCCTGCGAAACTTGCTCTTCAACATTGGTCGCTTTCTTGCGCAGTTCCTTGTTCTCGTCACTCAGTTTTTTATTATCATCATCCAGCCCGTCAAGACGCTCAGTGACTTTACGGAAATTCCCCACCACGGTGCGCAATGTGTCCTGAGGTGTGTCTCCTTCTATACCCAGTGTTTTCAGATCTTCCGGTGAAAGATCAGATACTGAACTGGCTTTATGTGGGGCGGGGGCTGCTTCCTTTTTCTCGGGTGAGCAGGCCTTAACCCCCACAAACACGGTTCCCGCAATGACTGTGGGGACCAGAATTTTTACCAGCCAGTTTGACGAGAGTGTTTTCATTTTACGTTTCTCCGGGAGCCACTTTTTGCAGGTGCTGGCTCAGGCAACTCAGCAATGAGTGCTGCTTCGGGACGACCGGCGGTAACGAGATACAGCACGGTGGTATCCTCGGGTGTGCCGGCACGCCCCAGCCAACGGTGCTGGAACGTGGCAGAGAGAAATTGTCCCTGCAGTCTGCGCGGATCGAGCACGATTTTGTCAGAAGAGTTGTTACGCACCTGCATCGCCACCACACTGCTCCCCTGGAGGATCCAGGCCGCCAGAGGGGTTATCGTGACGGTCTCTGCCGGCATGAGCGTGGTGATACGCCCAGGCAATTTCAGCGAGACGGGGCTGATCCCCGGAACAGACTCCACGGTGCGCAGCGGACCGTACACGGACTGCGCCGCATACCGTGTCAGCACCACCGGCAGGGGAGCATTGAGTTTTGGTGGAATACGGGAGGCAGAAACCACGCCCCCCTCAGACTGAGAAACGGAGCCCTTACTATTACCAGAACCACTGACTTTTTGATCCACCACGGAGGTGGCCGTAGCCACTTCACCGTCATAGACCACTTTCACGGGTTCACGTACGGTTTTACCGGGTGTGGCGCTAACATCGAGCAGAATAATTTCACCGTTAGCTTTGTCCTGCAGCTGCAGACGCGTCACCGGAAACTCGCCCTTCGCTTCCAGATAAACCGCACCACCGGTACTCTGTACGCGGAGTTTGTCACTCAGCGTAGGGGGAAACCCAACGCGCACATTTTTCTCAACAAAGACAATGCGCTCCTGCCCGACTGTCAGGGGGATCTGAAGCGGGATACGCTCCCATTTCATCAGCTCAACCGCCCGCCCGGGCAGAGAAATCATTACAATCAGAGATAATAAAAAAAGGTTCGGCTTCCTCACTGGAACACCCCCGACTTTTTCTCAGGTGCAACAACAGGAACCGCTGTCAGGCGCTGAGGTACACCGTCATAACAGTCCAGAGCCAGTCCAAACGGATTGCGTTCAGGATCCCCCTCCCAGCGGATCACCTTCATCGGGTAGCGCACCATGGCCCGTTTGACAGGTTCAGTGTGGTAATACTCATCAGCCACCAGATCCAGCATCGCGACCCAGTTATCGGAGGATTTGATAATCACACTTTTGCTGCTATATCCCCGCTTAGGGATCTCGTAAACCACACGAACACGGTCTTTCAGTTCACCACTGTTGGTTCGGTATTCCGCATCCTTGTTAAGAAAGTCCTGGCAACCAGGAGTTAGATAGGGGCTTAGCTGGGCGATTTTCGCGGGATAATCCACTTCGCCATTTTTCGGCCAGGCATTGAGCTGCTGGAAAATATAAAATGCAAATCCGTACACCGTGGAAGGGGGTATTTCCCACCATTTTTGTGTACTACCCGAGCGCAGGTCAGGTGGGTTATGAATCGTCATGTTTTGTGGCGCCAGCATCCATCCCGCACTGGTGACCAACAAACCGATAAATAAGGCCATGCAGGCCAGACGCAGGGAGAAAATATGATTATCACGGGCAGTCATCCCGTTGCGAAAACGGCTCACTGGCGCCCTCCTTTCGTTACAGCACGGGTTCGCTGGACTTCCCATACCCGTGTGGCCAGAATCATGGACGAGGAAAACCGTGCCCGGCAGAGGATCTCTTCCATCCTTTTCCAGATGTAGTTCTCGGGTTTGCCTCGCTTGTAGCTCCGAAACCAGCCACCTCCGATGAAAATGACCAGCAGGGGCATAATCAGCATGGCGCTGGGAAAAGCCAGCCAGCCCAGAAAAGGAAGAAGCGACAATGGGATGGCAACCGGGATCCCAGCAACCACTCCCACGCCTGCCGCCAGCAGAAATTCGCCAGAAGTGAACCCTTTCCACACCACCGGTGGGTTGTTCAGACGGTCGGGAAGAAAATCGATGACGGCCATATTTCCTCCTTACAAAATGTCAGACGCTTTTGTGGCGAGGTAAATAGCCAGGAGGATCACACCAATCCCCACCACGAGGTATGCAAGGAATTGCGTCCATTCGCCCTTGCCGCGACGAATGTCGTGAAAGGATGTGATGACCGCATGGGCAACAGCCAGAAATGCAGCGACACAAACAAGCAGGCCAAGCCCAAGCCCGCCCATTCTGATGTATCCCATAACAGTGTTATAGGTACCTCCACCGCCCCCACCAGTGGGGTTTTCAACCGCGGGCAAATCCGCCATAACCTGACCGCTGTAGCACAATGCTAGGATGAGAGCAGGTTTCCATTTGTTCCGTAAGCGACTAATCGCATTGCCGAATTTTGCTTTCATAAAACCATATCCTTTCAGTGAAAAAAGAGAAAAAGTGTGATGAGGAGGAGTACGGTATTGCGCATCAGGAGCTCCTGAAACTGTCGCCAGGAGACTGCCTGAGTGCTCAAACCGCGGTAGGCCTGAACGACAGACCAGGCATAGAAAAGAATGAGTACAGTGGCCAGTGACCCCAGAATCAGCAGATTCAAATCATCAGGAGCCAATGAGGAGCCGGTACCTGCGCTCCAGCCACTCTGCTGCTGATCAGTCATCGCCATGCCGGCTCCTCACCGCGATACTGCCCCGTGACAGTGGTGGGAACTGTGGGTTGTGCACGTGAAGGTTCAAGATATGTAGAGATTCCCTGCTTCATCGTTGCGATGTCGCGGGTGGCCTGTTGATAATCAAAATAGAAGCGCGCATTTTGATTCTGATTAGCAATCACGCGGGCGCGATCCAGGCCCGCCTGAACCTGGTCAAGCTGTCTCATAACCAGCGCCAGTTCGTCTTTCTCGGATGCCTGGCACTGAACTACCGGCAGAACAGCCAGCACCAGAACAGTGAATGATTTCAAAAACTGCATCGGTATCTCCCCCTCTAACGGTCGTCGGGAGAGTGACGCAAAGCGGAGCACCCGGCAGTAGTAAATTCTTTATGCAACCGCAAAAATTAAAGCCAGATAGTTTCTGGATTAAGCCAGTGGAACTGGAGGGATTCTGATCGAATCAGCCCGGTCAGGAAGGTGGTTGTACAAATAAAAAAACCCGCGACATCTCACGGGTCAGGCAATACGCCATAATCACTTGCAAAGCTCTACTAGAGGTATTTTTTAAACGTGGCGGTAACAACAGCCAGTACACTGCCAATTAACAACGCAGCAGGCAAAAGAAGCAGATTCGGCCACACTGCAGTGGGCCAAGCAAGATAGAGCGTGCAGGGCCCATAAAGCGCAGGTTTGATAAAACGTTTGGCATGGTGGTAAACAAAACTGGATTCATAGCCAGCGCCATAACGCCGCAAATCTCTCCTGACCAGCCCTTCAACGACTCCCGTGATAACCACCAGGACAAACAGGGGTAGGCTCAGAAACAAAATCAGTACACGAATAAAAAAGATCATCGTGACCCACACGGTTGCCTGTAGGTATTCCCCTAGCCAGCGAATCAGTGTCGCACCAAAGCTGTTGATCGCCGGTATCATCCCCTGCCCTTGCTGGCCGTTCTGCCTGAAGGACTGCAGCCAGCCACTAAATCCGGTGTCGATAAAAAGCCATTGCCAGGCGCTGTGCACCCAGCGGTTCGCGGTCTCTACCGGCGCATACAACAACAGACTCTGCGTATAGCCTTCCGACAACCAGCGACTTTCCGCTACCATCACCTGATAACTATGGCCTGCACCATCTTCCGGCCACAGAAAAGCGATACACGCATATTCAATCAACAGACTGACCAGCAATGACCCCAATAAAATAGCGATGATGCTGACAGGTAAGTCCCATAGCAGTAGCGTAAAGGGACCGGACGAACCGGATCGCTGCGGCTGGCGTTTACGGTCAGAGTCGGAATCATGCTGTGACACCGGAGCCTCCTGTCCACCAGGTTTCACCGGAGTGGTAATTCTCTTCCATGGATGAGGCCATTCGTTGCAGACTTGCAGGCATATGAGGATCGTTGCCCGATGACGGCAGCGGCATACGAATCTTCCAGAGTCGGCCCCCTTCGAGTAATGCAAAGGCCTGTCCTTTTGGCAGATTAATAACATCCGCTGGTGTGATCATTGGCACTTTCACCAGATTGACCTGATCCTGAACGTTACTGTTAAAATCCGTTCCTTCCCCTGGTCGGGCGACATCAGTGACCCCGGATGTTAGCGTTTTGGAATAGACGTCCACCTCGGGCAACTGGTCTGTCAATAACATGGCTGTATTTTTCTCACGCACACGTAGCATCACCAGGGTATTGAAGTTACCAACAACCTGATTTGCTTTGGCAGTACTCCCAATTCTCGCCTCGATGTCTGACAACGTCTGTGTGTAAGCCGTTACTTGCATACCTGCGCCACCGCCTTTGTTGATTAACGGGATAAATTCATCCCCCATCAGCTCGTTAAACTCATCACAATGCAGGTTAATTGAGACCTTGCTTTGCCTGTCATCACCCTCATCGCCCAGACCGAACTTGTAGATGTGCCCGGCCTCGGAAACCAAATCAGCGAACATGCTATTCCCCACAGCAGAGGCCACGACCGCATCAGATAGCGCATCAAGACCGACGTAAACCACACCGCGGTTTTTAATAATCTGATGCCAGTCGAGTATGGGGCGGGGGTCGTCCAGATCGGTATAGTCTGGGGCCAGCAGCGCCGCAGTTTTCCCGGTCGTCAGTTTTTCAAGCAGAGGCAGCAGAGAGGCTACGATTTTATCGAAATAGGTACGATCGTACTGAACCGCGCTGCGGAGACCATCCAGCACCGGGTCCCAGAGCATCTTGCCCTCGTCGCTGGCCAGTACGGTTTCTATGGCCCATATTTTCATACCGTTGGAGCGTCCTTGCATATGGCGGGGTAAATCCTTCTCCTTTATGCCGTTGGCAAGCAGCGCTTCGACCGTTCCCATCAGATGAGGGGCTTTCTGGCTCAGCATATTCTCCACGTACGTTTCGTAGAGCTCACCGATGTTGGTAACATAACGGAGAATGAGTGAGTAATCAGGGCGTTGTCCTTGGGCAACCAACGCGCGGGTAATGATGTTCACAAACCGCCAGGCAAATTCACGGAAAGCAGCAGAGTTGCCTTCCCCGGATAACTGTCCTGCTACGCGTGACGCCACCTCAGAAATTCGACTAAACCGTCCGACAGCATTGTAACGCGCACTGATATCCGGCCAGCCAAGATGGAACACCCAGAAATTGTCCTGCCGTCCTGCACGGTGTGCCTCGGCGTACATTCTGCGCAGTAAGTCAGCGTCGCCTTTAGGGTCAAAAACAATCACAACCTCATGATCACCGGCCGCATTACGCCGACGAATATCCTGTGTGATAAGCAACTCTGCCAGACGAGTTTTCCCCACGCGCGTGGTACCAATAACCAACATGTGACCTACACGCTCACCCAGGTCATAAGTGACCGAGGTTTCGTCCGGCTCCACCCCATGATAAATCGGACTACCACCGACAGGCGGTAAGGGGCGAACGGGATTGAAGGGAGTATCGGTACGTGAAAGCCGGCAAAGCCAGGGCAGCGAGTATTCCAGCTTTTTCTCCATGTCTCTTGCCATGCGGTAGAGCACTGAGGGCTGGACATAAATTTCACATTCCGGGCGACGGGCTTCCAGCAGACGCTGCGTGTGCCGAGGCGACCACTGAAAGCCTTTCCCGAGGAAAAGATAACGACTGCTGACGGGGATTTGCTCACTCGTCACGGCATATCGTGGTAGTCGCCGGATATTCCGGCGATAGCGCAGGATCTTCATCCCCTGCCGTGTACGCCTCAGGGCCAGAATGCCAAACCCGGCCGCAGTAACCCAACTGACAGAGGGTGCCAGTGCAACAGCCCAGGGGGCTGTGACACAGATACAGGTGGCACTGGCGGCCACCGTAGCAGAATACAATTCAACAGCGGGCCGCAGCATGGACTCCATAACATAGCGATCGCTCATTGTGGACTCCTTACAACAGACAGACGGATAAGATGATCGATACTTCCTCCGGTCAGGAGTTGCAGCAGTGATACACCACTGACCAGGAGAATTTCCGGATAAGCCTGAAACGCCTCAATACTGATCTGACCTGTGCGTCCAGTGTGGATGAACAACCCTTTGCATTTTTCCCGACGCGCCAGTTCCCCAAAGTCGCGAACATGTTCAGGCCGGACTGCGCTTGAAAAGCGCTTTGCCTGGACAACCCAGCGCTGACTGCCGACCCAGAACTGTCCGTCCAGCCCGCCATCTCCGCTGTAACGGTTGTTACGTCTGACGGGAATGCCACGCCGCTCCAGTGCAGTGAGGATCATCTCTTCAAAGACATAGGGATTCACTTTTCGCAGATACAGAAGACGCTGCCCGTCAGCAGACAACTGAGGTAACCTGAGCAGCACGCGTGACGCGGAATCACGATATCGTTGGTGGCGAAGCACCGAACGACTCCTCCGTTGTCGAAACAACGCAGTGATGGCCGAACTCGTGTAAAAAATCAGGCACAGGGCCATCAAAAAGAGGCAGATAAACAGGATACTCTGAATGTAAACCCTGTCTCTCAGCATGAATTCGAAGGGGATAAGAGCTGTCATTGTACCAGCCCATCTGCAGTAATCAGTACAGGATAGTGAGCCAGCTGTAATCGCCGGGCCAGGTCGCCACCCTGCACAGGAGCCATCGCCACAGACGGGGTGATTCGCTTGAGCGAATCCAGCGCGGATTCACTGCTGATATTCACCACTAAACCGGTAGCACCCAGTCTTAAAAGTTCAGCAGACCGCTTCTGCATCCAGTTGCGTGACAGATCATCATCACCGACGATAAACACAGGCGGCATTCCCGGGAGATTCAGCGGACGGGAAACGACAACGCCAGGTGTCATTTCAGGTGTCGAAACCGGTAACATCGTACTGACTGATAGTGAGGCCGGTGGCTCTGAAGATGACAACGATTGTGGCGGGGTAAACTCATTGGACTTGCCATTAACAGCATCGAGATACGGTGCTGCTGGCTCACCACCGAGATCGGCAACGGTTATCAGCGCGGCTGAAGCAGGTAATGTTGCCAGAACAAGTGGCAGCAGAAGCGACAAACAGGCGTTCGTTTTCTTTTTCATTTGGGTTCGATCCATGTGAGAGTCATTGCGGGAGACGGTGCCGGCGCAGAAAGGAGGGCATTGGATGATACAGGGGCTATCTGGCTGAGTTTGCTGCGAACGATTGCCATATAGGTGTTCGCAGCCTTGCCGCCCGCAGGGTGGTGATAACAACCTGCTGCCTTTATCCAGCTTCCTTGTTGGGCGTCGTAGCAGGCACGCAGGATACGTGCTGCTGCACGCAGGTTGGTGTATGGATCAAACGCATCCCGGAATGTGGGAAAGTGATGTCCATTCCAGCCCAGATTGACCTGAGCAACACCCACATCGATACGGCGTAACGGATAGCGCTGCATAAACCCCAGTAACGCTTCCCAGGCCTCTTCCCGGGTCTCATAGCGATACCCTTTTCCAGCCACATTGAGGGTCCAGGGCCAGGGTTTAGTTCCCCACTCCGTTTTGCGGGTACTTTCTGCCATCGCGAGTGAATACAGGGATTCTGCCGGGACATGCTCTTCTGCCGCTATCTGGCGGTAGGCATCGGGAATGATCTGTGTGGCTGGCTTTTCAGCGACAGCATTGACAGCCACCGTCAGCAACAGCATGCTGGCGAGCTTCTTCAGTACGCGGCAACCTGCCATCCGCTTTCCCCTTGCCCTTGCTGCAGAATGACCGGCATCTGGCCCTGCCCGTAACGCAGCCATAAGCCACGATCATGATTCAGGGTTATCTGACGGCTACGAACTTTCTCAACCGGTATATTGCGTTTCACCGCCCAAGAGCGAATACCTTCATCACTTTCATTACCTACCAGGTAAATATCGACAGGTCGGTTATCGGCCAGAACCCCAGCCAGTCGGGCATCGCAACGGGAGCAACCGTCTTTAACAAACAGCGCCAGGCGACCCTGGTTGTCATGTGCAATCCCGGCCGCGTTGTTACTCCCCATATTGACCGAAAGGGTTTCCGGATAGAGTCGCAACCATGCCGCATTGATTTCGCGCTGGAAGGCGAGTTCTTTCTCTGCCCGGGCGTACTCATGACGCACCCAGAGTTCTGCGAGCCGTCGCCGTTCGCCCGATGAGTCAGACTCGACACCGAGGGCTGTAAGAGGGTCGAGCCCGGGGGACATGATCCCGCGCTCTCCCTTCATCAGGTTCTGGTATGTTGACCAGTCCTTATCTGATAGTCCCCATTGCTGCGCCTGGTATTGCGTCTGCAACTGGTCTGAGCTTTGCTCCAGCGTGCGGTTAGTGCTAGGTGTTGAGGGTGAAGAAGCGGTAGCCGCCCCCGCCCAGAGAGGAAAAAGCATGAACAGGGCAATTCTTTTCATTTCATGTAACCCCTTTATCGAATCGACAGCCGACGTTCGGCGCCATTAAACGTAAAAACAGCCTCATTGCCGTTGACCGACCGTAATAACCAGCCTGCCGCTGAATCTCCCGGAGACAGGAGTTGCATCTGCGAAACCGCAGTGGCATCCACTGGCATAATGACGGCGAATGTATGCCCGCCACGGCGCTCTATACCGGTCAGCGAAAAGGGCGCAGCAGTAGCTGGCGCTGCAGTTCGACCCGCTGACCGGTTAGTCTTTTTTGCCGATGTACTCTGTGCACGGGTGACTGGTTCACGTTTAACCGGTGCCATTTTTTCGGTTTTCGTTTGCGGGCTCGCAACGTCACTGTTTGGTTGTACCGGAGTGGTCACAGCTGGCGTGAGACGAGTGAGTTCTGTTTCGATTTTGCTGACGCGCTCCTGAGTGGAAGACACGCTCAGTTGCAGATCACCTGCCAGCGCAGATGCTCTGTCGGCCACCCCTCTGGTGCTTTGCAGTTCATTCGAAAGCTTGGCTATTTCCTGAGGCTGATTTGCGGCGAGCTGATCTGTTGCGGCCTTCAGCTCCTTAATACGTGAGTCCTGATCTGAAACAGAAGAGGCCAGTTGGCCTATCTGCCCTGACCGGAAGGCTGCATCGAGACTGTTCACTCGGATAGTCAGTTCTGACAGCTGATGAGCCAGCACTGCAATCGTTACAACGGCGCCTGAAAGGGCAACAACAAGGACGACCACGCTGCCCGTTGTGAGGACTTTTTTAATACTGAAGGGAAACCGGATACGTTTTTGAACGGGTTGTTCAAATGAAGCCAGAACCGGATCGGCTTCGTTTATGAGCATGCTTTCGGGGGCATGGCTGGGTGACATGATGCTTTCCTTATGGCTTTTCCGCTGACGGCCATAAGGTGCAAAAACTGAGGGGATGTGGCGATGATTAACTCATCAACCAGAACTGATAATTTTCATTGCCAGAGGGAATGACCCAATATCTTCATCCACTCGTTTACCCTTATCTCATCGGGGGCGCTTCCCTGCACCGAACCACACACCGGATTGGCAGTGAGAAAAATCACTTAATATCCAATCGCGAACCAGGTTGTTCCACTACTACCCGGTTCACTGGTAAATGAGAAACAACTGGTATTTACGTTCCCAACATAATCATGCCCGTTATCACCGTGAGTCTGCCGGCCAACTGTTTCGACACTGACATTCAGCACCGCAGTACTGAATGGTCTTACAAAACATGCCGACGAGTTGTCCCCGGCACTTGGTGTATATCCCCACTGGAGCATTAGCCCCGTATCCGGATCGATAACTTTGTAACCATTTTGAGCCAGGCTATAGTCGCCACTTTTCGGTCCTCGCCACACACCATCTTGACAAGAAATTATAGTGCCATGGGCATCTCGACTTACCAACCCGTTGGGTGAGCAGCCCGCACCCACGGAGTTCACGGCATCGAGCTGGAGAACTTCACCAACGGACAGACGACCATCGGCCCGCACGCTTCCGCCACGAACCTGCCCGGCGGTGTAGATACCTTTATTGTTTAGTGACCGGACCCAGTCATCATCCGACATGTAAAATCCGCCCTGGTGGGTCTCGTTCGTCCAGCCTTTATTACCGCGGGTAACCAGCGTGCCATCGGTTGAACGGATATCTCCCCCTGCAGTTACGCCGCCACTGAATTGCCCGGTTTGCGCATTGACCGTCCCGGTGTTGTTGAGGTCGTTTGCTCCCATATCGATGCTGGTATGCATCCGGTTCAGATCCGGTTTTCCCGTGACCGAGAAACGATACAACCGATCGGTATCCTGTCGTGCGGTATTCAGGTCATCCGTTGTCAGGAAAGACGCAATATGACCCGAGGAGGTTGCCACACCAAAGGTGGCCAGCGGCATTGTCCAACTCTCGTTCGCGCCGGTAATAACACTGTCACTGCCCCACAGATAGGCTCCCAGCCCGGAGCTGACCGACACTGAAATATCCCGTACGGCCATGTAAGGGAGCGCCATGCCTCCCTGACTGACAATCAGAGCCTGCAACTGGTCCGTGTTAGTGGTATTACGGATAAGCGACGCCGTGAGTTTCTGTCCGGAAGAGATAGTCTCACTGAAACCCGGCTCAAGAAAACCTGTGTTCTTCAACATCATCGGTGTGACGATAACCGGCGCCGTTGTCGTGGCTGTGTTCAACAAGTTTTCATAGTAGCGGCCAGTATAGGCCCGAACCGCCTGAGTAAAACGGGTCACCGTTGCTGCACTCACTTGCCAGTCACGGTTTTGCCAGTATTCGTCCCATTTTGTTGCTCCCCAGATAATAACGAGGAGAAGAATAACCAGCCCGCCAGCCGTCGAAGCCATTGCCCAGCCTCTATCTTGCGGTAATCGCAGCGTATTCGTTGTCATACATCACCACATCAGTTCAGGTTTAAAGAGGAGAACAATCATTGCGATCATGGCACTGCCACCCAGCCAGGGACCCATCGGCCCCCCGGCGCTGCGGGAAAAGGATAACCAGGTAAAAAAGCCGCCAGCCCCCAGAGCTATCGCATACAACGCTGGTAACAGACCCAGCCATGCGCCCAGTGCGCTGCCAATCCAGACATCACCGAGCCCCAGCGTTTCCTCCCCTTGCCGCCAGCGTCCGGCAGCCCGCCAGGAGAATAAAACACACCAGATAATGGCGGCAGCAGCGAGGTGAGCGGGAAACACATCAATACCTGCGGCGAAGAGCAATCCACCGATCAGGCAACTGAGCGTCATTTCACGGGGAAGCAGTCCCGTCAGTTGGTCAACCAGGCTCAGCCTGAAAATGAACACACAAAACATCATTGTGCAGCACTTGATCCAAAGCCCTGACGGGGCAATCCAGCACACCGTCATGATGCAGGCGTGGGCCATCACCCAGATCATCACAATCCCGTTCTGTTCCCGGCCATACTGGTCTTTATTGATGTCACCGGCGATCAGCCAAAGCAGAAAATGGCAGGCGGCCAGTACCAGCATCCAGAACGGCAGTGGGACGAGAAATAAACTGTCTGTCACTGGGTTATCCCCCGCCGCTCACGTATCAAGCGAAGATAAATGGCGTAAATCCGGTTCGCATAGGCCTCACGGGTTTCATGTCTCTCAGCCCGGAACCCTGCGTTATAGGATCCAAGACAATTCCAGGACACCCCGCAAACCTGGAAATGCTTTGCCAGAATCCAGGTGCCAATCTGGACATTCAGGCACGGCCGGGTCAGCAGGTCGTTCACATCGTGTATAAGTCCCAGACGAATCAGCTCAGGAATGTGGGTGGAATTTATCTGCATAAGTCCGTAATCACGGCTGGACACTTTCCCTGTGTCCTTGTCCCGGTTGGCATGAGTGACACCTGCCTTCAGGCTGCTTTCTCCAGTTGAAATCGCCTCAATAAGCAGCGGGTCAACACGATATTTTTGCCCCGCTTCATCAAAGCAAAATGCCCGGGCTGTGGAGAAAAAACACATCAGAAACAGCAGCAAGGTCAGGCGTAACATGGCTGTTATCCGTTTCTGGTGAAAACCAATGTGTTAGTACCGGTACTACCGCTGTCCTGTGTGCATTCTTTCCCGCCCTGCTCTGCAGTGACCTGACCATCGCTGTGTGCCGTACTGTTAATGGACACCGCGCTGAAGAATCCGGTGCCATACTGTCTGGCAAAACTGATGCAGTCCTGCTGGGGGACTTTGTTGTAGGTCACAGAAAATCCGGTATTAACCCCTGCGCCACTGGACACTGGCGTCAGTAAAATTTGCCCACCCCACGTGTTCCACATCGTGGCCGAACCGGATGCCGCATCACCCACGACTTTGATGCTGCTAGGTGCAAGGCCGCGCTGGATAAAATTGCCGGTCATAGTCGTGGCACTCGTAAAATCGTACCCGCTGCGCCCCCCCATATACCCTTTCGTTTTTGTAGCTATTTCCTGGAGATTGGCTGATTCACTCCCGCTATCAAACATCCGCCATAATCCGAAGAGACCTGAGGCAACCAGCACTACAGCAACTACCGTCGTAAGCCCGGACCCACCGGTATCCGCGGTTCCCCAGCCTCTGTCAGCCGGCTTAACTTCTTTTTTAAGCACATTGCCGCAATCTTTTAAATTCGACTGATACATACGTAAATCCTTATGATTAATGCATTGTTAAACGGGACATGTCCTGTATCTGCAGGGCCAGAGCCCCTATCAGTACAAAAAAGAGCAATATCAGAAGCATAGAAAGTCCCCTGGAAACATTGGCCCGACGTTTCACCCTGGCAATGATGTTCTCAAGGGCACGCTCGGCATAACGGCTTATCAAACCAGCCGCCCCCTTCCCTTTATCAAGCAGCGAGAGAAAATTGACTGTCTGCCGGTCGGGAAAGTTAAAGCCGCTGTTTCGCAGTGCCATACCGAGAGAGTTACCGAGGCTAATGCCATCAAGAGCGCCATCAATACGCTCCTGCAGCCACGGTGAGGCGGTCCTGCGCAACGTCAACAGAACGTCGATGTCGGCAAGGCCTGATTCCAGCAGAGCAGCGACGTTCATCAGAAAAACCGCCCCCTGCAAATCCTTGTACAGCGACCAGGGCATGGTGCCGTCAAAGGCTTCACGCACCCGTCCACGCCAGCGGGGCAATGACCACACCACCAGAGCCAACATCAGGCTGATGGTGACAAATAACGCTGTCGCCCAGTTATCTGTGAACCCGGCTAGCGTATTCATGATCCTGAGCGCCCCTGTCCAGCCGGCAGGGTCAGAAATTTTGCTCAGTTTCGGGATGATCGCGAGATTATTCACAAGCAACATGGCGCTAAAAATGGCGATAAATAGCAGCGGATAGACCGAGGCAAATATCACCTGCTGCAGAATTCGGCCGCGGGCATCAATTAGCCGGTCAGACTGTGTCAGCGCGACCGAAAGAGAGCCGCTTTTCAGACCGGCACCCAGCAGAGCGGCTTCTTCCTGTGGGATCCAAAGTGCCAGCACATCCAGTAGCTGATGGCCGGGTCGGTTATCACCCAGTGCCTGCAGACAGTCCTGAGCCAGCTCATTATAAGGGTGCCAGCGCTGGCCAAAGTTTGTGTGTACATCGCCAATCATGCGAAAAGCCTCGGCTTCGGCCTTCCCGTTATCCAGCAGGAAACGCAATGTCTCGTAAAACGGCCTGCGGTGTTTACCTGTAAAGGTGGCGCGTAAAACGTGGTAGCGCAGACGCTGAAACAGATTCATGCGCCTGTTGGGGCGAAAACGGCTATCAGACATTCGGCACCTCCCGCGCAAGCACCTCATCCTCATCCAGCGGCACGATTTCCTCAGCCTGCAGAGGATCGATAAGTCCCGCATTCAGACGAGTGAGAAGATGCGTTCGACGGCTTATCCCTCCGGTGTTCAGCCAGTGTTGGCGTGCAGCGGCCGTACCATGCGAAAGCCAGAGCGCCATAAATCGGGCGTCCGGACGGATAACCTCAGCAATCGCCGTGCGGCCGGTGATCCCCCGACTGACCACACGCCCCGTCAGTTGAACTTCCTGGCGACAATGCTGACAGCCTTCCGGGTTGTGAAACCGCAGATTGTCCACAGCACAGAGCGTCGGTTCAGTGGCGTATTTTTCCAGATAAGCCCTTATCTCCGGCGATAACTGAGGCGCTTTCACCTTCCAGGGGATACTGCAGTGAGGGCATAATGTGGGCACAAGGCGCTGGCTGATAAGGCCAATGACCAGCTCCGCATTCGCAATCAGATGCCTGTCAGCACCCATGACTTCCATACGGGACAGCGAGCCGGCAGCACTATTGGTGTGCAGCGTATCCAGTACGATATGTCCAGTGAAGGCTGCATGAAAGGCTGCCATCATGGCTGCTAAATCCTGCATCTCCCCCAGCAAAATGGCATCCGGATCCGAGCGCAGTATCGCGGCGTTTGTCTTGTCCCAGTTTCCTTCAATGACCGGAGTTTGAATCGCCCCGGCAATCCTTCCTTCAGGGGGGTTCTCTCCTGTCAGCAGACGTTTACGGTTACGTGTACGCTCCAGCCACAAGTTGCTGAAGACGCGTAGCGTTGTACTTTTCCCCGACCCAGTCGGCCCGGTCAGCAGTACCAGACCCTGCGGTTTACGCAGGATCTGATGAGCCACGATAATCTGCTCAGGCAAAAACCCCTGGTCCTCCAGCGTCGGTACCCGGTCACTGTCATCCACAATGGTACGCAGAACGACATACACACCATCCACGGTTGGCATATGCTGATATCGGGCACCATACAACCCCGCAGCACGGGCAAATTTCGCATCCACGCGGCCCGCCTGCACATCGGCACTGTCAAAGTTCGGCGGAATACGGACGTCACACATTGACATGAAGACGGTGGAGACCAGGGAATCGCCTTCGTCGCTGGTCAGTTCATCTATCACTTCCAGCTCACCGTGGATGCGCATCTGAATAATGGCCAGGCGGAAACTGCGCATCACTGTGATATGAATGTCCGAGGCACTCATTTTCTGGGCCAAAGCAAGGTAGGCGACCATTTTCTTTTGCACCTGACTCATGCCCGATACCATTTCACCGGAGAATACTGCTGGCGTATTCTCCTTTCGGGATTTGAGCTCACTCAGCGATACAAATTCGGTCGCCACCTCCGGCAGGAGCTTCATCTGATCCATCACCCAGCTCTGCACACGAGGATCGGATTTACGGTTTTTATCAATAACCAGCCGGCATCCCTTATCCGATGCTTCGACCAGCACAAATTCGTCAATCTCGTTATGTACACTCATCATATCCACACCCTTAGAAGGTCAGCTCGCTGCCATCGCTAAGACGGACAACATCGGGTGTAACGACAGCAACAGTTAGTTTTGAACCTGGTATCAGGTCTCCCTTATGGACCTCTGTTGAGCCACCACGAGGCAGTGCAATACGTGCTTTGAGTTCACCTGCCCGACCATATATCTCCTGTAGGCGGACACGGTCAGATGAGGTACCTACCTGAGGAGTGCTGGCTGACACGTTCGGCATGGCCGTTCCGGAAGATGAAGGAAATACTGGCCCCGCCATCGTCCTGGGAGGGGTAATGTCCATCGATTGAGATTGCCGGAGTTGTTGCTGCAACCGTGCCGTCTGAACCTGCTGTTCCAGAAGCAAGTTACGGGCCTGCGTGGCCTCCAGTTGCCCAATCGTGACGTTATCAACAACCACTTCCTCTGCACGGGCGGCAGTCTGCCAGAACAGACAACTGATAACCGCCAGGCAGAGACTCCTGCAGAAAAGGTCATTTTTTTGCATACAGACTTCCCCTGATGGTGTAATCAAACTGCCCCTGCGGGCTCATACTGAACGCAATCCCGGACAGGCGAATCCCCGAGTCATCGAGACCAGAAAGCAGCCACTCCGCAGCCAGTCTGGAACTCAGCGTGAATGAGAACTCCCGCCAGTCCGGGGAAGAGACATCGGCTTTGGCTCCGGGCGCTGGCTCGGGAACCATGACTTCACTGAACTGAACGGGCACGTTCCGGCGCTGTAGATGAGAAATGAATCGCTTAAGCTGGTCATCAGCAGAGCCTAACGGCTCATCACGCAGTGCATGTACGCCAGGCTCCTCGAACGGAATTTCTACACTCCCTTCTTTCCCGCCATCCTTCAGGTTGAAGGAAGCTGAACGCCCAAATAGTTCCTTCACACGGCGATCAAAATCCTCAACCGTACTCCCCTGGGTGGCTACATAATTCAGACGCAAAACATGCTCATCACACGAGCCGGCAGATAGCCGCCATCCGGCAACTGAGGCGTATAAGGGCTCACGTGTCGACCAGCACAAACGGAGGAATTCAGGCATGACGTACTGAATAGCCCAGGGATGTGGTAATACCGGTTTCTCCGGCGCATTCACCACAATCGTGGACTTCGATTTCATAGCCTCCTCAAACGCTGCATCACTGGCTCTGCGATCAAGCTCTGATTTCAGCCATAAGCCTGCACTCGCACTCACAACCAGGACAGACAGAAGCACTGCCGGCAGAACAGGAGACACGATCCGCAAACGGATCAGTGCACGCTTACGGGATGGAAAAGCGTTGATCAGGGTCAGGCAACTGATATCGTCTTCAGAGCGTGCGACGCAATTCCACTCATCAGCACCAGGCTCGTTAAAACTCAGAAAGCGACTTTCAGCGATCTGCACATCATTCAGCGAGCCAACAACATCCCCCATGACTGTCATTCGCCCACTGACAGTCGCCAGAAACACCCATCGCGCTTCATCGATACGGTACGTACCGTAGCTACTGCCACCAACACTCTGAAGAAATGCCGCCGCCAGAGAATAAAACTGGCGGATATGTCGGATTTTTCCCGGACTCACCAGACCGGTAACCCGGTCTGGACCGCCACCACTATTGAGGAAATGCGTAGATTTCATCCTGAGACGGGCCAGTGGCCCGGTGCCTGTATCGGACTGTGTCCAGCGCATACCGGCAACCCAGCCTGCCCGACCTGCCGTAATCACAACGCCTCTGTCGTTCCTGGCTAACTCTTTGTTATCCTGGTATTTCATCGTTTATCCCATCAGAATCGGCGTAATTAAAATGACCAACGTGGTGCGCTTGTTAGTTCCATTGCGACCGCCGCCCAGGGCAAAGAAATCAGCAGAGCCCACCCCCTGGCGATCGGCAGAGTTGCTAACCTGGTCTGCCCCCGTCACCATCACCGTCTGCCCGGTACGCATGTTGAATTTCTGGGTGACGGCCTCTTTTGAAAAATTAGCGATGTCATTGCGGGTATTTCCGTCCTGGCTGACAAACTTCTCTATCTTTGGCGGGCTGTCGTAGCTGAACGCGAACTGCAGCTGCACGTTGCCGTTCTCTTCAATAGACGGGACAGCTGTCATAAAGAGACCAGTCGTCAGTGTCGTTGTCGTCATCGTAGCGGTGACGCCCACATTCGCGGTCGCGGTCGAGCTGGAGCTGGTCAGCAGCCCCTGTTGGTTGGAAAGCTGGTAAGGAACGGGGGTGAAATTGGTGGTTAAGCGCGACTGGCTGGTAACAACACTGACGTCTCCCTGTTCAGACAAGGCTTTGACAATGAGGTTACTGCCGGAAAAATGTCGGGCCCCACCGGTCGCAGTGTCCAGAATGGATGAAGAAAAGGACGTCGCTCCGGTAGAAGCATTGGCAAACGAACCTTTTACATCCACCCCATAGTTTTTCAGCGAGCTGTAAACCAGATCCCAGTCCAGTCCCAGTTGCTCATTGTGCGTCTGGGTCACACTCAGTACCTGGATATTGAGCTGCACCTGACGGTTCAGAACCTTGTTCTCATAGTCAACAAAGCGACCTACACGCCCGATGACTTCTGGAGTATCCGTCACGGTCAGCGTGCCACTGGATGATGATAACCAGTACCGGCCGACCTGCGGTGTTAGCATGTTCTCAATGGTCTTACGCAGGTCATCGTACAAATCGCTGTTCAGGTCATATTTCGTCTTCTGGGCAGTACTCACCTCACCACTGGTACCTGAATTACCTGTCCCTCCCAGCTGGGCACCAGACCCGGAATCAATGGACGCAGAACTGTCGATTTTCGTGTTCAGGATGGCGAGCTGAAATGTCTGGGTGTCGTAGCGATAAAAGACTGCAGCACCATTCTCCATGCGCCAGGAGAGACCAAACCGACTGGCAGCCGTGTCCAGTAATCCATGTAATTCACCGACCCATTTAAGGCTGGTTAGCTGCCCGGTCCCCGTATTAGCCGATGCACTTTGAGCCTGTCCCCCTGACTGGCCCGCCATAGCCCCCAGAGGTACGCGCCCGTTATCGGTAGGGTCCGGCAGTTTTCCTGAAATAGGTTGCGTGGCGACATAGCCCCCACTGCCCGTTGACAGAGAGGCGAAGGCGTCAGGGGTAATAGACACCCGGATACCGCATGAAATGCTGATACGCTGCCCGATTTCAGGCAGGGAAATCCCCTCCGGTTGGTTGATGACAATGTTGCAGTCCGGCACATTTTTGTTTTCCGCCACGGTCAGGGGACGGGAAACTGGATTCAAGTTAACCCACTGCTTATTTGTCCAGGTCACCGTGGGTTGTGAAAGGGACATGTTCTTCTGCATGATCCGCTGGGCATTATTGCCGTCTTCCCGGGCAACTTTTCCCATCTTGTTAATTTCCTGGACGGCACACCCTGAGAGCAGGACGAGCGAAAACGCCAGGCTGAAACTTTTCAATTGAGCTCTGGATATCATCCGGCTTTCCCTCAGTTGAGATAGACAACAGTGCCTTCTGCAACAGTGGCAGGTAAGGCGAGATTCATATCAGTGCCATCCGACATCAGCAGGTGGCCCCCTGTCACAGCCAGAACCAGTGCAGAACCGCTGGACAGGTGATTCAGTGCCGGGAGCAGCCCCTGCTGGTCGGGAGCCCAGATCCATAAACGACCATCTTTGATAACCGCCCGGATACGGGTATCAGGAGCCGGTGAGAGTCCGAAATTTTTAAGATCAAGCTCACCGTCCTGAAGAGAATGGGAATAGCGTCTGTCATTAACCGCACTGGCGCTACGCAGCATGTCGCTGGCCAGGATACTCGTCAGCGCTCCCTGTTGAGTCTTTGTCGCTGGCAATTCAACAGACGTCATGCTGTTGGTCATCAACATCAGGAAAAAGGCCACGGCAGCAATGACATAACCAAACCCCATATCAATTGCCTCCCTGCTGTGAAGCCGGAATATCATCGATGACAACGAGGCATTGGGTGGGGTTTGCAACAACGAACAGAGGCTTCTTCGCATTTCTGTACAGCCCGAATAACTCAGTAATGGAAGACTCAAAGCTGCCCCTGAAAGACAGTGGCCCGTCAATCGGGTAGTCAACCTGAACAGGTTTCCAGATGAGCACCCACTCAGCGTTGGTGGTACAACGGGCTTTGGATATCCACTTAGTCACCCCCTCACGCAGTGTGAGGCCCGGTTCAATGCGCCATTCCGGCCCGGATGCAACAGTTATGGGCTCCCCGGCTGAAAATACAGGTGTAGGTTTAAGTGTGCTTTTTACTGCAGATGGAGACGGTGCCGGTGGCAGTTCAGTTGTGGGTTTGACTGCGAGCATACCAGCGCTGGTTTTCGTTGTTACAGACGGCACTTTAGGCACTGCGGGTGCTGGCAACACCGGTTTATTACCCACCAAGGAAGTGGTTTTCATGGCTGTTTCTGTCTGCGAACCCTTGCCGCTGAACAGTTCGTCAGTGCCGGTGCCTGCTGGCGGAGAAGTGTGTGCAGAAGCGCCTGATGATTTCGCTGACGGCACATTAATTACCGGAGTATTTGGACCGTCAGCTTTAGCAGGTGTATTCAGGTACTGAATTGAAGGTGCAGGAAGAGGCTGACTTACACCTGTCGGGGCAACAGAACCGTTACTGAACGGATTATGGGAAGCACCTCCTACCGCGGCGGAAGGCTGTTTCGGCACCATAGCGCCCGGCACACTGGAAACCGTTGACTGGACCGGAGTAAAGCGCCGGTACTGATCGCGGAGGATGAAACACACTTCACGGTTCACATCGTCAACATGCAACCGCCAGGCTGGCCCAGCCAGAACCTGCAAGGCCTCAGCTAGCCGAACGGGACCAACAGAGCGCTGTACGGCCGGAAGAGGTTTGCTAAACAACTCGGAAAAAACCACTGAATCGCCATTACAGAGAGAGAATCCCGACTCAAGGAGCAAGTAACGCAACCCTTCGCCCACTGTTTTAACGACCTGCTGGGGCATCCTGATTTCGATGATTTGATTCAGCGGGTCGCGTTGTGCATCTGCCGGACGGGTGCTTGCAAGGGTGTAGCGATCGTAACGCACTACCTCAGGAGATCTCTGATAAACATCCTGAACACGGGGTTCCCCCTGCAGTCTGCTTATGGACTCCGTTCGGGAGCTGTCAGCGCAGCCAGCTGCAATTAAGCAGAGGGCAATGCCCGCAAGCCGATGCTGTTTACCCGCCTGCTTGTGTATTTTTACCATCAGGTTCACCCCAGGATTAGTCCGAAACAAATCGGTATTCTGGCGGTGACGGCTTTTTGGACAATGCGAAACTATTTCTGAAAACTGAAGAAAAAACTTAACGGGTGCTTCAATGCTTTTTTAAGGGAACAGGATTCCGTTCTTGCTCCCTTTTTACTATAAAACTTATTTTTGCTTACTGGTCAGGGGATCTATAAGCACTTCAGTGGCCGGGATTCTAAGTGTCTGCGATTCACCCTCAGTATGAAACTCCAGCGAGACTGATGAACCAAATGATGACAGCGCTACAGTCACGTTGTCATAGCGTGATTTATAAGATTCCAGGGGCGATTCGATTCCTTTTATGCCGTGGCTAGCTAGCACTTTGCTCCAAGTTTCACGCACGTAAACAGTAGCGTTGTCATGGCGGATACCTAGCAACCGCATAGTCTGGTTGGCAGTAGAATTAAATAGCCCAAGAGACAGAGTAACAAATAAAAATACAATGACTGTATAAAAAGCATTAGACAGCCGGATTTCCGTTCTAAGCTTAGTGATTGTTTTAACGTCACTAAATACCAGATCCATCTGCGCATCGCGTAGACGATTAAACGTGATTAAAAAATACCAGCTCCCAAGTAAGAAGGCAGAAATAGTAAATTTAAAATACCAAAAAACATAGTCCTCATGAATATAAAGCCCCATAGCCATAATCGTCAGTACGGACAGCAAATGGAGCATGGGTGTAAATACCGGAGAAGTAAAATGATAGAGAAAGGATCTGTGACGTTTATAGTTACGATAAAACTCTGAGGGGCCATGCCAAAAGCGCGTATTTTTCCGAGCGATTGCTCGGACCTGCATCCTCAAATAAAAAAAATATCGTTTTGCCCTTTTAAATCTGGAAAGCCAAAACATCAAGGACCACATTGAAATGCCGAGGCACATCAGAAAAAAGTAAACAACCAACGTGCCAACAGAGAATACTGTCACAGCAAGGAAAATGCGCAGCGAATCTCCCACTGAGACCCCATCAGGAATTCCCCCATATCGGGCACAGTAGACGAGTAAAATCGCCATACCCAGCAGAAATGACACTTTAGTCAGAACTGTCAGCATCTTCTCAGCAAGTTCCAAAAATAACTTTACCTCCCCCATACCAGCCTCCGTGCTCTATTGAGAAAAACAGCGTATCGAAGCGACTATTTGTGCCAAGTAATTCTAAAAAACATCAGGTTCAAGATGATAAATCCTACCACTTCCACCAAAGCGCAAACATCAGAACATAAAAAAAGCGCCGTAGTCAGGCGCTTTTGGTTGTCACAACATTCAGTATAATTACTCAGGATAAAAATCCGTATCGAGGATCTGAGACATGTTCCAGATACAGTCTTCCGGGAATACATCCAGTTGAGTTTCCTGCGCAGCTGATGACACGGCATCTGCCCACGCTGCGGCAATCCAGTCAGAGTCACTCAGAGCGACCTTAAGGCTGGGAGTCGCTTTGATATGCAAACCGAGAGCTTTTCTTTGTTCCCGGATAGTTCGCTGCCAACTGGAGCCGCGCCGGGCTGGCTGGAATTTCCATTTGAGAAGATGAGCAAGCAGAACCGCCATACGACTGGCAAGCTCACGCTTTTCACTTTTGCCCACGTCTTCGATCTCCTCAGCGATATTAGCAATATCAATCTCAGAGAACCGACCTGCACGCAGTAAAGCCGCCTGCTCCTGAGCCCAGGCAACAACATCAGCTTCGTATCGTGTATTCATGGTTGAACTCCAGTGACATTCCTGATCATCCGCATGATTATAGAATAAAAAAGCGCCAGACTGAACTGGCGCATTGGAGGGTATGTTTTTGTTCATGGAGATTATGAGATTGCGTAGAGCGCATGATTCGGAATACTGAGTCCGAGCGGCGCGAACGGTATATCGTCGTCAAAGTCCATCGGAGGTTCATTAGCCGGCACATGTGGTGCAGATTGCTGCGACTGTGGATGTTGTTGTGGTTGCCCCTGAGTCTGACCAGGCTGCTGGCTCGCACCAGTGTTGTTACCACGGCCACCCAGCATCTGCATAGTTCCGTTCATACCAACAACCACTTCTGTGGTCCAGCGTTCCTGACCTGCATTATCGGTCCATTTACGTGTACGCAGCTGGCCTTCAATGTAAACCTGAGCGCCTTTGCGCAGATATTCACCGGCGACTTCTGCCAGCTTGCCGAAGAGCACAACACGGTGCCATTCGGTACTCTCTTTCATTTCACCGCTTTGTTTATCACGCCAGGATTCAGAAGTAGCCAGGCTCAACCCTGTTACTGCAGACCCTTTAGGCGTGTAACGAACTTCCGGGTCCTGACCAAGGTGGCCAACAATAATGACTTTGTTTACGCCGCGTGCGGACATAGTGATTTCCTCTTAGAAATAGTTGAGAGGAACACACCCACCAGGATGTGTTCCGGTGGTGTGTGTCCAGGACGCTTAGAATGAATTCGGGTCGTAGTCTTTTGGAGCAGACGAACCGGGTTCAGGCGTTTGAGTGGCATTAGGCGCGGTGTAAACCATGTCCTGCCCTTTTTTGATGAAATCGACTTTAATCAGTCGGGCTTTCAGGGATGGACGCGCTTCACCGGCATGTTCGCCCGATTGAAGGGTAAATACATCAGCTTTAAGCCCACTGAGCACAAAACCGATTAACACCTTCTCTTCTTCATCCACCGCCTTCTGGCAGCGATTAATCAGTTTGGTGTTCTCAGGTCCGGCAACAGTGATATCGAAGCGCTGATAGCTGGCATTGTCGGTCGGGCCGGTCAGAGCATTGATCACAGCGCAGGTGAATTCGCCATTACCGCTGTTTACCCGACGAATCGAGCTCAGATAACCGATACCAGTGACATTGAGATTGAAATACTCTTTTTTCTGCTGAGCTGAGCCAGAAGCAGAAGTGGTTGAAGCAGGGGTTTGAGCTGTTGCAGTCATGATGTTTTCTCCGGAGTAAAACTAAACAGGTAGCGGAGAAACATTCATCCCATACGGGCGAAGTTTCCCGCAGGGGCGTCAGCATTACATGTGCTGACTGGCTGTATTCGTTGAGAGGACCTTAACCTGGTAATCAGGTGCCTGTTTGCAAAGGTTAACAGGTTTAACCGCCCGAAAGCGCCATCTCTCAGGTTAGTGGTGGCATTGGCAGTGTGATTACCCAAAGGCGCCCTTCTCAAATCACTAGGGCATTGGCAGTTGTCATGATGACAACGATTAGCCAGTACATAATTCAACCAGCCGACAAACAAGTCAACAGCAGGCTGAGAGAATAATTATTTGCAGGAAGAGAATAAAAAAGCGGCATCCTTCGACACCGCCTTAAGAGGTTTGCACCTTCAACCTGAGGTTAATCTGCTGTGCAGTTGCTCCGATGGTGTGTTCAGTTCCCGGCACAGGTTTCACGGAGTTTTGTGCCTTACCGGTTACTGTTCAGGTGTGGACAGTACCGATCAGACTGTTTCGCGAGACACATGCATTAGATGTCTTCGCGAACCGCAGTCACGGGGTGCGGCTTCAGAGCCGTCGCAACAATATCAAAGCCCCTGGAGCAGAGCAATCAGATAACTGTTTTTAATTCGGCTTCCTTTTCGCTGGCTTAGCCCCGGATCTGCTACTCTTTTTGGCGCCCTCAATATTTATCACACCTTTGCAGGCTGGATACCGCTGGCAGCTCCAGAACGCGCTCTTCTCACCCTGGCGTTTTCTTGTTTTACCACCACAGAGTGGGCAAGGCGGAGTTGGAGGGATGCGAATATTGACATGCTGTTGCAAGCCCTGCGCAACAAGCTGTTTTGTCCATTTAACCTGCCCCCCGAGGAAATCTTCCAGTTTCATTTTTCCCGCCGACACCTCATCCAAAGCCTGTTCCCAGAGAGCTGTCATGCCGGGCTCTGTTAACTGGACTGGCAACGCATCAACGATGTCACTGGCCAGCTCGGTGGCGCGCAATTGCTTGCCTTTAAGTGCTATAAAATTCCTTTTGAGCAGTTGTTCAATGATGCCGGCGCGGGTGGCCTCAGTTCCCAAGCCAGCATTTTCTTTAAGAATTCGTCGCAGGGTAAGATCGGTAACAAATTTGGACGCATTCATCATTGCCGCAATCAGCGTGGCAAAAGTGTAATGTGCCGGTGGTCGCGTCATTTGCTGAGATACCTCTGCACCAGTGACTGCACATATACTGTCTTTGCTGAGCACCGGTAATGAAACTGCAGCATCATCCTGACCAGAATCGAGGTCGTCTTTAGCAAACAATGTCTTCCATCCACGTACTACTTCTGTACGCCCGGTAGTTATGAACAGCTGACCACCAATGTCAAACTCCAGCTTAGTAACATCAGCCTCATGCAGTGGAAGAAATTGTGCCAGATAATTTCGCCGTATAAGCCCATAAACCCGGCGTTCATCCTCTTTCAACGCTGAAATCTGGAAAGTGTTACGGTTAGGGATGATGCCATGGTGAGCAGTAATTTTTTTGTCATTCCAGATGGATGATACAAAGGCGGGATTCAGCTGCGACACAACAGACGTCATTTCTGGATCATTGCGGCGAATGGCATCAAGTACAGCCGGGATGTCAGCGCGCATTGATTCAGGCAAATACCCACAATCAGTACGAGGATAGGTGGTTACCTTGTGCGTTTCATACAAGCTTTGAGCTATATCCAGCACCTTCTGTGGCGACATATCCCAGAGCCGGCCACAGGCCTGCTGCAGTGTACCGAGCGAGAAAGCCAGCGGTGCGGAGGCAGATTCCCGCTTTGTCTCATACAATGTGACCTTGGCTTTTCCTGCCTGTTGACAGAGATGCGCCACCTGCTGCGCAATATTCTGATGAACGCAGCGCTTCTCCTCATCGGTGTAAACGGTCGCGGGCACCCAGTTCGCCGGAAACGTAATGCCCCCGGCTTGCAGCATCGCTTTTACCTGCCAGTAAGGTTTAGGGACAAAGGAGGCTATTTCGCGGTCACGCCGTACAACGAGTGCCAGGGTGGGTGTCTGAACCCGACCAATTGAAACCACTCCGTCAAAACCCGCTGAGGCTGCTCTGAGGGTATACAGACGGGACAAATTCATCCCAATAAGCCAGTCCGCTCTCGACCTACCAAGACCCGCATGGTACATCCCCAGCGTATCCACACCATTGCGTATATTACCGAGTGCAGAAAGAATGCTCTGTTCATCCAGGGCTGTCAGCCAGAGCCGGGAAACCGGCCCTTCAAAACGACAGTACTCCAGCAGTTCCCGAGCTATGACCTCACCTTCCCTGTCTGCATCAGTTGCGATCACCACCTCATCGACCTGACGCAAGAGTCGCTCAATCACTTTAAACTGAGGTTGAGTCTCCTTTTTAACAACGACCTGCCAGACCGGAGGCACGATAGGCAATGCACTGATATTCCAGGGTTTGCCGAACTCTTTACCGTATGCTTCCGGAGGAGCGGTTTCCAGAAGGTGGCCGACAGCCCAAGTGACAGTTTCTCCGGGACCGGAGATAAACCCGTCACCACGTTTCGTCAGACCAAGAACACCCGCCAGGTCTCGACCCTGTGAGGGTTTTTCGCATATGAATAGCCGCATGTTCCCTCCTGATAGAGTTATAAGACCTTATGTCGCAGGCGAAGGAGGTTAACGCTGGCTTCATTAATCTGAGGCGAGAAAGCTGAACGTTTTTGGCCAAGCAAAATTTCTATGTTAGGTTCTCCGAAATCTGTGCAGGCTTGTCGCCAGACATCATTGTTTTCTACAGCATCAAACCTGGTAGCAGGTACCTGGCGGTAACGTAATACCACCCCATAGATTTCACGTAAAAGGCGGCTGCCATCACTCAAAAAATCGTATCTCTGATTACGAGAGAGAATGCCGTAATGTGAGGCTTGTAAAACACGTTTCGCAAACTGATCAAATCCCATCAACAAAAAGACACACCGGTACCCAAGAGGTGTTCCACTGAAGACTGTCAGATCAAGTGTTTCACTGGCCTGAGCATCAGAAATCGATACTCCCGTGGGTATCTGTATGACTTTATCTAATCCTGTCAACAGTCCGTTCATTTGTGTCGAGGCATCCTCAATTTTTTTCTCTAGCTCGAACATCGCCACATCTGCCCAAGGATTGTTTTGCAGAGAGTCCTTATTAATCTGTGTGAAGTGGTCAACAAAAACTGGCCACCTGAACAGAGGTGATATGCTCACCTCAGAACATTACAGGTGCCTCAATGAAAAAAAGAAATTTCAGCGCAGAGTTTAAACGCGAATCCGCTCAGTTGGTCCTTGATCAGAACTACACCGTTGCAGCTGCGGCCAGTGCTATGGATGTGGGTCTTTCTACCATGACGCGATGGGTAAAGCAGTTGCGGGATGAACGACAGGGCAAAATACCTAAAAACGCTTCTTCATGGGGATGTCCTCATGTGGCTTATGAAGACATTACTAACATCGCGGTGTATTAATCAACGGGGAGCAGGTCAACACGCTACCAAAATTCGACAGCAGTACATCATTTACCGGGCTGGATTTTCTTGCCCGTAGCCTGATCAGGCTGGAGCAAAACGGCAAGCGCCTCGACCCCGGAGATATGGCAGGTAACATGACTGATGAACAGAGGGAGATTTTTATGGCGCGGGTGGCATTTCATCGGGATTGCCTGAGTCATAAAAAATAGGTGACTGCCACGGGTGGTAACATCGCCATAAATCAACGTGGTTACTGTTTGGGAGTATCCCCGGGAAAAGCAAAAGGGCCGGGGATTTCTCTCCGGCCCTTGCTGTATCTGGCGAAGGTGTTCAGTCAGAAATATGCATTCCCTATCCCTTCCACTGCTATCGACAGGTTCCGGTCAGGTGGCGATTAATGATTTGGCCAGAGCGATGAAAACTGCACCTTACTAAGTCGGTGATCAACTTTTGGGGCGCAGTCCAAAAAATAGTGGATATGAACGCCGAAGGTCGTTATGAGCTTTGTCGTGTTGCAATACGCTAGTTTGATGTCGCATCCTCTTCAGGAGAACATCGGTAAGCGTATCTCTCAGGCCTTTACACGCGTGAATTCAGCGTCGATGGCCTCCGCTTGTGACCGCCAGTCGGCAAAGCGTTTCTGGCGTTGTTTACTTTCACTAAGCGATTGCTCAAGTAAGTCCAGTTCATCGTGCAGTTTTGCGTAACCGGTAAAAAATGTAGGAATAAAATCTGACGCACCTAACATTACCAGCGTGTTCTCTCGCTGGCTGGTGAAGTTTTCTTCCATTTTAGTAACGGCCTCAGCAAACAGTTTTTCGCGCTTATGCTGTTCCCATGAGTCCCATGCTTCCATTGCCAGCCCCAGTACCGACAATGCGCCATTCAATCCTTTAGCCAGGTTTAAGGCCCCCCACGGGTTAAATTTCAGCATTTTACCAAGATCAACGCCAACCATTTTCGCCAGTGAAACAACGCCATCTCGCGCGGCGATAACCGTTGTGTTGTTGATAATTTTGCTTTTTACAACATAATCCAGCCCCTGTTTTCCCATGGCGGTCAGATTGCCGTTGTAGTGGCTGATATCAGCTTGATAACCCATTTCCATGCGTTGTAATGCCTGAATAACGGTATGCAACCGACGTTCAAATTCATTTTCTAAGCGCGTGGAGATAATAATGCCTTTATCGCCAACTTCACGTTCGAAAAATTCGGTGTAGGTTTCCAGGCTCAATCCTTTGGCTTGCAGGATCAAGTCACTGAAATAGCCGACGATGAATTCTTTTAGCTTGATGCGGGTTTCTGAAATATTGCTTTCCATTGCAGCCATTTCTTTACGCATGCGCTGATGGATCGCGCTAAGGTCAGCAACTTCCCGGGAAATCCGTTCATCATTCTCAATCGCCACTGGTAACTGGCGAGTCAGAACATCGCGAATAACACTTCTTTTTGTCTCTTCACCCAGCGCAAGTATTCCGCCGCCATGCTCGATCTTTTTACTGGTGGCCTGCTGTAACTCACTAATATGTGACAAAGCACGAAATTTATCCGGATTCTCCAGCCAGTATTCCATCCCCATATCAAACGGGTTTGCCGCTACGGCCACAATACTCAATGCATCGTGTTCCTTCGGGGTTAAGGCGATAAGGTCTTGTAAGCGGGAGGCAACGTTTTGACGTTTAATACTGGCGTTTGAATAATAATCGGCTTCATCTTCCACATCAGCCACTTCATCAAAACGACTGAGCACAAAGACAGTGCGATCCAGTAAATTCAGCGTGCGAAACAACCACTCCAGATCTTGTTTGTGGCTCTCTTTGATCGGATTAGTGGAGTTCATAACATACAGTACAAGGTGCGCTTCGCTGACGTACTTCTTCGTCATATCCTTATACTTTTCAATTGACTGAATATCTTCATTGAACTGCTCTTTAAAACCGAATAACCCGGGGGTGTCAATCAGCACGAAATCTGAACCCACATCGTAAATTTTGACTTCGTTGGACGATTCCTGATGGCTGATTTTCATGCTGGATTTATCCAGTTTTTCCATCCAGGCGGCGGCAATTGAGGTTTTACCCTCAGAAAAACCACCAATCAGAGCAATGTGCAGCTTGCCATTCGCAGCACTCTCTTTTGCGGCCTGCAACTTCTGCAACAATTTGGGATCCATCTGAACACCGACAGATTCACCCTGTTGCAGGAAATGACTCAGGTTGTTCAGTAGTTCAATATTTTGCGTTTGCTGGGTTTTAAATACATCCAGTGTCTTTTCCATTATTTCGCTCCTGATATTCCAATGCTTTCGGATAACTGTTGTAATTTTTGACTTGCGTCTTTTAGGATTTCGTTAGTATGCGAAGCCTGGCGTACAGGTTCACGTAACATGGCTTTTAGCTGTTCCACTTTCTCTTCAAGTTCGGGGAACGCGCTGGTCAGCCCTTCACTGATGGATTCATTGATGCTGCGTGCGACTTTATTCAGGTTTTCATCCGCGGACTGGCGCTGCTGCGACATTTTGTAGCTGGAACTGAAGAAACTGCGCACGGCTTTGTAAAATGCGAATACCAGCCCGGCCAGCGCCGGCGCCAGCACGATCCATCCAGCAGGGTTCCAGAACAAAAGAGCTCCGCCAACAAACGTAGCCAGCAGACTGGTGAGTTTTATACCGTTATCAATATCGATTTTTACATCGAATTGACCATCAAACTTATGCTGTTGCAGCCTGGAATAGGTTGCCAGGATCTCTTTGGCATACTGTTGGAAGCGTCGGACGATATCTTCAGTTTCATCCTTAAAAATATCCAGTTCACGTTTGAGAAGCCCCGGAAGTTCTTTTTCCAGTTCCGCATGTTGCCGTGTAAGACAATTTTCCAGTGTGCTTTTGAAACGGTCATTGCTGATATCGCTGTCGATCTCGGCATAAACATGTCTGCGGGTTTTATTTTTAAATTTTTCGACAGCTTCTTCGCCCTGGTTTGAGAGGCGTGATTTCAGAGAAGCAAGCGATATATCTAACAACTGATGGGCGTTCTGCATTTCGTCATCTAATTGCTTAGACAATTTGCCGTAGGTTTCTTTCTGCAGACGCGTAATTTCTACGGTAGCATCTTCCACTGTTTTCCGTGCTTTATTGATATTCGAATGGGTAATTTTTTCTTTACTGTTCGCGACAAGCTTTTGTGTCAACAGGTTTAAAAAACCGGTCAACCCCGTTTTATCGAGAACAACATCTTTGCCAAGGCTTTCTAATAACTTACTTTGTTTTTTGAGGTTCTCGGAGCCCGGGACAAGATGTTCAGCCACGCTCAGAAATGCGGGCATTGCGCTTACTGTCCAGGTATCGCAGTAATTATCCCCAAGCTGTTCGCGCATTTTTTCATTCAAATCCTCCAGACTGTGTTCTTCATCAGGGCTTAGCAACGTCGGGCGGTTTAATTGCATCGGATTAGTAATCCGCTTATTAAACAATGTCCAGACTTCAGTCTGAGCATTAAGGTGCGATTTGATTTTTTCCAGTGTGCCTGGGTTATTTTCATCACCTTTTTGCGGCGCTGTGGCTTTGCTGGTGACGTAGAACACGGCATGGGCTTTCTCTACCGCCTGCTGGATTTGTGCCAGCACTTTGCTCTCTTTACCTTCAATACCCGGAACATCCAGCAAGGCAAAGCGCTGTTGATTGGCTTCGAAAGGATAGAGTGTAGTGTCCATGGTAAAATCTGAAACACCCGTGCCAATGATTTCACCATCTGCCAGTTTTGCTAATTCGGCAAATTTTGCCTGTTGTGCTGCCTGCAACTGCTGTAGTTCTGCTGTTTGCGCATCGCAGTCAGTTTTTTGATTTTCCAGCTCTTTTAATTCAGCGGCTTTTTCAATATCCAGCGCACGTTGTTTCACAAGTAAGTATGAATGTTCTTTTTGTTCTGGCGTTTTTCGCCACAAGTTAAGCAATTTTTGCCATATGGAGCTCAACTGCTGCTGCGCGAGAATGAGCGCGCTTAGGGCATTGATTTGCTGCTGTAGTGTCGTTTCCCGCTCAATGTACTGTGAATTAATGGCTTCTATCGCCTGGGTTAGTTCACTGGCGTTTTTTTGATTGTCATCCAGCGACTGTTGCAATTTTTCAATATCGCTATCATTGAGCTGGTGGTGGTGTTGAAATTCACGGAAAGCTTTCTGACGTTGTTGCTTGCTCTCTTCTTTTAACAATATTCGCAGTGTCTCAATGACCGTTGATTTTCCTGCGTTGGTTTCGCCATAAAAAGCAATAGTAAATCGATCCCACTCTGCGTTTCGTTTCAGACTCTCAATATTTGCATCTAAGGCCTTGCGGAAGGCTTCTAATTTCCCTCGCGCATCTTCATTGGTTTCTTGTAGCTTCTCGTTGGTAGTGTTCTCGGTGAGATTGCTGATAATACGCCCAACCTCCAGAGATATTTTTTGATAAAGTAAATGAGGCGTTTCAACATCAACTGACATAAAGCATCCTTCTAAAGCGCAATGATTACCATCTGGTGGAGATAAACAGCCCTTGCGTTCACTGAACATCAAGTCCTGTGGTCTGTGCCGGGAATTTTTATGGCGTCTGACAGCAATGCGTCTGGTCAGTAAAATCTTATCTATAGCCTGAGACAGGTTGTGTCAGTCCTTCCCGGTAAAAGCCTTATAAAAAAAGATGCAGCCGTGAGATTATTGCATCAGCCCGCATCGTATTCTGCATAAGTTGTCGCCCGCGTATGGAAATCTGTGCTGAATGCCTCCTTCAGCGATACCGGGGACAGAATGCGAATATCGGGCAACCAGTAGCGTAGCCAGCGGAACAGCGTGTGCTGATCGCTAACATCCGTGATAAGCGTCAGGCTACCGTCCGGGTGGGTTTGTGTGATGCGCTGCCCAGGGAAAAGCGGGCGTCGGGTGACGTAGGCGGAGGCATGAGCAGAAACCCACAAAGTGGCTTCGGTACGCTTGCCGAACCGAATGCCGGTCGTTTCGTTGAGTTCCTTTATCACAGAGGGATCGGCACAAAAGGGTTTATCTGTCACCGCCAGTTGTTCAAGACGGGCCAGTTCAAAGGCTTTTAGGCTGTCTTCATCGACGCCAGCCAGATACCATAGTCCGTAGTGGTTAATCAGGCGGTAGGGCTGAATAAAGCGGGATTTACTGCGATAATTGCAGCTTATCACCCGGTGAGCGGTTATGGCGTTATCAAGCTTGTCCATCAGGCTACTAAATTGATGATTATCCCGGCTGCTGCTTCCCTGGATCTTGATATTGTCTGCATTTTTCATTTGATCACGCAGTGATTTGCCGTCATTGTGCGGAAAAAGGTGGGCGACACCGGCAAAACTGGCAAACTCGGCGAGATGGCCGATATGAAGTGAGGGCAGAAAGAGAGGGTTAAGTTTGTAGCGCCCGGTCGAGACTTCATCAAGAAGATGAGACAGTCTGGCTAAATCGCGGTACGCCGTACGCTCTGTTATACCGAACGTTTCGCAGAGCCATGATTTATCAATCACGTTACCCTGGTATAGAGCGCCAAATGTTTCACACAGTCGTTCAATAAGTAGCTCATGTTTTTTACTGGTGTTGACTTTCATTCTTTTTTGCCCGGAAAAACGCTGTCATAAAAGACCTTAACATGCACTACGCTGGTGCACATTTTTACTGCGTAATTTTTTTAAGTGGATCGCCATTAATAGTTAACGGCTAAAAAACCATAAACTAAAATTTTAATGCCTACTATTTTAGGTAGGATAACTCCTTAGCCGATGCTGGGGCTGGCAAAGGGGGGGGGGTTGAGCGCCAGTTGTAAGGCGGGCTTAATGGGCGCGTACCAGCTCTTCTGAAGAGTAAACATTTACGTTATCAGTTAAGGAGAACGGTATGTCTAAAAATGAGTTTGGACTGCCCCCACAACAGTAGACAAATTCTGTCCTCACGACGAGGCCTGTTCGAAGGCCTCCGGACTGACGCCGCCGAGGTGACTGTGGCGCCGGGCCCGGTTATAGAAGACTTCAATCTAATCGAAGATATCCGCCCGGGCCAGATCCCGGGTTTTGTATATTCTCTTCCTGATGCTTTCTTTTTTCAGTGAACTGAAGAACGATTCAGCCACCGCATTATCCCAGCAATTGCCACGCCGGCTCATGCTCGGCGCCAGGTTATTGGCCCGGCAGAAGCGCTGCCAGTCGTCACTGCCATACTGGCTACCTTGATCGCTATGTACGATGACCTCGCCGTCCGGTTTACGTCGCCAGACCGCCATCATCAGTGCGTCGAGTGCCAGTTCGCGTGAGAGAGTGGGCTTCATTGACCAGCCGACCACGTTACGGGCGAAGAGATCGATAACCACCGCCAGATACAGCCATCCCTGCCAGGTGCGGATATAAGTAATATCGGTGACCCAGACCTGATTGGCCCGGACAACGGTAAACTGCCGCTGCACGCGATTAGGCGCAACCACGGAAGGTCTGCCGGCGAAACGACGTGGCACTTTATAGCCGCGTACAGCTTTAATCCGGTTCAGTTGCATGATGCGACCCACCCGGATTTTACCGCAGGTTTCCCCGATTTCGTTCAGATCGCCATGAACCCGCCGGTAACCGTATACGCCTCCGCTCAGTGAATAGGAGTCGCGGATAAGCATCAGCAGGCGCTGGTTATCTTTATCACGCGCCGAGACCGGGTTGTGCAGCCACGCATAGAATCCGGCCCGGGCGACATTCAGTACCCGACACATCGTCATCACACCCCATACAGTGCGATGTTCATTGATAAAGCGGTACTTCAGTCGGGCTCCCTTGCAAAGTACCGCGCGGCCTTTTTCAGAATATCCCGTTCTTCTTCGGTGCGTTTTAGCTGCGCCCGTAGTTTCAGGATCTCGCTTTTGGCTTCCAGTAAATCCCGGGCATGCTGTTCGCTGTTATCAGGCTTGATAGCGCGGAGCCACTTGTAGAGGCTGTGCGCAGAAACGCCAAGGCGCTCGGATACTTCGGCAACGGAATAACCTCGTTCCGTTATCTGACGGACGGCTTCTTCCTTAAATTCAGGTGTAAATCGTGGTGTGCCCATACGCTCCTCCTTGTATCTTGAAAGTGGATTACTATGTTCTGGCTTAGATTTGGCAAAGCCCGTGTAGTCCGATTCCTCCTGGGGT
>OKVY01000034.1_pt1 | contig 99161 bp, 91 predicted proteins | sample 1606931 | NCBI WGS metagenome assembly OKVY01 (sample SAMN03281017, study PRJEB24777) | human gut metagenome | isolation source: fecal sample PR221 from 1 month old male Chinese infant, caesarean... | reverse complement strand
GTATACAACTTAAGAAAATATTAGTTGAATTAATCAAAATAAGTCTATGAAAGCGCTTGTATTATGTTTAAAGAGCGGTATACTAAATAATGTAAGTAAGGTAAGTAATCGCTTACGATGATGTTAATTGGATTTGGAAAGGGATGTTTTATAATGGCCAATACCAAAGCTGTTGACTTTGCAAAGATTAAAGCTGAAGAAGGCGCTCCATATGCAAAGCCTGTTCAAATTCTCGATAATGATGGGAATGTCGTTAACAAGGATTTAATGGCTAACTTCAGTGATGATCTGTTAGTTGACTTAATGAAGAAGATGGTTTGGGAACGTGCACTTCACGAACAAACCATGAGTTTCTCTAAGCAAGGTCGTTTAGGATTTTATGCCCCAACTTGGGGTGAAGAGGCCTCAGAAATGGGGACCGCGGCTGCATTTAAGAAGAATGACTTCTTATTCCCTGCATATCGTGACTTACCTCAATTGATTCAACACGGTGCAACTGTTGCTCAAATGTACCTTTGGTCAAAAGGTCACCTTAAAGGTAACATGTTTGACGCTCGTGCATTACGTCCACAAATTATTATCGGTGCCCAAATGGTTGAAATGGCCGGTGGTGCCCTTGGTATTAAGAAGAACGGTGAAAAGGATGCCGTTGCTTATGCATATACCGGTGAAGGTGGTTCATCACAAGGTGACACCTACGAAGGGATGAACTTTGCTGGTGCATTCCAAGCTCCTGCCGTATTTATCATTCAAAATAACGGTTGGGCAATTTCATTCTCACGGAAGCTTCAAACATATGCTCAAACTATTGCCCAAAAGGGTGTTGCAGCTGGTATTCCAGGTGTTCAAGTTGATGGGATGGATGTTTTGGCATGTTACGAAGTTGCCAAGGAAGCTCGTGAATTCGCTGCTGCCGGAAATGGTCCAGTATTAATTGAAACTTTGACTTACCGGTTCGGTGCTCACAGTTCTGCTGGTGACGATCCTAGTCGTTACCGTACCAAGGAAGAAGAAAAGCCATGGTTCGACAAGGATCCATTGATTCGGCTTCGTAAGTACTTGACTAAGAAGGGCCTCTGGTCTGAAGACGAAGAAAACAAGTATGCTGATGAATGCAAGGAAGACTTCAAGAAGGCTATGAAGGAAGCTGACTCTGTAGAACCAGAAAAGGTTACAGACATGCTTAAGCGGACCTTCGAAGTTCCAACCCCAGATATCAAAGAACAAATTAAGAAGTACGAAGCAAAGGAGTCGAAGTAATCATGGCTAAAAAGACTTATATCAAAGCTATTACTGAAGGTATTGACATTGCTTTGTCTGAAGATCCAAAGACCTTGGTCTTCGGTGAAGATGTTGGTAAAAACGGTGGTGTCTTCCGTGCTACTAACGGCTTGCAAGAAAAGTACGGTAAGGACCGTGTATTTAGTACACCATTAGCTGAATCTGGTATTTTAGGTCTGTCAATTGGTTTAGCCGCTACTGGTTGGCGTCCAGTTCCAGAAATTCAATTCATGGGCTTCACTTTTGAAGCAATGGACTCAATTGCTGGACAAATGTCACGTGTACGTTTCCAATATGATGGTACTAAGAACATGCCAATCACTATCCGTACTCCATACGGTGGTGGTACTCATACTGCTGAATTGCACGGGGATGATCTTGAAAACTTCTTCGTAGGTATTCCAGGTCTTCGTGTTGTTACACCAAGTTCAGCTTATGACGCTAAGGGACTTGTTATTTCCGCTATTGAAAATAATGACCCAGTTCTCTTCCTTGAAAACCTTCGTCTCTACCGTTCAGTTAAGGGCGAAGTTCCTGATGACAAGTACACTGTTCCTTTGGACAAGGCAAATGTCGTTGAAGAAGGTAACGATGTAACAATCATTGCTTATGGTGGTGAAGTTTCAGAAGCTCAAAAGGCTGCTAAGAAGCTTGCTAAGAAGAATATCTCAGCAGAAATTATCGATCTCCGTTCACTTTACCCACTTGACACAGACACTATCTTTGAATCTATCAAGAAGACTCACCATGTAGTAATCGTTCAAGAAGCACAAAAGATGGCCGGTGTCGGTGCACAAGTAGCTTCTGCTATTTCAGAAGGTGCCATCATGTACTTGGATGCTCCAGTTATTCGTGTAGCTGCTCCAAACTCTGTTTACCCATTCCCACAAGCAGAAAATGTATGGCTTCCTGGTGCTGATGACATTGAAGATGCCGCAACACAAGCTGTTAATTATTAATCGCGGTGCACACACCACTGATTAAGAAAGGAAGTTAAATCGATATGGCTTATAAATTTAGACTACCTGAAATGGGTGAAGGTTTGACTGAAGGGGACATCGCTTCTTTCTTAGTTAAGGAAGGCGACCAAGTCAAAGATGGTGACCCATTAGTAGAAATTCAAACTGATAAATCAACTACCCAACTTGTTTCTCCTGTTGCCGGGACAATTAAGAAGATCGAAGCAAAGGAAGACGATCATGTTGAAAAGGGTAATGACCTTGTATTGATCGATGATGGCAAGGATGGCGTAAGCACAAACGTTGAAGATGAAGACGCTGAAGATGCCGATGACAGTGCTGACGACACTGCTGCTGAAGAATCAAGTTCTCCAGTTGAAAGTGAAGCACCAGCTGCTTCTAGTGCACCTGCACCTGCTCCAAAGCAAGGCGGAGTAGCACCATTAGCTGAACCTAACAAGCTTGTTATGGCAATGCCATCTGTACGTCAATATGCTCGTGACAAGGGCGTTGACATTTCATTGGTACAACCAAGTGGTAATCACGGTCAAGTATTAAAAGAAGATATTGATAACTTCAATGGTGCTGCTGCCTCCGCTCCTGCTGCCAATGCTACCGTTGCTTCTAGTGCACCTGCTGCAGGTAATACTATCAAGCCTTATGAAGGTGCTGGCAAGGATGCTGAAACCCGTGAACCATTGTCCAAGATGCGTCAAATCATCGCTAAGAACATGCGTGAATCTGCTGACATTAGCCCAATGGTAACTGTATTCGCTAACGCAGAAGTTTCTAAGATGATGGCTAACCGGAAGAAGTACAAGCCTGTAGCAGCTGATCAAGGAATTCACCTAACATTCTTACCTTATGTTGTTAAGGCTTTGATTGCGATGATGAAGAAGTACCCAGAATTCAACAGTTCAATTGATGACAGTACTCAAGAACTTGTTCAAAAGCACTACTACAACATTGGTATTGCTACAAGTACTGACCACGGTCTTTACAACCCTAACATTAAGAATGCTGATTCAAAGAGTATGTTTGAAATCGCTAAGGAAATTTCAGATAATGCTGAAGCTGCTGAAGAAAACAAACTTAGCCCAGAAAGTATGGTTCATGGCTGCATGACTATTTCTAACATTGGCTCAATGCGTGGTGGATGGTTCACACCAATCATCAATCAACCAGAAGTAGCTATTCTTGGTATGGGTACAATTGCAACTGAACCAGTTGTTAACGCAGATGGTGAAATTGTCGTTGGTCACAACATGAAGTTGTCATTAACCGTTGATCACCGTTTGATTGATGGTGCCCTTGCTACAGAAGCTTTGAACTACTTGAAGAAGCTCCTTGAAGATCCTGAATTATTGATGATGGAGGGCTAATTAGTATGGCTGATGTTGAACAAAAAGATACTGTTATTGTAGGTGGAGGTCCTGGTGGTTACGTTGCCGCTATTCGTGCCTCAGAATTAGGTCAAAAGGTTACCTTGATTGAAAAGGGTGAACCAGGACTTGGTGGTGTATGTCTTAATGTTGGTTGTGTTCCATCAAAGGCTTTAATTGCTGCTGGTCACCGTTTGCAACAAGCTAAGGATTCTTCAACATACGGAATCTCAAAGACTGATGCTTCAATCGACTTTGCAAAGACTCAAGATTGGAAGCAACACAAGGTTGTTGACCGGATGACCCGTGGTGTTGAGATGCTCTTAAAGAAGCATAAGGTTGAAATCATTGATGGTGAAGCTGTAATGGACAGTGACTCACAACTTCGGGTTATGAAGACTGGTCCTAAACAATTCATGGACAATGACAACGGCCGGGTAATTAAGTGGAACAACTTAATTCTTGCTACTGGTTCACGTCCAGTTGAAATTAAGGGCTTCAAGTTTGAAGGTCGGGTTATTGACTCTACTGGTGGCTTGAACCTTCCTGAAGTTCCAAAAGAATTCGTTGTTATCGGTGGTGGTTACATCGGTACTGAATTAGCTGGTGCATATGCTGACCTTGGTTCACACGTAACAATTCTTGAAGGAACCGGTTCAATTTTGAATGGCTTTGACAAAGATATGGTTAAAGTTGTTGAAAAGAACTTGAAGAAGAAGGGCATTGACATTGTTACAAACGCAATGGCAAAGAGTTCTTCACAGGATGACAAGAGCGTTACTGTTAACTATGAAGTAGACGGTAAGGAACAATCATTAACTGCTGACTACTGCATGGTTTCAGTAGGCCGGAAGCCAAACACTGATAACTTTGGTCTTGAAATGACCAGTGTTAAGTTGGATGACCATGGTAAGGTTGTTGTTGATAAGCAAGGTAAGACCTCAGTTGATCATATCTATGCTATTGGTGACATTGTTCCAGGTCCCGCTTTGGCACACAAGGCATTCTTCGAAGGAAAGACTGCTGCTGGTGCAATTGCTGGTAAGAATACTGCTAATGATTGGGTTGGTGTTCCTGCAGTTTGCTTTGCAGACCCAGAATTGGCTGAAGTTGGTATGAACGCTGACCAAGCTAAGGAAAAGGGAATCGAAGTTGCTACAGCACAATTCCCATTTGCCGGTAATGCACGTGCCGTTTCACTTGATGAACCAGAAGGATTTGTTCGTTTTATCTACACGAAGGACAAGAAGAACGTTGTTGGTGCACAAGTAGTTGGCCCAGAAGCAAGTACTTTAGCTGGGGAACTTTCATTAATTGTTAACTGTGGAATGAACGTTGAAGATGTTGCTTTGACAATTCACCCACACCCAACTTTGAATGAACCAATTCAAGAAGCAGCTGATGTTGCTCTTGGCTTCCCAACTCATATTTAGAATGTCGAAAAAACATCCATAATCCTCAAAACACGCTATCATTTTGGTAGCGTGTTTTGTGGGTTTAAAGCTAAAATGGTAGTAGCTAACGATATTAATGAAGAGGGGTGTGATGGTTAAATGGCAACTAAGGAGAATAGTTATTCTTACCCGATTGATCCTGATTGGACAATTGATGAAATGAAAGAAGTAATTGGGATGTTTCGGGTGGTAGAAGATGCATACGAAGTTGGAGTTGAGCGGCAAGCAGTTATCGACCAATACAAGAAATTTAAACAAGTAGCAAACTCAAAGGCGTATGAAAAGCAGCTAGGAAAACGCTTTGAGGATGTTTCTGGCTATTCTTTATATAAGGTAATGCAGGTAGCAAAAGAAAAAACGGCTGGGAAGATACGGGTGAATCAGGATGGTAAATAGTGAAACACTGGAAAGGTTTGATCAAAAAGTTCAGGAGCTTTTGTGGAGTGCTCGAAAGCAGACAATTGAGCTAATGAATACACCGCTTAAGGTTGATACCAAGTCGTCAGCTAATGATTTGGTGACCAATGTTGACCGCCAGAATGAACAATTGATTAGGAAACGTCTTTTAGAAATTGACCCATCAGCACGAATTGTGGGAGAGGAAGAGAGTTTTAATCATAAGATCGATCCTGATCTGAATGGCAACGTCTGGATTATTGACCCAATAGATGGAACATTAAACTTTGTTAAACAACGGGATCATTTTTCCATTATGGTAGCCTTATATTGTGATGGGGTACCAACTTTAGGCTACATTATGGATGTGATGAATAAGCGCTTATACCATGCTTGGCGAGGACATGGAGCATATGTCAACAAACTGCGATTAAAGGAACCAGCCAATTCTTCGTTAGCAGATAGTTTAATCGCAATTAATGGCTGGCAATTAATTAAAAATCATTGTCATCAACAAGAAATTGCTCAGCAGGCTGCTGGACTAAGAATGTATGGCAGTGCAGGAATTGAAATAATTCACGTTTTAAATGGCCAATTAGGTGGGTATACGTCAAGGTTAAAGCCGTGGGATATTGCTGCCGGAATGGTAATTGCAGAAGAACTTGGTTTGCTAGTGAAAACAATTGACGACCAACCGCTTAATGTGCTATCATCAAACACTGTATTAGTAGCAACGAAAAAAGTTTGTCAGGATATCTGGCAGATTACTAAATAGTTGTCGAAGCTGTGACTAATTTGTCGCAGTTTTTTTATGAAATCACTCGCGGGACAGTGTATACTGAACTTGTTAGAGTAGAGTTAAGATGAAAGGAAGATTGAATCTTGAAATCTCGTGACGACATTCGGAACATTGCGATTATTGCCCACGTTGACCACGGTAAGACTACCCTAGTTAACGAAATGCTTAAACAATCAGATACCTTGCCAGAACACTTCTCCATTGAAGATCGGGCAATGGATACTAACGCTATTGAACGTGAACGTGGTATTACCATCTTGTCAAAGAACACTGCTGTTAAATATGGTAAGTACCAAATTAACATCCTTGATACTCCAGGACACGCTGACTTCGGTGGTGAAGTTGAACGGGTTATGAAGATGGTTGATGGTGTCCTTTTGGTTGTTGATGCCTTTGAAGGAACCATGCCTCAGACACGGTTCGTTTTGAAGAAGGCTCTTGAACAACACCTTACACCAATTGTTGTTATTAACAAGGTTGACCGTAAAGGTGCCCGTCCTGAAGAAGTTGTTGACGAAGTTCTTGATCTCTTTATTGAATTAGGGGCTGATGAAGATCAACTTGACTTCCCTGTTGTTTACACTTCAGCAATGAACGGTACTTCAAGTTATGATTCTGACATTTCTACTCAAGAACATACTATGAAGCCATTGTTTGATACCATTATTAAGACTATTCCTGCACCAATTGATAACTCTGATGAACCTCTTCAATTCCAAGTTGCTATCTTGGATTACAATGACTTCGTTGGTCGGATTGGTATTGGTCGGGTCTTCCGTGGCAAGATCAAGGTCGGCGATAATGTTACCTTAATGAAGCTTGACGGCTCAAAGAAGAATTTCCGGGTTACTAAGTTATTCGGTTTCTTCGGGTTGAAGCGGTTGGAAATTAAGGAAGCTGAAGCAGGTGACTTGATCGCTGTTTCAGGAATGGAAGACATTAACGTTGGTGAAACCGTAACTGATCCAGAACATCCAGAAGCAATTACACCATTGCGGATTGATCCACCGACATTACGGATGACTTTCCGGACTAATGATTCACCATTTGCTGGTCGTGAAGGTAAGTTTGTTACTGCTCGTCAACTTGAAGACCGGTTGAAGCGTGAAATGCAGACTGATGTTTCATTAAAGGTTGAAGATACGGATGACCCAGGTGCTTGGACTGTTTCAGGTCGTGGTGAATTGCACCTTTCAATTTTAATTGAAACATTGCGGCGTGAAGGTTTTGAACTATCAGTATCACGTCCAGAAGTTATCTATCGTGAAATTGATGGCGTAATGTGCGAACCATTCGAAGAAGTTCAAATTGATACTCCAGACGAATACACTGGTTCAGTTATTGATAGCCTTTCTAAGCGGAAGGGTGAAATGAAGAATATGGAACCAGGTGAGAATGGTCAAACCCGGTTGATCTTCTTAGCACCATCACGTGGATTGATTGGTTACTCAACCGAATTTATGACAATGACCCGTGGTTACGGAATCATGAGTCACACCTTTGAAAAGTATGCTCCAGTTATTAAGAACTGGAACCCTGGTCGGCAAAAGGGTACTCTTGTTTCCATGAATGCTGGTAAGGCAACTACTTACGCCATGATGGGAATTGAAAGTCGTGGACAATTATTGATTGATCCAGGTACTGAAGTTTATGAAGGAATGATCGTTGGTGAAAACAGCCGTGAAAATGATATTACGGTTAACATCACCAAGGGTAAGAACTTGACTAACGTTCGTGCTGCTGGTTCTGATGAAATGGCCCACATCAAGACGCCTACTCACTTCTCACTTGAAGAATCACTTGAATTCTTGAATGAAGATGAATATTGTGAGGTTACTCCAGAAAATATTCGTCTGCGGAAGAAGATCTTGAATACTAATGCCCGTGAAAAGGAAGCTAAGCGTCGTCGTGCTGCTTCACGGAAGTAATTAATAATATTATTTTAAGAATAGTGCTGCGGATGGTGGTCTTTACATCATCTTCAGGACTATTTTTCTTTTTGGTGTATAATAAAAGAGAATTTTTTCAATTAGGTAGGTGCAATAGTGAAAGTTAGACATATTCATAAAATTCATATTTCTCAGATCAGAAAAAACTTTCATTACTGGGATTACTATTTAATGGTCCCCTACTTAGTTTTATGTATGATTGGGATTGTCATGGTATATTCTGCTAGTTCGGCAATTGAAATGCAAAATGGTGGGACACCAACATCATACTTAATTAAGCAAACGATCTATGTAATTATGGGGATCTGTTGCTTACTTTTTGGGGCTAACTATCCTTTGAAACATTACCGGACACCGCGTTTTTTACGTGATTCAACACTTGCAATGATTGGGATGCTACTATTTGTTCTGGTATTGAGCCATGCGGTAAATGGAGCGAAGGGCTGGATTAACCTTGGTGTGATTAATATTCAACCAGTTGAAATCTGTAAGATTTATTTTATTTTGTATCTTTCCGATCGAATGGCACGGGTTCGGGCCCGCAATGACCACTTTATTAGTTCTGGAGGTGGTCCATGGCTGGTAGTTGCTCTTTGCTTGCTCTTAATCGTTCTTCAGCCGGATATCGGGGGGATGGCAATTAATGTAATGATTGTTGCCGTTCTTTTTCTCGCGTGTGACTTTCGCTGGAGCTTTGGAATTAGCATTTTGCTTATTATTCCTATTATGTGCTACCTATTAGTTGAAAAAGCGGTTGAAAGTGGCCTGATTCATGGTTATCGGATGGCGCGGTTTGTGGCTTTTCTGAACCCATTTGGTAATGCTTCTGGATCAGGGAGTCAGCTAGTTAACTCGTACTATGCTATCAGTAATGGTGGTGTTTTTGGTTCTGGCCTAGGCAATAGTGTTCAGAAGATGGGCTACCTTCCAGAACCAAATACCGACTTTATTATGTCGATTACAAGTGAAGAACTGGGACTAGTTGGTGTTAGCGTCATTTTAATACTATTGATGATCATTATTTGTCGAATGATTCAAATTGGTGTCCGCAGTAATTCAATGTATGAGATGTTACTGTGCTATGGTTCAGCAACGTTTATTTTGATTGAAGCATTCTTTAATATTGGGGGAGTTTTAGGTTTGCTACCAATTACTGGGGTAACCTTTCCCTTTATTAGTTATGGTGGATCGAGTATGCTGATCTTGTCATTTACTGTTGGGATCATTATGAATATTAGCATCCAGCAAAATAAACAACGGGCGTTACGAAGAGGCGCTCGTCAACCAAGAAGAGCTAGGGGGTAGCAGTTATGTTTAACCTAACCAAACGACGAGCAATCATCGTTTACTATAATGGACGTCGGGTATTGCGAAGCTTACATCATTACGGACAGCTACGGTATGCATCAAAGCACTTCCACTATGCAATTCTATATGTTAATCAGGATCGCTATGATGAAATTAAAGAGCGAGTTCAACATTTGCGCGCGGTTAAGCGAGTTATTAACTCAGCCCGTCCGGATCTTGATCCGACCTTAACCGATCTGGAACAAACAGGTTTATATAAACAACATGATGAGGATGATTAAGAATGAGAATTGTCGCTGGTGATTTTGGTGGGCGCCGGTTAAGCGCTGTTCCGGGAATGGCGACGCGACCGACGACTGATAAAGTAAAAGAAGCATTATTTAACATCATTGGTCCATATTTTAATGGTGGAATGAGCCTTGACCTATATGGCGGTAGTGGAGGTCTGAGCATTGAAGGGGTCTCAAGAGGGATTGAGCACGCTATCCTTGTTGATCGTGCTTATCCAGCCATTAAGACGATTAAGGATAATATCGGGGTAACAAAGCATCCCGAAAAATTCACTGTTTTGAAGATGGATTCGCGCAAAGCCTTGACCGTTCTTGCAAAACAGGAAAAGAAGTTTGATTTGGTTTATCTTGATCCCCCATATGCTAAGCAGCAAATTGTTAAGGATATGACAAGAATGGCTGAATTGAGTCTTCTGAATGAGGATGCATTAATAGTTGCTGAAACTAATCAGGAGGCTAATTTACCTGAGACTATTGATTCGTTTAACTTTATTAAACGGCAAAGTTACGGAATTACGGTTTTGAATTTTTATCGATTTGAAAGAGGGTAAACAGAATGAAAGTTGCAGTATTTCCTGGAACATTTGATCCACTGACTCTAGGACATCTTGACTTAATTAAACGGGGAAGTGCATTGTTTGATCAATTGGCGGTTGCCGTAATGACTAATCGAAGTAAGAAACCATTGTTCACGGTTGAGGAACGAGTAGCTCAGATTCGTGAAGCTGTCTCGGGATTGGATAATGTTTCAGTAATTACAACTGACGGCCTAACTGTTGATTTGATGAATAGGATTGGTGCCGATTACTTAATGCGTGGCTTGCGGAATACAACTGATTTCCAATATGAACGTGATATTGCCGCAATGAATAATTTTTTAGATGATCAGTGTGAGACAGTATTCTTCCTTGCAAAGCCAGAGTACCAACATTTGTCTAGTAGTATTCTAAAGGAAGTTACATCTTCTGGCGGTGATATTTCTGCTTATTTGCCAAAGAACATTAATGAAGCACTAAAGCAGCGGATTGAAGAGGAAAAGTTAAAACAGGTTAAGGAGCATAATGAAAAAACAAGATAAGTTAATTATGCGGCGAATATTACTGACTTTATTTGCCGTATTATTTATCGGCTGGTTCCTGTTTTGGCCGCTCAATAAGTATATTGAGAGTCCGGGAACTGCCGACAGTTTACGTTCCTACGTTAAGATTAAGGGCCATCCTGATAAGCAAAAAGGGAGCTTCATGATTACTTCTGTTTATCTTCAACAGGCACGCCCTGCAACCTATCTTTGGGCTAAATTAACCCCTTATAATACAATCGAAAGTAAACAAGCTGTTACTGGTGGTCAAAATAATGCGACCTTTGATAAGGTTCAAGATTTTTATATGCAAAGTGCAATTAATGAAGCAATTGCGAATGCATATAAAGCTGCCCATCAGGAAGTCAGCAAACGGTACCTTGGAATCTATGTTCTTGAAGTTGAAAAAAATTCCAAATTCAAAAAGAATATTAAAGTTGGTGATACGATAACTAAGGTTAATGGTCATCACTTTGATACTGCTCAAGGCTTTCAGAAGTATATTGCTAAGCGAAAGGTCGGTTCACCATTAACGGTAACTTACCTTCATGATGGTCATCAGCATACGGTCACCAAGCCACTAGTAAAGATTGCTAGTTCTCGGGCTGGAATTGGGATTGTTTTGACTGATAATGTTAAGGTTCATACTAAAATTCCGGTTAAGGTTAATCCGGGCCAGCTGGGAGGACCTTCTGGCGGTTTAATGTTTAGCTTACAGATCTACCAGCAATTGACTGGTCAGGATCTGCGCCATGGACGTAAGATTGCTGGAACAGGAACTATTAATCCTGATGGTTCAGTTGGTGAAATTGGTGGGATTGATAAAAAGGTGATTGCTGCTCATAAGGCTGGCGCAACAATTTTCTTTGCCCCTTATGTTAAGCCATCTAAGCTTCTTCTTAAGTATGAGGAGCAGCACATGACAAATTACCAGTTAGCCAAGAAAACCGCGCAAAAGTCCGCACCGGGGATGAAAGTAGTGCCGGTATCGTCATTTAATGATGCAGTTAAATATTTAAAAGTACATCCATAATGGGTGTTAAATAAGGGACCAGAGAACAATGCTTTTCTGGTCTCTTATTTCATTGGCGATTGAGTGGCTTTTTAGGTATGAAGGTATAGATTAGTTTTCCCTTTTAAAATTTAAACGTGCAAAGACTAAATTTTAACGTTCTTTATTGGTAGGGGGATAATTTATGGAACACTTAGAGGAAATCTGGCTGAATCACCGTAATAAAATAATCATGGTTATAGTTCTTTTGATAGGGGCTGTCGTGGTTGGTGGTAAAGCATATCATCCACAAACTAATGTTAATAATGATCCTTTTATGACAACTACCAGTAAAAGAATACCGACCACCCAGAAGCAATCACAGGTGAAGGGTGGGAAAGCAGTATGCGTTGACATTAAGGGAGCGGTCCTTCATCCAGGAGTTTACCGCTTGCCAGGAGGTTCGCGGGTAAATGAAGCTTTAATTGCAGCGGGCCATGAAACTCCCGATGCCGATATGAACCAGGTTAATCGAGCTAAGCAGCTAGTTGACGCTCAGGTTATTTATGTTCCTAAAAAAGGTGAACAAATACCGTCATTATTATCGGGAGGTGGATCATCAATTTCAGCGGCAAATGAGAACAATCCTAGTGGTAGTCAAGAGATTGTTAATCTTAATACCGCCACTAAAGAGCAACTATGTAAAATTACGGGAATCGGGGATAAAAAAGCGGATCTAATCCTCCAATATCGTCAGGAACATGGTAGTTTTAATTCGGTTGATGATCTAAAAAATATTAATGGCTTTGGTGAAAAAACCGTTACTAAGTTGAAGCCAATGTTAGCAGTCTAATTTTTAGTTTGATTTTAAGTTTGTTATACTAGTCATCAAAAGTATTCAGAAAGTGTGGAAAAGATGAAAAAGAGGATTGATTGGGATCAGTATTTTATGATCCAAGCAGCATTATTAGCATCAAGAAGTACTTGTAATCGGTTATCCGTTGGTGCTGTTTTAGTACGGGATAAACGAATCATTGCAGGTGGTTACAATGGCTCTGTTTCAGGAGATGCTCACTGTATAGACGATGGCTGTTACCTGCGTGATGGCCATTGTGTACGAACCATTCATGCTGAGATGAATGCCATTTTGCAATGTGCAAAGTTTGGAATTTCTACTGATGGTGCTAGCTTATACGTAACTGACTTTCCTTGTTTGCAATGTACAAATAGTCTTTTGCAGGCTGGAATCAAGGAAATTAACTATATTCGGAATTATCATAATGATGAATATGCTATGAAACTAATTAAATTAAAGAATATCCGCCTTAATCAAATTAAATTAGACGATAATATCCTTGAACAGGTAGCTTTGGATCAATACATTCATCCAAAGCAGAAGTAGCGATTTATAATCGGGTTATTTTTCCGGCAATTGTTGCTGGGTTAGTAACGGCGATTATCCTGAATCATTATTATTGGCTCCTGCTCCTTCTTGCATTGACCTTTTATCGAATAATTAGCTTAAAAGAACGAACAGTTTTAATCGTAACGTGTTGTATCGCGATTTTTACAGCAGTTAGGTGCTTTAATGAACAGCAGAATATTCGGTCAATTACGGTTAAACAACAGTGCGAGATCACTAATCGGACATACTTGGTTTTACCGGATCAAGTAACGATTAATGACTCTTTTATTAGTGCTCGGGCAACAGATGTTCAAACTGGTGAAAGAGTGATTCTAGCTTACTTTGCGAAGAATTATCAGGAAGTGCAAAAAATCAGCAAGACAAGTAGCGTGATGCGGTGGACGGTCTCTGGAAATAAGTGTCCCCTTGAGCCGGCCACTAATTTTAATCAATTCGATTCACAACGCTATTATTGGCAGTTTCATATTTATAATCAGGTTAAATGCAAGCAACTACGAGTCGTAAATAATTATCAGTCGGGATTAATTCAACGGTGCCACGTTTTGCGTGCGAAGTTGTACACCTACTTTAGTTATTTTCCTCACCCGCTTGCTAGCTATTGTCAACAACTGATTTTGGGGATGAAGAATGACCAAAGTGCAGAGATGATGGAAAATGTTAAGCGGTTAGGTTTGTTGCATTTGTTTTGTATTTCTGGGATGCACGTTGTCTTAATAACCGATTGCCTAAGAAAGGGATTGGTTAGAGCACACTTTAATCGTGAAGATATTGAATGGCTCTTAATTATTAGCCTGCCAATATATTTAATTATTGGTGGTGGCTCGATTAGTTTGATCCGGGCTGTAATCATGGCGGAGATGAACTTGATTCAACGGGTGACAGGATTAAGTTCACTTGATGGGTGGGCAATGAGCTTGCTTGGCGGTTTATTGTTTGATCCTTGGATTCTTCTAACTCTCGGTGGTCAGTTGAGCTATTTATTATCGTTTGCATTACAGGTTATTCCTAATACGATTCGCTCTTATCGACAGTCATTACTCTTAAACCTGGTTAGTTTGCCATCGGTATTGGCATTTGTTTATGAAATCCACCTGTTAACGTTTATTTGTAGCTTTCTTATTATTCCATTCTTTTCAGAAATTATTTTCCCAGCTGTAATTATTAGTGCATTATTATCTAAGTGGCTACCTCTTTTTCCGTTGCTTGTTAATTATTTGCTAAAGGAGTTTGAGTGGCTTTTAGGTGAACTAAGTAATTGGCCTGGGTTGATTAGGTTTGGTAAGCCATCAGCGATCATCATTTGGGTGTTATTTATTGTAACTTTATTAATAATTGATCACTATCGGCTAAGATCATTGCTTTTTCTTGGTGGTTTATATGCCATTGCATTTATCACTGTTCATGTACCGCTTTATGGTGAGGTTACCTTTGTTGATATTGGTCAGGGTGACAGTGTGATAATTCGCTATCCTTTTAGCAATCGAGTTGAACTTATTGATACAGGTGGAAAATTATTATTTGGGAAACGACCTGCGCGAACAAAAAGGGATTATGCTACGAAGACCAGTATTAATTATTTGAAGAGCTGCGGGGTTAGTAAAATCGATACAATTTACCTTAGCCACCATGATTTAGATCATATTGGTTACTTAACATCGGTTTTACAAAACTTTAAAGTAAAGCAGCTTGTGGTGCCAAAGGGGATGGAAAAGCAGCACTCCTTGATAAGATTAATTCCTGTCAATTGCCAACAAATTCCTCAAATTCTTCCGGTAGTAGCTGGTAATAAATTATCATGCTCAAATCTTTATGTTTTGCATCCTTTTGATAAGAGCGAGGGTAAGAATGAAGATTCAATGGTTTTGGCAGGAGTCTTTGGTCAACTCAAATTTATGTTTATGGGAGATTTAGATCGTCAGGGGGAGAGAAATATTATGCACCGTAACCCTGATTTGAAGATAGATGTCTTAAAATTAGGTCATCATGGTAGTAAGACATCAAGTGATCCGCAATTCATAAGTCAACTTCTTCCACGAATAGGGATTATTTCTGCTGGAAGACAAAATCGATACGGTCATCCTAATCAGGAGACCCTAATTACGTTAAGCAAAAATAATGTTAAGCCGGTATCAACCCAGAGGTATGGAATGATTCGGTACCGTTACTATGGAAGCAGCTATCATTGGCAAACAAAACTAAAAGGAGATGAATACGGGTGGATGTTACCACGCTTAAACAACAAATAACGAGTAAAACTCCTGCAATGATCTACCTTGCTCTTGGAACGCAGCAGGTATTGTTGCAACGAGTACGTGAGATGTTTATTAACCTAATTCCGAAAGAAGAACGGGTAATGAATGTTGGGAGTTATGATATGGAAACAACGCCGTTAGCAGTTGCCCTTGATGATGCAATGGCAGCCCCGTTTTTTGGTGAACGACGACTAGTTTTGATTAATAAGCCATATTTCTTTACTGGAGAAAAGGGGCCAGCAAAAATTGAACATGATCTTGACTCGCTGAGTAATTATTTACAACACCCGGAGCCGTCAACTATTTTGGTTTTCTTAGCACCGTATGAAAAACTGGATGGACGCAAAAAAATTGTTAAAGAACTAAAAAAGGTAGCGGTAACAGTTGATACTGCTCCTTTAGATGAAGCACATGCACGGCAACAGGTCCGTGCTGAGCTTACTAGCGATCAGTATACAATTGATGAAACGGCCATTGATGAGCTAGTTCAACGGACCAATGCTGACTATGAGTTAATGAATGCTAACTTAAGCAAGCTTAAACTGTTGACGTATCAGGACCGACACATTACCCAGCAGGCAGTTAAAGAGCTAGTGCCCCAATCGCTTGATGAAAACGTCTTTGATTTAGTTAATGCGGTTCTTAAACATGACCAACCAAGATCTATTGACTTATATGATCAATTGATCGCGGGACAACAACCGCCATTGAGGATCAATGCAGTATTGATTAGTCAGTTTCGCTTATTATTGCAAATTAAGATTTTGAGTTCACGAGGACTTAGTCAGGGAAGCTTGGCACAAAAATTAAAGGTCCACCCATATCGTGTTAAGTTAGGACTTCGAACCGTTCGTCAATTCAGTTTACTTGCATTAGAAAATGCATATTTAGGATTAGTTAATATTGAAAAGGCATTGAAAACAACGCAACGCGATCCCAGATTACTCTTTCAACTGTTTATGCTTCAGTATGGACAGCAACAAGGTATAGGGATGAGCTAACTGTGAATAATAAAAGAGCTCCTAATACTCTAGTCTGAGCGTTAGGAGCTTTCGTTTAAAAATAAAAAAGTGAAACTTTTCAGTTTCACTTTTTTTAATTACTTAGCGTAACGTGCTGAAAGACGTGACTTGTCACGAGCAGCCTTGTTAGCCTTGATAAGACCCTTTGAGTGGGCACGGTCAATTGCTGAGATTGCAGCCTTGTAAAGATCATCAAGGTTATCTGCGCCAGCAAGCTTTGCCTTGTCAAACTTCTTGATAGCAGTACGCATTTTGCTTAATTGGGATGCGTTACGTGCTTCAGCCTTTTCGCTAGTACGAACACGTTCAATTGCTGATTTAATAATTGGCATGAGTTTCACCTCCGTTACCCAATATTCAGTTGACCAGAATTTTCAACATCTGTCATTATACAAAAGACTAGTTCTCAATGCAATAGTAAAGAAGAATTTTGAAACGATTGACTTGCATCTTGAGGAAAAATTGGTTATATTATTAAAGGTTTGTTTGAACCATGCCTCTTCTCAGTTTTGCGATCCTCACCGACGCAATACTTAGAACTTGGCGCATTTATATAATTGAAAGGTGGGAAAATAGCATGGCTATTTCTAAAGAACGTAAGGATCAAATTATCAAGGAATTTGCAACTCACGAAGGTGACACTGGTTCTACCCAAGTACAAGTTGCTGTTTTAACTGCAGATATTAACGAATTGAATGACCACTTGCGTACACACAAGCATGATTACCACTCACAACGTGGTTTGATGAAGAAGATTGGTCACCGTCGTAACCTTTTGGCTTACTTACGTCGGACCGATTTGAATGCTTACCGTGACCTTATCCAAAAGTTGGGTCTTCGTCGGTAATTCATCACATTGGAAAGCTGGAACTGAAAAGTTCTGGCTTTTTCTTTTTTAAATTTTAGCTGGAGGGTACTCCTATTCCAATTCTTAACTATTCTGTGGTAAGATATTACATAGTGATTTTGTACGATAAAATGCCTAGAAAAGGTAAAACTAAACAAAGGAGCTCGCTAAATGAGTAGTATAAAAATAATTCCATTTGGTGGAGTACGCGAAAATGGAAAAAATATGTACGCTGTCGAGATTGAAAATCAAATTTTCATTCTTGATGCTGGTTTAAAGTACCCTGAAAATGAATTAATGGGGATTGATGTTGTCATTCCTGACTGGGAATACCTCAAAAAGCGGAAGAACGATATTATCGGTGTCTTCCTTACCCATGGACACGCTGACGCAATTGGTGCATTACCATACTTCTTAATGGATTTTGATGTTCCTGTTTTTGGTAGCGAAATGACAATTGCGTTAGCCAAATTAGCAGTCAAGGGGCATAAAGAAGTTAAAAAGTTTAATGACTTTCACGTTGTTGATGAGTCAACGGCAATTGATTTTAACGATGTTACCGTTTCTTTCTTTGCAACCACCCATACAATTCCAGAAACATTGGGGATTGTCCTAGAAACGTCTGAAGGAAACATTGTTTATACCGGTGACTTTAAGTTTGACCAAACCGCTAGCACGGGGTACCAGACTGATCTTGCCCGGTTAGCTGAAATTGGCTCTCAAGGAGTTTTAGCATTGTTGAGTGACTCTGCCGGAGCAGGAATTACTGGTGCCTCAGCACGGGAAAAGGATATTGGTGAATATATCCTTGAAACGTTTAAGTACCAAAAAGGGCGGATTGTTGTTGCTAGTGTTGCTTCTAACATTATGCGGGTCCAACAAATTATTGATGCGGCTGTTAAGGTTGGTCGTAAATTAGTCCTTTCAGGTGAAGATATTGAGCAGATTATTGATACCGCAATGCAATTAGGTAAATTAAAACTCCCTAAAGATCTGCTTATTAGTATGGAAGAGGCTAATGATCTTGAACCAGACCAAGTTGTGATCTTGGAAACCGGGAAGATGGGAGAACCAATTAAGTCGCTCCAGCAGATTGCTAATGGGGATAATCCTAAGCTTCATTTGTCTGATAGCGATTTGGTCTTTGTTACAACGACGCCTTCATATGCCCAAGAAACCGAAGTCCAAAAGACTAAGGATATGATTTACCGGACCGGAGCTGAAGTTAAGTTCATTTCAGATGACCTTAACCCATCTGGACACGCAAATCAGAATGACGAACAGCTGATGCTTAACTTTATGAAGCCAAAGTTCTTTATTCCAATTCAGGGTGAATATCGGTTATTAGATCGCCATGCAGAATTAGCTGAAGAGGTAGGAATCCCTGCAGAAAACATCTTCATTGTAAATAAGGGGGATGTCCTAACTTATAAGAACGGCAAATTCCATGTGGGTGAACACATTGATGTTGCTAATACCATGATTGACGGGACGGGAATTGGTGATATTGGTAATATTGTTTTACGTGACCGTCGAGTATTATCTGAGGATGGAATCTTTGTTGTTGTCGCAACAATTGACCGGAAGAATAAGAAGATCGTTGCTCGTCCGCAAATTACGTCTCGTGGTTTTGTCTTTGTTAAAACTAACCGGCAGTTGATGAAGCAGAGTGCTGACTTAGTTGAGAAGGTTGTTCAAGAGAACTTGGATCAAAAGGAATTTGATTGGGGACACTTAAAACAAGATGTTCGAGAAAAATTAAACAGGTTCTTGTTTGACCAAACCAAACGGCACCCGGTAATTCTTCCGGTAATTATGGAAGTTAACCAAAATTCACGGAAAAAGGTTAGCGCTCAGAAGAATGAAGAGAATGAACCTAGCAAACAGGATAATAAGAAAAAAGCAAAGCGGCATTCAGGTCGTGGTCGTGGCCGGAAACACCATGCCAAAAAGAATAATGCGTAAATAATATTGGAGGAAATCAGGGAGTTGGGTATTTAGAACTAAGCTTCCTGGTTTCTTGATTTTAAAAGAGCTGAAGGTGAAGTAAAAATGAATCCTGAACAAACAGAGCAATTTGAAAAGGCTAAAAAACTTTTTGCGGAAAATAAATGGCGGGACGCAGCAACGATTTTGTTTGATTTACAAAATGAGGTGGATGATGAGCAACTCACCGAGTGGACAACAAGGGCGTTATATAACTCGAAGCAGTACAAACTTGCCTATCAAGTTGCCACTCAAGATCCCCAAGTGTTTGCAAATGATGTGAAGTTCCTTGTTCAGGTTGGATTAAAGGCTCAGCATTTTATTTCTACGCGAGCAATGATTTTACGTCAGCCAGAGGAAGTAATTGCTAAACTGCTTCCCCTCGTTCAACGGGCGGAATTGAACTATCGTCAAGAATTTAAGGCAACAATTCAAAACCAGCTTCGGACTTTCTACCACCTTGGCGATTACCCGTTAGAAGAACAACGAAAGCGACTATTAGCTGCTGACCAGCTCCCATTAGCTGACTTTATGGTTGGCGCAAAGTTTTTGCTTCGTGATCCATTTACCCAACAATTTGTTAGGGCTGATATTTTAAATATATTGCAGCAGCTTAAATGCCAGGAGAAAATTACAATGCTATGTATCGATCAGAAAGAACATTTAATTATTCCTAATAATTTACCGACCGCTTACCAAGATTCGGTAATTGTTAAGTGTCAGCAAATATTAAGCCAGCGACTAGGACAAACTGACCCGCAAATTTTGAGAGCATTGCAAATTCAACTAGATCTTCAAGCAATCTTATTAAACCCGTTAATTGATAAGATCATTACCGATACAGAACAGTGGATTGATGTAATGTATAAGCGAGCTACTACAGGGGAATATAGTGGCAAAAACGAACAAATTATCCACTGGCAGAAAAGACTAAATCAGTTCATTGATAAATTACAATAAAAACATGAATTAAATTATTTACAAATTGGCAGATAGTTGATATTATGTTATAGAATTCTTCTTGAGAGCCATTTGATTAATCTTTTCATTGGCGAAAAGAAGTAGTACAATATCCATAAGGGTGTGTCAGTTATTTTTCTGAAATGACTGGCATTATACTTGTAAATTCACAGGAGGTTTTCATTAATGGCTGAAAAAGAACATTATGAACGTACAAAGCCCCATGTAAACATTGGTACTATTGGCCACGTTGACCATGGGAAGACTACTTTAACTGCTGCTATCACTAAGGTATTATCAGAAAAGGGCTTGGCTAAGGCTGAAGACTACGCTGATATCGATGCAGCTCCAGAAGAAAAGGAACGTGGTATCACTATTAACACTGCCCACGTTGAATACGAAACTGAAAAGCGTCACTATGCTCACATCGACGCTCCAGGTCACGCGGACTACGTTAAGAACATGATCACCGGTGCCGCACAAATGGATGGTGCTATCCTTGTTGTTGCCGCAACTGATGGTCCTATGCCACAAACTCGTGAACACATTCTTCTTGCCCGTCAGGTTGGTGTTCAATACATCGTTGTATTCTTGAACAAGACTGACTTGGTTGACGATGATGAATTGGTTGACTTGGTTGAAATGGAAGTTCGTGACTTACTTAGCGAATACGATTTCCCTGGTGACGATGTTCCAGTTATTCGTGGTTCTGCTCTTAAGGCACTTGAAGGTGACCCAGAACAAGAAAAGGTTATCCTTCACTTGATGGATGTTATTGATGACTACATCCCAACTCCAAAGCGTCCTACTGACAAGCCATTCATGATGCCTGTCGAAGACGTCTTCACTATTACTGGTCGTGGTACTGTTGCTTCTGGTCGTATCGACCGTGGTACTGTTAAGATCGGTGACGAAGTTGAAATCGTTGGTTTGACTGACGACGTTCTTAAGTCAACTGTTACTGGTTTGGAAATGTTCCACAAGACTCTTGATCTTGGTGAAGCTGGGGACAACGTTGGTGTATTGCTTCGTGGTATTTCACACGATCAAATCGAACGTGGTCAAGTTCTTGCTGAACCAGGTTCCATCCAAACTCACAAGAAGTTCAAGGGTGAAGTTTATGTTATGACCAAGGAAGAAGGGGGCCGTCACACTCCATTCTTCTCAAACTACCGTCCACAATTCTACTTCCACACAACTGATGTTACTGGTACTATTGAATTACCAGATGGTGTAGAAATGGTTATGCCTGGTGATAACGTAACATTCACTGTTGAATTACAAAAGCCAGTTGCCCTTGAAAAGGGTCTTAAGTTCACTATTCGTGAAGGTGGACACACTGTTGGTGCCGGTGTTGTATCCGACGTCTTAGACTAATTTAATTATTAGTTTTAGTGAGAAAAAGGTTCGGTTTCCGAGCCTTTTTTGTTTTTAAATTTTTATCTGATCGAATTTCTTGATTAGTTGCAATTACTACTTACGTACGGTAAACTAGTAGAGTATGTAAAGACCAGCCTGATTAGTGTTTGGTCAATCTGATGTATATTGGAGGAAATAAAATGTCAGCAAAATGGGAACGCGATAGCGACGCCAGCAAAGGTACTTTGACATTTGAAATCGATGTCGACACTATTAAGAAGGGACTTGACGAAGCCTTCGTAGAAACCAAGAAGAAGATTACTGTTCCAGGTTTCCGTAAGGGTCGGGTACCACGTCAAATTTTTGACCAAATGTACGGTGAAGAATCACTTTACCAAGATGCCTTAAACAAGGTATTGCCACAAGCTTACAGTGATGCTGTTAAGGAAGCTGGTATTGAACCTGTTGCTCAACCACAAATTAATATCAAGAGCATGGACAAGGATCAACCTTGGGTATTGACTGCTAGTGTTGACGTTAAGCCAGAAGTAAAGCTTGGCGACTACAAGGGAATGGAAGTTCCAAAGCAAGACACTACAGTTAGTGATGCTGACGTTGACGCTGAACTTGAAAAGAAGCGTCAACAACAAGCAGAACTTGTATTGAAGGAAGGCAAGCCAGCCGAAAAGGGCGACACTGTTGTTATCGACTACGAAGGTAGCATTGATGGCAAGAAGTTTGATGGTGGCTCCGCTGACAACTACTCCCTTGAATTAGGTTCAGGATCATTTATTCCTGGCTTTGAAGATCAATTGATTGGTCACAACACCGACGATGATGTTGATGTTAAGGTTACATTCCCTGAAGATTACCATGCTAAAGACTTAGCTGGTAAGGAAGCTATCTTCAAGGTAAAGGTTCACGAAATCAAGGAAAAGCAACTTCCAGAACTTGATGATGACTTTGCTAAGGATGTTGACGAAGATGTTGATACTCTTGCCGAATTAAAGGACAAGACTAAGAAGGAATTACAAGAAAACAAGGACAACCAAGCTAAGGCTGCTATTGAAGATGCAGCAATTAACGCTGCGGTTGAAAATGCCGAAATTCAAGATATTCCACAATCAATGTTGGATGAAGACACTAACCGTCAAATGCAACAATACTTAGCTGGAATGCAACAACAAGGTATTAGCCCACAAATGTACTTCCAAATCACTGGTACTAAGGAAGATGATTTGAAGAAGCAATTCGCTGCTGATGCTGCACAACGGGTTAAGACTAACTTAGTTCTTGAAGCAATCGTTGATGATGCAGACTTATCTGCAACCGAAGATGAAATCAAGGATGAAATTAGTGATCTTGCTAAGCAATACGGCATGAAGGAAGACCAAGTTAAGAATGCTTTGTCTGAAGACATGCTTACACATGACATTAAGATCCGGAAGGCTGTTGACTTGGTTGCTGACTCAGCTAAGCAAGTTGAAAAGGCCGATGATAAGAAGGAAGATAAGTAATCGATCCTATTATCAGTTAAATAATATTTAAGCGCGAAAAGCATGGGAAGTGTTTATTTGTCCCATGCTTTCGTAGTTGCAAATAGGCTTCAAGAGTTCGTTTTTTCTAAGCAAGCTCTTGAAGCCATTTGTGTTACTGTGACATTCGTGTTAATTTAATTTTGATTATTTTTGTAAACTAATCATTCGAATTAATCAGTTAAGTTTGTTATTATTAAAACAGTATATTTAATAGGAGGCTACAATCCATGTTTGAAGATACTAGTGGTATGGATTCAGTCCACTGTTCATTTTGTGGTAAATCGCAGGATGAGGTAAAAAAGATTGTTGCGGGCCCTGGGGTTTACATCTGTAATGAATGTGTTGCCCTATGCCAAGAAATTATTGATCAAGAACTTGAAGAGGACCGTAAAAACAGTACGTTTAAAGTCCCAACACCTGAAGAAATCATGAGCAAGCTTGATGACTATGTAATTGGGCAGTCTGATGCTAAGAAGACCCTTTCTGTTGCGGTTTATAACCACTACAAACGGGTTAATGCGATGACAACTGGGGATAATAATGATACCGAATTGCAAAAGAGTAACATTGCAGTAATTGGACCAACTGGTTCGGGGAAAACCTACTTAGCTCAATCACTAGCACGGATTCTAAACGTTCCTTTTGCAATTGCCGATGCAACCACATTAACCGAAGCAGGGTATGTCGGTGAAGATGTTGAAAACATTATCTTAAAGCTTCTTCAGGCTGCAAACTTCGATGTTGAAGCGGCTGAAAAGGGAATTATCTATATCGATGAAATTGATAAGATCGCGAAGAAGAGTGAAAATGTTTCAATTACTCGTGATGTTTCCGGTGAAGGTGTTCAACAGGCTCTCTTGAAGATCCTTGAAGGGACCATCGCTAATGTTCCTCCTCAAGGTGGTCGGAAACACCCTCAACAGGAATTTATTCAGGTTGATACCAAGAACATTCTCTTTATTGTCGGTGGTGCATTTGATGGAATCGAGACAATTGTTAAGGAACGTCTTGGTGATAAGACAATCGGCTTTGGGACTAATTCTGATGAGGCTGCTAATGTTACCGAAAAGAATATTTTGCAACACGTTATTCCTGAAGATCTCCTGAAATTTGGGTTGATTCCAGAATTTATTGGTCGTCTCCCGGTAATGACGGCATTACAAAAGCTCGATGAAGATGATCTTGTCCGGATTTTAACTGAACCGAAAAATGCGCTTGTTAAGCAGTATCAAGAATTAATTCGTCTTGATGGCAGTCAGTTAACCTTTACGGATGGAGCATTACGTGCAATGGCTCAATTAGCAATTAAGCGAAACACCGGGGCCCGGGGTCTTCGTTCGATTATTGAAGGAGTTATGCGTGATGTAATGTTTGATTTGCCAAGTCGGAAGGACGTTGAAAAGGTAATTATCGACAAGCGTTGTGTTACTCAACACACAGAGCCACGATATGTTATGAAGGGCGAAAAGGAAGCTTCATAATCTAAGAAAGGTGTGTGCAAGGCAGTGCAAGTCAATAATGTTGATTTAACGATCAGTGCAGTAGAATCTAAACAGTACCCTGCAACTAATTACCCAGAAATTGCTCTTGTTGGCCGTTCCAACGTTGGTAAGTCGTCATTAACCAATGTCCTTATCAATCGACGAAACTTTGCTCATACGTCTAGCCAGCCGGGGAAGACGCAAACGTTAAACTTCTATAATGTTGAAGATGAACTTTACTTTGTTGATGTTCCTGGTTATGGTTACGCAAAAGTTTCTAAAAAGGAACGGGAACGATTTGGTAAGATGATTGAGGAATATCTAACAACACGTCAACAATTACGTGGCGTTATTCAATTGGTTGATGGTCGACACAAACCAACAGCTGATGATGTTTCAATGTATCAGTGGCTTGCTTATTATGACATTCCAACCTTAATTGTTGGTACAAAGATTGATAAAGTTAAGCCAAACGCCCGAAACCGGGTAAAAAATGATATTATCAAAACGCTGGACTTAACACCTAAGACACCATTGGTATTATTCTCTGCTGTTAAAAAGCAAGGGAAGGATCAAGTGTGGAATTGGATTGAGCAGCGAATTGGGGAGGAACAGAATTAATGGATTTTGATCAATACCAAAATGCAGCAAAGCGGACGCTCTATGGTAATGAACAAGTATTAACTAATTGCGCGTTAGGATTAGCTGGCGAATCTGGTCAGGTAGTTGACCTAGTGAAGAACTATACCTTCCGTGGTCGTAAATTAGATCGCCAACAACTTATTCATGAAATGGGTGATGTTCTTTGGTATCTTTCACAAATTGCCGAATGGGCTGATATTCCGTTTGATGAAGTTGCTAAAACTAACATTAATGAATTAAATAAACGTTATCCACAAGGGTTTAAAAAGCAGGATTAACTAACACAAAAGCGGCAAGAATGGTCTCAATTAGCACCACTCTTGTCGCTTTACTGTTACTTGTTATTATCTTTCTTCTCGGCTGTTTTTTTGTCCTTTTCAGCATCTTTGGGTTGCTTTTTAGTCTTTTTGGGATCAACTGCAAATTGATCGAACAGCTTATCTAATTGCATACTGCGTCGGGTAACAAGTCCCATCTTCAACACTCTCCTCTAGTTTTTTCATACTCTAGCATAAAAAAGACTGAAAGTACAATTATCTGGACAGATCCTTTGCGTTGTTCCTTTGAATTAACGTATAATTAATACTTAGCAATTTAAGTGGAGGAATCTTTATGGCAAGTGAACACCTTGAACATAAACTGGCATTATTACCGGATAAACCTGGTTGTTATTTGATGAAAAACATCAATGACCAGATTATCTATGTCGGCAAAGCCAAAAACTTAAAGAATCGGGTTCGCTCTTATTTTAAGAGTTCTCATACGGGGAAAGTGGCGAAAATGGTTTCTGAGGTTGCTGATTTTGAAACGATCGTGACCTCAACCAATAAGGAATCGTTTTTACTGGAAATTACGTTAATTCAAAAGCACCAACCGTACTTCAATATTAGACTAAAACGTGGAACTGGTTATCCGTATATCAAGATTACCAATGAACGGGATCCACGGACAATGATTACGGGTCAGGTAAAGAAGGATGGCGCTTACTACTTTGGGCCTTATCCAAATGTTTATGCTGCTGAAGAAACACTTCATTTCATTCAGAAAGTATATCCTCTGCGGCGCTGTAATGGCTACCAAAATCGACCGTGCTTGTATTACCATATGGGACAATGTCTTGGTGCCTGCTTTAAAACTGTCCCCCGTGAAGAATATGATGAGCAGATTAAGCGAATCAAATCATTTTTGAACGGAAATACAGCTACTGTGAAGCGTCGACTAACCAAGCAAATGGAAGAGGCAGCAGCAAATTTAGAGTTTGAACGTGCAGCTGAAATTCGCGATCAGTTACACTACATTAAAGTAACGGTTGAAAAGCAGAAGATTATTTCTAACGATAAAACGCCACGGGATCTCTTTAATTTCTATATGGATAAGGGTTGGTTGTCTATCCAAGTATTCTTTATTCGTCAGGCGCGTTTGATGAAGCGAGAAAAACGGTTATTTCCGGTTGTTGATACCGATGTCGAAGAGATGACCAGCTTTATTCTGCAATTTTATAATCGCCGAAATAATGTTTTACCAAAAGAAATTCTTTTGCCCCACGGACTCCCGAATAAAGAAATTAGTGAAATCTTAGGGGTACCAGTAAGAACGCCCGTTCGGGGAGAAAAACGTGATTTAATGGCGATGGCACGTGAAAATGCCCAACTATATCTTGATGAAAAGTTTCGACTCCTTGAACTTGATACCAAGAAGACAACTGGTGCAATGAAAGAAATTACCGATGCGTTAGGATTGCCAGAGGGACATAAGATTGAGGCCTTTGATCACTCGCATATTCAGGGAGCCGATCCCGTTAGTGCAATGGTTGTTTTCGTTGATGGCGAACCAGCAAAGAAACTTTATCGAAAGTATAAGCTGAAGAGTGTGATTAATCATGCTGATGAAGCTGCCAGTACACGAGAGGTAATCCGCCGACGTTATTCACGGCTGTTAAAAGAAAATAAGCCAATGCCTGACATGATCTTCATGGATGGTGGTGAAATTCAGATGAACGCGGTTAAGAATGTGCTTGAAAACGAACTCGGCCTGGATATTCCAGTAGTGGGGATGGTCAAAAACGATAAACATAAGACGGCTGACCTCCTTTTTGGCGATCATGATGAACATATTAATTTAAATCCACGGAGCCAGGGCTTTTACCTTGTTCAACGGATCCAAGACGAAGTTCACCGCTTTGCAATTACCTTCCACCGGCGAGTTCATGCCCGTCATTCGATGGCTTCAAGATTGGATGCAATTAAGGGGGTCGGGCCGCGCACCCGAACAAAATTGCTGCAAAAGTATGGGTCAATTACCAAAATTGCAGCAGCCCCAATCGAGGATATTCATTCATTAGGAATTAATATGAAGACCGCCCAGCTAATTAAAGTTTCCCTTCAAGGAAATGCTGAAGTAGCTAAGGGTAGTAGCCATGATTGATTTTGACGCTGGTAATTTTTTCCAATATACTTGTAGTTAGAACAGAAGAACGGAGAAATCAACTTATGAATACTTTTGTTGATCAAATTAAAATTGAAGCTCATGCCGGAAAAGGTGGGAACGGAATGGTTTCCTTTCGGCGTGAAAAATATGTCCCTAATGGTGGACCATCCGGTGGTGATGGTGGCCATGGCGGTAATATCGTACTGAAAGTTGATGAAGGACTAAGAACCTTGATGGACTTTCGCTATCACCGGATTTTTAAAGCAAAAAATGGTGGCAACGGGATGAGTAAGCAGATGACCGGTCCTAGTGCAGAAGACACTGTTATTAGCGTGCCTCAAGGGACAACGGTTCGAGACTTGGATACCGGTAAGATTATTGGTGACCTTGTTGAGAATGGTCAGACTTTAGTAGTCGCCAAGGGTGGCCGTGGCGGTCGCGGTAATATTCACTTTGCCAGTGCGAAAAACCCGGCTCCTGAAATTGCCGAAAATGGTGAGCCTGGGCAGGATCGGTACCTGGAACTCGAATTGAAGATGCTTGCTGATGTCGGCTTAGTTGGTTTTCCATCAGTTGGTAAGTCGACCCTATTGTCCGTCGTTACTGGCGCTAAGCCTAAAATTGCGGCCTATGAATTTACTACATTAGTCCCTAACTTAGGGATAGTTCTATTGCCTGATGGCCGTGACTTTGCAATGGCTGACATGCCAGGGTTGATCGAAGGGGCTTCTAAAGGTGTTGGCCTCGGTTTAAAGTTCCTTCGTCATATTGAACGGACGCGGGTGCTTCTTCACTTAGTCGATATGAGTAGTGATGATCCAAAGCAAGCGATTGAGCGATTTAAGAAGATTAATCATGAATTGGCTAACTACGATCCAGAACTTTTGAAGCGACCACAAATTGTTGTTGCAACGAAGATGGACTTGCCAAATGCTGAAAAGAATCTAGCCGCCTTTAAGAAAGACTTGGCAGCTGATAAGACACTCGCAAAGCAGCCTGAGATTTTTCCAATTTCGGCAGTTACTCATCAGGGAGTTCAACAACTAATGCAATTGACTGCTGACCTGCTCGATAAGACGCCAGCATTCGATAGTGAAAGTCATGACGAACAACTTGAGGCAACTTACAAGGCTGAAGCACCAGAAAAAGATCAGGCCGCCTTTACCATTAGCCGTGATGAAGATGGTACATGGGTTCTTGGCGGTGAAAAACTTCTCCGCTTATTCAAGATGACCGATCTGACCCATGAAGAAAGTCAATTGCGATTTGCTCGTCAGCTTCGTCATATGGGGGTTGATGAAGCATTACGGGCTAAGGGAATTCAAGACGGTGATACTGTCCGAATCGATAAATTTGTCTTTGAATTTGTACAATAATAAATAAAAATCAGAAGGAATTGAGGAAAAAGCATGCAGCTTGAATTTTTAGGAACTGGAGCCGGCTCACCAAGTAAGCAGCGAAACGTTACTAGTGTTGCCTTGAAATTATTAGAAGAGTTAAATGAAATTTGGTTATTTGATGCAGGTGAAGCAACCCAACACCAAATTCTTCACACGACGATTCGTCCAAGAAAGGTAACAAAGATCTTTATTACGCATCTTCACGGCGACCATATTTTCGGTTTACCAGGATTCTTAAGTTCACGGTCATTTCAGGGGGGAAATGAGCCGTTAACAATTTATGGACCGGTGGGAATTAAAAAGTTTGTGATGACGGCCCTTCAGGTGAGTGAATCACGACTAAGTTATCCTCTGAAATTCGTTGAGATTGATCATAGTCAAGAATTATTTAACGAACGCGGCTTTAAAGTAACAACGATGTCACTTGACCATAAGATTGCTTGCTACGGCTACCGGATTGAAGAGGCTGATCATCCTGGTGAGCTGCAAGTAGATAAGCTACGTCAAGATAATATTCCTTCTGGGCCAATCTACGGTCAATTAAAAGCTGGAAAGACAGTTAAGCTTGACGATGGTAGAGTAATTGATGGGAAGAACTATATTGGAAAGCCGCAACCAGGGCGAATTATCGCAATTCTTGGCGACACACGGCAAACGCCTAACGCGGTAGTCCTTGCTCATAAAGCGGACGTCCTCGTGCATGAAAGTACGTTTGCTAAAAATGAAGCCAAAATGGCTCACAATTACTATCACTCAACGAGTCTCCAAGCGGCAGAGGTTGCTAAGCAGGCAGGTGCAAAGAAGTTATTGTTGACCCATATTTCAGCACGGTATACGGGAAAAGCAGCATATCAGTTAGCATACCAGGTTCGTGATGTCGTACCAGACACTAGAGTAGTAAATGACTTTGATGTGATTGACGTTCCATTTAAGAAATAAGTAGACTAGCAAGGAGGTCCTTAGAATGAAAAAGAGGTTTAAGCAGCTACGGTTCTTAAAAAACAAGGTAGTCTTAATAACCGGTGGCGATAGTGGAATCGGCAAGGCATTGGCTCTTGAAGCAGCACGTCGGGGAGCAATTGTGATTGTGGTAGCACGTGATAAGAAGCGCCTAGAAAAAGTTGCTAACCAGTGCTTGATTTTATCTGGTCGTCCTGCCTTTTCTTACCAGTTAGACGTTACTGATCCTGACCAAATCGATGCTGTTTTGTCCCAAATTCAGCACGAGGTTGGCGGGATTGATGCCCTTGTTAACTCAGCTGGTCTGGGCGATTTTTCACCAGCAACTGGGGAATCGTTCGCAACGCTTAAACGAATGACTGATGTTAACCTCCTTGCTCTAATGTACATTAGTCGTTGTGTTGCCCGCCAAATGATGGATCAGGGCTATGGGGCAATTATCAATCTTGGTTCAATGGCAGGAAAGATTCCAACACCTAATAGTGCAGCCTACTCCGCCACCAAAGCAGGAGTTAATCAGTTTGACAACGTCTTACGAATGGAAGTTGCCGACTATGGCGTTCAAGTCTTAACGGTTAATCCTGGTCCAATTGATACGCCATTTTTTGAAAAGGCAGATACTCAGGGGAAGTATCGTGCACACTTACCAAAATGGATGTTTATTTCCCCAGATAAGCTTGCTGAACAAATTTGGGATAATGTTGGCTACAAGACACGGGAAATTAATCTTCCAGGCTATGTAACCTGCCTAAGCTGGGTATATGGAATTATTCCTGGTCTCGGTGATTGGGCAATCAAGAAGTTCTTTGATTTTCAGCAAAACAAGAAAGAACTATAATTAACTCTCCAGGCAATGGGGTGGGACGATAAAAATTGTCAGTCTCACTCCTCTCTTGATTTTAAAAACGAATGGTGATTTGAATGGTAGAAGCAAAGTATGATTGGCAACGAATAGCAGCGCCAGATAAGCAAATAGTGGAGCAGCTAAGTCAAGAATTAGGGATTAATCCTGTAATTGCACGCTTGTTAGCAGAACGGGGAATTACTACTCCAGAAGAGGCTCATAGTTTTATTCAACCATCAATGCAAGCAGTTCATGATCCACACCAGCTTCATGACATGGATAAGGCTCTTGAACGGATTCAAGAAGCGGTAGCAGCGGGGGAACAAATAACTGTTTACGGTGATTATGATGCTGATGGGATTACCAGTACTGCCCTAATGTATGAAGTCCTGCAGGATGTTGGTGCTAACGTTAATTATTATGTTCCTAACCGTTTCCGTGACGGTTATGGGCCAAACGCAGAAGCATATCAGAAAATAATCGATCAGGGAACCAAATTGATCATCACCGTTGATAACGGGGTAAGCGGTAAGGCGGTAATTGATCCGGTAGTTAAGCAGGGGATTGACGTTATTGTAACGGACCACCATGAGATGCCCGAAGACTTGCCTGATGCTTACGCGATTGTGCACCCGCGTTATCCGGGAAGTAATTATCCATTTGCCGATCTATCTGGGGTTGGCGTAGCGTTTAAGGTAGCGTGGGCGTTGCTGGATGAATTTCCAGAAGAATTGCTTGATCTAGTTGCAATTGGTGAAATTGCTGATGTCGTTAGTGTTAGTGATGAGAATCGGCCATTAATTATGATGGGGATTCAAGAACTTTGTCAGGGGATGCGTCCGGGACTACATGCGCTAGTTAAAGAAGCAGGGATTAGTGAACAGTCCTTGACCGACCAGGATATCGGTTTTGTAATTGCGCCGCGGTTAAACGCGTTAGGGCGGATCGCTGATGCTAATGAGGGCGTTGAACTATTAACAACCCTTGATGAGGATCGTGCAACTAAATTGGCAAAGGCTGTTGAACAAGCAAACAGCAAGCGACAAGAACTGGTAAATGAGATCATGGGAGAGGCTCAGCAGCAGGTTGATCGATTGCCTCAGGATCAGCCGGTATTGTTGGTGGTTGGTCATGATTGGCACCAAGGAGTTTTAGGAATTGTTGCTAGTCGTTTAATGGACCAAACAGGGAAACCAACCATTGTAGCAAGTACGAATGACGACCAGAAAATTGCTAAGGGCTCTGGTCGAAGCGTAGATGGTTTTAACTTATTTGCTGCCTTGGATGGTCACCGGGATCTGATGACTTCATTCGGTGGTCATCCGGCTGCTTGTGGTTTGAGCTTTGAGACTGAGAATAGTGAAAAATTACGGAATGTCTTGCTTCATGAGGCAGAAAATCAGCATTTCGATGGACAAAAAAAGCAGCCATTGAAAATTGCCGCTTCAATTAGCCCTGCTGAGGTAAGTATGCAATTATATGATCAACTCGTAAGCCTTTCCCCATTTGGCCCGGGGAATGAACAGCCAGTCTTTGAATTACAACCGGACCAAATTAATAGCATTGTCACTATGGGGAAAGATAACTCACACCTGAAATTTATGGTGGGCGACCAGCAGTCCCAGGTAACGGTAATTGCGTTTGGTAAGGGAAAACTTGCGGCAGTTTTAAGAGCAGCAATGGCAAACCAAATTAAGCTGGCAGTAAAAATCTCAATTAATGAGTGGCGGGGAAAACGAACGGTTCAGCTGATGTTGGAGGATATTAGTATTGATAGTCCAGTAATCATTGATCAGCGAACCAATAAGCTAAATCCACAACTCTTTAATGAGGCAGGATATTATGTTGCATTTGATAAAAAGCTTCGCGATAATATTCAACCACATTTACCAGAGGGGAGTGCATTATCACCTGACGAAGCAGCTCAGACTGACTTTTCTGCTCAACGAGTAACGATTGTTGATTGTCCATCAACCCTCGAAGAATTTGAAAAGTTATTTAGCAACGATCAGCAGGCACCCTCAATGATTCGGCTACTGCTTTTCCAGCCCCACAGCGTTTATTTAAGCGGGATGCCCGTTCGGGACGAATTTGCCCGTTTGTATCGGCTAGTAGTGAGAACAACTCAAATTGACTTAAACCGGCAATTAAATCAGTTGAGTACTCGACTAAAAATTAATGCTGAACGATTAATTTTTATGTTAAGAGTGTTTTCTGCGGCCGGATTTGTTACAATAAAAGATGGTATTTTAAAACCTGTCAGTGACGTAAACAAAACTGACATAAAAGAAACAAACCCATACCAGCGGCGCGTTGCTCAATATCAGGCAGAACAAGTGCTGTTATTTAGTGATAGCAAGGCTTTGGCAAAGTGGGTATTGAACTGTCTAAACATACATTAAAGGAGACAATTTTTTCTTATGACTTTAGACCTCTACAAGTACGTTGCGAGTGTTCCAGATTTTCCTGAAAAGGGTGTAATTTTTCGGGATATTTTGCCATTAATGGCGAATGGTGCAGCGTTTAAGCAAGCAACTGACGAACTTTGTGAATACGCCAAGGATAAAAAGGTTGACATGGTTGTTGGTCCGGAAGCACGGGGCTTTATCGTTGGTTGCCCAATTGCACGTGAATTACAAGTTGGGTTCGCACCAGCACGAAAAAAGGGCAAGCTTCCCCGGAAAGCCATTAGTGCAACCTATGATCTAGAATACGGAGAAGCAACCCTTCAAATGGAAGCCGATTCAATTAAGCCAGGCCAACGGGTATTAGTTGTTGATGATCTCTTAGCTACTGGTGGTACCATTTCCGCAACTATTAAAATGATTGAAGAACTTGGTGGAATCGTCGTTGGTTGTGCCTTCTTAATCGAATTGAAAGATCTCCATGGTCGGGAAAAGATTAAAGACTATGATATGAAAGCATTAATGGAATTTTAGTATCAAAAATAGGGGTATTTATTAATGATTTTCTTGATTGTTTTTGGTGGCTTAATGTTAATCTTGGGTGGCTTTTACCTTGCTAATTCATGGCAACAATACCGTGAATGGAAGGGTGGAACGATCATCGTTGTGCTTAGCTTGGCTGCTGTAATATACGGTGTAATTAACCTTCCAGCATTTAACCGGAGTAAGCAGCATTCATCATCCGAAGCCCAATCTTCTCAGGTTACAAGCAATAGTGGGAGTATGTCATCATTTTCTAATAAGGCTAATATCGGTTCAGGGACCGGTTCAGCTTCTCAAGAAAATAAGGAAATGGCAATTTTACGGCAACTCCAAAAGGGATATTCCAAATTTGGCGATGTTTCTTTTGACAGTAAGACCAAGACCTACAAAGTAACGCCAACAGACGATGATACTGTTAATGCTCTTAAGCAGCTAGCTCAAGACCCTAGTCAGGCTGAACAAATGGGCTGGAGTAAGTTAACAAGTTCTTTCAAGAAAAACTCTAAGGATATTGATAAGGCAATCGGGGATGACTACTCACTCAGTATCATGAATCCTGCCGATGATAGTCAAGCTATGTACACGGCAAAAAATGGCAAGACAACCTATGATATTGCAAATCAATAATTATCTTTACTGTAGAACACAATTTTGATACAATTTGGTTGTTCGGTTTTATTCTGAATAACCAATCATGGAGAGTTGGCAGAGTGGTAATGCACCGGACTCGAAATCCGGCGAACCCGTGTAGAGCGGGCGCGCAGGTTCAAATCCTGTACTCTCCTTAAGCAGCAAAGAGAACCCTTGATACATAAGGGTTCTCTTTTTTTGTACATCAAATCATCACTTTTTAATTTTTGTATGAAATAGAAGATGATATTTTATCCAAGATAACGATTAAACTCGCTATTTTGGGATTCCTTGTAAAAAAGAAAATTGCTCACACTTTACAAACCCATTAATTAAGAGTACAGTGTTTAATATTAAAAATTAATGAGAAAGGAGTGGGAAGATGGATGACCAAGCAAAAATTGCCTTATTACAAAAGGTAATTCAGTTTAATACCGTTAATGGCAATGAACAACCTTTGGCCGAATATTTGAAAGAGGTGCTTGCACAACATCATATTGATAGTCAATTGGTTAAGTTTGCGGATAATCGGACATGCTTAGTAGCTGAGATCGGTAATCAACCGGGAAAAGTGCTGGCTTTTGCAGGTCACATGGATACGGTAGCAACCGGTGATCCAGTAAAATGGAAATACCCGCCTTTCTCAGGAGAAATCGTCAATGGTAATATTTACGGTCGTGGCTCGGTGGACATGAAAGGCGGTCTAACAGCGATGGTCATTAGCTTAATTCAAATGAAGGAAGCAGGACTGCCCAAACATGGTAAAGTTCGTTTGCTCCTTTCGGTTGATGAAGAAGTTGGTGGTCAGGGATCGATGCTGTTAACGCAAAAAGGATACGCTGATGATTTGGATGCCATGGTCATGGGTGAGGCAAGCTCAAACCAGCTTGAGTATGCTCACTGTGGTTCGTTTGATTATGAAATTGAATCATTTGGTAAGACGGCGCACAGTTCACGTCCTGATTTAGGCATTAACGCGGTAGCAAATTTGGCCTGCTTTATTGATGGTGAACGAACTGCCTTTGCTGATGCTCAACCGAGTCCCGTTCTTGGTAAGGTGATTCACTCGGTAACTGTCTTCCACGGTGGTGAGCAGTTAAATTCGATTCCGGATTATGCTTACTTGAAGGGAAATGTGCGGACAGTTCCTGAATGTGATAATGAAGAGACGCAAGCACGATTGCAAAAGATTATTGATCAGCTGAATAAGCAGGGTGCTCAGCTACGCCTTAAAGTAGTTGCTAGCTTTGCGCCAGTCGTAACTGATCCTCATGATCCGTTCATCAATCTTGTTAGTGATGCGGTTGCGGCTACCAAGGGAAGTAAGCCAAAAGTGATTGTTTCTCACGGGGCAACCGATGCTTCTCGGTATTCGTTAGCTGAAAGGCCGTTTTCGTTTGTTGAGTATGGGCCAGGGGATGATCGCCAATCTCACCAGATTAATGAACACCTTTTAGTTGATGATTTTCTACAGGCACCGACGATTTATCAAAAGATTGCTGAAAAATTTCTAATTTAATTTTAATAATTTTATTGACTTTATAAGAAATCAGACTATAGTAATAATTAATATTTAAAAACGATCAACAGAATTAGTACTAGGAAAATTTGTTTAGAGAGTTAGCGATTGATGGAATGCTAACCAAATGACTCTAGGAAACACATCTGCTAGTTGAATTTCTGAAATGAGTAGGAATGACCGGGGAGCCCGTTATCGCCAAGAGTTTATTGATTGAACTTAGTAAGGCTGTTTTTGTGAAGAAGCAGTAATGACGAGGTGGGACCGCGGCAACGCCCTCGTTACCATTAATGTGGTAGCGAAGGCGTTTTTTGTTTAATCAACGAACTTAGTGAGTCGGTTATCGTGAGGTAATCGAAAAGTGGGGTGGAACCGCGCATTCGCGTCCTCTAAAGCAATGATGCTTTGGAGGGCTTTTTTTATTTAGGAGGGAAATAGTCATGAGAACACAACGATTTATTCGCGCACTAATTACATTAGCCATAATGATTGCTTTATTACCAATTGCTGGCTGCAAAAAGTCCGCTAACCCTAATTACCGTACTAATCACGTTGATCAATGGTCACGGATTAAGAAATCAGGCCAGCTCAATATCGGGGTTGATGATAGCTTTGTGCCAATGGACTTTCGCCAGAAAAACGGGAAACTAGTTGGCTATGACGTTGATCTTTCACGAGCAGTCTGCAAAGTGCTCGGGTTAAAGGCTAACTTTCAATCAATCGACTGGTCAATGAAAGAAACCGAATTAAAGAATGGAACAATTGATGTGATTTGGAATGGCTATACCGCAACTCCAGAACGGCAGAAAAAGGAAGCCTTTAGCCGGGTTTACGAACGTTCTGGACAGTCACTGGTTGTTAAAAAGAACTCGGGAATTAATAGCTTCAAGGATATGCAGGGGAAAAAGCTTGGTCTTCAAGAAGGCTCGACAGCTTTTACTGACTTCAATAAGTACCCACAGTTGCTAAAAAGGTATATTAGCGGGTCGCCAATCATCTATCAGGATAACAACTCTGCCTTTATGGATTTAAAAGCAGGACGGACACAAGGAGTTCTTGCCGGAACGATTTATGCTGGTTATTATGCGAAAAATTTAGCTAAGACTAACCAATATAAGCTCATTGGTGGTGATGTTTTTCCTCAGGATCGGGTTGCTGTGGGGATGCGAAAAGGTGATCGCACATTAGTAAGAAAGATTAATTATGCTCTTGGTGTTTTGCAAAAAGACGGGACTCTTCGAAAAATTAATGAAAAATGGTTAGGGATTGATTCTAATTATTTGGGATCTACGAAGGAGTTTCGGAATTAGTAGTAATTAAATTTTAAATCGTGCTTATACAAATAGAAAGTGGCTTGATCACAGAAAAATTCTGTAATCAAGCCGCTATTGTAATATTTAAAATTCTATGGAGACGCATCCGTAAAACTTAATTAAATAAATTGAACCCCACCGTCGATTTGGACTGCTTGACCGGTCATGTAGTCGGACTTGGCTGAAGCAAGGTAAGATACAAAGTTGGCAACATCTGATGGGTGCTCAACACGACCAAGAGCGATTCCGTCAATGGCGGCCTTTAGGTATTGACCCTTTTCACCGCCGTTTTCTTCCACCATCTTTTCGTCGATGAAGTCCCACATATCAGTACCAACGATACCAGGGCAATATGCATTAACGGTGATGTTAAACTTAGCTAATTCTTTAGCAGCAACTTGAGTTAAGCCACGGATAGCAAACTTAGTTGAAGAGTAGGCACCGAGTTGTTCATAACCGATATGTCCAGCAATACTTGAAGCGTTGATAATCTTACGAATTTTATCGCCATCATCTTGCTTCTTAAATTGTTCGGCAGCTGCTTGAATTCCAAAGAGAACACTGTCAACATTTGTTGCATAGATCTTATGGAAGTCTTCTGCAGATTCGTCAAGTAAGTTGCCAATTTGAGCAATCCCTGCATTATTAATGTAAGTATCAAGACGACCAAAGTTATCAACGGCTGTCTTAACAAGCATTTCGTGAGTACTCTTCTTGGAAACATCACCTGGCGCAGAAACAACCTTAAATCCCTTATCAGCTAATTCCTTAGTAGTTTTATCGGTTTCGTCTTTATGGTAGCCATTAATAACCATTGCATAGCCATCTTTACCGAGTTGTTCGGCAATTCCTTTACCAATTCCACGGCTACTACCAGTAATAACAGTGACTTTTTGTTCTTCAACCATACTAAGATCTCCTTTTGTGATTCACAGAGTATCAATCAACAAGTTTATTATTGCACAAAATAGTTAAAATGGATAGAAAGCGTTTTAAATTTGATGTTCTATTTGAGTTAATTGGGAGCTTTTCACGCTTCACTTTAAGATGATAATGCCAAATAAAGACGTCCATCGCTTAAACTATCTCTACATGAATCAACTTTTAAACAAAAACCCAAGCGTCACTTTTACCAACGCTTGGGTTCATTCTTAAATTAATTTTCATTCCGTAAGCTAGGAACCTCTTGATCATTATCCTTATTTGGGCTCCACCAGCCTTGCTTATTAATATAGTTGCTTGGTAAGCACATGAAAACCAACACAACGATTTCTAAAGCAGCCATCAGTCCTTCGCAAAATGCGTTATCAACATTTCCTAAAACAACTGAAAGGAGCCAAACGGCAAATAAAAACCAACCGGAGATACCAACATCCCGAATACGACGAACGGCAATCGAAATTGCAGGGAAGATATTAGCAAACCCGAAAACTCCCATGATAACTACGATGATTAGTACCATCCCCAGTCCTTGGGTTGTCCCGTTTACCAGGGAGCCAATTGATGAAACACCGGAAGCGGCTAGTAGAAGCCATAAAATAGCATAAATAATGACGTTCATTAACACTGCCCACCAGTAATCCGCCCGGGTTGAGGTGGCCTGGTATTTAAATGCGTTTTCCCAATAATATTTGTAAGCCTTTAACATAATTACATTCCTCCTAATCCGTATCTCTACTATATCGTATTAGTGGGGAATCTAATTATTATAAGAGCTTTCTCAAATCTTCATTTCACAGCATTCCACCTTCTTATAGGAAAGCACTGGAGCAGAAAAAGCTGTCACCTAGGTCAATCGATCTAAGTGACAGCTTATTTGGTATTAATGGCTAAAAACTGAGGATCTATTTTTATTGAGCAGTATATCCGCCGTCAGTAACAAATTCAGAACCAGTACTGAATGAAGAACGGTCAGAGGCGAGGAATACACACATATTGGCGATTTCATCTGCGTCACCGAGCCGACCCATTGGGTGTAATGCTTCAAGGCTGGTCCGCATTTCTGGGTAAGCGTCAACCATTGGTGTATGAGCATAACCAGGGTGAACAGAATTGATCCGAATTGGATAGTTCTTGTCACAGCAGTATAGGGCGGCAGACTTAGTGATTAGTCGAACGGCACCCTTAGCGGCGTTGTAAGAGAAGAGGTTTGGAATCCCGATTAATCCAGCGATTGAGCAGAGGTTAATGATTGATCCACCATTCTTCTTCATGTGCTTGATGGCATATTTTTGACCAAGCATAACCCCATCAAGGTCAACGGAAAGAATCTTGTGGAAGTCTTCCATCTTAACGTCTTCAGCATTATCGAACAGCAGGATTCCAGCGTTATTCAGCAAAACATTCACTGGGCCAAAAGTTTCTTCAGCTTTCTTAAATACTTCTGGCCATGAAGACTCATCGGAAACATCTTGCTTGATGAAAATGGCCTTATCACCAAATTGTTCAGCCTGCTTTTGCCCTTCAGCATCATCAACGTCAGTCATGACAACCTTGGCTCCTTCATCAATGAAGGCCTTGGTACTTGCAAGACCGAACCCCTTAGCCGCACCAGTTACAATTGCAATTTTGCCTTCTAGTTCACCCATAAAGAAACACCCTTTCTATATAAAAACCAACATTAATTTATTTGTAATCGCTTACATATTAATGTTATCACTAAATAATAGATAAAACAAACTTAATTGATGATAAAAGGTGATTAACCTTGTGACTTTATGGTTGGAACTCCTCTGTTGGCTAAGTCTTAATGTTAAGCAACTTATTTAATTGCATATTTATTTTGATATATTTAATATAATGTATTATTATTCATTAATAACGAATAATTTTAGTGCTATATGAATATCAGTTGTATGATATGATTTTATTGTAAACGATTATATTGACGGATATTTTTTAGGAGGGGTCATCATGGAAAAGCAGAAGCAAATTGATATTCTAGCGAAGTTAATCAGTATTAAGTCAGTAAACGATAACGAGAGTGAAGTGGCTGACTATATCGAATCACTTTTTGCGCCATATCAAGATCAGGGAGTTCAGATTGATCGGGTTCAATACGCTCCGGGACGAGATAATTTGGTAGTGACAATTGGTTCTGGTGACCAGATTTTGGGCTTCTCTGGTCATGAAGATGTGGTTTCTGCTGGGGATGAATCCGATTGGCAGACGGATCCATTCCAAGCAACGATAAAAGATGGCAATTTATATGGTCGTGGAGCTTCTGATATGAAGAGTGGGTTAGCTGCTTTAATTATCAGTATGCTGGAGATGCTCGAAGATAATTCAGTTCCCGGGAAAATTAGGTTACTTTGTACGGTTGGTGAAGAAACAGGTGAGTATGGTGCGGCCCAGCTCACTAAAGAAGGTTATGCGGATGGGTTAGCTGGTCTAATCATTGCTGAACCAGGGAATGATATGACTGAGATCGGTCACACGTCAAAGGGAATCATTGATTATATTGTTACCTCAGTTGGAAAACAGGCTCATAGTTCTCAACCGGAAAAGGGAATCAATGCAATTGATCACCTGATTGATTTTGCAACCCAGGTAAAGCCATTAATGGCTCAGTTTGATCAGGAAAACCCAATTTTGGGTAAGCTGACCCATGTTCAATCCGTTTTCCAGGGTGGTTCACAGATTAATTCCGTTCCTGATAAGGCAATTATTAAGGGAAATATTCGAACAATCCCTGAATACCCAAATAAAGTTGTCTTTGCTGCCTTAAATAATCTGGTAGAGAAGTTGAATCAGAAGGACGGCTACGATTTAAGTATTCGTTATAGTTTTCCGGAAGAAGCGATGCCGGGAGACAAGAATGCTCCATTAATTAAGCTGATGGAAAAGGTTCATGGTGAAATATTTAAGGATCGTTCTGTAAAGGCAATTGGCCAATCTGGAGCAAGTGATGGATCAGAATTCCTCCATGGAAAAGGTGACTTTGCAATTGCAGAAATTGGACCAGGAAACAATACGCAACACCAAACTGATGAATTCGTCAATGTTGAAACTTTTTATAAGTCAATCGAATTCTATAAACAAGTAGCTAAAGAATTCTTTGCAAAGTAGGTGAGCTTATGGAGAAAAAAGTACAGAAGAAGCATCGGTTTCATATGCCCTCGGCCTTTACAATTCTCTTCTTGTTGATTGCTTTAATCGCTATTTTGACCTGGATTATCCCGGCTGGGGAATACAAGGTTAATAGCGCGGGAAATATGATCTCTGGGACCTATCACACGGTTGCTAGTCACCCGCAAGGAATTTGGGACATCTTTATGGCACCAGTTATTGGAATGATTGGTGATAAGGCAACTACTGGTGCGATTGATATTGCCCTTTTTATTCTGGTTATTGGTGGCTTTCTGGGTGTCGTTAATAAGACTGGAGCCTTGGACGACGGTATTCGTTCCATTGTGGAAAATTCTAAGGGACACGAAAAACGGTTGATTATTGTCTTGACAATTATCTTTGCGATCGGTGGTTCAACTTATGGAATGGGTGAAGAAACCCTCGCATTTTTCCCGCTGATCGTTCCAATCATGATGGGAGTCGGCTATGATTCACTCGTTGCTGCTGGAATTATTCTGCTCGGAACTCGGGTTGGTGATTTAGCATCAACAGTTAACCCGTTCTCCACCGGAGTCGCTTCTGGTATCATTAAAATTTCTCCTGGATCAGGACTTGGTTCCCGGATCATCCTATTAATCATTGTTACCGCCTTAACGATTGCTTTCGTGTTACGTTATGCTGACAAGATCAAGAAGGATCCAACGAAGTCATTAGTTTATTCACAACGAAAAGAAGATATGAAGTTCTTTGAAGTTGATCAGCGGACGACAAAACCACAACCGTTAACTAAGGTTCAAAAACACGTCCTCTGGGTTTTTGCTTTAACGTTTATCATTATGATTGTGGGGTTGGTTCCTTGGACAAGTATTAATAAGTCCTGGACCTTCTTTGAAAGCTTTACTAAATGGCTAACCCAAATTCCGTTCTTCGGTGACTTTTTAGGTGCTGATATGACGGCATTGGGTAGTTGGTACTTTAACGAAATTACGATGCTGTTCTTATTTATGTCGGTCGTCATTATGTTTGTTGGTCACATTAAAGAAAATGAATTTATCAATTCCTTTATGAGCGGAATGAGTGATTTACTGAATGTTGCCATTATTGTTGCGGTTGCTCGGGGGATCCAGGTTGTTATGAATAACGGTAAGATTACCGGAACAATCCTTCATTGGGGTGAACTTTCTTTAGCGGGAATGCCTAAAGCTGCTTTCATTATCTTGGCCTTTGTCTTCTTTATTATTCTTTCGTTCCTGATCCCATCAAGTTCAGGCCTAGCCGCAGCAACGATGGGGATTATGGGCTCGTTGGCTCAATTTGCCCACGTTGACGGGAGTGTATTGGTTACTTCTTACCAGGCTGCTACGGGATTAATTACTGCAATTACACCGACTGCTGGAATGCTAGTTGGCGCTCTCGCTCTTTCACGGATCCCAATTACGATCTATTGGAAATGGGTCTATAAATTCATTCTGCTCCTATTCTTAGTAACTTGTGTTTACCTCGCAATCTTAACAGCACTTTAAAAGTAAAGCAGGCAAGTGATCGTCAGCCAATTCGATCCCTTGTCTGCTTTTAATTATTCAAATTGCTAAAATTCGCCTGGCTTAGCAATGTAATCATCAAGGCCATTTGGATTTCCAGACCACTTATATTTGTCATACCAGATTGAGTGCCTTTCTTCATCGAGCATTGCAATTGCTTCCATTTCATCCGCGTCTAATTCAAAATCATAGACATCGCGATTTTCTCGCATCCGTTCTTCATGAATCGATTTAGGGATAACGATGAAGCCTTGCTGAAGCTCCCAGCGAAGGATCACTTGTGCTGGTGACTTCCCATGCTCCTTAGCAATCTTATTAATCACTGGACTATTTAGTAGTTGACCATTGCCTAGCGGTGACCAAGCCTCTAATTGAATGTGATTATCCTGACAGAAAGCAACGGTATCCGGTTGGTGAATTCGTGGGTTGAACTCAATTTGGTTGACCATTGGCATGATATTAGCATGATCCATTAAATTTTGTAGGTGGTCAACGTCAAAGTTGCAAACACCAATTGCCCGCGCCTGACCATCGTTATAAATAGCCTCTAGTGCTCGCCAGCTTTCAATATATTTATTAAACACGGGCCAGTGAAGGAGCAGGAGATCAACATGGTCGGTTCCAAGCTTCTTTAATTGCTCATTAAAGGCATTCCGAAGCTTATCGAAGTCTCCTTGGTCCCCGTTGAAAATCTTGGTAGTAAGGAAAAGCTGCTTTTGCTCAATACCTGAGTCTTTAATTCCTTGACCAACCTGTTCTTCATTTCCGTATTGTTTAGCAGTATCAATTAACCGATAGTGATTTTTGATCGCGTCAGTAACGACTTTGGCGGTTTGATTAAACGGAATTTTCCAAACTCCAAAACCAATTTGCGGCATTTCAATCCCGTTATTTAGCTTGATTAATTTTTGTTGATTTTCATTCAACACTTTCACCTTCTTAGGTTAATTTTAGCAGTAATTGTTCTGGGTGATGCAAGTGAATTATATTTAACCGGTTTATTTCCATTGATAATTCTTTTGAGTAGCCCTTTTAAGGCCAATTACTTTCTTATTGCATTTAACTTTGATCGTTTCTGGATGACTACAATCATTTGACTGAACCGATCTGGTAAGAGCGAAGGCTTGATTACTGATGCTTGTCTTGTCGCTTTTGGTCATTTTTTGAAAACCCGGCTTGACTTGAATGATAATTGTTTTGCGATCAAGATAATAAATCCTCTGAATATATTTTGCATAATCATAATTTCCTGGATCGCTGTCGGCATAACTTTGATGGTCCCCAAGGTCTTCAGCAAGCTGGTGGTTGATATTTCTTAAAGGTTGTTGCTTAGCATTTGCATTGCCAATGTTTAGGATTAGACTAAAAGATAAGATTAATAAAATAATGAACGGGTTTTTATGCATAATATACTCCTTAGTTGCTTAGAATTGATAAAGGTGCGAGGTGCTTTTAATGAAAGATGAATTAACAATTTCCAAAATAACAACTGAAGTGGTCGAGGTACCTCTGGAACAGCCATTTATCACTCACCTTCATACGGTTAATGCAATCCACGCAATCCGAGTGAAGGTAACCTTGAAAAACGGCATGATTGGTACCGGTGCCGCAACTCCGAATGAAGTGGTTACGGGTGATAATATTGACACCCTTAAGATAATTATTGAAGAGGTGATTGCACCGCGACTAATTGGCTCTTCCTTGGCTAATGTTGAACCCCTGATGAAACGACTACATACTGCTGTGGTAGCAAATGGACCAGCAAAAGCTGCGGTTGATATTGCAATTTATGATCTGTTAACTCAAATCTACCATGTCTCACTTAATCATTTGCTTGGCGGAAGTAAGCAATCAATGGCGACCGACTATACTATCAGCATCGGTAAGCCAGCTGAAATGGTGGAACAGGCAAAGAAGACGGTTCAACGTGGGTTTACTGCACTAAAGATTAAACTTGGCGATCATTCCATTGACGAGGATGTGGAGAGTGTTAAACAAATCGCTCAAGCTGTCGGATCGGACGTTTCATTACGTCTTGATGTTAATCAAGGGTGGAGTTATAAGCAAGCCTTACGAGCTTTCAAAATGCTGGCTGACGCAAATTTAAACCTTGATTTTATTGAGCAGCCGCTTCCAGCAAATCAGTTACGTGATTTAGCCTTGCTCCGTCAGCAATCAACTATTCCGTTAATGCTGGATGAAAGTGTATTTACATCAGTGGATGCCTTACGGGTAATTAAAGCTGGAGCAGCAGATTATGTTAACATTAAGCTAATGAAGTGTGGAGGAATCTACGAAGCAACTAAGATTAATCAGTTGTGTGAAAGTGCAGGGATTCCGTGCATGGTTGGTAGTATGATTGAGGCTCCTGAAAGTATTGCCGCTGCGGCAGCCTTTGCTAACGCTCACGCTAATGTTCGCTTTATTGATCTTGACTCAGTTTATATGATTAAGAATGATCTCGATTTGGGCGACCTTAAGCGGGTTGGGATCCATTTATGGCATTCGTAATTTTAAACTTCCTGGCATTATTTTATGATGCTGGGATTTTTCATTTTCCACATTACGTCTAAATTCGTTATAATTAATGTATTATTTTTTTCGAGGTTAGACATGAGTAAAGTATATGCAGTTAGGAAGGGACGGCACCCGGGAATTTATCTTACCTGGCCAGAATGTCAGCAGGAAATTAATGGTTATCCGGGTGCGGTGTATAAGAGCTTTTCCAGTAAGTCGTTAGCTAGAGAATGGCTTGCTGGCGATGATAAAAGTCAAACCAAAGATCGTGATGGTAAGCTAAATGATCCAAATATCATTTACTTGTATACAGATGGTGGTTCACGCAATCACGGTAATAAGCCGGGGCAGCACGTTAAGCAAACAGATAAAGCGGCTTGGGCATTGCTGATCAGTAAAGGTAGTCAGCAATTTACCAAGACTGGTGGTGAGTTTGGCGCGACGAATAATCGGATGGAACTAATGGCGCTCCGGAATGCTCTCCAGATTTTAGTAAAGAACCGAAAACAAGAGGACCCAATTATTGCAGTTCTTGACTCACACTATGTCCTAGACCCGATCATGAAAGGCTGGCTTAATGGCTGGGCCCGTCGTGGTTGGCAGACTAGTAGTGGTTCACCAGTGGCTAATCAAGAGTTGTGGCAAGAGGTTATTCAATTACTACCACAGTTTAAGCAGCTACATTTTCAATGGACTAAGGGACATGCAAACAACCAAGGCAATGTTATTGTTGATCACTTATTAAACCAAACAATGGATCAAATGGGGGAAGAATAATGAAAATTGGAATTGATAAGATGGCATTTGCAACTACTGACGAGTATATTGATTTACGCGAGTTAGCTCGTGAACGGGGGGATGAGCCTGATAAGTACACGATTGGAATTGGTCAGGATCGGCAGGCAGTTGTTCCACCAACTCAAGATATTGTTACTTTAGGAGCAGCAGCAGCCAAGAAGCTTTTATCCGAAGGTGACAAAAAACATCTTTCCACTGTGATTGTTGCTACTGAATCAGGGATTGATAATTCTAAAGCAAGTGCCATTTATATCAAACATCTTTTGGGACTGGATGATTTTACTCGTGCAGTTGAATTAAAGGAAGCCTGTTATTCAGCAACGGCAGGGATTCAGTTTGCTAAGGGATTAGTTGCAATGAATCCTCAGTCGACAGTCTTAGTAATTGCAGCTGATATTGCTCGTTATGGGTTGAAAACACCTGGTGAGGTTACCCAAGGAGCTGGGGCAGTTGCAATGTTGATTTCTGCTGACCCTCACATCTTGGCTCTTGAGGATACTACGGTTTCATATACAAAGGATGTTATGGATTTTTGGCGGCCGCTTTACGCAACCGAAGCACATGTGGATGGCAAATACTCGACTAATGTTTACGTTGACTTTTTCCTCCAATGCTGGCAACGCTATCAACAAATGACCGGACGCCAATTAGATGATTTTGCTGCCTTAACTTTCCACTTGCCATTTACCAAGATGGGGAAGAAGGCGTTGGAAGCGCTTCTCAAGGACAATCAATCACCGGTTGCTAATAAATTGCGTGAGCAGCTGACCGCAAGTCAAAAGTACTGTCGTGAGGTAGGAAACCTCTATACTGGTTCACTTTACCTTGGAGTAATGTCACTCTTACAAAATGGTCTGGTTAATCCTGGGGACCGTATTGGTCTCTTTAGTTACGGTTCCGGAGCAGAAGGTGAATTCTACAGTGGGATTCTTCAGCCTCACTTTGAAAAATACTTGAGTGACGTTAAGGATGATCTAGCAAATCGTCATCAGGTTTCAATTGCTGAATATGAGAAGCAGTTCAATTCACAACTGGGGATGAACCCGGATGATGTTGAATTAGATTGGCAATCAGATCCAGCACCGTTTATATTAAAGGGTCAAAAGGAACACAAACGGATTTATCAGGAAAAGAAATAAAGTGTTACAATATAATTAACACAAACGGGGAGCTTGTATAACAGGCTGAGAGGAAGATGGGATCTTCGACCCATGGGACCTGATTTGGATAATGCCAACGGAGGGAATTCAGTTAAGAATTTTAAAATCGATCAGGTAGGTGCCTGGTCGATTTTTCTTTATCAAGATCAAGTTTCGCTAATCAATAAAAGGATGGTGAAACTGATGCAACATAAGACATCACTGGTAGAAAATGGAATGATTTGGTGCGGCGCGGGAATATCAATTGCAGAGATTTTGACAGGAACTTACTTAGCGCCATTGGGAATGGTTAAAGGAATAACAGCCATTATCTTAGGTCATTTAATTGGCTGTGGGTTGCTGTTCCTTGCTGGAATAATCGGTGGCCAGTTGCGGATTAGTGCGATGGAATCGGTAAAAATCAGTTTTGGCCAATTTGGTGGAATCTTTTTTGCTAGTCTAAATGTTTTACAACTGATTGGCTGGACGGGAATCATGATTTATGATGGATCGCTGGCGGCTAATGGCCTTTGGAAATTAGGCCGACCATTATGGTGCGGATTGATTGGATTCCTAATTATAGTGTGGTTAATTATCGGAATTCGTCGCTTAAAATGGCTGAACACCATCGCCTTAACTGCTTTATTACTTTTGACGATTTGGTTGTGTTATTTAATCTTTGCGGAACCACATGTAAATAATCATTTAGGGACATTATCATTTGGACAAGGATTAGAATTGGCCGTTTCGATGCCCCTATCCTGGCTTCCCTTAATTTCTGATTATACTTCGGTTGCCCAAAAACCGATCCAAGCGAGTGGAGTTAGTGCAATCACTTATGGTGTCATTAGCTGTTGGATGGCAATTGTCGGCCTTGGCGCAACACTATTAACCGGGCAGACAGATATTGCTAAAATAATGGTTAGTGCTGGCGTTGGGATTAGTGGCCTGATTATTGTTCTCCTGTCAACAGTCACTACAACGTTTATGGATGCCTATTCTGCAGGAGTCTCTACACAAACATTAAAAGTTAAGTGGTCCTCACGTTTAACGGCGATTATTGTAACCGTTATTGGAAGTGCTGGTGCAATTATTTTGCCGATGGATAATTTTAGTAACTTCCTTTATATCATTAGCTCAGTCTTTACCCCGATGATTGCCATTCAGATTATGGATCGCTTTGTTCTTCGGCTTGACAATAAGGATCGCTGGATTAGTCGGAATCATTTTATCCTATGGCTAATTGGTTTTATCGTATACCGCTGCTTAATGTTAGTAGATCTTCCCGTAGGAAATACGTTGCCCGATATTTTAATTGTGATCTTTTTGGTGTGGATTGTCGATCACAAAAAAGGCAGGAATGAACAAAATTATTAGTTCATTCCTACCCTCAATAAAGAAACATTGCTAATTAAAGGGAAGTTTAGAAAATATGGTCACGGTATAGACCAATAACCTTGCCAAGAATAGTAACGTTATCCAGGTAAATAGGCGGCATTGTATCATTTTCAGGTTGAAGACGGTAACGCTTGTTTTCGGGTTCCTTATAGAATCGCTTGCAAGTAGCTTCATTATCACTTGTCATTGCAATTACAATCTCGCCATCTTTAGCGGTTGATTGCTTACGAACGATTACGTCATCACCATCAAGAATTCCGGCTTTGATCATACTGGTGCCGTGAATTTTTAACATGAATAATCCAGAGGCATCTTTAATTGAAGGTGGTAAAGGAAAATAATCTGTAGTGTCTTCTACCGCTAAAATAGGCTGCCCTGCGGTAACAACACCGATCATTGGGATCTCTTTTTGCTCTGGTTCAATTCCCAGGAGATCTAATCCCTGTTTAGTAATCTCAAGTGCCCGTGGCTTGGAGGGATCCTTTTGTAAGTAGCCTTCCTTGATTAGATTGTTTAGGTGAGAATGAACAGTGGAGGTTGAGGAAAGCCCAACGATTCCGCAGATTTCACGGACTGTTGGTGGGTACCCGTGATCCTTAACGTGTTTATAAATGCAACTTAATACGGCAATTTGTTTTTGACTTGCTGCTTTTGCCATTTTGACACCTCATTTGGCTAGATTATTATTAAGTCTAGAATATCATAGTAATCGTCAACTTTCAAACGTACGTTCGCGGAGAAGTTAGTACATATCTTGAAAATAGTTATTAAGTTAGCTAAGATCAAGATAAATAGTTAAATTAAGGATATCTGAAAGGTGAGGAGATAATTATGGCTGAATCTACAGACCAAGAAAAATTATTAAAGCGAATTAACGAACTCGCTCATAAAAATAAGGAAGAAGGACTAACAGAGGCCGAAACTAAGGAACGAGCAAAGCTACGGAAAGAGTACCTTAAGAACTTCCGTGAAGCAATGCGGAGTAATATCGAAATGATGCGAATCTTTGATGATAATGGTAAAGAGGTTACTCCAGAGAAGGTTCGTGAAATTCAACGGAAAAAGGGATTACGTGATGATTAACCTTGTTTAGCCCTTTTCAATTCGACTACTTTCGTGTACTATTGAACAGTAACTAAAAAAGGAGGAAAGTAGTTGTGGCATTAACAATTTCATTGGTAATCCTCGCCTTACTAATCGGTTTAGTTGGCGGTTTCTTTGGTGCTCGTCGTTACATGGAAAACTATCTCCGCAATAATCCACCTATTAGTGAAGAAATGTTGCGGACGATGATGTTGCAAATGGGCCAAAAGCCATCTAGTCGAAAGTTACATCAAATGATGCAAACCATGAAGGCACAAGCCAAAAAAGCAAATAAGTAATCTTAAATAAAAAAGAAACCGGAAATTTAATTTCCGGTTTCTTTTTCTTTAGAAATCATCGTCTTTTGGTTTAGGCGGCATGATGTATTTATAATTAGGATTGATTTGGTGATCTAACTCATCAAATGATTGCTGCATTTCACTCTCTAATTTAGCTTGACTTTCTTCGTCGAGTTTGTTCTTCCGGTCAATATAAATTGGCTTTCCAAAGGCAATGTGACGGGGATGCCGTTTGAATAATTCGCTAAATTTGAGAGGCCCTTGATACACTGCAGGAACTAGCGGAACGTTTGCTAATTTGGCAATTAATGTTGCCCCGCCCTTTAATTTACTGGAATAGCGGGATCCAGATGGAAAAATAATTGTTGATAGGTCAGTCTTTCGCAGAATTTGAACCGGCTTTTTTATTGCTGAAGGACCGGGGTGCTTGCGGTCAACCGGGAAAGCATTCAACTTTTTTAAGAAGTAGGCAGCAATTGGGTTCTTAAATAACTCTTTCTTTGCCATAAAGCTAAATTTTTTGGGGTAGATCGCAAGAGCAATTAAAACCGGATCCATCCATGTCCGATGGGGAGCAACAATGATATAATTGCCGTCAGGTATATTTTCTTTATTATAAATTTTTGCTTTGCCATTGATTAGGTTTAAGAATGGTTGAACAATGGCAATAAGAAATGAATATAGCATAAAATCATCCAATCTAATCTGTATAATAACTGGCATTATTATGACTAAAAAAGTAATTCCTTGCAAGTCTAAAAGAGGTGAATAATAAATGGATAATGATAATTTATTAAAGACAGATGAACGAATTGACCAACTATATAGTCAGGATGTTCAAATTATTCAGAATCCCCATTGCTTTGCTTTTTCGCTTGACGCTGTTCTCCTAGCTGACTTTGTTCGCCCTAATAAGAAGCGTCAGGCAAAAATTGTTGATCTTTGTGCTGGTAATGGTGCGATTGGCCTTTTTCTTCATAATAAGCTTGGCGGTCACTTTACAGAGGTCGAGTTGCAGAAGCCAATCGCCAATATGGCAGAACGAACAATTAAGCTGAACCACCTTGAGGAACGCTATGATGTCTTAAATATGGACATTAAAGATGTTTATAATAAAATTCCCAAGGATTCCGCGGATATCGTCTTGTGTAATCCACCATATTTCCCTAATAATGAACATAGTCAAAAAAATCCTAATCGCGCTTTAGCAATTGCGCGTCACGAAATCACGACTAATTTGACAATGGTTGTAGAAAAGATGAGTGGCTTATTGAAAATGAATGGTCGGGGATACTTGGTTCATAGACCGGATCGCTTAGCGAAAATCTTGAATGAATTAACCAGTCACCGCCTTGCGCCCAAGCGGATTCGCTTTATTCATCCCAAACCGGATCGGGAAGCTAATATTGTCTTAATTGAAGTAAAAAAAGATGGGGAAAACGGGGGAATCCGAATTGTCCCGCCATTAGTGGTTAATCAACCCAATGGTGAATACGGACCCGAGGTGCAACAGTTATTATATGGAGATAAAAAGTAAACATTATTATATATATGTCCTTCATTGTGCAGATAAAAGCCTTTATTGCGGCTTTACCACTAACGTACAACAACGGTTCAATACTCATCAATCTTATAAGGGAGCTAAATATACTCGTGTAAAATCACGCCACCCGCTCCGATTGATGTATTGGTGCGAATATCCAACAAAGCATAAGGCGTTAAGTGCTGAATACCATTTTAAGCACCAAAGCAGACGACAAAAGGAACGCTACCTTCATGTAAGAGGAATCAAGATTTAAATTAATTCATTAAGTTAAGGATAAATGCTTGTCAGATGAGATGCTTTTTTGTATACTATATTTCGGTGTTAAACGCCAATTTCACACCCAATAGGATGGTGGTTGATGTGCTATTTTAGTTTGACTGCCAGATGATTATTGGGGAGGAAAAAACATTTTGGAGGTACATATTTTATGTCTGTTGTTACTATGAAGCAATTGCTTGAAGCCGGTGTTCACTTCGGTCACCAAACTCGCCGTTGGAACCCAAAGATGGAAGAATACATCTTTACTGAACGTAACGGTATCTACATCATTGACTTACAAAAGACTGTTAAGTTGATCGATACTGCTTACAACTACATGAAGGATGTTGCTGCTGATGGTGGTGTTGTTCTTTTTGTTGGTACTAAGAAGCAAGCTCAAGATGCAATTGAAGAAGAAGCTACTCGTGCAGGTCAATACTACGTTAACCACCGTTGGTTAGGTGGTACCTTGACTAACTGGAAGACTATTCAGTCACGGATTGCTCGTTTGAAGGAATTGAAGAAGATGTCTGAAGACGGCACTTTTGATGTCCTTCCAAAGAAGGAAGTTGCTGTTTTGACTAAGCAACGCGAAAAGCTTGAACGTTTCTTAGGTGGTATTGAAGATATGCCAAAGATCCCTGATGTAATGTTCATCGTGGACCCACACAAGGAACAAATTGCTGTTAAGGAAGCTCAAAAGCTTCACATTCCAATCGTTGCTATGGTTGATACCAACACTGACCCTGACGACATCGATTACGTAATTCCATCAAACGATGATGCTATTCGTGCCGTTCGTCTTATCACTTCCAAGATGGCTGATGCTGTTATCGAAGGTAAGCAAGGTCAAGATGACAACAAGCAAGCTGAGTCTAACGACGCAACTGAAGAACATGAAGAAGTTTCTGAAGATTCATTGAAGAATCTTAAGGACAGCGTTGAAGGCAAGTAATTAAACGATAATTAAGTATTAAATACTTGGGCTGTTTGCGTACGGACCATTGTGGCCTGAGTACCAAATAGCTTTTTTATTAAAAAGTTAAACGAAGGAGAGATCTAATCATGGCTGAAATTAAAGCTGCTCAAGTTATGGAATTACGTAAGAAATCTGGTGCCGGTATCATGGATGCAAAGAAGGCATTAGTTGCTAGTGATGGTGACATGGATAAGGCAATGGACTACTTACGTGAAAAGGGTATTGCCAAGGCTGCTAAGAAGAGTGATCGTGTTGCTGCCGAAGGGTTAGCTGACATTGCTGTTAGTGGTAATACTGCTGCTATCGTTGAATTAAACTCAGAAACTGACTTCGTTGCTGCAAGTGACCCATTCAAGGACTTACTGAAGAAGGTTACTAAGTTAATTAGCGAAAACAAGCCTGCAAACGTGGAAGAAGCGCTTGCTATGAAGACCGAAAACGGCACTTTAAATGATGACTTGATCAGCACTACTCAAAAGACCGGTGAAAAGATCAGTCTTCGTCGTTTTGCAGTTGTTGAAAAGAACGATAACGACAGTTTTGGTGCATACCTTCACCAAGGTGGCCAAATTGCTGCTCTTGTTGTTCTTGAAGGTGGCAATGAAGATGCAGCTAAGGATGTTGCTATGCACGTTGCTGCTATCAACCCTGAATTCATGACTCGTGATGATGTATCTCAAGATCGTCTCGATCACGAACGTGAAGTCTTCAAGGAAGAAACCTTAAACGAAGGTAAGCCTGCTAAGATCGTTGACAAGATTGTTGAAGGTCGTTTAAACAAGTTCCTTTCACAAATTTGCTTGGCCGACCAAGACTTTGTTAAGAACCCAGACCAAACAGTTGCAGAATTTGTTTCTGCTAACGATGGTAAGTTGAAGTCATTTATTCGTTACGAAGTCGGTGAAGGAATCGAAAAGAAGCAAGATGACTTTGCTCAAGAAGTTAAGGATCAAATGAACTAAACAACGTTCGGCTAAAAAGGGCGTACTCTTTGAAGTGCGCCTTTTTTTGAAAACATTACCATTAGGAGGCAGGTTTATGTCAGACATTAAATACAATCGTGTCATTTTAAAGCTCAGTGGGGAAGCCCTTGCCGGTGAAAAGGGGTTCGGTATTAACCCACCAGTGCTTAAAGATGTTGCCAAGGAATTAAAGGAAGTTCATGAATTAGGTGTCCAAATTGCTATCGTTGTTGGTGGCGGAAACATGTGGCGTGGTGTTACCGGGGCAGAACTTGGTATGGAACGTGCCCAGGCTGACTACATTGGAATGTTAGCAACCATTATGAACGCACTATCTCTTCAAGATGCTCTGGAATCACTAGATGTTCCAACACGGGTACAAACCTCTATCGAAATGCGTCAAATTGCAGAACCATATATTCGACGGAAGGCTATTCGTCACCTTGAAAAGGATCGGATTGTGATTTTTGCTGGTGGTACGGGAAGCCCATACTTCTCAACTGATACTACTGCTGCATTGCGGGCAGCTGAAATTAATGCGGATGCTATCTTAATGGGAAAGAACGGTGTTGATGGTGTTTACAACGCTGATCCAAATAAGGATGCTAACGCGGTTAAGTTCGATCATCTGACCCACATGGATCTGATTGAAAAGAATCTTCATGTTATGGATACCACCGCAAGTTCACTTTCTATGGATAACCATATTCCGTTAGTTGTATTTAACCTAAACACTCCCGGAAATATTATGAAGGTTGTTAAGGGACAAGAAGTTGGAACCACGATTGAGGGGGATTAACCTATGGCTACAGGTAAACAAATCTTAGATGAAGCGAAGGACAAAATGGCAAAGTCTGGAGATGCATTACGCCGGACTTTAGCTGATATTCGTGCAGGACGAGCAAATGCGAGCCTGCTTAATGGAGTTAAAGTAGATTACTACGGTGCTCCAACACCACTTAACCAAGTGGCATCAATTACAATTCCTGAGGCACGTCAATTACTTGTTACTCCATATGACGAAAGCTCATTAGACAATATTGAAAAGGCAATCTATGCTGCTAACCTTGGCTTAACACCACAAAATGACGGTTCAGCAATTCGGATTCTAATTCCGCAATTAACTGAAGAACGGCGAAAAGAGCTTGTTAAGGATGTTAAGGCTGAACTTGAAAAAGCTAAGGTTGCTGTTCGAAATGTTCGTCGTGAAGCGATGGATGACCTGAAGAAGGGTAACAAAGACGGTGATTTCAATGATGATGAATTTCATGATCTTGAAAAGAAAGTTCAGACTGAGACCGATAACGGGATCAAGAACCTTGAAAATATCGCTGCCGATAAGGAAAAAGAATTAATGGGCTAGATTAGTCTTAATTACTAACTAAGAGTAGGAAAACGAACTAGAAAGCTAGTTCATTCCCGCTCTTTTTTTGGTTGGGGTTGGCATTTCTCCTCAATACATTTATAATTGACAAGTAGTTTTTACTTTAAACATAAAATTTGTCTGGAGGAACTATTTTGTTTGGCAAAAAAGAAGGATCCTCGACTAGTAATGCGAAGTTAGATCCAAACCGAATTCCTAACCATATTGCGATTATTATGGATGGAAACGGTCGCTGGGCTCAAAAACGCCACTTACCACGTGTTGCAGGTCATAAACAGGGAATGCAGACCGTAAAGAATGTGACGATCGCTGCTAGTAAATTAGGGGTAAAGGTTCTATCACTCTATGCTTTTTCTACCGAGAATTGGAAACGGCCTTCGAGTGAGGTAAATTATTTGATGCAACTACCAATCAAGTTCTTTTCAACTTTTGTTCCAGATTTAGTTAAGCATAATGTTCGGGTGATGGTGATGGGTGACATTACTAAATTGCCCCAAGGAACTCAAAAAGCAGTTAATGATGCAATCGCTGACACAGCTGAGTGTGACGGGATGATCCTGAACTTTGCCTTAAACTATGGCAGTCGTGATGAAATCATTCGGGCAACTCAACAAATTGCAAAGAAAGTCGCTGCTAAAGAGATTAGTATTGATCAGATTGACGAACAGTTACTGTCTCAAAATATGATGACAGCTGACTTAGGTGAGTTAGCAGATCCCGACCTTCTTATCAGAACAAGTGGTGAGGAACGGATTAGTAATTTTATGCTCTGGCAAATCGCTTATAGTGAGTTAGAATTTACTGATGTTTACTGGCCTGATTTTGACCGGCATTCATTAGAAGATGCTATTGTTAAATTTCAGGGACGTCACCGTCGTTATGGTGGCTTAAAAAATAACTAAGTTTGGGGAGAATAATATTGAAAACACGGATAATAACAGCTGTTGTTGGTTTAGCAATCTTCATTCCGTTAATAGTTTATGGTCACTGGCCATTGACAATTGCCGCAATTGCACTTGGGATCGTTGCTATGAGTGAGATCTTAGCAATGAAGCGGATGTTCCTCATTTCATTTGAGGCAATCGTTTCTTACCTTGGAGTTGCACTATTAATCCTACCAGATAGTTGGTTAGACTTTTTACCAAGTGTTGCAACGCGATGGTTTGCATTCTATTTCTTGGTAATTTTGTTACTATTACATACGGTTATTAGAAAGCAACGGTTTACTTTTGATGATGCCGGTGTGCTAACTTTAGCGATGCTTTATATTGGATTAGGTTTTCGTTACTTTGTTGAAGCACGGGCAGTCAACTTCCAAACCTTACTATACGGGATGTTAATTGTTTGGATTACCGATAGTGGGGCATACTTAATCGGAAGAAAAATCGGGAAAAATAAATTAGCACCTAAGATTAGTCCAAACAAGACCTGGGAAGGATCGATTGGCGGGACAGTTTCTGCTACAATTCTGATTGCTATTTACTTACACTTTATTCCGGTTGGTGGATCTTTTATTCCAATGGTTTGCCTAACGTTAATTCTGTCAATTATGGGCCAGTTTGGTGATTTGATTGAATCATCACTTAAACGGTTCTATGGAGTAAAAGATTCTGGGAAAATTTTACCGGGACATGGCGGGATCCTTGACCGGTTTGATAGTATGTTAATCGTTATGCCAATGATGCACCTCTTAGGTATTATTTAGTTCTGAAAGAAGAGGGGATTTTGTGATAATAACAATCATCACCTTTATAATCGTTTTCGGAATACTGGTTTTAGTCCATGAATTTGGTCACTACTATTTCGCAAAACGAGCAGGGATTCTAGTCCGTGAATTTTCAATTGGAATGGGTCCCAAGATTTGGTGGAAACAATCTGGTGGCACGACGTATACGATTCGGATCTTGCCATTAGGGGGGTATGTTCGTCTTGCCGGTGCAGATGATGAGGACGAAGATGAGTTACGTCCAGGGACTCCGGTAACTATTCAGCTTAATGATCAGGATCAGGTCACTAATATCAATGCAAGTCAAAAGACAACATTGTTCCAAGGAATCCCGCTTCAAATTGTTGATTCTGATCTGGTTAACGATTTATGGATTAAGGGATACGTCAATGGTGATGAGAACGACTTGAAGGTTTATAATGTTGCTCATGATGCTTTAATTACTGAGCATGATGGCACCGTCGTTCAAATCGCACCTAAGGATGTCCAATTTAATTCTGCTAGTTTGCCAGCACGAATGATGACTAATTTTGCTGGCCCAATGAATAACTTTATTTTGTCTCTTGTTGTCTTTATTATTCTCGGCTTCCTCTTAAGCGGGGGAGTTCCAGTGAATAGCAATAAGATCGGGCATGTTAATGCTAATTCAGTTGCTGCTCGAGCAGGCCTCGCAAGCGGTGATCGGATTAAGCAAGTTAACAATACTAAAATTAAAGATTGGACAGATTTATCAACTGCCATCTCTAGCCATCCAGGGAAAAAGATTACCGTAACTTATGAACACCAGGGAAAACAGCACACCACCACAATGGTTCCCAAAACAGTTAAACAGTCAGATCAGAAAGTTGGTCAGATTGGGATTCTTGAAGAAACGGATAAAAGTTTCTCAGCACGGCTTAATTTTGGTTGGCAACGGTTTGTTCAAGCAGGTACACTAATCTTTAGTGTCCTCGGCCACATGTTTACCCACGGCTTTTCATTAAATGATTTTGGTGGACCAGTTGCTATTTATGCAGGAACATCTCAAGCAACGTCGCTTGGCTTTACAGGTGTTTTGAATTTCTTAGCACTGCTTTCAATTAACCTTGGAATTGTTAACTTATTGCCAATTCCAGCGTTAGATGGCGGAAAACTATTATTAAATATCATTGAGGCGATTATTCGTCGCCCAATTCCGGAAAAGGCCGAGGGGATTGTGACAATGATTGGGTTCTTCTTGCTGCTAGTATTAATGATTTTGGTTACCTGGAATGACATTCAGCGTTATTTCATTCGATAAGGGAAAAGGAGTATTTTAATGCAACAATCAAAGATTTTAATTCCAACAAAAAAGGAAGCACCAAGTGATGCGGAAGCACTTAGCCATAAGATGATGGTCCGGGCTGGTTACATTTACCAAGTGTCCGCTGGTGTATGGGCTTACTTGCCAATGGCCTACCGGGTAATTCGGAAGGTTGAAAATATTATTCGTCAAGAAATGGAGAAAGCTGGTGCGGTTGAAATGATGATGCCGGCACTCCTTCCTGCTGACTTGTGGAAAGAATCTGGTCGGTATGAAAGCTATGGCGATAACTTATTTAAGTTAAAGGATCGTCGTGATCGTGACTTTATCATGGGGCCAACTCATGAAGAAACATTTACTGAAGTTATTCGTGACAGTATTAAGTCATACAAGAAGCTGCCATTAGTTGTTTACCAACTACAAGATAAATTCCGTGATGAAGATCGCCCTCGTTACGGGATCCTTCGTGGTAAGGAATTTGAAATGCTTGATGGTTATTCATTTTCTGCTGATCAAGCTGGCTTAGACCAAGCCTATGATCTTCAAGCAAGAGCATACCGTAATATTTTTGACCGGATTGGCTTAGACTACAAGGTGATCCTGGCTGACTCAGGAACAATGGGTGGTAAGAACTCACAAGAATTTTCCGCTCCAGCAAAGGTTGGTGAGGATATCATTGCTTATACTGATGGGGATTACGCTGCTAACTTGGAAAAGGCTACTAGTAAGTTTACCGGTGTTCAACAAACCGCTGAACCTGAAAAACTTGAAAAGAAGCCAACCCCAGGGGCTCACAGTGTCGACGAGGCTGCGGAAAGCCTTGGAATAGACTCAAATCAGATCATTAAGACAATGTTCTACATGGCCAAAATGAGTGAAGAGGAAACACAGCCAGTTCTTGTTTTGATGCGCGGCAATGATGAAGTTAACGAGGCCAAGTTGAAGGATGAACTAGGCTGTGAAGAATTAGAGTTAGCTGACGAAGAAGATGCTGTGAAATATCTGGGAGCACATCCGGGTTCACTTGGTCCAGTTGGTGTTGGTGAAGATGTTAAAATCTATGCTGACAATTACGTTAAGGTAATGGTTAATATGGCTTGTGGTGCTAATGATGATGGTCACCACTATATTAATGCCAATATTGATCGTGACTTCCGTGTTGATCAATTCGGTGATTTCCGTAACGTTAAGGAAGGCGAAATTGCACCGGATGGCTATCCAATCAAGTTCACACCAGGGATTGAAATCGGTCATATCTTTAAGTTAGGGACTCATTATTCGAAGAAGCTTGGTGCACAAGTACTCGATAACAACGGTCGGTTAGTTGATGTTATTATGGGGAGCTACGGGATTGGTGTTAGCCGGTTGCTTTCTGCGGTTGCTGAACAAACAGCTGATGACAACGGACTAGTTTGGCCTGACAGTATTGCGCCATTTGATGTTCATGTAATTCCTGTAAATGCCAAGAAAGCAGATCAAATGGAAATGGCAAATGAACTTACAGTGGCTCTTGAAAAGGCTGGTTATGATGTCTTAGTAGATGACCGTAAGGAACGTGCTGGTGTTAAGTTTGCCGACTCTGACTTAATTGGGATTCCAATTCGAATTACTGTTGGTAAGAAGGCTTCAGATGGTATTGTTGAAGTTAAGATCCGGAAAACCGGTGAAACAGTTGAGGTTAAGACTGAAGAAGTCGTTAATACTGTTGCTATCTTGCTCAAGCAACTTAGTGGACAAGACGATGCTGAAGCTAAATAATTAGTCTAATCATTAATTGGTGGTGACGATGGTAGAATTTAATTTATCAACGCGCCACTTTTTTATTGTAGGAGGATAAAAAGTGAGTTTATCACGACAAGAATTATTTCAAAAGCTACTTGAACAAATTCACTTTCCCGAAAAAGATAACCCTGCCTTTCGTGATGCAAAGGTTCAATCTGTCGTAGTTCATAAGGATTCGCGTCTATGGGAATTTCATTTAATGCTCCGACAGCCGTTACCATTTAACCTTTTTAGTGAATTTTCAAACGCGTTAACAATGGGTTTTCGGGATATTGCTAATACGCGAGTGAAAATTAGTAGTCCAATGACCGATCTTGATCCCAAGCTAATTGGTGATTACTGGGAATATGTAGTCCGCCAAACAGCTCCCGATTCACCGATGACTCAGCAAGTTTGTACACAGACATCACCTGAAGTTAGGGATGGTCGGGTAACTCTTGTTATTGAAAATGAGATGATGAAGGACTTCCTTACTAAAAATGTCTTAGGAAAGATTGAAGAGGATTATGTTGACCTTGGTTTTCCTAAATTTCGGATTCACCCGTTCGTCGATGAATCTGCTTCGGAAGCCCGGATTAAGGAACTAAAGGCTAAGCATGAAGCGGATGATGCTGCCCTTGCTGCTAAGGCGATGGAACAGATTAAAAAGAATAATGTTGCTAAAAAGAAAAAACAGCAAAGCAACGTGGCACCTGCCGATGGACCTGTTCAACTTGGTAGGGTAATTAATGATTCCCAAGAAGTTAAGCAGATGAAAGATATTGCTGAGGAAGAGCGTTCGGTTGTTGTTGAGGGATATGTCTTTAGCACTGAAGTACGGGAACTACGCTCAGGTCGGCAATTATTGACATTTGAAATTACTGACTATACTTCTTCGTTTGCGGTAAAGAAGTTCTCCCGTAATGAAGCTGATGAAGCCCAATTTGCAAATATCAAAGAGGGAATGTGGCTTAAAGTTCGTGGCCCGGTGCAAGAAGATACGTGGATGCATGATTTAGTTATTAATGCTTTTGACATTAATGAAATTAAGCATGAAGAGCGTCAGGATAAGGCGCCAGCTGATGATAAGCGAATTGAATTACACGCTCATTCAGAAATGAGTCAAATGGATGCCACTAATTCAATTACCGAATTAGCTAACCGTGCTCATTCGTGGGGCCAGCCTGCAATTGCAATTACTGATCATGCGGACGTTCAAGCATTTCCAGAAGCATTCAAGGCAGCTAAAAAAACAGGGATCAAAATGCTTTACGGTGTGGAAGCAAACGTGGTTGATGACGGGATCCCGTTAGTGTATAACGAAAATGATACACCGCTAGATGGTCAGACATATGTTATTTTTGACGTTGAAACGACGGGACTTTCAGCAATTTATGATAAGGTGATTGAACTTTCCGCTTCGAAGATGAAAGATGGTGAAGTCTTGGAGCGGTTCGATGAATTTATTGATCCTGGTTTCCCCCTTTCTGAACAGACAACTAACCTAACATCAATTACTGATGAGATGGTTCAAGGTTCAAAAAGCGAGGAAGAAGTCTTCAGAATGTTTAGGGACTTCTGTGAAGGGTGTATTATTGCTGGTCACAACGTTTCCTTTGATATGGGATTCATGAATACCGGTTATCGTCGTCATAATATGGAAGAGATTACGGCCCCCGTTATTGATACTTTGCCGTTAGCACGATTTCTCTATCCGCATATGCGTGGATACCGTTTGAATACCTTAAGTAAGAAATTCAAGGTTGCTCTTGAACACCACCACCGAGCAAATTACGATGCTGAGGCAACAGGGAAGCTGCTGCATATCTTCTTAAAGGATGCGGAAAAACGGTATGGAATTAAATTAATCAGTGATTTGAACAAACATATGACTGATAACGATGCTTACCGGCATGCACGGCCATTTCATGTTACGATTCTTGCCCAGACTCAAGCAGGGCTGAAAAACCTCTATAAGTTGGTTTCACTGTCTAACGTTAAGTATTTTGCGCGAGTACCGCGGATTCCGCGTAGTGTTCTGACTAAGTTTCGCCAGGGACTCCTTTTGGGCACTGCCTGCTCTTCTGGTGAAGTATTTACCGCAATGATGGAAAAAGGATTTGCTGAAGCTGAGCGAAAGGCTAAGTATTATGACTTTATTGAAGTTCAGCCGAAACCTAATTACCAGCCATTATTAGAGCAGAAGGTCATTGCTGATGATGCCCACTTGGAAGATATTCTGAAGAACATGGTTAAACTAGGTGAAAACTTAAAGAAACCAGTTGTCGCAACGGGGGATGTCCACTATTTGGATGCTCACGATGCCATTTACCGTAAGATCCTCATCAATTCTCAAGGTGGTGCTAATCCGCTTAACCGGACTAGAAGACCAGATGTTCATTTCAGAACAACAGATGAGATGCTCAATGAATTTAGTTTTCTTGGTGCTGATAAAGCACATCAAATCGTTGTCACAAATACCCATCAGGTTGCTGATATGATTGATGACGGCATTTGCCCAGTCAAGGATAAGCTTTACACTCCCCATATGAAGGGAGCAGAACAAGAAATTCAAGATCGTACTTGGGACACTGCTAAGAAATGGTATGGTGATCCGTTACCAAAGATTGTTCAAGACCGGGTTGATCTTGAGTTAAATAGTATTGTTAAAAACGGGTTCTCGGTAATTTATCTGATTGCTCAACGGCTAGTAGCAAAGTCAAATAAGGACGGTTATTTGGTAGGTTCTCGGGGATCCGTTGGTTCAAGTGTGGTTGCTACGCTTTCTGGAATCACAGAGGTTAATCCGTTGCCGCCACACTACCGATGCCCTAAGTGTCATTATTCTCATTTCTATACCAAGGGTGAATATAGTTCAGGATTTGACCTTCCAGAAAAGAAGTGTCCTAAGTGCGGGACACTGCTGGTTAAGGATGGTCATGATATTCCGTTCCAAACTTTCTTAGGATTTAAGGGAAATAAGGTTCCGGATATTGATTTGAACTTCTCCGGAGACTATCAGCCAATTGCTCACAACTACATGAAAGTGCTATTCGGTGAAAAGAATGTCTTTCGTGCTGGAACAATTGGTACTGTCGCCGATAAGACTGCCTATGGTTATGTTAAGGCTTATGAACGTGATACAGATAAGCAGTTCCGGGGAGCAGAAGAGGACCGGCTTTCTCATGGTGCTACCGGTGTTAAACGAACGACAGGACAGCACCCGGCCGGAATTATTATTGTTCCTGATGATATGGAGATTTACGACTTTACGCCAGTTCAATACCCGGCTGATGATCAAGAAGCGGCTTGGGAAACAACCCACTTCGATTTCCACTCCATTCACGATAATATTTTAAAGATGGATATTTTAGGTCATGATGATCCGACGATGATTCGTGCCTTGCAAGATTTATCCGGGGTTGATCCACAAACTATTCCGATGAATGATCCGGGCGTAATGAGTTTATTCTCTAGTCCTGAGGCGTTAGGGGTAAGTGAAGAACAGATCCAGAGTAAAACTGGAACTCTTGGTTTACCAGAATTCGGGACCCGTTTTGTTCGGGGAATGCTTGAGGATACCCACCCAAAGAACTATTCGCAACTCCTGCAAATATCTGGACTTTCTCACGGAACGGGCGTGTGGTTGGACAACGCTCAAGAGTTAATTAAACAAGGGGTCGCAACAATTGCCAATGTGATCGGATGTCGGGACAACATTATGACCGACTTAATTCACTATGGCCTTGATTCTGAAACCTCATTCCAAGTGATGGAATCAGTTCGTCATGGTCGAGGAATCCCTGATGATTGGCAAAAGAAAATGCGTGAGGCTAACGTTCCGCAATGGTACATGGATTCATGTTTGAAGATTAAATACATGTTCCCCCGAGCTCACGCGGCCGCCTATGTTTTGATGGCATTACGGATTGCCTACTTTAAGGTATACTTCCCGCTTGTTTATTACTGTGCATTCTTCTCTGTTCGTGCTGATGACTTTGACGTGGTTGCAATGTCACACGGTAAAGACGCTGTTAAGACACGGATGAAAGAGATTAATTCTCAAGGAAACGATGCAAGTGCTAAGGACAAGAGCTTATTGACGATCCTTGAATTAGCTAATGAAATGTTAGAGCGGGGCTTTAAGTTCAAGATGGTTGATCTTGAGCGATCCGATGCAAGTAACTGGTTAATTGATGGTAACACATTAATTGCTCCATTCCGTGCAGTTCCTGGTTTGGGATTGAATGTTGCTAAGCAGATCGTCGCTGCTCGTGAAGAAAAGAAATTCCTATCGAAGCAGGACCTAGCTGAGCGGGGAAAGGTTTCCCAGACAATTATAGATTTTCTTACTCAAAATCATGTATTAGACGGCTTGCCGGATGAAAACCAATTAAGTCTGTTCTAGGGATAGTTGCTTGCTAGTTGAGCAAGTTCATGCTACAATTAATTATGGTAAATAACTCGTTGGAGTGAGCAGAGATGCTCGCTCTTTTTATTGCAAATAATGGAGGTGACGCAGTTGAGCAATGTCGTTGAAATAGTAACCGGATTAGCTAAGCCGATTTTAGCCAAACATGATTGCTACCTTTACGATCTTGAATTCGTTAAGGAAGGTAAAAACTGGTACTTACGAGTTTATGTTGATAAGGATGGGGGAGTTACCCTAGAAGACTGTGCTGATATTAGTGATGAATTGAGTGAGGCGCTTGATAATACCGAGCCTGATCCGATTCCTCAGGCATATTTCCTTGAGGTATCTTCTCCTGGTGCCGAACGTCCATTGAAGAAGGAAGCTGATTATGAGCGGGCAATCAATGATTATATTCACGTTTCCCTTTACCAGCAGATAGAAGGAAAAAAGGCATATGAGGGAACATTGGTTGAACTTACGCCTGACGAACTAACATTGGAATACATGGATAAAACTCGTCAGCGTCGAATTAAGATTGAACGTAAAATGATCGCACAAGCACGATTGGCAATCGACTTTAGTAAGATTTAAAGGGAGTGTTAAAAGGTGAGCAAAACAAAAACAAACACTGAAATGATCGCCGCTCTTGATTACTTAGAGAAGGAAAAAGGGATCAAGAAGGAAATTGTTATTGAAGCCTTGGAACAGGCTTTGGAACTCGCATATAAGCAAAATTACGGTGAAAAGAACGTTGAAGTTGACTTCGACGGGGTTACTGGTAATATCAAGGTTTACGCTGTTAAAACGATTACCGATAATGAAGACTTGGTTGAAGAAGATGACAACGAGTATATGAGCCTTGCTGATGCGCGAAAGTTGCCACATGGTCAAGGATACGATGTTGGTGATGAGATTCGTGAAGAAGTTACGCCACGTGATTTTGGCCGAATTGCAGCTCAGACAGCAAAGCAAGTGGTAATGCAACGGTTACGCGAAGAAGAACGCAAGATCATCTATAATAAGTACAAGACTTACGAGAACGAAATCATTACTGGTGAAGTTTCTCGTGAGGATAAACGTTTTACGTGGGTTGACCTTGGTGATGGTGTTGAAGGTGCCATGGGTTACCGGGATAAGATGCCTAATGAACACTACCACATTCACGATCGGATCCAGGTTTACGTTTCAAAAGTAAATGATGATCGTCATGGTCCACAAATCTTTGTCAGTCGAACAGCTCCAGAATTATTAAAACGGCTATTTGAACGGGAAGTTCCGGAAATCAAGGACGGGACAGTTTTAATTGAGAATATTGCCCGTGAGGCTGGAGATCGTGCTAAGGTAGCTGTTTATTCCAATGATCCAAACGTTGATCCTGTTGGTACTTGTGTCGGTCCTCGTGGTTCACGTGTTCAAGCAATTGTTAATGAACTTGACGGTGAGAACATGGATATTGTTGAATATGTTAAGGATCCGGCTCAATTTATTGCTAATGCTCTTAATCCTGCGGAAGTTCTGGATGTTATTTTTAATGAACCAGAAGCTCCAGTTACTGAAGAACAATCAGAAGAAGATTCAACTGATGCCTCTGTAACGGAGACTAGCGACACATCAACTGAAGCAGAGAGTACTGAAGAAGAACCGGTCGTAACAACTGAAGAGCGTTCATGCACAGTTGTAGTTCCTGATAGTCAGCTCTCACTTGCAATTGGTAAGCGAGGTCAAAATGCCCGGTTGGCTGCTCGATTAACAAAGTATAAGATCGATATTAAGCCGGCTTCTGAGATGGAAGACAATACTGATACACTCGAAGAAGAAACTGACGCTTCAGAAGATTAAAGCAGCGGGGTGAAATAAATGAAAAAGAGAAAAGTGCCGATGCGTAAAGATATTGTTACTGGCGAAATGATGCCGAAGCGACAATTGATCCGAGTAGTTAAGAATAAGGAAGGTGAAGTTACGCTTGATCCGACCGGTAAAAAGTCTGGTCGGGGAGCCTACATTGCGGTAGATGTAGAGATTGCTAAACGAGCAAAAGAAGAAAAAACTTTCGAAAAAGCCTTTCATGTTAAGTTGGATGATTCATTCTATGATGAATTGATTCAATACACGGATCATCTTCAAGCACGACAAGCTTTATTTGGTAACAATGAAAAATAATCAACAATCCGTTTTAAACTTACTCGGATTAGCACGCCGCGCCAAACAACTTCAAAGTGGCGAGGGCAGTGTCTTAAAATTAATTCAAACAGAAAAAGCCCAGTTTGTTTTCTTAGCTCAGGATGCTGGATCAGCAACACTAAAGAAGTTTACGGATAAATGCACCTTTTACAAGGTTCCACTCTGTACGCTTTTTACTAAAAAACAACTAAGTCAAGCAATTGGACAGTCAAGAACTGTTATTTGTGTAACGCAATCTGGATTTGCAAGAAAGTTTGAGGAACTACTAACGATGAATTAAGGAGCGTGAGTACATGGCCAAAGAACGAATTTATGAATTAGCCAAAGAACTCAAGATGCCAAGCAAGAGCCTTGTAAAGGTAGCTAAGGATCAAGGAATGGATATTAAAAGCCATATGTCATCTGTGACACCTGATCAAGCACAAAAGTTACGTCAAGTTGTTAAGGGGAACAACAAGAATGACGCTAACCAACCAAAAAAGCAGGCTAAGCATCACGAAAAAAATTCTCAGGTAAAAGCAGGTCATAAGGGAAACCAACAATCAACAAATCAAGCTAACCATAACAAGAAAAATGAACATCATGATCAAAAGCATCATGATAACAACCATTCCTCTAAGCAAACAAACCAAAGCAATAACCGTCATCAAAATGATAACAACGGTCGCTTTGGTGGCAGCTTAAATGAATCTGGTCGAAAGGGTAAGCGATTCAACAAGAAAAACAAAAAGCGAAACAAGAAACATAACAACAATGGTCGCCTTCGTGAGGTTAAGCATCAACAACCTACTCAGCGAAAGGATAAGCCATTACCAGATGTTCTTGAATATACCGAGGGAATGAATGCGCAAGATCTTGGAAAAATCTTGCACCGTTCACCAGCAGAAATCATTAAAAAGCTCTTTATGCTCGGTGTAATGATTAATCAAAACCAATCCTTAGATAAAGATACGATCGAATTGTTGGCAACTGATTACGGCATTGAAGCTAAGGAAAAGGTTGAAGAAGATATTTCAGATATCGATAAGATGTTTGAAGAAGAGCAAAACAATACGGATCACTTAGTTTCTCGTCCGCCAGTTGTTACGGTTATGGGTCACGTTGACCATGGTAAGACTACGTTACTTGATAAGCTTCGTCACTCACATGTTACTGAACATGAAGCTGGGGGAATTACTCAGGAAATCGGTGCTTACCAAGTTCATTACAAGGATGATCTAATTACATTCTTGGATACGCCAGGACACGCTGCCTTTACAGAAATGCGTGCTCGGGGAGCTAATATCACTGATATTACCGTATTGGTTGTTGCCGCAGATGATGGTGTTATGCCACAGACTGTTGAAGCTATCCACCACGCTCAAGCCGCTAAGACACCGATTATTGTTGCAGTTAACAAGATCGATAAGCCAGGTGCCAATCCAGAACGGGTAATTGAGGAATTAGCTAAGTACAACCTGATTCCAGAAGACTGGGGTGGTGACACGATCTTTGTTAACATCTCAGCTAAGTTTGGGAAGAATATTGATGAATTGCTTGATATGATTCAACTCCAAGCTGAAATGATGGAATTGAAGGCTAACCCAGATCAAAACGCTGCTGGTTCCGTTGTTGAAGCACGACTTGATCAAGGTAAGGGTTCCGTTGCCACTGTTCTGGTACAACAAGGAACTTTACATGTTGGTGACCCAATTGTTGTTGGAAATACCTATGGTCGTGTTCGGACAATGACAAACGAAAATGGTCGGCGAATTAAGGAAGCTACCCCATCAACTCCTGTCGAGATTACTGGGCTTAATTCTGTTCCGGAAGCTGGGGATCGCTTTATTGTCTTTGACGATGAAAAGACCGCCCGTGCTGCTGGTGAGAAGCGTGCAGAACAAGCACAAGAAGAAGAGCGGAAGCGGACTTCTCACGTTACATTGGACAACTTATTTGATACGATGAAGAAGGGACAAATGAAGACCCTCCCATTAATCATTAAGGCCGATGTTCAAGGTTCAGTAGAAGCACTTAGTCAAAGTCTTCAAAAGATTAAGGTTGATGGTGTTCGGGTCGATATAATTCACCAAGCTGTTGGTGCAATTAATGAATCCGATGTAACATTAGCTGAAGCTTCTAATGCCGTTATTATTGGTTTCAATGTTCGGCCAACTTCACTTGCTAAATCGTTAGCTGATTCAAATAAAATTGATATTCGTCTTCACCAAGTGATATACAACGCAATTGAAGAAGTTGAAGACGCAATGAAGGGGATGCTTGAACCGGTTTATAAAGAAGAAACTATTGGTCAAGTTGAAGTTCGGCAAATCTACAAGGCTTCTAAGGTCGGGACAATTGCTGGGGGAATGGTAACTTCTGGTAAGATTACCCGTGATTCTAAGGTTCGGCTTGTTCGTGACGGAATCGTCGTTTATAGCGGTGAACTTGGTAGCTTGAAGCGGTTCAAGGATGACGTTAAGGAAGTTAAGGCCGGCTTTGAATGTGGTTTGACAATTCAAAACTACAATGACATTAAGGAAAATGATGTTATTGAAGCCTACCAAATGAAAGAAGTACCAGTTAAGTAAACCGAGGTGAATAAAATGCCTAATAAACAATATCGAGTTGATCGGTTAGCTCAAGAAATTCAGCGCGAGGTTGACGATATTCTTTTGAAGCGAGTTCGTGACCCGCGTGTACAAGGGGTAACCATTACTGGTGTAGATGTTACTGGTGATCTTCAACAAGCAACCATCTATTACAGTATCTTGTCCGACAAGGCTTCTGATATGGAAAAGGTTCAAGCCGGGTTAGACAAGGCAACTGGATTGATTCGGAGTGAATTGGGTGCACGGTTGAACATCTTCAAAACACCTGAAATTAAATTTGAACGAGATAAATCAATTGCCTATGGAAGTCGAATTGATCAGCTGATCAATAAGCTTCACCAGCAAGAACAAGATAAGTAATTAAGGATGAACGAGCTGGGAGCTTTCTCTTAGTTCGTTTTTTTATGGAGAGAATCATATGGATGGAATTATTCCCTTGTACAAGGAACGTGGAATGACGAGCTTTGATTGTGTCAGTCGTTTGCGGCGGATACTAAAGACAAAGAAAATCGGTCATTCAGGGACGCTGGATCCCTCTGTTGATGGTGTTTTGCCAATCTGTATTGGTAATGCGACTAAAGTAGTAGAATACTTGATGCAGTCGGGTAAAGAATACCAGGGAGAGCTAGTAATCGGAAAAGCGACAACGACTGAAGATTTTGATGGTGAAATAGTTGAAACTAAACCAGTCGAAACTCCAATTAGTAGTGAACTAATTAAGGAAGCAATGCAGAAAATGACGGGAGAAATCATTCAGATTCCGCCGATGTATTCTGCCGTCAAGGTGAATGGAAAGCGTCTTTATGAGTATGCCCGTGCCGGTGAAACCGTGGAACGACCACGACGTAAAGCGTTGATTAGTAGTTTTGCCCTGTGTCGAAACGAGTATGATTCAGAACATCAAGAACAACACGTTTATTTTAAGGTAAAGTGTAGTAAGGGGACTTACATTAGAACGCTTGTCGCTGACTTAGCGCGTTCGCTTGGCTATCCTGGTGCGATGAAATGGCTAACCAGGCTTGAAAGTGGTGGCTTTACGCTTGACCAGACCCTGAGCTTAAATGATATTCAAGATGCGGTAGCTCACCAAACAATTAATCGCCATCTTTATCCAATTGACTATGCATTGAAAGACTATCCAGCAGTAGAATTAACTCCGGTACAATGGCATTCTGTTCAGCATGGTGGTTGGCTTAAGAAAGATGATCTGCAGACAGTGGCAAATGAAGTGGTCCTGAAATATGACGGATCGACTAAAGCGCTATATCATCTAACGTCCCAAGGATATAAACCAACAAAGATGTTCTCTGTGAAGTGAAGGAGGAAGGAAAAGTGGAAGTAGTAAGAATCCACCACCCATTGCAGAAAGAGTTAGTGCCTGCAGGTCCAGTAGTGCTCGCAATGGGCTTCTTCGATGGTGTTCATCGTGGTCACCAGCAAGTGATTAATACTGCTAAAAAGATCGCTGAAGAAAAAGATCTTCCGTTAGCAGTATTAACCTATGATCACGCGCCCGGAATCGTTTATCAACAATATCCTGGTGGCTTTAAATACCTGTCAACAACATCACGAAAGCTAGATCTTTTAAAACAATTAGGTGTTAATTTGGTATATCTGGTTAGCTTTACTTCTTCATTTGCGAGTCTTTCACCACAAGAATTTGTCGATCAATATTTAATAGGCTTTCACGCGAAAACAGTGGTGGCGGGATTTGATCATACTTATGGCAAAGCTGCGGTGGCAACGATGGCACGTTTACCGGAGTATGCTAACGGTCGATTTAACGTAATCACGGTTCCTAAGTTTACTGGTAGTGGTAAGCAAAAGATTGGTTCACGGGTTATTCGTAAAGCCATTGATCAGGGGGATGTTGAGTTGGCTAACCAGATGCTAGGTTATTATTATATGACAACGGGAATCGTTGTTCATGGCTTGGCACGAGGGCGAACACTGGGCTTTCCTACAATTAACGTTGAAACTCCTGAAGGTGAACGTCTTCCTGGTATTGGCGTATACACAGTTCAAGTGCAAATTGGTCAGAAATGGTACGGCGGAATGGCAAGTGTTGGTCACAACATTACTTTCGGTGATCAAAATAAGCTTACTGTTGAGATATACCTTTTTGACTTTGACCAATTGGTATACGGTGAGGAAGTTAAGGTTCAGTGGCTTTATTATCAACGTGGTGAAATGAAATTTAGTGGTGCTGATGAGCTGGTTGACCAGATGAAGCAGGATGAACAATTAGCTCGACAGAATTTACAAAAAATTGCCCCTGGTATAAAGCAGCCATTAGTTTAGAGATAACTTAATTTTTTCAATTGAAATAGTAAGGGGGAGAGAGACAGAACTAGCTCGCTAGTTCGTTTTCGAACCCCCACAAGCACAAATAGGGATTCAGAGTTCGGATTTTCCGAGCACTGAATCCCATTTGTGTACTGCGTCGTTTGTATTTTATCTAGGTAATATAACTTATGTCACAACCCCCTTTTTCCACTATCAATGACGACTTGCTCGATGATTAGTTGATTGACTAATTTTATGAACGTGTCGCTTAAACTTCATACCGCCGTCCGTGATTAACTTGAAGTGGCGCATTTTAGCGTTGAACGGCCGGTTTGATAGTCGAATTGAAATCCAGTGACGCATGATTTCTGTCATTTCATCAAGCTCTTTACTAAGGCGATCGTTATTGGCTTTAACTACGGCATCGTGGATATCGGTTTGTAATCGATTAATCAAATTATTGTGATAGTCAAGCAACTCCCTTGTTAGCGGGGCATTCCGATAACTATTGAAGAGCTTCTGAATAATCCGCATAGCATCTTCGGGACCACTTGGCTGAATAAATCGTTGCTTCTTATGTTTCATTGAAAAACTCCTAGATTTTATTTGACGTTTCTTGACTTTTACTATTCAGATTGTTATATTATACATGTGTTTAGCACTTAACCCTATAGAGTGCTAAAAGGGGAAGTGATACAAATGCTAACACAGCGTCAAAACAAGATCCTGCAAGCGATTGTACGTCAATATACCGCAACAGGTCAACCTGTTGGTTCAAAACACCTGGCAGAAAAATTACCTTTTAAGGTGAGTTCTGCTACGGTTCGAAATGAAATGGGCGTTCTTGAAGAAGCTGGTTTTGTTACCAAGGAACACTCATCTTCAGGGCGGGTACCTTCTAAAAAGGGTTACCGTTATTATGTTGACAATTTGCTTGATCCAGAGGTTATTACTGATAACGATTTAGTAGTAATCCAAAATTCACTAGGAACAAGTTTTCAAAAGATTGATGAGATCATTTCGCACTCGGCTGATATTTTATCTGATCTTACTTCCTATACAGCCTTTACACTAAAGCCCGAACAAGCTGATGTTCGGTTGAGTGGTTTTCGGGTTGTTCCGTTAGGTAATCGAAAGGTGATCGCAATTTTAGTTACTGATAGCGGTGATGTCGAAAGTCAGGCATTTACGTTACCACGAAATTACAATACAGATGCTCTTCAAGCAGTTATTCGGATGATTAATGACCAGCTGGTAGGGCAGCCATTAGCTAACGTGATGAAACGACTGAATGATGATATTCCGCTTCGGGTGATGCACTACATGCAAAGTGCAGATGGCTTTTTGGATCTTTTTGATAGTGTCGTGTCAAGGGCAGCACGTGAGCAATTCTTTGTTGGCGGCCGGTTAAACCTCTTAGATTTCTCGGAAAAGCATGATTCGGTTGACTTACAAACTCTGTATAGTTTGCTTGACCATAACGATCAATTATCGCATTTGTTAGATTCAAACGTTTCTGATGATGGGGTAAACGTTAAGATTGGTTCTGAGATTTCTAAGGATAAGGCCTTAGATAACTATAGTTTGATCACGGCAACCTATGATGTTGACCAATATGGTAAGGGCATTATTGCAGTACTAGGCCCAACGAGGATGCCTTATTCACGGACGATTGGTTTAGTGAATGCATTACGTCAGGAGCTAGCAAAACGACTTTTAAACTTTTACCGTCATTACTACGATTCATAGGAGGCGAGTCGATTGGCAGAAGACAAAGCTGCAAAGCAAACAGGTAAGGAAGCAAAGCATCAAAGTAAAAGTGCTGCTTCCGAAAAGAACGACCAGTTTGATGCTAAAAAGTTACAAACTAAAGTGACAAAATTAGAAAGTCAAGTTAAAGATTTGCAACAGCAATTAGATGATAAAGACGATAAGTATTTGCGGGCTGAAGCAGAAATTCAGAACATGACTACCCACTTTAAGAAAGAGCGTGCTCAATTACTGAAGTATGATGGTCAAGACTTAGCTAAATCCGTTTTACCTGTTCTGGATAACCTTAAACGAGCACTGACGATTGAAGTTCATGATGAAAATGGTCAGCAGCTAAAGAAGGGGATCCAAATGGTTCATGACCACTTAATCAGTGCATTAAAGGACCACGGAATTACTGAGATTGAAGCAGACGGCAAGCCGTTTGATCCGACCCTTCACCAGGCAGTACAAACAGTGCCGGTGGAAGGTGATCAGAAGGCTGAAACAGTGGTAAAAGTACTACAGGCTGGTTATCAATTAAAGGATCGGGTTCTGCGTCCCGCAATGGTTGTAGTTGCACAATAAAAATAAGAGAGGGAATAAACAATGGCAAGTAACAAGATTATTGGTATTGATTTAGGTACTACTAATTCCGCCGTTGCCGTTATGGAAGGTAACGAGCCAAAGATTATTACAAATCCAGAAGGGAGTCGGACAACTCCATCTGTTGTTTCATTTAAGAACGGTGAAACCCAAGTTGGTGAAGTAGCAAAGCGTCAAGCAATTACTAACCCTAATACTATTTCATCAATTAAGAGTCATATGGGTGAAGCTGGATACACAGTTGAGGTTGACGGTAAGAAGTATACTCCACAAGAAATTTCTGCAATGATTCTTCAATATTTGAAGAAGTACGCTGAAGATTACATTGGCGATACAGTTAGCCAAGCAGTTATTACTGTCCCTGCATACTTTAATGATGCTCAACGTCAAGCCACTAAGGATGCTGGTAAGATTGCCGGATTAGACGTTAAGCGGATTATTAACGAACCAACTGCTTCATCACTTGCTTATGGCCTTGATAAGAAAGACAAGGATGAAAAGATCCTCGTTTATGACCTTGGTGGTGGGACCTTTGATGTTTCCATCCTTGAATTAGGTGACGGTGTCTTCCAAGTTCTTTCAACTAATGGTGATACTCACCTTGGTGGGGATGACTTTGATAAGAAGATCATGGATTGGTTAATTGATGGCTTTAAGGAAGAAAATGGCGTTGACTTGTCTAAGGATAAGATGGCGCTTCAACGGCTAAAGGACGCTGCTGAAAAGGCCAAGAAGGACTTATCTGGTGTTCAAGAAGCCCAAATCAGCCTGCCATTCATTTCTGCTGGTGAAAATGGTCCATTACACCTTGAAAAGACCTTAAGCCGGGCACAATTCAACCAATTAACTAATGATTTGGTTGAACGGACTAAGCAACCAGTTATGAATGCCTTGAAGGATGCCGATTTAACATTCGATGACATTGATGAAGTAATCCTAAATGGTGGTTCTACTCGTATTCCAGCCGTTCAAGAAATGGTTAAGGAATTAACTGGTAAGGAACCTAACCACTCTATCAACCCAGACGAAGCGGTTGCCCTCGGTGCCGCTATCCAGGGTGGTGTTCTTACTGGTGATGTTAAGGATGTTGTTTTGCTTGATGTTACGCCACTTTCACTTGGTATTGAAACCATGGGTGGTGTCTTCACCAAGTTAATCGATCGGAATACTACTATTCCAACATCCAAGAGCCAAATCTTCTCAACTGCTGCTGATAATCAATCAGCTGTTGATATCCACGTTCTTCAAGGTGAACGGCCAATGGCAGCTGACAACAAGACTTTAGGTAACTTCCAACTTACTGACATTCCAGCTGCTCCTCGTGGTGTTCCTCAAATTAAGGTTACTTTTGATATTGACAAGAACGGGATTGTTAACGTTTCTGCCGAAGATCAAGGAACCCATAAGAAGCAAAACATCACCATTAAGTCTAACTCTGGCTTGAGTGATGAAGAAATTGAACGAATGAAGAAGGATGCTGAAGAACACGCAGCAGCTGATAAGAAGAAGAAGGAAGAGGTTGACTTGAAGAATGAAGTTGACCAAGAACTCTTCCAAGTAGATAAGACTTTGAAGGAAGTTAAGGGTAAGGTTCCTGAAGAAGATATCAAGAAGGCCGAAAGTGCTCGTGACGACTTGAAGAAGGCTAAGGAAAGCGGCAACTTAGACGATATGAAGGCTAAGAAGGACGCATTAAATAAGGTTATCCAAGATCTTAGCGTAAAGCTTTATCAACAAGCCCAAGGTGCTCAAGGCGGTCAAGCTGGTAATGCCGGTAACAATGGTACTAACGGAAACAATAATAATTCTGGTTCCGATGATGGCAAGACCGTTGATGGTGACTTTAAGGATGTTACTCCAGATGACAAGAAGTAATTCAATCAGCCGTTAATAAACAATTGTTAAAAGCCAAAGGCCGGAGAAAAGGACTTTGGCTTTTACTTTCGTTTACCATCTATGGTATAACTAAACAAGCAATATAAATGGAGGATCCGTATGGCAGAAGAAAGTTACTACGACATCCTAGGTGTAAAAAAGGATGCTTCTGAAAAGGAAATTAATCGGGCTTACCGAAAACTTGCAGCAAAATACCACCCGGATATTAACCATGAACCTGGTGCTGAAGAGAAGTTTAAGAAGATTAATGAAGCGCATGAAGTGCTGAGTGATCCACAAAAGCGTGCTCAATATGATCAGTTTGGTTCGGCAGGGCCAAATGCAGGGGCAGGCCAAGGCTTTGGTGGCTTCGGCGGTCAACAAGGTTATGGTGACTTTGCCGGTGGTGATTTTGGTGATATCTTTAGCCAATTCTTTGGTGGTGGCGGTCGTCGTCAAGCAGATCCTACGGCACCACGTCAGGGCCGTGATTTGCAATATTCAATGACATTAGACTTTATGGATGCTATTTTTGGCAAGACCACAACAATCAAATATGAACGGGACGCCCAATGTGATGTCTGCAAAGGGAGTGGCGCTAAACCTGGAAAGTCTCCCGAAACATGTTCACGTTGTCATGGTAGTGGGGTCATTCTTACCGTACGGCGGACACCCCTTGGTAATATTCAAACTCAAACTACCTGTCCCGAATGTAATGGGACTGGTAAGATCATTAAGCCAGAAGATCAATGTACTAAGTGCCATGGCTCTGGGCATATTCATGAGCGACATGAATTAGAGGTTAAGGTTCCTGCGGGAATTGATGACGGTCAGCAAATGCGGTTAGAGCACCAAGGTGATGCTGGTGAAAACGGTGGCCCTTATGGTGATCTTTACATCGTTTTCCGCGTAACACCAAGCCGGGAATTCCGGCGTGATGGTTCAACAATCTATGTTGATCAAGACATTTCATTTGCTCAAGCCGCATTAGGTGATGAAGTGAAGGTCAAGACTGTTCATGGTGATGTTAATCTTAAGATTCCTGCCGGTACTCAATCTGAAACGAACTTCCGTCTCCGGGGCAAGGGTGTTCCCCACTTGAACGGTAATGGTAACGGGGATGAACATGTTACTGTTCACGTTCATACACCGAAGAGTCTTAATAAACGTCAAAAAGAGGCAATGATGGCTTTCGCTGCTGCTAGTGGTGAAGACGTCAAAGGAGTTAAGAAAACCGTTCTTGATAAGCTTCGGGATGCATTTGAAGACAAGTAAAGAATCAAAATAAGCTAGTAATATCCGATCTTTGGGTTCTTCGTCAAGAAGTACTGATAAACAAAATTGAATAAATTTCAATCAAGCAGCTCGTGCCTTTGAGGAGGTATGAGCTGTTTGTTTATTTTGCCAATTAATTGCGAAATAGGAAGTCGAGAAAGCTAATAAAATACGGACACGGAAATAATAGAAATTACGAAAACCATAGGCAGTTCGTTTAATTACTTTAATTTTATTGTTAGCTCCTTCAACTGGTCCGTTAGTATATGGAGTTAATTTGTTAAAACTAGCAATAATTTCGGCTTTATGTAACCTAAGAGTCCGTTGAACCTTTTGAAGTGTAGTTGGTAAAATGGTTAATTTAATCTTTAATAGTTGTTTAAGTTGTTGTTTGCCTTTCCGATTCACAGCTAAGATAAGGGCTTGATAATATTGATAGGCCTGCTTGAGATCAGAATCGAAGGCTAGTAGACGATGAATTACTTCAACATCAGTTAATTGAGCATACGCAAAATTACGTCGTGACCAGTAGTTGTCGTACTTTAGATTGCCAGCAGGCGTAACTAACAGTTTCCAATAATGCTTAAGGGCTCGCCATTCATGACTGCCACTACCATAACGTTTCATGGTGTTAATCCGAATAGTATTTAGAGCACGATAGGCTTGAGCGACCACATGAAAGTGGTCGGCTAAAATAATGGCGTGAGGAAACAGCTCGTGAATTAACTTACGATAAGGAGAAAAGAGATCAACGGTAACCGTTTGAACATGCATTCTGGTAGAACGATCATAACGTAAGAAATAAGTTCTTAAATAGCGACTACGTCGGGAAAGAAGGATATCTAGAGTACGTTTATTCTCAATATTCATTAAAATCATGCTCATACCGCTGGGCGCAAAGCGACCAGACTTAAAATCATCAAAAGCAAGATGGCGTGGTAACCAATGAAAGTTAGGCTGAAAGAAATGATCTAATCCCTGAATGACACGACGGACAGTCCAATCAGAAACGTGTAAATCCTTCGCTATATCTTTTTGTGATTCATTATTAGTCATTTTATAAGCAATATGTGATTTGACTATCTTAGCGATATGATGATGAAAGGCAACGTCAGTTACTTGCGCTAATCTGGTTACACAGTGGGGACACTTAGCTGAACGTTTGCATATAAATTTCTGTTTACGAATCGACCAGATTACTGGTTCACCATGAGCACTATCATGTAAATAGTTGACTGTTTTAAAACCGTTTTTGAGCATCGGTTGCCCGCATTTAGGGCAACTTACGGAGTAGGTTTGGATTAGGTGGGCAACGATAAAAGTTCCTTGTTTAGCGATGTAGTTTTTACCAAATTTAGGGTCAATTTCAAGATGAGGGTCTTTAATGCCGAGAAGTAATCTGATATTATTGTCCATGAAAGATGGTCCTTTCTTAAACGAAGACGGGGGACAGCCATCTTTCGTTTTTTATTTTAAATTTAACTAAAATAAGCACTGATGTTAAGTTCATCAGTACTTAAAATTGTAGAACCGATCTTTGAAGCGGGGTTACTGGCTTATTCTATTTCATTTAGCATTGTTAAATGCTGGTTTGATTATCTTTTCAAGCGCGGATAGTCTTTGGTATACTAGTATTAGTATTTACAAGTTTAGAAAGTAGTGAACTAATTCATGACAATGAATCTTGATGAAATGAAAGAACGGCAAAAACGGATCCGTAATTTTTCAATTGTGGCCCACATTGATCACGGTAAATCAACCCTTGCCGACCGTATTTTGGAAATGACGGATTCAATTAGTAAGCGGGAAATGAAGGATCAGGTCCTTGATGATATGCCTTTAGAGCGTGAACGGGGAATTACCATCAAGTTGAATGCGGTTGCCCTAACCTATCATGCTAAGGATGGACAAGACTATATTTTTCATTTGATTGATACTCCAGGGCACGTTGACTTTTCATATGAGGTTTCGCGATCATTGGCTGCCTGTGAAGGGGCAGTGTTAGTCGTTGATGCTACTCAGGGAGTGGAAGCGCAAACCTTAGCAAACGTTTATCTGGCTTTGGATAATGATTTGGAAATTTTACCGGTAATTAACAAGATTGATCTGCCATCTGCGGATCCTGAAGGCACAAAGAAGCAAATCGAAGACGAGATTGGCCTTGATACAGACGATGCGCTAGATGTTAGTGCAAAGACTGGTTTAGGAGTTGATCAAGTCCTAGAAGAAATTGTGAAGAAGGTTCCGGCACCAACCGGCGATCTGACAGCCCCATTAAAGGCTTTGATCTTTGACTCAAAATATGATGATTACCGCGGAGTAGTTCTTAGTGTTCGGGTATTTGAAGGAACTGTAAAAAAGGGTGATAAGATTCGGTTAATGAACAGTGGTACCGAGTATGAAGTTGCTGAAGTCGGGATTAACTCCCCTAAACCATTAGCCCGGGATGTTCTGATGGCTGGTGATGTTGGTTATATTACCGCTGCAATTAAGGATATTAAAGATACTCGGGTCGGTGATACCGTTACGAATGCTAATAATCCGACTGCTAAACCGCTAGAAGGCTATCGGCAAATGACGCCAATGGTTTATGCTGGTTTATACCCAACCGATAATGCTAAATTTAACGATTTACGGGATGCTTTAGAAAAATTGCAGCTGAATGATGCAGCGTTGACTTTTGAACCTGAATCATCACAAGCATTAGGCTTTGGGTTCCGTTGCGGTTTCTTAGGCTTGTTGCATATGGATGTAGTTCAAGAACGGCTTGAACGAGAATTTAACCTTGATTTAATTACCACAGCGCCATCTGTTACTTACCATGTTGACTTAGCAGATGGAACCACAAAAGAAGTGGAAAACCCGGCTGAAATGCCAGATGCTTCATCGATTAAGGACATTAAGGAACCTTATGTGAAAGCTTCAATCATGGTTCCAAATGATTATGTTGGACCGGTAATGGAGCTTTGTCAGCGAAAACGGGGAATTTTTGAAACGATGGAATACTTAAGCGATACGCGGGTAAACGTAATCTATCATATTCCATTGTCAGAAATTATCTTTGACTTCTTTGATAAGCTGAAGAGTTCGACTCGTGGCTATGCTTCTCTTGATTATGAAATTGACGACTATAAGCCAAGCAAGTTAGTGAAAATTGATATTTTGCTAAATGGTGATAAGGTTGATGCATTAAGCTTTATTGCCCATAAGGACTTTGCTGCAGAACGGGGTCGTGATATTACTTCTAAGCTTAAGAAGATTATTCCACGACAAAACTTTGAAATTCCAATTCAGGCAGCAATTGGTTCAAAAATTATTGCCAGAACTAATATTAAGGCTTACCGGAAAGATGTTACTGCACGAATCCATACGGGTGATCCTGATCGGCGAGCTAAGCTTCTTGAAAAGCAGAAGCGTGGAAAGAAGCGGATGAAGGCCGTTGGTAAGGTTGATATTCCTCAGGAAGCCTTTATGGCAGTTCTAAAGACCGATGAAGAAGTCGATGAGAAATAAATTATTATCAATATAAAAAAAGGTTCAGAGTTCGCAACCGATTCGAACTCTGAACCTTATTTTCGTTTATTGTTAATGGTTAATGATTAGCGAGTTTCCGCATTCCCGGCAATGAAGACATAACGATGAAGCTGAGAATGTAAAGTGCTGATAAGAAACCCATTGTTACTCCTAATGAATAGTGGTCCATCAGCAATCCAATAACTACTGATGAAAATCCACCAATTGCTCGACCAACATTCATAATGATACTGTTAGCTGTAGAACGAATGGCAGTTGGGTAAAGTTGACTGATAACTGCACCATAGCCGCCAAACATTCCGTTAGAGAAGAAACCAATTAATGCACCAGCAAGAATGAGGGCAATTGAACTTTGGACCATGAGGATGGTGAACATTACCGTAGCAGAACCAAGAAGGAAGATACCGAAGGCCCAACGTGGACCCCAATTATCCATTACTGTCCCAAAGACCATCATCCCAATACTCATTCCAATGATGGTAGCGATCATCCAAATTGATGATCCCGAAACGGACAGTCCTTGTTGCCTTTGCACAATTGATGGTAGCCAGTTCATTAGGCCAAAGTATCCAGCAATTTGAACAATTGTCATTACCATTAAGCCAAGGGTTTGCAGGGCTAATCGTGGTGTAGCAAAGAGACGACTAATAGAAATCCTTTGGTGATTAGCAATTGTCTTTTTATGGGCGACAATAAATTCTTGACTTTCGTGAACGTGACGCCGGATGAAGAAGGTCAGGATTACTGGAATAATTCCTAAAAGAAAAAGCGCGTTCCAACCAAAATTGGGAATGATGTAGGCTGCCATTATAGCAGCAAAAATTGCACCAACCTGACCACCGATGGCCGCAACAGAAGTCAATCGACCAATAAGGTGAGGTTCAAAATTTTCAGCAATTAATGCAATTCCTACACCATATTCACCACCGGCACCAATACCAGCCAGAAAACGGCAAATGTAAATTGCTGGCAATGAGTGGGCGAAAAACATTGCGGCCGTTGCCAAGGCAAAAATAAAGATCGTGTAAGTGAATGTCTTTACACGACCGATCCGATCACCGACAAGGCCGAAAATCGCACCGCCCGCTAACATTCCAAGGTTAGTAATAGAACCAATCCACCCAGCAGCCGTACTTGAGATATGGAGGCTGGCGATAATTGGTGCAAGAGCAAATGACAAAAACATAATATCCATGTTTTCTAATGAAAATCCGGATGCAGTAGATGCTAGGACCCATTTCTGGTTTTTAGTCATTGCTTGGCCGACATGATTACTTGTCTGTTCCATATTTAATTCCTCCAAAATGATGCTCACTGACATCGATTATTTTGCTTTAGGATTATTAATCCCTATTTGACAACGTATTATATACGCCTTAACTTAAAATGCAATTAAAAGTTTAGCGATTGAGTTGAAAAGGTGGTGTATAATATGAAATATTGATTCGAGGGGGTTATGGAATGAAGAAAAACATTTGGCGCCAGGTTAGAGATGTTCTTTCCCTTATTATCGCTGCAATTTTACTGTATTACATCGTTACCTTTTTAGACAGTTTGATCAAATAAAAATTGAGGATCGCGATAACATGACACACCGTGATCCCCAAGTAGAAGTATTTAGCGAAAGTGATTGCAGAATCACCTTCTTTTATATTATAACAATATTTTTGACAATTGTTATGTAATATAGCTATTATTTACAACAAAATTAATTTTCATCTTATTACTGTCTTATTACCAGTAAGTACTAATTGAGATTGCCCTAATCGGTAAATTAAAAGTGCTATAATAAAAACAACAATGAGTATCGGGAGGAATATTTTAGTATGACTACAAGAATCTTTACTGCTGAAGAACTTGCAAAATACAATGGCCAAGATGGCAACCCAGCTTATGTCGCAATTGATGGAACAGTTTATGATGTCAGTAATGTTCCGGCTTGGCGTAACGGTAAGCATCATGGCAACTTAGCAGGTCATGACGTCAGCGCTGCAATTCAACGCTCACTTCATATGAAGCGGGTTCTTGAAGATTTACCAGTTGTTGGTAAATTTACCGGTGATCCTGAAGTTTAATCATTTTTAAGTTAATCCATTTAAACTAAAACAACCTAAGATTATTCTCGTTTTGAGTTAATCTTAGGTTGTTTTTTAACTATATCGGTTTTTAAGCTAATTTCAGGTAGTCTTTTAAGTATTCTGCGAGACCATTATGTTCGTTGTCAATTGGGGTCACGTCATCTGCAATTGCCTTAATTTCGGGAATTGCATTATTCATTGCAACACCACGACCAGCAGCGGCAATCATTTCTTGATCGTTCTTCTCGTCCCCAAAGGCAATAATATGGGTACGGTCAATTCCGTACTGCTTAGCAATATAGAACATTCCTGATTCCTTATGAGTACCGCGGTGAATTAGTTCAAGAATATTATACGGGCCGCCCCATACCCGAGGCTCAACGAAGTCACCGTATTTTTCGTTGACAGCTTGGATAATTTTCTTTTTACTGCCTGGCTGATATTCAATTGTCATTGCGATTGGATTGTCACTGAGATTCCTTTTACTCAGTAATTGACTGGGTTTAAGACGGTTAGGAAGAAATTCAGGGACGTCCTTAGTTGCCTGGTTCGCCCAGAAATGATCCTTACTTTCAACGGTAATGGTATCAATTCCCAATTCGTCTCTATGTGCCAGAAGGTCTAACGCTAATTCTTTTGTTAATTCAATTTCATATTCTTTATCCCAGTTTTGGTGGGGAATATGGGTTAGCGCACCATTGAAGTTGACCATTGGCGTTTGAATGCCGATTTGATCGTAAATGTGTTGAGCAATTCGGTAAGGTCGTCCGGTGATAATACTAACAATGTGGCCGTCTTTGGCAGCACTCCGTAACGTATTAATTGTTTCAGCGGTTAATTTTGACCGATTATTGAGAGTAGTTCCATCTAAATCGATGGCAATTAGGTGTTGATCCATTAAGCGTGTCACTTCCCTTTATTACGAATAATTAACTATTATACCTGGAATTAAGAAAAAGTTAAATGAATTCCAAGAATGCTTCCGGGAAATGTTTAGGAACGGGTTAAAATAAGTTATAATTTGTTTAAGATTAAATTGATGGAGTGATTAAGAGAATGCAGCTACCAAGTGCATTTAAAACTAAGTATCAGCGACTATTGGGGGATGAGGCCCCAGCTTTTTTAGCAGCGTTGAACGAACAAAGCCTTAGTGGTTTTCGGGTTAACCCGCTGAAAGATGGCTTGCCGCAGAAGACAATTAGTCAGGCTAAAGGGAAAGTGCCGTATGTACCTACTGGATATTATGGTCAAGTTAATGGAAAGTCCTTGGATCATGTTACTGGCTGGGTATATAGTCAGGAACCTTCTGCAATGTATGTAGGAGAAGTAGTTGATCCGCAACCAGGAGAACGGGTTCTCGACCTCTGTGCAGCGCCAGGAGGAAAATCGACCCACCTAATTTCTTTAATGAAGGATCAAGGATTATTGGTTGCTAATGAGATCTTTCGGAAACGGGCCCTAATTTTAGCGGAAAATTTGGAACGGTGGGGCACTCGTAATACAGTGGTGACAAATGAAAGTCCAGAAAAACTTGAAAAGCAGTTTCCCAAGTTTTTTGACCGGATATTAATTGATGCTCCATGTTCTGGCGAGGGGATGTTTAGAAAAGAACCAGCTGGGATTGAGTACTGGAATACAGATTATCCGGCGGAATGCGCTAATCGTCAGCAAAAAATTATTGCTTCAGCGATCAAAATGTTAAAGCCGGGTGGAATTTTGGTTTATTCAACTTGTACGTTTGCTCCGGAAGAAGATGAACAAAATGCTAGTTGGATTCTTAAAAATTATTCTGAAATGCAAATGGAGGAAGTTAAAGCTTACCCGGGGATGGATCATGGTCGTCCAGAATGGGCAGATGGTAATCCAGAATTAGCAAAGGCAATTCGTCTTTTTCCTCATCATATCAAAGGTGAAGGACATTTTGTTGCCAAGTTCCGTTATGGTACTCCTGTTGCTGAAAAGCCTTTACGGAAGAAGCGGCGAAAGAAAAAGCACTCAAATTCATATGCTTTAACTAAGGATCAGCAAGAATTATTTACTAATTTCCAGGATTCGGTTATTCCTAATTATCAACCTACCAGATTAGTTTTGTTTGGCGAGCAGCTATATGACTTGCCAGCTGGAATTAGTGAAATTGATGATCTTAATATTCTCCGGCCAGGATTACATCTTGGAACATTTAAGAAACGACGATTTGAACCATCACTAGCATTAGCCTTAGCGTTAACGCCGACTAAAGCAAAAAAAACGCTTGAATTGAGTGAAGAGCAGTGGCGTCAATACGTCCACGGTGATACGATCACAATTGATAAAGAGTTAGCTAGTGGCTGGTATTTGTTAGTTTGCGATAAGCACTCCTGTGGATTTGGAAAATTAGTGCAAAAGACGGTGAAAAACTTCTATCCAAAGGGGTTAAGATTTTAGAGGAGTTAAATAAAATGAAAGAAAAACAAGCATTTCATGTTAATGGTTATTTAGGATTATTAATAGCAATTCTTGGCGGATTGGTCGGTCTCTGGCTTATATATAGCGGCTTTCGCTTTGGTCACCTGTTAAGCATGGTAATCGGGGTTGTGTTAGTTGTCCTTATTTTAGTTCTTTCAAGTAGTCTAACGATTATTCAGCCTAACGAAGCCAAGGCATTAACGTTCTTTGGTAATTACATCGGAACAATTCGTGATGCTGGATTATTTATGACGGTACCGTTTACTGATAAGGAACCGGTTTCTCTTCGGGTGCGGAACTTTAATAGTCAAATCCTCAAGGTTAATGATTCAAAGGGGAATCCGGTTGAAATTGCTGCGGTAATTGTTTTTAAAGTAGTCGATACCGCTAAGGCACTCTTTTCGGTTGATGACTATGAACAATTTGTTCAAATTCAAAGTGAGTCAGCTATTCGTCACGTTGCCAGTGAATACCCTTATGATACATTTGAAAATGAGGATGCATTAACGCTTCGAAGCAACCCAACTGAAGTATCTGACCGGTTAGCAAGCGAATTACAGGAACGGTTAAATGTTGCTGGGGTAAAAATCGTTGAAACGCGGTTGACCCACCTTGCTTATGCAACCGAAATTGCTAGTGCAATGCTACAAAAGCAACAATCGTCCGCAATTTTATCTGCCCGCAAGATTATTGTTGAAGGAGCAGTATCAATTACTGAGGATGCAATAGATCGCTTGGCTAAGGAAGCAAATCTAGAATTAACGGACGAACAGCGTTTGCAAATTATTAACAACATCATGGTTGCGATTATTAGTGAACGGGGAACGCAACCCGTAATTAATACCGGGACACAACAATAAGCGGAGTTAATAAGCGCATGTTATATCTAACAATCTTAATGACCGAGCGGGTCGGCTTTGTTATTATTTGTGCTTTCCTCTTGGTTAACATTCCAGCGTTTCGTCGCTGTCTCTTTGCCCAAACACTGACGGCAAAGCTCCAGTTAGTGGTAATATTTTCTTTATTTGCAATTATGGCAAATATTACGGGGATTGAAATTGACCCGGCTAATGAACTGCATAATAAAGTTTTATTAACGGCTGTTTCTCATGATTATTCGGTTGTCAATGCCAGAATTCTTGCAGTAACTACGGCGGGAATTGTTGGCGGACCATGGGTTGGTGGTTCAGTTGGTTTGATTGCTGGTCTTCACCGGGCGTTTCAAGCTGGATTTGCCAGTGAGGCTTGGTTTTATATTCCTAGTTCAACACTGATTGGGTTACTGTCTGGTTATCTATATAAGGATAAAAATAGTTCATTTACTGTTATGACACCGTGGCGAAGCTTTGTTGTTGGTTTGTCGATGGAATCAATTCAGATGATTTTCGTCTTTCTGTTTAGTCCAACGGGGTGGTTATTGGTTCGTTATATTGCGGTTCCAATGATCTTAATCAGTTCGCTAGGGACATCAATTTTCATTTCGATTATTACGATGTACCTTCGTCAGGAAGAAGAAACCCGGGCTACGCAGACCCACTCGGTACTGAAGTTAACCAATCAAACGTTGCCTTATTTCCGTAACGGTCTTAATGTTAAATCAGCCCAGCAAGTAGTTCGGATCATCAAAAAATACACGAACTTTGACGCAATTAGCATCACTGATCGGAATACGATCCTTGCCCATATTGGTGCGGGGAGTGATCATCATATTTCGGGGGAAACAATGGTGACAACGCTCTCTGAATCAGTCATTCAGAGCGGTCAGGTAAAGGTTGCACGAAATGCTGAAGAGATTGGCTGTTCCCATATCGACTGTCCCTTACAGGCAGCGATTGTTGTTCCGTTACGGGTTGATGATAGTGTGGCCGGAACTTTAAAAATGTATTACACCGATAGTTGGAAGCTAACGCCGGTTGAAATTCAATTGGCAACCGGTTTGGGAGAAATCTTTGCTAACCAAATTGCTTTAGGGAATGCCGAAATGCAGGCTAAGTTGGTTCGTGATGCCGAAATCAAGTCACTGCAGGCACAGGTTAACCCGCACTTTTTCTTTAATGCGATTAATACGATTAGTGCAATGATGCGACGAGACAGTGATGAGGCGCGTCAATTGCTTCTGCAGTTAAGTACCTATTTCCGCTCAAATTTAATTGGTGCTCGAGAGACGCAAATTACCCTAGCTCAAGAACGTCAACAGGTTAATGCTTACCTTAGTTTGGAAATGACTCGTTTTCCAGGAAAATACGATGTTCAACTGCATACGACCGTTAGTGATGATGTTTTACTACCCCCATTTACAATTCAGGTTTTGGTGGAAAACGCATTAAAGCACGCGTTTGGGGAACGGAAAATCGGTAATTACGTGATCATTGATATCTATCAGCAAAAAGACCGGTTAATAATTACGGTCAAAGATAATGGTCAGGGAATCTCACCAGACTTGATAAAGCGTCTCGGCCAACAGGCAGTCCCGTCTAAGCATGGTTCAGGGACTGCGTTGCATAATTTGAACCAGCGATTAATCGGGTTGTATGACAAGAAAAGCGGCCTTCACTTTACCAGTAGTAATCAGGGGACAACAGTCAGTATCTCCATTCCATTTACCAAAAAGGGAGGACAAGTAAATGAAAGTCTTAATTGTGGATGATGAACCATTAGCACGTGACGAGCTTAGCTACCTATTAGAACAAAATGACCTGATTGACGAAATAAATGAGGCTGATGGAATTAATTCTGCTCGCGAAGAAGTGGCAAATAATCGGCCGGATTTAATCTTCTTGGATATTCAGTTGGATGATGGTAGTGGGATGGCATTTGCCAAGAGCTTGAAGAAAAAGAGAAATTGTCCCTACATTGTTTTTGCCACTGCTTATGACCAATATGCATTAGATGCCTTTGAGGCGGACGCAATCGATTATGTTTTGAAGCCTTTTGAAGCAGAGCGGATTAATGATGCCGTCAAACGGGTCGTTAGACTAATGGATAACCAGAATGGCAGTCGAGGAGTAACTGTTCAACAAAGAAATCCGCGAATTTCACTAACTAATGATGAACGAACAATTGTCATTCAGAAGCGAAATATTCTTTATATTCAAGCACAAGCGGGGAAAGCTATTGTTCATACCGAAGATCAGGAGATCGTTAGTAAGCAAACTCTCAATAGTATTATTAATTTGTTAGATCCTAACAGGTTTATTCGGGTTCACCGCAGTTTTGTTGTTAACCTTAATAAGGTTCATGAACTGCAACCAAGTTTTAATCATACTTACGAACTAACTCTTGATGACGGGAGTAAAGTTCCTGTGAGCCGGTCATTTGTTGCTACCACCAAGAAGGCATTAGGAGTATAGTTAGCAAATTAAATTCCTGCGATTATACTTTAATAGTTTTAGAATATTAAAAAATAAGAAACGGGGCAGAAAAATATTTTGTTTTTCTGCCCCGGTTCCTGTTAATCATTCGATCAGTAATGTACAAAGTAGATGGAAGATAGTAAAACAGCCGTTATAACAGTAAATTAGAAAATAATTAGTAAAGGATTAATGGTTAAAGATCGATTGATATAGTAACTAATTGTAAATAAATTAACAATCTTGAGGGCATTTCATCTATTGGTTAGGGCATCTCATCCTTAAATATGGCTATTTAAGTGTGAAATTCAACACAAATAGTAAAAAAAGTGTAAATTAAATAACTGAAGAGGCACTGTGAAAACGGTACCGAACAAAATTTATTTTTATTTCTGTGGGAGGGAATAAGTTATGGAAAAGGACAAACAACCTAAGGATTCCAACATTTATGTTCAAATGGGAATCTTTGCTGCTATTTTATTTGTTTCTCAATTGATCTCTGATCTTTTTCCAAAGAGCTTTGTTGTACCAACTCCTTTAATTGGTATGGTATTGCTTTACATTCTGTTGGCTACTCATATTGTTAAGCTTCACCAAGTTGCTAAGTTTGGTGACTTTATGATCGGACTAATTGCATTCCTGTTCGTTCCATCAGGTATCCAATTAGCTGCTCACCTTGACATCATGAAGAAGGAAGGACTTCAAGACGTTATCGTAATTATTATTGCTACGATTATCATTCTTGTTGTTATTGCCTACGTTGGTGCCCTTGTTATGAGCATTCACCACAAGATCACTGGTACTAAAGAAGACTAGGGAGGCACAATAATTATGGCTAATACGATTGTTACAAATCTAGCATTACCATTTACTGGTATCTTCATTTCATTGATTGTTTACCTAATTGGTATGTGGTTAACAAAGATTAGTAATGGATTCTTCCTTTTTAACCCATTACTTGTTGGGATGGTACTTGGTATCGTTGTCTTAGCAATTTGGGCTAAGGGTACTGGTTCCACTACCGCTGCTGTTTACAAGAAGTTCTACCTTCCTGGTGGTAACATGATTTTCTGGTTCTTGAACCCAGCTACTATGGCCTTCGCTATTCCAGTTTACCGTGTTAACAACATTTTCAAGAAGTACTGGTTCGATATTATCGTAATCTGCTTCGTTGGTGGATTTATTTCATTGTTCCTTATCAACCTTGTATGTAAGTTATTCGGCCTTTCTGCCGCTTCAACTGCATCAATGTTGCCACAAGCCGCAACCACTGCTGTTGCCATGCCAATTGCTGCTGGTGTTCATGGTGTTCCAGCCGTTACTGCAATGGCATGTATCCTTAACGCCGTTGTTATCTATGCTTTGGCCGAATTCCTTATTAAGGTTCTTGGTTTGAAGAAGATTTCAGCTGTTGCTACTGGTTTAGGTTTAGGTTCTGCAGGGCACACCGTTGGTTCTGTTAAGGCTCTTTCACTTGGTGAAATTCAAGGTGCCATGGCTGGTGTTTCTGTTCTGATTATTTCATTAGCAATGGATATCTTGGTTCCAATCTACGCCCACTTATTCATGTAATTTAATTTATCATTAAGGAGAAACTGAATTATGTCAAAAAATCATCAAAAAGTTGTTCTTGTTGGTGACGGACAAGTTGGTTCAGCTTATGCTTATGCATTAGTTCAACAAGGGTTGGCTGAGGAATTAGCAATTGTTAACTTGTCAAAGGAACAAGCTGAAGGTGACGCCCTCGATTTAGAAGACGCAACTGTTTTCACTGCCCCAAAGCAAGTTTATCAAGCTGATTACGATGCTTGTGCAGATGCAGACCTAGTTGTAATTTGTGCTGGGGCTGCCCAAAAGCCAGGTGAAACTCGCCTTGACTTAGTTGGAAAGAACCTTGAAATCATGAAGCAAATTACGAAGAGTATTATGGCTACTGGTTTCGACGGAATTCTTTTACTTGCAACAAACCCAGTTGATGTTTTAACTTATGCAGTTCAAAAGATTTCAGGATTACCTGCTAGCCGGGTTATTTCATCCGGTACTTCGCTTGATTCAGCACGTTTACGTGTTGCGTTAGCAAAGAAGTTGGGAGTTAGTCCACTTGATATTAGTGCTAATGTGATGGCAGAACACGGTGATTCAGAATTTGCTGCATATTCTAGTGCAACAGTTGGTGGGAAGCCACTTCTTCAAATCTGTGAAGAACAAGGCATCAGTAATGATGAATTGCTAAAGATTGAAGATGACGTACGTCACAAGGCTTACGAAATCATCAACCGCAAAGGCTTTACTGCATATGGTGTTGCAACTTGCTTAATGAGAATTACGCGGGCAATTCTACGGGATGAAAATGCTGTATTACCAGTTGGTGCTTACATTGATGGTGAATATGGTATTAAGGATAACTATCTTGGAACTCCAGCTGTTATTAATGCATCTGGTATTTCAAAGGTTATCGAAGTTCCATTAAATGAACGTGAAAGTGAAGCAATGACTAAGTCAGCTGAAGCTTTGAAGAAAATTGCTACTGATGGGATGACTAAAGTTGGTTTAGTTAATTACCTGATTAAGTAGTAATAAAAAAGATGTGATGAAAAATTCATCACATCTTTTTCTTTTTAAAGAATTGCTTTAAGCTCGGTTAAACGGTGGATTTCAAAGGTTGGCTTTAAGCGGGTTGAATTATGCAATGAATGGGGGTTGAACCAGACTGTATCAAGATGAGCGTTAATGCCGCCTTGAATATCAGAACTTAATGAATCTCCAATCATTAAAGTGTTATTACGGTGACCGTTAATGTGTTGAAGCACAAAATCGAACATTTCTTTGTTCGGCTTTTGAAGCCCAATCACTTGTGAAATAAAAATATCATCAAAATATTGAAGTAATTTAGCATCCTTCAGTCGCTGATCTTGCACTATCTTTTGCCCATTGGTAACGGCATATACGTGGTATTTATTTTGCTTTAGGTACTCCATTACCGTTCGCGTTCCGGAAACAAGTTGATGATTGTTACTGAGGTATTTAAGGTAGGTTTGAATTGTCTCTCTACCAGGAACATTTAGCTGGTGGTAAGCCTTAAAATAGTCGGCAAAGAGGTGTTCCATAAGTTGATCCCAGGTGAGTTCATTTCGTTCAAACCGTTGCCACATCCCGACATTATAATTTTGAAATGTTTGTTTAACGGTTGGTGTTAATTTCAGGTTAAAATCACTAAAGAGTTGTTTTAAGGCGTGGCTTTCGGCAGCTCCATAATCTAATAGTGTATCGTCAAGGTCAAAAAGAATGTTTTGATACGCTGTCATTCTATGATCACCATCCTTAAATTAAATTGCGTTGTTGAGCATATTCGAATTCTTCACCATGTAAGACAAAATTAGTTGATGGTAGCTCGTTAAAGGATTTACAACCAAGAAGGGCGAGAAGTCGGGGAAGGGCTATTTGCCAACTAGTAAGTTCTTTATCAAGGGCATCAATTCCATCGCGAATAAGAATATTAAGAAAATAGCCGGCAACGCCAACAGCATTGGCTCCTAAGATTCCTGCCTTAATAACGTCTAGTGGGGAACAGATCCCGCCAGAAGCAATAATTTGGGTATCCTTAGTTCGTGCTTCCCGTGCTTCTAACATTGATTCTAGGGTTGTTTGTCCCCACTGGTCGAGAAAACTAAAATCTGCTGTATGGTTTCGTCGATCTTCAATGGCAGCAAAGTTAGTTCCTCCACGACCACTAACGTTAATTATGGAGACACCGATTGATTGCAGCTGGTTAATTGTTGAACTATCCATGCCAAAACCAACTTCCTTAACTATGACTGGAATATTAAGGTGGTTAACCAGAGATTCAATATTAGTTAGCCAATGAAAATCACGATCGCCGTCATCCATAATTAATTCTTGAGTAGTATTAATGTGGAGTTCAAGAGCATTGGCGCCTAGTAAGTCAATAACTGTTTTTGCCTGTTCGAGACTCGCTTTGGCGCTTAGGTTGGCAATAATAATTCCATCTGGATTAACGTCACGGACAATCTTAAAACTTTTTTTAGCGGCTGGATCATGAAAAATAATACTTGCTGAGCCAAGTGCCATTGCGAGGTGGTGCTTTTTAGCAACAGTTGCCAGTTCCTGGTTGATTTTAAGTGCATTCTGGCTGCCACCAGTCATTGCTTCAATAAAAAAGGGGAACGCGAGTCTTAAATTTCCACAGTTAGTAACGGGATTTACTTGATTAAGGCTAATTTCTGGAAGACTTTTATGAATGACCTGCATACTATTAAATGAATTAGTATGGACCTGGTTATAAAGCTTAGTTGCTAACGAAAGATGCTCATTTTTTCGTTGGGCATGACTTGATTCCATAGTTTCTCTCCTTAAATAAACTTTCTGAATTAATAACATTTAAAATTAACTAAAAGAGTGTGACCTTTGAATCATGATCGATCAATTATCACACTCTTTTATCATTAATTATTATTTTTTGATGAGGTGGTGTTTGATCTCACCCTTAACGTTTTCGATGAAGTGAACTGAAAGGGGTAGTTGTTCGATCTTATTTGCTGCCCATTTTTTTAATACTAACTTGAAGTTGCTATCACGATCAATAGCAACGATTCCGCAATCACCACCACCGGCACCGGATGTCTTTGCTGCCCCGCCAAAATCCTCAGCAATCTCGCAGAGTTTATTTAGGACGGGTGTCTCGATATGAACACCGGAATTCGTACCGAGTTGTTTTAATAGTTCCCGGTTATACCGGATCTCGTTTTTGATTGATTCTAAATCAGCATTATGAAAGCCATCAACCATTCGCTGAATGCAGTGCTTGCTGTCCTCCAAAAACTGTCGGTATTCTTTTTGTTGCCGGGCTTTGAATAGGGAAATCTTATCAACTAATTGCGAGGTTGAGGCCGGCTTGCCTGTCCATCCAATGAGGAGTTGAAGGTTGCTTGGGGCCTTTAAGGATTCAATCTTGAGATCGGGCCATGGTAAATCAACGAGAGTTCTCAAATCAAGATATTTCCGCTGTTGAGCAAGCCATTGACGGTCAAATGAATGGTAGGCAATCCAACCGCCATAAACGGAGGCCGCCACATCTCCCAATGATCCGTTCCCTTGAACTTCAAAGTGAGCAATCGCTGCTAGTTTGAAAATCTCATCCTTAGTAACTGGCAGGTTATAGAAACGACAAAGGGCTTTTACCGTGGCAACCGTAACAGCAGCGGAAGAGCCAAGACCATATTTCTTTCCCGAGTCGCTATCTAGCTGACTATCAATATGTAGATCAAATATTCGCAATTCGCGAGCAAAACTCCGGGCATACTCTTCAGTTACCTTAATTGCGGATAAAATATAAGAGAACGGGTTATCACGATTATCAACAACCATTTGTTCTCCAAGACGATGCCACTGTAAAGCATTATTGTGGTATTGTCGACTAATGATTTTACCAACTTCTGCAGCACTTTCTTCAATTGAACAAGTGACGAATTGATCCAATGCTACTAGGATTGCCGGATAACCATTTTCCACAACAGCGTATTCACCAGCAATATAAAGTTTGCCGGGTGCTTTTTCAGTAATCAATTTTACATAACCTCTCAATCAAATCCTATTTATCGATAATTTCTACTCCTGGTCCAGGCTGTGAAATAATTAACCTTTCCTTGCCGAAAAGGTTCCCCAAATATTGAACAATTTTTTTGCGATCTTTTTGATCGTAAATCACCTTGACATTTGGACCAGCATCCATAGTATAGTAACAACTCACCCCTTGTGAACGCAAGTCATTAATTGCCTGAATTGCGTGGATCGTATCACCATTAAAATAGGTATACCCCGGATCAGCTGAAAGGGTCAAAGCGTGCATGCGAAGAGCATTTTCTTCAGCAATGTGACCGATCTGATCAATATCCTTGTTTGAGATGGCCTCCTTCATTGCTACCATGTCATGAGCAACAACTTTTCGCCAAGTAGGGTAATAAGGTGAAGACTCAACACTTGATTGCATTCCCTGGCGACTTGAAATCTTTTTCTTAGTGGTATTGATTAGGATTGCAATCATTTCAATTCCAAAATCGACTTTTTCCATAATCGGTTCAGCAAAGGAAGATTGATCATCGGTTCCCCGGTGCCACTCAACAAGACCACCATAAATGGAGCGTGTAGCTGACCCCGAGCCGCGACGGGCAAGACGAGAAAGAGAGCGTCGGTCGAGATTCAGTCCGGCTGCCTTACTAGCCGCAGTTGCAAGAGCAGCAAATGCTGAAGCGGAAGACGCCAACCCTGCAGATACTGGTACATGGTTAGTGGAAATAACCTTGGCGTAATTGTGGTTGCCGCTAATTTGCCGAATATGATCGAGAAAGTCCTTAACCTTTTCGGCAGAATGGCCAGTGACCGGTTGACCATCAATTTCAATGTCATCAGCTGTCAGGTCGTCTCTGAATTCAACTCCTGTATCAGCATAGAATTCATTTAACGTTAGTGAAAGGCTATCCGTTTGCGGAATGATCAGCTTTTGATCCTTTTTACCCCAGTACTTAACTAACGCAATATTAGTGTGTGCACGTGCGGTGATCATTAATTTGTTTCCTCCGTATCCCCAAGTGGTTGTAACCATACTTGCTTGGCACCATTATCTTTTAAAATTCCTGCTAGTTTTCTGGCTCCAAGCGCGGTTCTGGTAATCGCAAACATGCAACCGCCACGGCCACCGCCTGTTAGTTTAGCTCCTAATGCGCCATTATGGTTAGCAGCAGCGATTAATCTGTCCAAGTGTTCGTCACTAACATTTAATGCAGCCAGGTCATTTTGTGCGCTATTAAGTGCGATTCCAAGGCTCATTGCCTCATTATTACTCAAATAATCCTTAGCTAAATTAACCAGTTTTCCCAAATGATTAATATGGCTTAACGCTGTACTATGGTTAGTATCTAACTCATGTTTGACAGCAATGATTGCTTCCTTGGTGGCGCCCTTAATCCCTGTATCAGCAATGACCATTGTTGCCTGTAAGTTCATTTTTAGTGGTACACCTGCTTGTCCTTTGACAAAGTAGAGTGGTGATGTTGAGCTGACGGTTGCCGCGTCTAAACCGGAAGGACTTCGGTGGGTTACTTCTTCTTCAATATCAGCAAGTTGGAGCAATTGCTTGCGTTCAAGCCTTTCTTCATATAAATCAAAAAAAGCGCGAACGATAGCGACCGCTGTAGCTGCAGACGATCCCATACCACGTTCTGCCGGTAATTGGCTTTTAATTGTCATTATCCATTGATCACTTTCGCCATTAAAGCGTCGCATCAATGAAGAAATTAATCGTTGAACTCCTGCCATCTTTTCGGGAATTTGGTTTAGTGGTCCCTCAAAGTAACGGCTTTTAATTTGGTGGCCGCCCTTATTCGTTAACTTGATTATTGCCGTTAACGTAACATCCGGGAGCGGAAGGGCAATTGCTGGTTCGCCGTAGACCACGCTATGCTCGCCCATTAAAATTATTTTGGCATGACTGTGACCGATTCCTTGTTCTTTCACATCAAAACCTACTTTCTTCGTAAAATACCATTATTAATAATAGCGTAAAATTACTGATTTGCCAAAGAACAACGTTAATTGTTACTATAATTTAAAAAACGAATGGTGTATCATAAAAACAGAACTTTGATCGAATAAATAATGAAACATGGTGATAGTTTGTCAACAACGAAAAAACGTCGACAGAAAACAAAAAAGTCACGTGGACCAATATATTCGGTTGTTGATCTGGAAACGACCGGAACAAGCGTTAATCATGGTGACCGCATCATTCAGGTCGGCTGTGTACTTGTTCAAGATGGCGAGATTATTAATCATTTTGAAACAAAAATTAATCCGCGGGTAGCAGTTCCGCGGCACATTACTCAATTAACGGGAATTAAAAATAATGATGTACGGAATGCACCGTTATTTGAAGATATTGCTGGGACACTATACAGTCTCCTTAGTGGGACTATTTTTGTAGCGCATAATGTCAATTTTGATTTTCCGTTTTTAAATGCTGAGTTGGAGCGTGCTGGTTACCCTTCGTTATCAATAAAGGCTATTGATACAGTAACGCTAAGTCAAATACTAATGCCGACTGTAAAAAGCTACCGTTTGCGAGATCTGACAAGTTCATTGTCAATTGAACACGATCATCCTCACAGTGCGGTTTCTGATGCAGAAGCAACTGCTCATTTACTAGTAGACTTAATGAAGCAGTTACGAGAATTGCCGACACTAACCCTTGAAAAGCTTGTTGAACTTAAATTGAACCTGCCTCAACAAACGACAATGGTTTTGGAACAGGAGTTAGAGCGACGAGTTGCTAATCCGTTGCCATTAGATGATAGTCTATACGTTAGTCACGGCATTGTTCTCCACAAGGTTCGTCCAGCAACCAGTTTAGGAGAAGTAACCAATGTCCGTTATCCATCGACTAAACGGGCGAAGATAAAGCTGTATGGTGATTCACTGGAATTTCGTCCTACTCAATCAAAGATGATGAATAGTATTTATAATAACTATACTCATGATGAACCCAAATCAATGATTGTGGAAGCCGGAACAGGAACGGGGAAGACATTAGGGTACCTTCTTCCCTTAGCCTATGCAGCGTATCCAGATAAAAAAATTGTTATCAGTACGGCAACTAACCTTTTGCAACAACAAATAGCGCAACGAACAATGAAGCAGTTAAACCACCTCCTGCCATTCGAATTAAATGGGGTAGTAATTAAGGGAAATTCTCATTACCTGGATCTGGCGAAGTTCGTCCATTCATTAAGTATCGTTGAAGATTCTGATTATATTCAGTTGATTAAGGCGAAAATTCTTGTTTGGCTGCTAAAAACTACCAGTGGCGATCTTGACGAATTGAACCTAAACGCGCAACGTTCACCGTATTTTGCTGAAATTCGTCACCAAGGTGTTAAAACCTTGCGCGAAGATAATGAGTTTTATAACGATGACTTTTTAATTCGCCGGCAAAAGCAACTGCATACTGCTAATGTAATTATTACTAACCATGCCTACCTGGTTGCTCATGCGCAAGAATTAGGGGATGGTACTAGACGACCGTACCTAGTGGTTGATGAGGCTCAGCACTTAAGTGAAAGCATCCTTCGTCGTTCACGACAGACGCTTGATTTTCAAAGTATCAGAACTGCGATTCATGTGTTGGAGAACTTAGTTAGTGATAATCAGGAGCGAAACCTTGCAAATATATTTGAAGAGCATGCGCTAGGGACATACAACGTCGAACTGCTAAGGGACGATTTACGGTCGCTTAGTGAGGCCACGGATGCTTTTCAGCAGGCATTATACCGTCAATTTATGCTTAATGTTCAAGGTAATAATAGTAATGAGTTAATTGAGCAACCGTTAGATAATCAGCAACTATTTTCACTATTAACGCCAAGTAATAAGCCCATTATGCAGCTTGAGCAGGCATTAGCAAGCGTGCAGTTTCATTTTATGGCTCTTCGACACCTTTTTGAACAGCAGGCCGACCGGTGGTTATTTAGCGATCGGTACTTAATGAGCCAGTTCCAGAGCCAGTGGATGGTTCTTGCTGATGCTGACAATAAGCTTCACCAATTTATTGAAACCCTTGAGGAACGTGGTGAAGCTGCTGCTTTTTGGCTCACTGTTCAGCAGTCTGCTGAGCATAGTTCAATGCGACTTAGTGGTGGCCTTCTGGCTGTTAATCACTTCTTAACAGAGAACGTTTATCCATATTTTGCCCAACCATTATTTGTCGGGGCAACGCTGTTTACCTCCAGTCGTTCTAACTACTTGTATGAACAGTTAGATTTAGAAAAAGACCGGACATTGCAAAAGCGCTTTGCTTCACCATTTAACTATGCGGAGCGAGCAGAGTTGCTGGTTGCTAAGGATGCACCGATTCCCAACCAAACTAATAATGAGGAATATACTCGTTATTTAGCGCAGACAATTTATCAATTATGTAAAAATAACCAATGTCAAACAATGATCCTCTTCAATTCGCTAGTAACAATTGAGCAGGTTTATAGTCAGCTTAAAGAAACCGACTTATTTGATCAGCGGGATATTTTGGCGCAAGGGATTACTGGACGCCGGGAAAAACTATTAAAGCAGTTTGCAAGCGGAACAAGTTCGATCTTGTTAGGTGCATCTAGTTTTTGGGAGGGAATTGACCTTCCTAAATCATCCTTGGAACTACTGATTATAACCCGGTTGCCTTTTGATTCTCCAAACGAAATCATGACGCGGGCACATAATAATTTGCTAAAACGTGAAGGGAAGAATCCGTTCTATCACGCAGCTCTTCCTAAGGCAACCATGAGACTTCAGCAGGGAATTGGTCGATTATTACGGACACCAAATGATTTTGGAGTAGGGGTTATCCTTGATTCACGAATTAGCACTCGGCGTTACGGAAGTTCAATGCTCAAAAACCTTCCTAAAGACTTGCCGATAAAGGAATTACCAACTACCGAGCTGGTGGAAAGTGCCAAAAAATTTTTAAAAAAGTACCGGACAAAAAACCAAAAAGAAGAATTTCCTGTATAATTTCTAAGATTAATAATTTTTTAAAG